>JAEAMG010002508.1_pt1 | contig 11257 bp, 9 predicted proteins | sample 8958741 | NCBI WGS metagenome assembly JAEAMG01 (sample SAMN16933256, study PRJNA681125) | bioreactor sludge metagenome | isolation source: anaerobic bioreactor treating anionic surfactant - SDBS | place: India: Bengaluru | collected 2019-02-28
TTTGCACGACAGACACATGTGATCCGGTCAAGGGATGTGTCTATACACAAATAAGTTGTGATGACAGTGATGCCTGCACAATAGACAGCTGTAACGCGAGCACAGGTTGCATGCATGCGGCTGTCGTATGCGATGATGACGATGAATGCACAACGGATACATGCGATCCGGCGACGGGTTGCGTGTATACACCGATAGCGTGCAATGACAACAATGAATGTACGGTGGACAGATGCGATCCGTCGGTTGGCTGCGTGTACACACCGATAGAGTGTAATGACAGTGATGCCTGTACTGTGGATATGTGTGACCCAGACACAGGTTGCGTGCATGCACCAGTGAACTGCGATGACAATGATGCCTGCACCACTGACACATGCGACCCGGCGACGGGCTGCGTGCATGCGGACGTGGATTGCGATGACGGTGACGCCTGCACCAGCGACTCCTGCGACCCGGCGACGGGCTGCGTGCATACCTGGATATGCGGGGAACCGGAAATTGAAGTTACCAAGACCGCGGATAGGGAGACGTTCAATTCCGTGGGTGATGTGATTACCTATACCATCACGGTGACGAATACGGGCAATGTTGTACTGGAGAATGTGCGGGTAAGCGATCCCTTGACCGGCTTGGATGAGACCATACCAAGTCTCGCAGTCGGCGATTCCCAGACATTCACGACTACCTATGCGGTTACGGAAGAAGACTTAGAACGCGACGGTCCCATTGAAAACACAGTCTCGGTGTCCGCGACGGGGCTCGATACTGTGGTTAATGACGATGACATGGTTGGGGTAGGAATGGAACCGGAGTGCTGCGAGGGATTTAATCTGTTCTCGCCGGCAAACCTGTTCCTGGGCGCACTGGCCTTGATTGGATTGATTATTTTGTCGCTGTTCCTGACCGGCCAGGAGGAGGTAGTATTTCCGGGAAAAGGATGATGAAGACCCATAGAATGTAGCAACTCGGCCGGCCGCTGCCTAGGCAGCGGTCGGCCTTTTGGCATGGGTGACTTTCAGGAAGCGTTGGGTTGTTGCTACCTGGCAAGGGGAAATTATTGAGGGTGAAGGTCAAATGAATATCCGGTTGCCATGGGGCTTTTAAAGGAAGCAAAGAATATTTGCCCGTATTTTAGTTCTGTGTGCAGTGAGGTTTACGCAGCGACGCTTATGAATTCGGATACGACAGTTAAGATTCTATATAAAGAGTTAAATTGATTCGGTCCTTATGTCGCCCACAAAAAACCTGGATAGCCACAGGCGCTGTTTTGGAGTACATTTCAAGCCTATGGATTTCATGCGCGCCAGAGGTATTTCCGTTTTTTGCTCCGTCCTCGCGATTGCTTTCGTGCATATGGACAGCGCCCACTTTTCGCTATTATGGCGCAATCTAAAACTGACGATGACTGTGAAAATCAGTTCGGCTTTAAATATAATCCTATTTATCAAATTATCCGCTTTGTAGTTAACATCCCTAACTTCAGTAATAGGGTGTCCGCGAAAAAATAGAATGAAAATGAGGTAAAAAGACTACTGCTTGATGCGGCGGAAACAGGGCAGTGCTCTGTCATGAAGCCGCACCATGACAAAGCATGTTACAGTTCTGATAAGGAAATAATCATGGCAGGCCCCATCTCCCGACGTTGTTTTCTGCAGGCATCGGCCGCAACGGGTACGGTCTTTTGCCTGGGTGTCGCACAGGACCTTTTGGCTGCGGATGCCATCGGTCCCAATATAGTGCTCATCATGGCGGACGACCTTGGTTTCTCGGACATCGGCTGTTACGGCGGTGAAATACAGACGCCCAACCTGGATGCGTTGGCGGCAGGCGGCTTGCGCTTTAGTCGTTTCTATAATGCGTCGCGATGCTGTCCCACCCGCGCCAGCCTGCTCACCGGGCTATATCCGCATCAGGCGGGCATGGGCGGCATGGTGATACAGCCGGGCGTCATGGTCAAGNGACCTTGGTCAAGCCGGACCGGCTGGTATCGGGGCCGTACCAAGGGTATCTGGCCGACAACACCGTAACCATCGCGGAGGCCTTGCGCCCGGCGGGCTATCGCTGCTATATGTCGGGCAAATGGCATGTGGGCGAGTTCCGCTCATACTGGCCGGTGGACCGGGGCTTTGAACGGTATTACGGCCTGATAAGCGGTGCCATGAATTACTTCGGGGATTTGAGCCGGGGCAAGTCCACAAAGGACAGACGGACCTTTGCGGAAAACGATCACTTCATAACGCCGGGAAAAGAGGGATTTTACACCACAGACGCCTTCACGGACCAGGCCCTGTCCATGCTCGAAACGCATCCGAAGGACGCGCCGTTCTTCCTGTACCTCGCCTATAATGCGCCGCACTGGCCGCTGCACGCGCACGAAGCGGATATCGCCCGGTATCGGGGGAACTACCGGGACGGCTGGGCGGTGCTGCGTGCCCAACGTTACGAGCGTATGAAAGGGCTTGGCTTGATTGATCCGGCGTGGGCGCTGTCGCCATCCGACCCGGAAGCGGCGGACTGGGATGCCCTCGATGCGGCACAGCGGGACGAAATGGACCTGAAAATGGCTGTATATGCCGCGCAGGTGGATTGCATGGACCGGAACATTGGACGCCTTGTGGGGCAATTAAAGCGCATGGGCTGTTTTGAGAACACCTTGGTCCTGTTTTTATCGGACAACGGCGCCTGTCATGAATCGGGCGCGCTGGGTAAAAACCACCGTCCAGATTTAGACGGGCCCATCGGTTCCGTCAACTCCTTCCACAGTTACGGGCGCAGCTGGTCGAACGCGTCGAACACGCCCTTCCGCCTGCACAAGAAATGGGCGCACGAAGGCGGTTGTTCTTCGCCCCTGATTGCGCACTGGCCCAGCGGTATTGCCGCCCGCGGCGCTCTCCATCCCCAGGTGGGTCATGTTATGGATATTATGCTCACCTGTCTTGAATTGGCCGGTGTCGCCTGTCCATCTGAAAATGTGGCCGGCTCGGTACAACGGCCCGAGGGCGTGTCGCTTGCCCCTTGTTTCAAAAGCGAAACGACCTGGGAGCGGGAGTTGTGCTGGGAACACTTCGGTAACCGTGCCGCGCGCCAGGGGGACTGGAAACTGGTGGCGGATGGTGAAAACGGCCCGTGGGAATTATATAACCTGACTGAAGACCGGACTGAACTTAGGAACCGGGTCAAGGACCAGCCTGATAAGGCCGCGGAACTGGAAACGCAGTGGCGCAACTGGGCAAAGCGGGTCGGCGCCAAGGGTGCATGATAAAAAAACAACGCTGGCGTTGCCCGCAACCTAGAACCTTAAAGAAAAATTAGACACCCACCGTCATTCCCGCGAAAGCGGGAATCCAGTGGCCTAACACACAGACTACGGAAGTCTTCTGGATTCCGGTCTTTTTCTTGACTCGTACCTCATCAAGAAAAAACCGGAATGACGTGCGTTGGTGTCTTTTAGGCAACTCAACTTCTTGTTTTTTATAGCGGCTACGAGCCGATAATCTACTAATAATCGGACGGATCAGACCGATCCGCCAACTACTGTGGAGAAGAGCCATGCCGAACCGAAGAACTTTTTTGCGGATTGCCGGCACGGTTGGTGCGGCGGTATGGGCCGGCAACGTACTTGCCGAAGACACGGACCCGCGCCCGAACCTGCTCTGGCTGTCCTGTGAGGATATCAGCCCCCACCTGGGTTGTTACGGGTGCAAGGACGCCATTACGCCCGCACTGGACCGTCTGGCGGCCGGTGGGGTCCGCTTCGAGAATGCTTTCGCTTCCGCGCCGGTCTGCGCGCCGAACCGTTCCTGCGTTATCTCCGGGGTGTACGCCGCCACGCTGGGCAGCCATCCCATGCGATCCGGGGGCAAGGGAAACAGCCGCAGCCCGAAGCCGTCGTTACCGGAGGACGTCACACCCCTGCCGGTGTTGCTGCGCCGGGCCGGCTATTATTGCACCAACAATTCCAAAGAAGATTATAATTTTGAGACGACGGTCCGCCTTTGGGACGAGAGTAGCGGCAAAGGCCACTGGCGTCATCGCCATAGGCCGGACCAGCCGTTTTTTGCCGTCTTCAATTTTACGGGCACCCACGAGAGCATGGTGCGCGCCACACCGGAGAAAATAAAATTGGCAACCCACGACCTGTCTCCGGAGCAACGCCGGGACCCGGCCACGCTTGCGGTGCCGCCGTACCATGTGGATGCTCCGGCGACGCGCCGCAACTGGGCCAACTATCATGAGTTGATTACCGCCCTGGATTACTGGGTGGCGGACCTGCTGGGGCAACTGGAGGCGGACGGGCTCGCGGAAGACACCATCGTCGTATTCTGGTCGGACCACGGCCACGGCATGCCCCGGGGCAAGCGTTGGCTGTATGACTCCGGAACCCATATTCCGCTCATTGTCCATGTTCCTGAGAAATGGCGAGAACACGCCGGTGTGGAGGCGGGGCGGTCAGATGCGCGTCTGGTCAGTTGCGTGGACCTGGCCCCTTCTATGCTCAATCTTGCGGGCGTTGCCATACCCCAATACATGCAAGGTCGCCCGTTCATCGGGCCGAATCAACCCGCGCCGCGGGAGTATGTGTACGCCAACCGCGATCGCATGGACGAACGCTACGACATGATGCGCATGGTACGGGATATACGCTACAAGTATATTCGCAACTACCGGCCGGACCTGCCCTACAACCAATTTCTGGAGTATGCCGAGCAAAGCCCCGTCAAGCAGGACCTGAACCGATGCGTGAACGCCGGCACCCTGCCCCCGGGCGCTCACTGGATAAGGGCGGCCGAAAAACCGGTTGAAGAACTGTATGACCTGGAGAGAGACCCGCATGAAATCCAGAATCTGGCGGACAATCCAGAATCGAATGAAATACTCGTGCGCATGCGGGGGGTTCATGAAAAATGGCGGGAAGACATCCGTGATTTAGGGCTGATTCCCGAAGCGGAATTGTTCCGACTGCAGGAAGTATACGGCACGCGGTACCGGATTTATGAAGGGATGGAGCAGGACCATCCCGGGTTCTGGAAGGAACTTCGCAATGCCGCCGAAGCCGCCAACCAGCCGCACCCCGAAAGCCTGGAACTTTTACGGACCGTCCTGGCCAGTTTTCATGCCTCCGTACGTTACTGGGCCGTTATCGGCCTGCGCCGCGTACCGGGCAACGAAGGTCTGTTGCGCACGGCCTTGAAGGATGCCTCCCCCATGGTTGCTGCATTGGCGGCGCAAGGCCTGCTGGGTGGAGACGATACTGATGACGCCCTGAAGGTATTAAAGGCTGTTTTGCTCGGCGAGGATGAATGGGCGGCCCTGTTGGCGGCGGATGCGTTGGACACTGCCGGCGAGAAGGCGCGTTCGGCCCTCCCTGAATTACAGAAAGCCCTTGAAAACCAGGAAAATAAATACATCGTCCGTATCGTAACTCATGCGCTGAATGTGCTTAAGGGTATAGAAAACGAAATCAGGTAATGTTCTTCTGGCGGTTCATTCGTAAATACAGGCGTCCAGCAGGGCGAGTACCTGGTCCATAACCGCCGCCGGGGCGCGTCCGATGCGCCGGGCGTTTCGGGTGCGAAAGTCCAGGGATTTTACCTGCTCCACCATGATAAATCCGGTGACAGGGGCCGGGGCTTGCACCGCAACATGAAAGGGATACGCGCGGTCGGTCGTGGTAAGCGGGCATGCGATCACAAGTCCCGTGTGCCGATTAAACAACGTGTTGCTGATGACCAGGGCGGGGCGCCGTCCTTGCTGTTCATGTCCTGATTGGGGATTGAGATCAAGCGTAATATAATCGCCCTTCTGTGGAACATACGCTGCCATTTACCAGACTTCCTTACCGACAGGGTCTCCCCAGGATAGTTCCTCATTGTCCTGAAATTTCGGAATACGGGCTACGAGTTCTTTCAAAGAGCATTTTCCCCGTATTTGTTTTACCGGGGTAATCAGAATTTTTCCCTCCATGACTGAAAGTTCCACCTCATCGCCTTTGGTCAGGTGGGCGGATTCCAGCAACTCTTTCGGGATACGAAGCCCCTGGCTGTTCCCCCATTTCTGTAATTTTGTTATCATCTGTTCAATCTCCTACGTATAGCCCTAGTATACACCTTTCGGCATTGTTTGGGCAATAAAGCAGGGCCTGTAGCGGATACGGTCTTATTTGGTAGAATAAGGAGTGTTGTCTTTCCGATGAGGAACGTGCCGGCACGATAGGCCGCAATTCCAAGTGCATAGTGTCGAAGAAAGTGTCCATAAATGAACCAGCAAAAAGATACATGTCTTTCCCGCCGTGAATTTGTAAGACGCTCCGGGGCGGGTCTATTGGGACTGGGATTGGCAGGGGCGGCGCTTTCTGCGGCCTGTGATACGGAGAACGGGGGGGAGGCTTTTGGGATTACCCATGGTCCGGTGGTACAGTCGCCGGGGCTGGGTGAGGTGACGGTCACCTGGCACACCAACCGCAACGGGGTGTCAAACGTGGTGTATGGCACGGACGGACAGTTGGACCATGTTGCCGTGACGAGCCGGGACGGGCTGATTCCCAACGACAGCACCTGCCACGCGGTGCGCCTGACGGGACTTGCGCCGGGGAAGCCCTTTCAATACCGGCTGATATCGCGGGAGTTCATAGGGTTTCACAACCCCTATCTTGTACAGTTTGGGGAAACCGTGGAAAGCGAAACCTTCACCTGCACCCCGCTTGATCCGGTCAAGGAGCGTTTTTCTTTCCTCATGTGGAATGATATCCATGACGATTCAAAACGGCTCGAGGCCATGTTTGAAGATGTTGCCTGGGAAGGGGCGGATTTCGTGGTGCTGAACGGTGACATTCTCAATGATTTTATAAGCCATGAACAATTTTTTTCGGCGTTTTACGATGCCTGTGGGCGCCGTTTCGGTTCCAGCCTGCCGATGGTGTTTGTGCGGGGCAACCATGAGACGCGCGGTCCGTGGGCGCGCCGTTTTTCGGACTTTGTGCCCGGCCGCGCCGGGCATCCCTATTATGCCTTCAATCATGGCGGTGTTCATTTCGTGGCGCTGGATTCGGGCGAAGACAAGCCGGACGGAAACAAGGAGTATGCAGGATTGGTGGAGTTTGCGTCGTTCCGTGAGGCGCAGACGCACTGGCTCCGGGCGGACCTTGAAAGTGACGCGGCGCGTAATGCGCGATACAGGATTATCCTGTCCCATCAGCCCATGGCGCCGGTCGGGACGGAGTGCTTCGGCGCCCAGGAGGTACGCCGCTTATGGCGGCCGCTGGTCACTGCCGCCTGGGCGCATCTCTGGTTAAGCGGCCATACCCACGAATTCGCCTGGTGCAAGCCCGGTGAAGACGGGAACAACATGTTTCATGCCATGACCAACCCACCCGACGCCACCGTCCGCGTGGATGTCGTCCCTGAAGCCTTGCAGGTCACTGTCACCCGAAAGGGCGGTACTGTTTTACACCAACAAACCATTCCCGCATGAACGGGTTACCCCAGGAACATAACGTATGACAAGAAAACTGGAACAGGAAACAGCGGCCCGCCTCGCGCGTATCATCAAGACCTCCATCGGCGCTATTATTGAGCGTTACGGGGAACGTCCGCCGGGCAGTCCCGGCGAACGTGCCTGCCAGAAGCAACTGCAACAGGAACTGGAGGCGGCCGGACTTGCGGCGGTACTGGAACCCTTCCCTGTCGCCCAAAAGGCCTTCATGTCCATGCCGCTGGTCTGCACGCTGCTGACCTTGTGCGCGTTGCCTCTCTACTGGGTTGCGCCGCGCCTGTCACCCCTTCCGGTGCTTCTCGCGGTGGTGGTCTTCGTGTGCGAACTGGTTTTCTACAATCACGTTCTCGCCCGCTTTTTTCCGAAATCTACGTCACTGAACCTCTCCGCGGTTTTGCCCGCTTCCGGTGAGCGCAAACAGCGTATTATTCTGGCGGGCCATGCCGATGCCGCCTATGAATGGCGCTTTCATCGGTGGTTCCCGCGTATCTTTCCCCTGTTTCCCATCTTGCTGTTTTTGTCCGTGCTCTATGTGCTGGGCACGACGCTGGCGGCGGCCGTTACCGGCGGGGTGTATACCGGCTCCGTTTTATGGCAGTGGCTGGGCCTGTCGCATGTGTTTGCCCTGCCGGGGCTGCTCATCGGCCTGTGCTTCACCAATTTCAAACAGGTTTCGCCCGGCGCCGGGGACAACCTGAGCGGCGCGCTATGCGTGACCGAACTGGTCAAGTGGATGAAAACCAACAATATTATTTTTGAGCATACGGAGGTTGTAGCGTTGGTTACGGGTTCCGAAGAAGCGGGATTGGAGGGTGCGCGGGCATATATCACGGATCACCGGGCGGAATTCGATGCCGTGCCTACCATAGTCATCGCGTTGGACACCGCGGCGGAACTGGCGCACCTGGCCCTGTACAATCGGGACCTGAACGGGCGTGTTGTCCACGACCCGCAGGTGTGTGCGCTGGTCCGGAACGCGGGCCGGGCCTGCGGCCTCGAACTCAGGAATGGCACGGTCACGGTGGGTTCCAGCGACGGGACCGCCTTCACCCAGGCGGGCATCCCCACGGTGGCCCTCTGCGCCATGAACCCTGCGCCGGCCCATTACTATCACAACCGGCGCGATACCTGTGACGTGTTGGAAGAGCCCTGTCTTGCCAAGGTATTGCAGCTGCTTATGGAAATATGCGCCCGGTACGATGCGGTCCCTCAAAACGCTTGAATATGACCGGGCATAGCGGGCAAAATGTCCAGACATTTTCCCGGCGCCGACCTCATAAAAAGGTCCGCCTCCGAAACGGTCGTTAAGGCATTCAGCCCGGGCAAGGTCTGGCGCCCCGGTGTTTTTCATCGCGCTTATTTCGCACGCTCTTTCGTTGAAAAGGAATATGCAATGGCATTTGACATGGAACTTATACGCCGTGTTTATCAAGGTCTTCCTGAAAAGGTGGCTGCGGGACGCCGCCTGTATAAGCGTCCGCTCACGCTTTCCGAAAAGATACTTGTAGCGCATGCCTGGGACGCCCTTCCGAAAACTCCCTATCGGCGTGGCGAGGACTATGTGGAGTTTGGTCCCGACCGGGTTGCCATGCAGGATGCGACGGCGCAAATGGCGCTGTTGCAGTTCATGCATGCGGGCAAACCATGCACGGCCGTGCCCACGACGGTGCACTGCGACCATCTTATCCTGGCGGAACACGGCGCGGCGGCGGACCTGAAGAAAGCGTTGATTTCAAACAAAGAGGTCTATGATTTCCTGTCCTCCGTTTCCAGCAAGTACGGCATCGGCTTCTGGAGACCGGGCGTGGGTATTATTCACCAGGTGGTGCTCGAAAATTACGCCTTTCCCGGCGGCATGATGATCGGCACGGATTCGCACACGCCCAATGCGGGCGGCTTGGGCATGCTGGCGGTCGGGGTAGGCGGGGCCGATGCCGTGGATGTCATGGCGGGCATGCCCTGGGAGCTGAAGTTTCCGAAGCTCATCGGCGTGCGCCTCAGGGGACGGTTGCGTGGCTGGGCTTCTTCCAAGGACATCATTCTAAAAGTGGCCGGCCTTCTCACCGTGAAAGGCGGCACCGGCGCCATTATCGAGTATTTCGGGGAAGGCGCGGAAAGCATTTCCTGTACGGGCAAGGGCACCGTGTGCAACATGGGCGCGGAGGTGGGCGCTACTACCTCGCTCTTCGCCTTTGACGAGAGCATGGCCCGGTATCTTGAAGCCACCGGAAGGGGGGAGATAGCCCGTGCCGCGCGGAACGTCGCCGGGTGCCTGCGCCCCGACCCTGAGGTCTATGCCGATCCCGCCGCGTTCTATGACCAGGTCATCGAGATAGACCTGGACGCGCTGGAACCCCTGCTGAACGGTCCTTTCACGCCGGACCTGGCCACACCGGTCTCCCGCGTGAAAGAAGCGGCGGCCGCCGGAAACTGGCCCCTGAAGGTGGAGGTGGGACTTATCGGTTCCTGTACGAATTCTTCGTACGAGGACATGACCCGGGCGGCCGGCCTTGCCCGGCAGGCCAAGGCAAAGGGGATTCGAGCCAAAGCGGAGTTCACCGTCACACCCGGTTCGGAACAGGTGCGGTACACCCTGGAACGGGACGGCATCCTGGAGGCTTTCACTGATATCGGCGCCGTCGTGCTCGCGAATGCCTGCGGTCCCTGCATCGGCCAGTGGGCGCGCCATCGTAAAGGTCCGGAGGATGCACCCAATACTATTGTAACCTCCTTCAACCGGAATTTTGCCAAGCGCAATGACGGCAATCCCAAAACCCATGCTTTTGTCGCCTCCCCGGAGATGGTAACCGCCCTTGCGCTTTCAGGCGATCTGACCTTCAATCCCATGACGGACACCCTTGTAAGCGAGCGGGGGGAACAGGTGCGCCTCGACCCGCCATCCGGCGAAGAGTTGCCTCCGCGCGGTTTTGCCTGTGAAGAAGCCGGTTACCTTGCGCCTTCGGCGGACGGCGCCAATATCGAGGTTATTGTTCAACCGGATTCAAAGCGGCTGCAATTGCTCGAGCCCTTCCCGCCGAATACGGAGAAGTCGCTGAAAGGCCTGCATCTCCTTTTGAAAGCGCAGGGAAAGTGTACCACGGACCACATCAGCATGGCCGGTCCGTGGCTGCGCTACCGGGGCCACCTCGATAACATTTCCAACAATTGTTTCATTGGCGCGGTCAATGCCTTTAACGGTGAAACGAACAAGGTCAGGAATCCTCTGACCGGTACATACGGCGAGGTGCCCGCCACGGCGCGCGCCTATAAAGCCGCCGGTATCGGAACCTTTGTCGTGGGTGATGAAAACTATGGCGAGGGATCTTCCAGGGAGCATGCCGCCATGGAGCCCCGGCATTTGGGCGTGCGAGTTGTCCTCGTGCGGAGTTTCGCGCGCATTCATGAAACCAACCTTAAGAAACAGGGCATGCTTGCCCTTACCTTTGGCGATCCGGCGGATTACGATAAGGTGCGCGAGGGGGACACGGCGGACATCCCGAACCTGGACGGTTTCGCACCCGAAAAACCCCTTTCCCTGGTGCTTCGTCATGACGACGGAACGGAAGAGGCGATTGTGGTAAAGCACAGTTATAATGAAGCCCAGATTGCCTGGTACCGCGCTGGCGGCGCGCTCAATCTGATCCGCCTCCAGCAGACAATGGCGTAGCCCGGTATCCCCGGCTCGACGGCTGTTATTATTGCGTCGTGGAACGGTTTGTCGTTATTATGCTTGTGGCTATGAATACAGTACAGGCACAGACGC
>JAEAMG010002518.1_pt1 | contig 11256 bp, 1 predicted proteins | sample 8958741 | NCBI WGS metagenome assembly JAEAMG01 (sample SAMN16933256, study PRJNA681125) | bioreactor sludge metagenome | isolation source: anaerobic bioreactor treating anionic surfactant - SDBS | place: India: Bengaluru | collected 2019-02-28
TTCCCAAGCGCGCCGCCGCCTGCGAAGCGACGCTCAAAGGCGCGCCGTGGAACCTGCCGGTTTCCTTCCACTTGCAGGTTTGCAACGGTCTCATGACATTAGAGTACAGCAGGAGTAGGGGAACGATGCAAGTCGCCCATTGGCAAGCAGATACGGCGACGCCCCGGTCTGTGTTCGACCGGGGCGTCGCGTAAACTAAAACCGAGGCCAAAGGCATCGGAAATTGACTGGCTCCCCGCGTCCGAAAGATTTACGAACTTTTACGCTCGGTCCTTCTGGATTGACCTTTCGCGAATGCAGAAAGGCGAGTTTTTCGTATCGCCCATTGAACCCGCGGGCACCGAGCCAACTACAATCCACAATGAAGCGACCATGCCTGCCGTTAATCCTGTGAAACAGGCATTCATCCTCAAAGACCTTCTCGAAAATGGCACGTATGCCACTCAATCTGACTTTGCCAAACATCTCGGTATCTCCAAAGCACGAGTCACCCAAATGCTCAACCTGCTTCGACTGAATCTCGAATCATCATGTGTCTCACTGCCTGGGTGCTCATACAAGAGTTCCTTTTCTATCAGTAAGGCGGCAAGATATAAATGATAGTTTCAGTCGTCTATTCCTTATGCAAAGTAAAGCCATTGATGCGGGCATGAACAAACAGGCTGCGATCTTTCGACCGCAGCCTGCTGGCATCGTCAAATGTTGTCTGCTATAGAGCCTATTTCTTACGCATTACCTTTATACCCGTAATCGCGAGCATACCGAGCAGTGCGGTTAACCCTGCAAGGCCTGCTACCGGAACGCCTTGCGTCACGGTGAGTTCCGCCGAAGCGCTGCGTATGTCGCCGTTCTCATCCATCACGGTCACCCGGTACGTGCCCGAATCCAATACCTGCAGGTTTGACCGGGTATAGGAATCGTCCACGACGCCGTCAATGACCTCGCCGTCCTTGTCCCAGGTATAGGTGTAGGGGTAATAACCGTCTTCGACCTGCGCGGTGAAGGTGTGGGAAGCGCCCACGGACACTTCGCCGTTCAGCGGCAGGAGGGTGACTTGCATGTGATCCTCTACGGACAGGATGGCGTGGGCCGTCGGATAGATGACGCCGTTGTAGGTGACCTCGCACCAGTATTCGCCGCGATTGGCGGTGGTAAGCCCGGTCAGCGGCCATGCCGGTGCGGCAGGTCCGTCATGCAGGGCTTTCGTACTGTCGTTCCATTTCCACTGGTAAGTGGTCACGCCCGGTCCAACGCCAATGGCCGTCTCGAAGGTATGGGCCTCTCCCGTGTACTTCCTGGTATCCGAAGGTTCCAGGGTGAATCCCGGGAAATTGTCGATGACATACTGCGGCGAAGAACCGCCTTCATAGGGGTTGCCCGCCAGGTCGGCCACGTCCGTGCCCACGGTAATCCAGACGGCGCCGTTCTCGTACGGGTCCGCCAGGGTCACCGCCACGGTGTAGTTCGGGTCCATCCCGGTCACACTAACGTCTTCGGGCGCCATGCCCATGACCGTCACATCTTCCGGACCGAAGGAAGCCCCAACGTTTTCGTTGAAGTCCACGCTGAAGCGGATAGTGTCCAGGCCCGTGGGGGTAGGATCGTCCAGGCTGAACTCGGCCCATGGCGCCTCCCCGTCAACCACGAAGGGACCGTAGTCCAGGGTCCCGCCCGGCATACCGTCCTCATTTATTGATTGAAGGTGGAGATAGTAGAGCCCCGGACCCATGGAATAGTGTTCCAGGGGCCCTCCGTACCAGACGGGGTCTCCGTCAGAGAAGAAGTAGGTTTCCGACGTATCCCACGCGTATTGGAACCCCTTGGTCCTGTACGGGCTTCCGCCGTGCGTGCCTTCGCCGAATCCGGCCGGGTTCGTAAAGGTGAACACGGCGGCGACAGAGTAGGGGGCATTGATGGATTTGTCACAAACTACGTTGTTGCCCACTGACGGGTCCGCCCCCAGCGTATACCTTGAGCCTGTGGACGGTGTGGATGGAATGGACGCACCATTACGGGATTGTCCGCTGAATGCGTAGAGCGTGTTCGGCGTCAAATCGGAAGACGTCCAGCCATCGTTGTTCTGCTGCCAGCCGGAGTCCGTGCCCGCCGTCGTGTTGGTGAAGAGCAGGCCGGACGCGCCGCCGGACAGGTTGCTCGGCATGTTTGCCGACATTACGGCGATTTCCGTCGCCGCGGTAGTGGAGAACCACAGGTTCGTCACCGGCTCAATCAGCGTCCACGCGGTAAAGTTACCTGTTCTAATGCTCTCGGAATAGGCATTTATGGATGCTGCCTGGAAGGCATATTGGGTGTTTGCATTGAGGCCGTTGTGTTGCCACCATTGGACATTCGCGGCCGTGGTGAACTGCAGGGTGGTCGGCGGTTCCGCACCGGCGTCGTCATAGACGTTGAAGCCCGTTTCGTTATCGGAATTGTCCGTCCAAGTCCACGTGACAGTGTCCAGGCCGATGGCGGTCGCGCCGGGATTTAACGGCGGCATGGGCGAGGTCACCCTGCCTGTCGGCACGGCGCCGTAAGTCGAACCGATCCCCGTAAAGGGAACCGTGATCGCATAGATCTGCCTGCCGTTCTCGATCCGGATAGGTACCGGTACATTCGTGCTTAACCCTGTCACGGTCGCCGCTTCTTTGCTGACCGGGTAATTCGCCGGGTACGTCAGTTTCGCCGCGCGGAATTGCGTGTACGCCACGCCAGAGGCGGCCACATCGTCTTCACTGAACTCAATGCGCAGCGTCGCTCCAGAACCGCCGAACTGAACGGCCTCAGGGCCAAGCGTGAATGCCCCGTTGACCCGGACGCCCCCGACTTGGATTTCCAGAGCCCGGCTCATGGTCACCGTCACCGGCAGACCGCCCGCGTACGACACCGTCGTGCTTGCATCCGTCATGAGGGCGGGCTTGTAGAACCCGTAGGGATCGTCTCCAAGCGTCAGCACGCCGGGACTCGCCGCGAAAGACGCCTTATTCTGGTTCACCCGCGGCTGCCACTCTGCGAAGCACACGGAGGTTTTGCCGCCGGCCACCGTGCCCGTACCTCCCACAAAGAGGGTGTTGCGGTCTACGGCAATGACATAAGGAGAACGGTTCATGCCCGTCCCGAAAGCGGACCAGCCGCTTCCATCCCATTTCGCCAGGCGATTGACCGTTACGCCGCCGGCCATCGTGAAGCTTCCGCCGACGTACAGGTTACCCGCGCCGTCCACGGTCAACCTGTCGACAAAAGTCTCCATGCCGGTTCCGAGCGGGCTCCACGTGGTTCCATCCCATTTGGCGATGTAATTGGCCGGGACGCCGCCCGCCGTCGTGAACTGGCCGCCAGCATACAGGTTGCCATAACCATCAAACGCCAGCGCAGAAACGGTGCCATTCATGCCGGTTCCGAGCGAGGACCACGCGGTACCGTTCCACTTCGCCACGTTCGTCGTGAAGACGCCGCCGGCGTAGAGATTCCCGGATGCGTCCACGGCCAAGGCATCGACCCTGCTATTCAAGCCCGTTCCCAACGCGGACCACGCCGTCCCGTTCCATTTCGCCACATTGTTGGCGGCCACGCCGCCCGCCGTCGTGAAAACGCCGCCGGCATAGAGGTTTCCGGACGCGTCCACGGTCAAGGCATAAACCAAGGTATTTATGCCGGCGCCCAGCGCGCTCCACGCGGTTCCATCCCATTTGGCGATGTTGTTGACGGCCACGCCGCCCGCCGACGTGAATTGGCCGCCCGCGTCCAGGTTGTTCGCGCCGTCGGACGCAAGGGCGTACACCCAGTAGTCTATCCCCGTGCCGAGCGTCGACCACGCGGTCCCATTCCATTTGGCGATGCGATTGACGGTGGATTCGCCCGCCGTTTTGAACCGTCCACCAACATAAAGGCCGCCCGCGCCGTCGAAGGCAATGGCATAGGGCCAATCGTTGAGCCCGTTGCCCGAGGTCAACGCCGCCCAGGCCGTGCCGTTCCATTGCGCAATACCCACGCCGGTCGTCGTGCCCGATGGAGTGAAATTGCCTCCCGCATACACCCGGCCCGAACTGCCGACCGTTACCGTAAAGACCGCGCCGTTCATGCCGTCGCCCATGGCGGTCCACCCCGAACCGTACCACTTGGCAACGCCGCCCGCCGTTGTGAACGCTCCCCCGGCGAAAACATTGCCGGAGTCGTCTGCTTCCAGCGTATAAACGGTATTGTCCATCCCTGCTCCGAACGCCGTCCACGCCGTGCCGTTCCATTTCGCCATGCGATTGACCGTCACGCCGCCCGCCGTCAGGAACTCGCCCCCGGCACAGAGGGCGCCGTAACTATCCATTGCGAGACCACGGACGGTGTTCTCCATCCCGCTTCCCAGCGCGGACCATTCCGTGCCGTTCCATTTGGCGACACGGTTGGCGGCCACGCCGCCCGCGTTCAGGAACATGCCACCCGCATACACGTTGCCGGAGGCATCCAGCGCGAGGGCATAAACGTAATCGTCCACCCCGGCGCCCAGCGCGCTCCAAGCCGTGCCGTCCCATTTGGCCACGCCGCCCATGACGGAAAACCAACCGCCGGCATACACATTGCCCAAAGCGTCGGCCGCCAGTGCCCATACTTGGCCAATTGGCCCAAGAGAGGACCACACTGTGCCGTCCCACTTGGCGATGTAGTTGAATTGCCCCCCGGCATACAGATTGCCCGAACTGTCTACGGCAAGCGCACGAACGTTGCCATTCGGCTTAGCGCCACTGCCAGGAAGTGCGGACCACTTGGCGCCATCCCATTTGGCGACATACATGGCCAGCGCATCGCCCACGACCGAGAAATTGCCGCCGATGTAGAGGTTGCCCGCGGAATCCTTTGCGGAGGCGTATACCGATCCATTTATGCCGTTCCCGGGACCATTCACGCCGGGCAGGGTAAACGCATCGTCCCAGTAGACGTCATCCGGGCCGCTTTCCGGCCCCGGCGCGGCTTCTGGCAGGGCGAATTTGCCAGGCGCGGCCGCATACACTACGCCGGCCTCCGTGCCCGTGAACGGCACGGTGATGGCGTAGATTTGTTTGCCGTTTTCCTTGCGGACCGGCGTGGGCGAGGCCGCGCCCAGCAACGCGCGCGTTTCGGCTTCCTTGTTGATGGAATAGTTGTTTGGATACGTCAGCCGTACCGCGCGGAAGTCGGTGTACGGCACGCCGAAGGCCGCCGCGTCGTCTTCGCTGAACTCGACCGTCAGCGTCGCGCCCGCGCCGCCGAATGCAACGCCCACCGGGCTCAGCGTGCAAGCCCCGTTCAGCCGGATGCCGCCCAGTTGAATCTCTTTGGCCCGCGCCAGCGTCATCGCCACCGGCAGACCGTCCGCATACGTCACCGTCGTGCTTGCATCCGTCGTCAGGGCCGGTTTGTAGAATCCGTAGACGTCATTGCCGAGCATCATGGCCCCCGGCGAAGCCGACATCAACGCATGGCTCTCGTTTACCCGCGGCTGCCAGATGCCAAAAAAGGCAGAGGGCTTGCCGCCCGCCTGTAAGAATGATCCGCCCGCGAACAATGTGTTCCGGTCCACAACCAGAGCACCGATACTACCCTGTGTAACGCCCGAGGCGATCGGGCTCCACGCCGTTCCGTCCCATTGGGCAATGCCATTGACCGTCACACCGCCCGCCGTTGTGAAACCACCGCCCGCGTAGAGATTGCCTGATCCGTCCACTGCAAGCGCATAGACACTGTTGTTCACCCCGGCGCCCAGCGCGGACCATGCCGTGCCATCCCATTTGGCCACACGACGGGCCACCACGCCGCCCGCCGTTGTGAAACCACCGCCCGCGCAAAGATTGCCCGAGCCGTCAACGGCAAGGGTGGTGACGATGCTGTTCATGCCGGTTCCGAGCGCGGACCACGTCGTGCCGTCCCATTTGGCCACAAAGTTGGCAGCTACACCGCCCGCTGTCGTGAAACTTCCTCCGGCATACAGGTTGCCCGAGGCGTCAAACGCAAGGGTCCTGAGGATGTTGTTCACGCCGGTTCCGAGCGCCGACCACGTCGTGCCGTCCCATTTGGCAATGTAACTGGCCGACACACCGCCCGCCGTCGTGAAGGAGCCGCCGGTATACAGATTGCCCGAGCCATCAAAAGCAAGGGCACGCACAGTGTTATCCATTCCGGTTCCGAGCGCCGACCACGTCGAGCCGTCCCATTTGGCAATGTAACTGGCCGGCACACCGCCTGCCTTCGTGAAGGAGCCGCCTGCATACAAGTTGCCCGAGCCGTCAACAGCAAAAGCACGCACAGTGTTATCCATTCCGTTTCCGAGCGCCGACCACGTCCCGCCACCGGCGGGATTCCACTTGGCCACGCGATTGGCCGGCACGCCGCCCGCAACCGTGAAATCGCCGCCAATGTACAGGTTGCCCGAGGCGTCCATTATGGAAGCGTAAACCGTGCCGTTCACCCCCGGTGCGAAGACAAATGGATCGTCCCAGTAGACGTCATCCGGGCCGCTTTCCGGGCCGGGGTAGGGTTCGGACGGGACGAATTCGGTCGGCACGGCCGCATACGCCGCGTTGGCCGCCGTGGCCGGCAGGGGCACGGTAATGGCGTAAATGTGCTTGCCGTTCTCGATGCGGACGGGCACGGGCTGGGCGTCGCTCAACAGACTGCGGGCCGAGGCCTCCTTGCTCGTGGGATAATTCGTCGGGTAGTCCAGCCGCGCCGCGCGGAATGCGGTATATGGCACGCCAAAGGCCGCCGCGTCGTCTTCGCTGAACTCGACCGTTACGGTCGCGCCGGAACCGCCAAAGGTGACCCCGGCGGGGCCTAAAGTGCAGGCCCCGTTCACCCGGACGCCGTCGACCTGGATCTCGTTCGCGCGCGCCAGCGTCATCGCCACCGGCAGGCCGCCTGAATACGATACCGTCGTGCCCGCGTCCGTCTTGAGGGCGGGCTTATAAAAGCCGTAGGCGTCGTTGCCCAGCGTCATCGCTCCCGGCACGGCCGCCAGCGACGCCGTGCTCTCGTTCACCCGCGGCTGCCATTGCGCGAAGCAATAGGATGACTTGCCGCCGGCGAAAAAGAAACTGCCACCGGCGCACAGGGTGTTTCGCTCGATGGTAATACTGCTGACGAAAGGCGAACCTACCGTTATTCCGGATGCGAGCGGGTTCCATGTCCCGCCACCGGCGGGATTCCACTGGGCCAGGCCGTTGGTCGCCGCGCCGCCCGCGTTCGTGAAAGATCCACCAGCATACAGGTTGCCCGAGCCGTCAAAGGCCAGGGCATAGACACTGATAGCGAAAGTGGATACTTCCGGATTCATTCCCGTACCGAGCGCGGACCAGGCCGCGCCGTCCCATTTGGCCACACGGTTGGCGGTCACGCCGCCCGCCGTCGTGAACTGGCCCCCGGCATACAGATTGCCCGAGCCGTCAAAGGCAAGGGCGTTGACGTGATAGTTCATCCCGGTTCCCAGCGCGGACCAGGCCGTGCCGTCCCATTTGGCGATACGGTTGACGGTCACGCTGCCCGCCGTCGCGAACCAACCCCCTGCATAGAGGTTGCCCGAGGCGTCAAACGCAAGGGAAGTGACATAGCCATTTATCCCGGTTCCCAATGCGGACCAGGCCGTGCCATCCCATTTGGCTATACAGGGAGTCGCGACGCTGCCCGCCGTTGTGAAGTAGCCGCCGGCATACAGGTTGCCCGAGGCGTCAAACGCAAGGGTCCTTACGTTGGCGCTGACGATGCCGCCCATCCCGGTTCCCAACGCGGACCAAGCCGCGCCATCCCATTTGGCCACATGGTTGACCGTCACGCCTCCCGCCGTCGTGAACTTGCCCCCGGCGTAGAGATTGCCCGAGGCGTCAAAGGCAAGGGCGTAGACTTCGCCAGTGCCAGGCATTCCCGAACCCAGCGGGGTCCACGTCGTGCCGTCCCATTTGGCCACGCGGTTGGCCGCCACGCCGCCCACATCCGTAAAATAGCCCCCGACATAGATGTTTCCCAATCCATCCGCCTTTGTGACAGAGACGGTAGCGTTCGGACCGACGCCCGGGCCCACGCTCGGGGCGTTCCAGGCAATACCGTCCCATTGGGCGATGAAATAGGCCGACATGCCGCCCGCCGTCATGAACTCACCGCCGGCATAGAGACCGCCGGAACCGTTCGCAACGAGCGCATGGACTGAAGCGTCCATCCCCGACCCCAGGCCAACCCAGGCCGTGCCATTCCATTGGGCGATACGGTTGGCCGTCACGCCATCCGCCGTGGTGAACTCTCCGCCGGCATGGAGATTGCCTGAAGCATCCGCCGCAAGGGCAAAGACGCGGCCATTCATGCCTGTTCCCAACGCAGACCAGGCCGTTCCGTCCCATTTGGCAATACGATTTGCCGGCACGCCGCCCGCCGTTACAAAAGAACCGCCGGCATAGAGGGCGCCGGAGGCATCCACCAGTAGCGCATGAATCCCCGAACTCATCCCGGCGCCGAGGGCAGCCCACGTAGTTCCATTCCACTTCGCCACGTAATTAACCGTCACGCCGCCCAAGTCTGTGAAATCTCCCCCGGCAAAAAGGTTGTCCGAAGCGTCCACCGCCAGCGCAATGGCGCTGCCGGCGACCGTCCCCAGTGATGTCCACGCCGTATCCGCCGGTCCGCGACGGTAGAGGATTTGGTAACCGCCCGCATACAGCGTGTCTGAGCCATCGATTGCGAGCGCGTAGATTGGATTTGTTGACCCCGTGCCGATGTCGGACCAGGCGGTTCCATTCCACTTCGCCACCCCGCTCGCCGGGGCGCCGCCCGCATTTGCGAAAAGACCTCCGGCATAGAGATTGCCGGAACTGTCCACGACCAGCGCGCGGACTTCGTTGTCCACGCCGGTTCCGAGCGCGGACCAGGCCGTTCCGTCCCATTTGGCGATGTTGTTGGCCAAGGCATTACCTGCGTAGGCGAACGAGCCCCCAATATAGAGATTGCCTGCGGCATCCCGGACCATGGCCTTCACCAGGCCGTCTACTCCGGGAAGGGCAAACGCATCGTCCCAGTAAACATCATTCGGGTCGCTTTCCGGCCCTGGGGCGACCGCCATGGCCGCGCCGCTCACCGCGATCCACATCATCACTGCCGCTGCCATGATTCCGATTGGCTTTTTCATAAAAGTGTCCCAATTTTGTGAGTGTGTCATTCGGTATGCCTTTCGCAACTCTCTTTATGCTCGTTCAGTTCTTTGCGTGCTCTTGCGTGTTTTGCACGAAAACATATACTGATCATGTCTGTGGCGCGGGTGGCACATGCTGTCCCTGTGCGGTTTCTTTTGTTCACGTTTCTTCAAGTGGTAAAACGGCAGTAACGCCGTCAAATGCTAAGACTTGGCAAGACGGAAGCCGATGTAGAAGCTTCCGGATGTTGTGCCACTCCAGTTGCGATATGCGGTACGATGTTTCCTGAAGAGGTCGTACCAGCCACCGCCCCGAATGACGCGGTACCAACCCGTAGCGGGTCCCGTTGGATTTGTCATTGAGCCGCCTTGATAGTACGAGTCCAGGTACCAGTCGTGGCACCACTCCGCGACATTCCCGCTCATGTCGTAAGCACCCACAGGACTCGGACTGTTTACCGTCGTCACACCACCATACGGACTCACATTCCAGCCGTTGAACCACATATCCGGGGACGTGTACGGCATCGAGGTCAGTCCAAGCGGATTGTCGAAGTTCGGGTATCCGGAACCGCTGTCATTACACCGGCTCGCGTCGCCAATTGCGTTCGTATCAGACATGAAACCGTAGATCCAGTGTTTGGGCACGGTTGCGTCCCACGCCGCCGCCCGTTCCCATTCCGCCTCGGTCGGCAGGCGGTATCCGCCCGCCGTCGGCGGCGCCACCATCAACGGCCACAGCGCCGTATTCATGTCGTAACACGGCGTCAGCCCCTGCCATTGGCTCAGCCAGGTACAGAAGGCCGCCGAGCCATACCACGAAACATTAACCATAGGATGCGTGTCCATCGAGTAGCTGGTCGTACCCGGCAAGCCAATGCGCGTCTTTGACCTGAACACCCCGCTCGAGTACTGGACATTGCAGTCGCCGGCTGTGATGGAAACGATCGAATACAGCGCCCCCGTGCCGCCCGCGTAAATGTTGCCTGTGCCTGTCCACGCCGCACCTGTCGAGTCTTTCAGATATCCCTGCGCCAACGCCCAGTTCAGAACATCGCAGTATTCCTTGTTTGTCACTTCGCCCTTGCCAAGCTGATAGGCGCCCAGTGTCACCGAATGGAGCGGCAGTTCATCGGCATAGCCATAGGCAGCATCATCGCCCGCACTGGTCCGACCCATGGTAAACGTCCCGGTCGCCACGGACACCGTATTCGGGACCAAAAAGATCGTGTCGCTCACCACGAGAGATTCTCCAATTCCATTGCGCGCCTTAAAGTACACCGTCCGCGCACCGACGCCATAAGACAACGTTAAGGAAGGCGCGGTGCCGTAGGGTTGCCATGTCGCACCCATGAACGACGCCGATTCGCTCGCCATATAGTCCGTCGGGCTGTTCGTCGCCGTGTTGTTGAGCGTCACCATCAGCGGCATTGTCGTCGCCGCCCCGCTATTGATCGCAAACGTCACCACGGGTACGGGAAGAACGAAGCTCGCCGTGACGTTGATGTCGGCCGACACGTTGGTGTCCGTCCGCGCCGCCGTCAAGAGGCCGTCCGACCACTGGGAGAATTGGTATCCGCCGTTCGGAACGGCAGTCACTAGCGTACCCGAACCTCCGTGGTTGACCGTCTGTGGCGAAACGCCAGAGATTGTCCCATTTGCGTCCGCCGTGTACGTCAGCGTGTAGGTGTTGATGGCGAATTCTACGGCGACTGAGCGGGGACCGGTGATGGGCGTCGTTGTGTACGAGTCCGTCTTCGCGCCTTCCACACTGTCCACAATGCTGACAATGTGCCAGCCTGTGTCGGGCGTAATGGTAATGTCGCTCGTGCCGCCGTGTTCGACCCAGTCCGGGCTGGCGCTGAACGTGCCGCCGCCGCTCGCGCATACGATCCCAATCGGGTATAGGTTCTTGGCGAACTCAACCAGAATTGTACGGTCGCCTGTCATGGGGCTGGTAGTGTACGACCCCGTTTGCGGCCCGTCCACGGGGTCCGTAATGTTGACGATGTGCCAGCCCGTATCGGGGGTAATGGTTACATCAATCGTGCCGCCGTGATTTACCCAGCCAGGGCTGAAACTGCATATGCCGCCATCAGTGGCGGTAATCACAAGCG
>JAEAMG010002522.1_pt1 | contig 11242 bp, 8 predicted proteins | sample 8958741 | NCBI WGS metagenome assembly JAEAMG01 (sample SAMN16933256, study PRJNA681125) | bioreactor sludge metagenome | isolation source: anaerobic bioreactor treating anionic surfactant - SDBS | place: India: Bengaluru | collected 2019-02-28
TCATAATTTCTAGCGTAATACACCAAACAAACTGCTGGAACTGCTAACATTACCATCATGTGAACTCCTACAGAAAGCCCAGTAATGAAGAAAATTAGAATGAGCCAACGTTCATTATCACTGTCATGATATTCGTTTTCCCATTTGGTAATGAGCCAAACCAAAAGTGCAATAAACATAGATGACATAGAATAAACCTCTCCTTCTACTGCAGAAAACCAAAAAGTATCTGAAAAAGTAAAAGCTAAAGCACCAATGACACCAGCAAATAGAATGGCAATTTCGTCTGAAACGGTTACATCTTCGAAGTCTTTATTTAAAAGTCTTCTTACGAAATGCGTAATTGTCCAAAATAAAAATAATATGGTGAATGCACTGAACAGCGCAGACATAGCATTGATAATTACAGAATATTTAGAACCATCTCCGAAACCAAAAATAGCTGCAACAGCACCCATTAATTGGAATAATGCAGCACCAGGAGCGTGAGTAACTTCTAATTTTACGGCAGATGAAATGTATTCTCCGCAATCCCAAAAACTAAAATTAGGTTCAATAGTAGATAAATAGGTGAAAAATGCAATGGCAAAAACCACCCAACCTAAAATGGTATTCCATTTTTTGAAAGTCCAATTCTTCATAGAAATTTTTAAAAATTTACAATGTTGCGAAATTAAGTTTTTTTATTCTGATATTTTCTAAAACATAGATTTATTAAGAATATTTTAAGAAAAAAAATGAAAAAATAAATTTAAACATTTGTTTGGCTTAAAATTTGGTAAAGAATTGAACAAAAAACATGAAAAAAATCATTTCTATTTGCTTCCGTTCAAAATGTTAGGACAAAATGATAAATTTATTTGATTTTTTTCTTATTTTTGCAAACGGTTTTTTAGAGAAAAATGAAGAAAATGACGAACGTTTTTGATAATATTCTCGGGTTAATTGGTAATACTCCAATGGTGAAACTTAATGAAGTAACTAAGGATATTCCAGCAAAAGTTTATGCTAAAATAGAATCTTTTAATCCGGGGCATTCTACTAAAGATAGAATCGCGCTTCATATTATAGAAGCTGCCGAAAGAAAAGGTCTTTTAACTCCTGGTGCTACTATCGTAGAAACCACTTCTGGAAATACGGGCTTTTCTATCGCTATGGTAAGTATTATAAAAGGATACAAATGTATTCTTTCTGTAAGTGATAAAACCAAGCCAGAAAAAATTGCTTATCTTAAAGCTTTGGGCGCTACTGTATACGTTTGTCCTGCTTCTGTTCCTGCAGACGATCCTCGTTCTTATTATGAAGTAGCGAAAAGAATTGCAGCAGAAACGCCAAATTCTATTTACATCAATCAATATTTTAACGAGCTGAATATAGACGCACATTATTCTTCTACTGGTCCAGAAATTTGGGAACAGACAGAAGGAAAAATCACTCATCTTTTTGCTTGTACAGGAACTGGTGGAACACTTTCTGGTTCTGCTAAATTTTTAAAAGAAAAAAATCCTGATATTAAAATAATTGGTGTAGATGCAGATGGTTCTATCCTAAAAACCTATCACGAAACAGGTGAAATAGACCCTTCTGAAATTCATTCATACCAAATTGAAGGTTTAGGAAAAAATCTTATTCCATCCGCTTTACTTTTTGACAGAATAGACCATTTTGTGAGAGTAAATGATGAAATGAGCGCTTATTGTACTAGAGAAATTGCTCTTAAAGAAGCGATTATGGGTGGTTATACTACCGGTGCTGTTTTACAAGCACTTAGACAATATGCTCATGCAAATCCTTTCTCAGAAAACGATTTAGTTGTCCTTATTTTCCCTGACCACGGTTCTAGATACATTACCAAAGTATACAGTGATAAATGGATGGAAGAACAAGGATTCATCAATAATTGTGTCCATAATTACGAAGAAGTTTTTAAAACAGAATACATTAAATAAAAATAGAATTCAGATGTCCTTCTTGGCATCTGATTTTTTTAAAATTTAAAATACAAATCTACAATATCATCGAAATGAAAGATATTTTTGAAAGAATTAAAGAAAATCCTGGTCCTCTAGGTCAATTTGCAGATTATGGTGAAGGTTATTTCATTTTCCCAAGATTGGAAGGCCCAATTGGCCCTAGAATGAAGTTCCAAGGAAAAGAAGTTATTTTTTGGAGTGCAAATGATTATTTAGGACTTTGTAATCACCCAGAAGTTCTAGAAGCTGACGCTAAAGCAGCTGCAGAATACGGAATGTTCTATCCGATGGGAGCTAGAGCAATGTCTGGTGAAACAGAACAACACTTACAATTAGAAAGAGAATTAGCTGATTTCGTAGGCAAAGAATCTGCTTATTTATTGAATTTTGGTTACCAAGGAATGCTATCTACAATTGATGCATTGGTTTCTAGACATGATGTAATTGTTTATGATTCTAATTCTCACGCTTGTATTGTAGATGGAGTTCGTCTTCACATGGGAAAAAGCTTCATGTTCCGTCATAACGACATGGATAGCTTCGAAAAAAATATTAAAAGAGCTACTAAAGTTGCAGAAGAAAACGGCGGAGGTATTTTAGTAATCACTGAAGGAGTTTTCGGGATGACTGGCCAACAAGGAAAGCTTAAAGAAATTGCTGAATTCAAAAAACAATACAGTTTCCGTTTATTAGTAGATGACGCTCATGGTTTCGGTACTTTAGGAAAAACTGGAGCTGGAGCTGGAGAAGAGCAAGGTTGCCAAGACCAAATTGATGTTTACTTCTCTACTTTTGCTAAATCTATGGCTGGTTTCGGTGCATTTATCGCTGGAAACAAAGAAATCATTAGATATTTAAAATTCAATCTTCGTTCACAAATTTTTGCAAAATCATTGACGATGCCAATGGTAATTGGAGGTTTAAAAAGATTAGAACTTTTAAGAACAAGACCAGAAATCAAAGCTAAACTTTGGGAAAATGTAGAAAAACTACAAAAAGGATTATTAGACAGAGGTTTCAACCTTGGAAATTCTAACACTTGTGTTACTCCTGTTTTCATGCAGGGAACACCAGTAGAAGCTACTCTTCTAGTTAAAGATTTAAGAGAAAATTTCGGAATTTTCACTTCTGTAGTAGTATATCCAGTAATTCCAAAAGGAAGCATTCTTCTAAGATTAATTCCTACAGCTTCTCACACAGATGCTGAAATCAATGAAACTCTTGCTGCTTTTGAAGCTATTCACGATAAATTAGTGAATGGTGTTTACAAGCAACAAGCTGAAAAATTATTAGAAGAACAAAATTTGAGTTTTAAACCGCTTTAATTTTTATTAAAATAAAAAATTGAAACCGTTTGGAACTCCAAACGGTTTTTTTAATGCATAAATATTATGAAAAAAGTAACTTTAACTAAGAATGATTACACTAGAATTTACAAAGCCATCACTGATGCTAAAAATTCTAAAACCATTAATAGCAATGAGGCCGAAAAGCTTTTGTCTGAGCTAAGTAAAGCAGAAATTGTACCTTCAGAAAAGATTGATAAGGATGTAGTGACTATGAATTCTGAAGTAAAACTTTTTTTTGAAAACACTCAAAAAGAGCAATCATTTAAAATTGTATATCCACAAGATGCCAATCTAAAAGAAAATAAAATCTCCATTTTTTCACCTATTGCTACAGCATTAATTGGTTACAAAATCGGTGACGAAATAGAATGGATTGTTCCTGGCGGAATGACTAAAATAAAAATTGTAGATCTAATTTATCAGCCAGAAGCAGCTGGTGATTTTGATTTATAAAATTCAATGAATTATAATCCGTTAGAGACATTTCTGACGGATTTTTTTATTCCAAAAATCTATAGGAAAATCATACCTTTGCAAAAATTCATTTTTTGAAAGATTTACTGCTCATCACTCCTCCATTTACCCAACTCAATACGCCGTATCCTGCAACTGCGTACTTGAAAGGATTTCTTAATACCAAAAATATTTCGAGTTACCAAATCGATTTGGGAATTGAAGTCATCTTAGAAATTTTTTCCAAAAAAGGAGTAACCCAAATTTTTAACCTAAAGCCAGAAAATTTATCTGAAAACACTCAGAGAATTTTTGCGTTAAAAGAAGAATACATCAAAACCATAGATGAAGTTATTGCTTTTCTTCAAAACAAAAAACCAACACTTGCAAGACAAATTTGCAGTATGAATTTCTTGCCAGAAGCTTCTAGATTTAATCAGTTAGATGATATGGAATACGCTTTTGGAAACATGGGACTGCAAGACAAAGCAAAACATCTCGCTACCCTTTATTTAGAAGATTTATCAGATTATATTGTAGAAAATATTGATAAAAATTTTGGATTTAGCAGATATGCAGAACGATTAGGAAGAAGTGCTAATTCGTTTGACGAGTTGTATGAAAAACTCCAATCAGAAAAAACTTTCGTAGATAACTTTACTCTTGAAATTTTGGATAAAAAACTTATCGAAACGCAGCCGAAACTGGTTTGTTTTTCCGTTCCGTTTCCCGGTAATTTGTATTCGGCATTTAGATGCGCTCAATACATTAAAAATCATTATCCAAACATTAAAACGGCTTTTGGTGGCGGTTTTGCCAATACAGAACTCCGAGATTTAAAAGACAAAAGAGTTTTTAAATTTTTTGATTTCATCACATTAGACGATGGTGAACTTCCGATAGAATTGCTTTTTGAAAACGTATGTCATTCTGAGCAGAGTGAAGAATCTTTATTCAAACGCACTTTCCTATTAGAAAATGGAGAAGTTGTTTATAAAAACAATTCAGAAAGACACGATTACAAACAAGCCGAAATTGGGACACCAGATTATACAGATTTACCTTTAGACCAATACATTTCTGTAATAGAAATCGCGAATCCTATGCATAGTTTGTGGAGCGATGGAAGATGGAATAAACTCACGATGGCTCATGGTTGCTATTGGGGAAAATGTACTTTTTGCGACATATCACTAGATTATATCAAAATTTATGAGCCTATTGCTGCCAAAATTTTGGTAGACAGAATGGAAGAACTCATTGAAAAAACAGGAGAAAACGGTTTCCACTTTGTAGATGAAGCAGCACCACCAGCTTTAATGCGAGAAGTGGCTCTTGAAATTTTGAGAAGAAAACTCGTGGTAACTTGGTGGACAAATATTCGATTTGAAAAAAGTTTTACACGAGATTTATGCTTTTTACTTAAACTTTCAGGTTGTGTAGCGGTTTCTGGCGGCCTAGAAGTAGCATCTGACAGATTATTAAAACTCATTAACAAAGGAGTTTCAGTTGCTCAAGTTGCCAAAGTCACCAGAAATTTTACCGAAACAGGAATTATGGTTCACTCCTATTTAATGTACGGCTATCCTACACAAACAGAACAAGAAACCATCGATTCTTTGGAAATGGTTCGTCAAATGTTTGAAATGGGGATTTTACAAAGTGGATTTTGGCATCAATTTGCCATGACTGCGCATTCTCCTGTTGGAAAAAATCCTGAAGAATTTGGGGTAATTCCTCACTTGAAACAGATTACTTTTGCCAATAATGATGTAGAATTTCAAGATAAAACCGGAATTGACCACAGTAAATTCAGTTTCGGACTCAAAAAATCGCTGTTTAATTATATGCACGGAATTTGTTTTGAAAATGCGCTGCAAGAATGGTTTGAATTTAAAATTCCAAAAACCACTATTCATCCTAATTATATTCACGATTGTCTATTAGAAGAAGATCACTTTAGCACCAAACCGAATGCTAAAATTATTTGGGCAGGAGCGAAACCTTTGGTAGAGTTTTTCACGAAGTCAAAAAAAGGAAATTCTTGGGAAATGGCAACACTTACCTTCCATGAAAAGACCAATGTTTTTAGTATCAATTTAGAAAAAGAAAAAGCAGTTTGGCTTCTTGAAACCATTGATGAAATTTCTATTCATGCTTATAAAAACTTAATTTTCAACCAGTTAAAAGCAAAATATGAATTAGATTTTGATGATTTTGAATTGTTTTGGTATTCTAAACCGATTCAAATTTTAAAAGAAAACGGAGTCATCTTAACCTTATAAAACAAAAAACTCGAGCAAAATTGCTCGAGTTTTTAATTTATTGTGAAGAATTTTAATCACAAAGGATAATTCCTTTATCGTTACTAAATTCTACTACACCACTGTTGATGGAATAAGAAAAAACACTGTTCTTTTCGTTTTCTTTGGTAAAGAATTTTGCAAAATTTTCATTCTGAATTTCATTTGTGAAAATTCTTACTTTACCATTCACTAAAGAAGAAACAATAGCGGCGTGGTTTTTCATGATATGGAAATCACCATTTTTTCCAGGAAGAAGAACTGAATCTACTTCACCATCAAAAACTACAAATTCCGGAGTTAATATTTTAATATTCATTTCTTTTCAAATTATAGATTATAGATTTTAAATTTTAAATTGTTGAAATCAAATCTAAAATCTAAAATTTAACATTTAAAATTTATTAAGCGTTTTCAGCAAGCATTTTTTGACCTGCTTCGATAGCTTCTTCGATAGTTCCTTTCAAGTTGAAAGCAGCTTCTGGTAAATGATCTAATTCACCATCGATGATCATGTTGAAACCTTTGATAGTATCTTTGATATCTACTAAAGCTCCTTTAAGACCTGTAAATTGCTCTGCAACGTGGAAAGGTTGAGATAAGAATCTCTGTACTTTTCTAGCTCTATATACTACTAATTTATCTTCTTCTGAAAGTTCTTCCATACCAAGGATTGCGATGATATCTTGAAGCGCTTTATATCTTTGAAGAATTTCTTTTACTCTCTGAGCTGTATTATAATGATCTGCTCCTAAAATTTCTGGAGTTAAGATTCTAGAAGTAGAAGCTAGTGGATCTACTGCTGGATAAATACCTAATGAAGCAATTTTTCTATCTAATACAGTAGTTGCATCTAAGTGAGCAAACGTAGTTGCTGGAGCCGGGTCAGTTAAGTCATCCGCAGGAACGTAGATTGCTTGTACAGAAGTAATAGAACCGTTTTTAGTAGAAGTAATTCTTTCTTGCATTGCTCCCATTTCAGAAGCAAGAGTTGGCTGGTAACCTACTGCAGAAGGCATACGTCCTAAAAGTGCAGATACCTCAGAACCCGCTTGAGTAAATCTAAAGATATTATCTACGAAGAATAATACGTCTCTACCTTGACCAGATTCACCACCATCTCTGAAATATTCAGCAACAGTAAGACCAGAAAGTGCTACTCTAGCTCTTGCACCAGGAGGTTCGTTCATTTGTCCGAAAACGAAGGTACATTTAGAATCTTTCATTTCTTCTAAATCTACTTTAGATAAATCCCATCCACCTTCTTCCATAGAGTGCATGAAACCTTCACCATATTTAATGATACCAGATTCTAACATCTCTCTAAGAAGGTCGTTTCCTTCTCTTGTTCTTTCACCTACACCAGCGAACACAGATAAACCACCGTGTCCTTTAGCAATATTATTGATTAATTCTTGAATTAATACTGTTTTTCCTACACCAGCACCACCGAATAATCCGATCTTACCACCTTTTGCATAAGGTTCGATAAGGTCGATTACTTTGATACCAGTAAATAAAACTTCAGCCGAAGTAGAAAGCTGATCGAAATGAGGAGCTTCTCTGTGGATTGGCAAACCGCCATCTTTAGATAAATTAGGAAGTCCGTCAATTGCATTACCTACTACGTTAAAAAGTCTTCCGTTTACACCATCACCTGTAGGCATGGTAATTTGGTTTCCTGTTCCTACAACTTCTTGCCCTCTTTGTAAACCGTCAGTAGCGTCCATTGAGATACATCTTACCATATCTTCACCAATGTGTTGTTCTACTTCTAATACAACAGTTTCTCCGTTTGATTTTTTAATTTCAAGAGCATCATAAATTTTTGGTAATTCTTCTACTTCTTGAAAAAGAACGTCTATAACTGGACCGATAATTTGTGAAATTTTCCCTTTAATTTGGTTTGCCATTGCTTTATTTTTTCTTGTGGTGCAAATATAGTGATTCTCTTCAAAATACATAATCAAAAATCAATATTTTTTTTCATCTTTGCACACAGAAAATGTAAGCGGTTTTGAAACTCATAGAAGATTTAAATTTTTATCACGAAAAATCTCCTAAAGTTCTTTCTTTAGGAATGTTTGACGGAGTTCATCTCGGTCATATTTCAATCATCAATCAATTGAAAGACACGGCAAAAAAAAATAATTTAGAGACTTCTTTGCTCACCTTTTGGCCTCATCCTAGGAAAATTTTCAACCCAAATGACGACCTTAGACTGCTCAACAAATTAGAAGAGAAACTTTTTTTGCTGAAACAGGCTGGAATTGACTCTTTATTTTTACAAAAATTTGATGAACATTTCAGAAACTTAACAGGCGAAGAATTTATTCGTGAAATTCTCATCAAAAAACTGAATGTAAAACACATTATCATAGGTCACGACCACGTTTTCGGGAAAAATAAATCTGGAAACTTCGAACTACTCCAAAAACTTTCTACCGAATTAGATTTTACTGTAGAGCAATTACAAGCCATCAAAAATGAAGACGATTTCAATATCAGTTCTACTAAAATCAGAAATTGCTTAGGTAACGGAAACATCGTTGGTGCCAATAAAATGTTGGGTTACTCTTACTCTCTTTCTGGAAAAGTAATTGACGGGAAAAAACTGGGAAGAACAATTGGTTACCCTACTGCAAATCTAGAAATAGACGAACTGAAACTCTTGCCTAAAAAAGGAGCTTACATTGTAGAAGTTTTTGTGAAAGACCAATTTTACAAAGGCATGATGAGTATTGGCACTAATCCAACTGTAAATGGTGATAAATTAACTGCAGAAGTGTACATTTTAGACTTCAATCAAGATATTTACGGAGAAGTTATCACAGTAAAATTCAGAGATTTTTTACACGAAGAAATTAAATTCGAATCGCTAGAAAAACTCATCGAAAGATTAGATGAAGACAAGGTTTTGACCGAAAATTTTAACTTTAGTTAAGAGTTAGAATCATATAAATTTTCAATCAGATTTTATAAAATTAGATTCATAAGTTTCTATAGTTTTGTGAAAATCATAAAATAAAACTATGGAAGCAGAAATTATTATTTCTTTACTTACTCTTATCGCACTAGAAACCGTTCTAGGAATAGACAATGTTATTTTCATTTCTATTTTGGCGAATAAATTACCTGTATATCAACAGAAAAAAGCCAGAAGAATCGGGCTTATTCTTGCCGGAGTGATGAGACTTGGTTTATTACTCTTGATTAGTCAAATTATGAAACTAGACCAAGATTTATTTACCGTTTTCGAAACGGGAATCTCAGGTAAAGATTTGATTTTAATTCTTGGAGGTTTATTCCTACTTTACAAAAGTACCGCCGAAATTTATCATAAAATGGAAGGCGAAGATGGCGATGTAACTAAAACAATGATTGTAACGAGTTTCGGACAAGTGATATTCCAAATTTTATTAATGGATTTGGTGTTCTCTATTGATTCCATTATTACGGCAATAGGAATGGTAAAAGAAGTTTGGGTAATGTATGTAGCGGTAATTGTTACAGTGATTATCATGCTATTTGCAGCAGAACCTATCAGCAATTTTGTAAATAAACACCCTGCTTTTAAAATTTTAGCACTTTCATTCTTGCTATTGATTGGTTTCTCACTAATCGTGGAAGGCTTTGGCAAAGAAATTCCGAAAGGTTATATTTACTTTGCGATGGCATTTTCGCTTTTGGTAGATATTATTCAAATGAAAACGACCAAAAAATCTGAACCTGTACATCTTCACGAACATTACAAAGAAGAAGAACAGCACCTTGATAAAGATGTTTTATAAAAAAAGGCTGTCAAAATTTGACAGCCTTTTCTATTATTTGTAAGCAATGATTTGCTCTTCTGCTTGAATAACTTCGCTTGCGAATTTTTTAAATTCTGGATATTCTGAAACACTCACATTCTCCCAAGAAGGATTGGCCAATTTTGTAATTTTCAGTTTATTAGGACTTATTAATTCATATTTAATAGAATATTTATGTTTCTTATAGGTTAATTCTTTGTTTTCTGGTATTTCAGTAAACTTAGAATTAGCTGGAATATTAATTATAATTTCTTCAGCATATTGGTTGATGTTTTCATATTGAACATAATCTATCTCAGACTTTCTATTTTCTAAAGCGATAAGATTCTTAGTGTAAGGCTTTATCAGAATAGGAATTTGAGTAAGCTTAAGACTTCCTACCGTTTGTGGTTTTTCGTTTATGTTAAATTTAACTTCGTAGACAAAAGGATTAGAAGACAAATCTTTTCCACTCACAAGTTTTATAGATTGTGCAGAAATCACTTTGTCTAAAACGCTACCTAAATCTTCTTCTACTCTACTTTTTCTATCATCATCCGAATAACTCTCAGAAAACAAATCGTTGTAATATGCTTTTTGACCACCAAAATTTTGATATTCTGCGGTAATTATTTTCTTATCTTCAGTGATATTTACCTCAGATTTGAAAGCTATTTTGTTCTCTAAGTTATTTTGGTAAGGTAAATCTATAATTACTGAGTTTTCATTTTCTGTTTTATCTTTCCCGATAACTAAAGCTTTTGCTCTGATATTGGTATTTGAAATAGAATTGAATGGCAAAAATTTATCTGTCATTTCCAGAAAATACTCTTTTCCGTCTAAATTAGCTTTTACAATACAGTGGTTAAAGCCAATATTAGGAATTGTTAAATAGTTTTTAGCATTATCATTCGTAGAGACTAAAACTAGATTTGCAGAAATTTTCGCTTGTTGAGCCAAAACCATAAATAAAGTAGAAAGATCTTTGCAATCACCTAGTTTAGTTACCAATGTTTTAGATGGTCTCTGTGGAATATAACCACTTTGTCTAAAGTTTACTGAACTGTAATTTACATTTTTCTCTATGTAGTCATAGATTTGTTGAGCAATTTCATATTGTGTAAGTCCGCTGGTTCCTTTAGGAAATATTTTATTAAAGGTATCAATCGTAATTTTATCTGGATTAGTTACTTTCTTCACTAAATCTGAATACCAATTGGCAATTTCTTTCCAAGAATTAAGAGTTCCTACATTTACAGAAGTCGCAATATCTGCATATTGTTTTGAAAAACTTTCTTCTTTAGACAATTGAGGAAGATTTTTTAAGGTCCAAGTTGTATAAGTTTTTTTCTCAATTTTCTTACTTGTAAATG
>JAEAMG010002491.1_pt1 | contig 11241 bp, 13 predicted proteins | sample 8958741 | NCBI WGS metagenome assembly JAEAMG01 (sample SAMN16933256, study PRJNA681125) | bioreactor sludge metagenome | isolation source: anaerobic bioreactor treating anionic surfactant - SDBS | place: India: Bengaluru | collected 2019-02-28
AGTAGTCGTCTGCAAAATTCACTGGACGACTACTATGCAATGTAAAACTATCGACATGCTCAATATGGTCTTAACACAAAGAGACAAAATAATCCTTGAATTATTGCATAAAAAACTTGGCGCTTATTTACAAACCTGAATTCTAATTAAGTCATCAAGTTTGTTTTATTGAAAACAAAAGACGGGACAACTACATTGACACAAACCATAAATGTAAAACTACCCGATAGTAACAAGTACAAAGCGAGGGGAAATTGTTTGAACCTAATCGGCTTATTTATTGTACTCATATACATTAGTGTTGCAGTAGCTCCTATTGCAGGGACATATATTGCCTACGACGGAAACATCCAAGAGATGATTATTCCACCCGAAGTCCAGAACATAGTAACAGACATTCTTGGAGGCACATCATCTCCTTATCCAAATGGATCCAACGAAGACGTATCAGACTTCAATTTTGCACCACCAGAAATCGTAAGTTCATCATATGACCTTGCAGCTAAAACGGTCACAGTAATCTTTAGTTTCACTAACCCTCTTAAAACAACTCTAACAATTAACCAAGTTACAGCTGAAGCCCAATGCCACACCCACGGTTTCCTGTTAGGACACGCTTCAGTACCAGAAGCTGTAGAGATACCATCCGGAGGTACGACCCAATTAACTGTAGTTTTCGCTTGGACCGAGGCAGCCCAGGAACACTTCGTGAGTAGCCACTTAGGAGAAACAACCCTAAACGTCGACTTGGTAAACATAACCCTCAACGTTAGCGGGATAACGATCGAGACTCCACTAACCTATAATGTAGACATCCCCCTAACATAGGAGACAAAAACTGATGCAGGCATCTTCAAGAATCAATTGGTTTGGCCTAGCCGGGGGAGCAACCACACTTGCTTTAATTGCAGTTTCAATTTTTATCCCCTGGTGGCAACTAAGAGTAGGCGACTCCCTAATTGCAGCCAACGTTTCACCACTATATACAAATTTTAACTTAGCCGGAAACTCTTTCACGATACCTGCAATTTTAGCTGTAAACATTTCATGTATACTGCTATCTCTAATTGGCGCAATTCTAATACTGGTCTACTCTGTGAAACCTACCAAGTCTTATGCAAAAACGCTGCTTAACTTGAGTTTTGCAACACCGTTACTCTTTGTAGTAATCTTCACAGTAGCGTTGCTTGCCTTATCATACATTATTTTGACAATGTACGGTTTCAATTTCCCGATAGTGGGTTCAGCAAATATTCAATTGCCATCAAATGCAAATGGGGAAAGCAGTGTTAGCATGCAGTTGACTGCTGAGTTTATGTTGCCTTTCTACCTCGCAGTTGTATCATCGATTCTTTGTATTGCATCGCGGATATACCACAAGCGAATCGCACTCATCCAAAACAATTAGCACTTAAATAATGACCTAAGATAAGTTATTTGCAGGAGACTGCTCCAGTGCAAGAGCCTTACGTGGAAGAATTAAGTGACTGCAAATGCCCCTTATGCGGCAGATTCTACAGTGTAGGCGAGGCAGAGGTTATCAAAGCTCTAAAAGAACATGATGAGGAAAGATGGCCTTGCTGTTTTAGATGTGTCTTAGCTAGTCCAGATTTAAGGCTTGGCATCAAAGAGGCACAAAACGAGAAGGAACTAAATGACATGCTAAGCAAATTCGATAGGGATTATGATAAAGCCTTGGAGCGGAAATACTCAAAGAACCTTATACCATAGCGTGCACTATGCCATTTCGGCGTCATTGCATTGTAACGGCAATTCTTTACTGACTCACTATTGAGTTGTTAGAGGTTCGGTTTTAAGGGTATTTTCTTCTTCAATAAAGCGGAAAGTCATTGGATCTCTACAAGCTATTTCCCCTACCACCTGGGGAGCGCTGTCTGCGGTTGGCATTTTCTCTATGAGCATACCCCAGGCTTGGGCGTGTCCGTCATAATAGACTGATAGGGTGAAGTCCGTTTCTGTTCCGGCTTCGAGCCAATATTTGACTTCGTTAGGTTTTTTGTTGCTTAACTTTATTGTGAAGTCTACGGCCTCTTGTAGTTCAACTGCCATTTTCCCCAGTTCTCTTAGAATTGCCTGCCGCTCAATTTCAGATGTAGCGTCTTTTTGCCAGACTACCTGACAGTCACCTAAAGGAAAACCATTCATAAACAATCAACCAAACAATACTGGTGAATGAATTTTAAGCTTCCCCAACCAAAAAATGAAGTGTTCATTAGTGAAATAAAATAGTGCTTTTCTGATCAAAAAATAGATTATGATGGAAGCTCACTTGCGAATACAGTATACTTGCAGAAAGTGTAAGATAGATTATTCAAAAGAAGAAATTCGTTTTAGCTATTTCTACCAGCCGTTTGGTTTCATTTGGGCTACTATTTGAGCTTGAATTGCATAGTCGCCGTCTGCGCTGGTTATGATTTCACTAAAGATATCCTCAAACATTACATCCTTTCTCCATTAAGCAACTTGTGGTGTGGGGGAGTTCTCCTTTCTCCTCAATTACAATATAGTATAGTAAGCCTTAAGAATGATACTCTTAAAACCGACATATATCAAAAACCCACAAACCCAAATCAACCATCCCTAAAACTCTATGCTATGATTGAGTAGTTTTCATTTTCATTATGCTCTCTACTTATTTGAACTGTCGGCTCTGCATCAAGTTCTTATAATGATAAATCAAGTCTAATCATAGGGTCAGCTTTGGAATATTTAGTCGGAGCCGGTGGCTGGGGCTATTTCAACATTAACGGCAAACCATCATTGAAAGCGTACTCTCAAGTTTTCAATTTCGTTGAGGTTAACACTACCTTCTATGAATATCCAAACACAAATGTAGTTGAGAGTTGGAGGCGTTCTGTTCCTGCAGATTTTACTTTTTCTGTCCGCTGTCATCAAGATTTAACGCATAAAATAGGCCTCAAGCCAGTGGATGAAGCTTTTGAAGTATTCAACACAATGAAAGCTTACTGCAATACGTTAGAGAGCCCTTTCTTGGTATTAGAAACGCCGGCTAGCTGTATGTTGGACGAGGAAGGGCTGACAGCAGCAGAGAGCTTCTTCTCCTCCGTTAATCTCAGTGAGCTCAGGCTCGTTTGGGAGTACCGCGCGCCGCTACAGATAGAAGTTGCTGAGCTCATGGCTGACTTTGGAATTATACGAAGTACTGATTTGTCGGTAGAGCCCGTGATAATTGGAAATGACGTCATTTACTCTCGATTGTTTGGAAAAGGCAAGCACAACCGCTATCAATTCACAGATAATGAACTCCTTGAAGTAGAACAAAACGCAAGAGCAGGCAAAGCTGAAAAAGTCATTCTTGCTTACCATGGGCAACGAATGTATAGTGATGCCGCCAGATCCAGAATGCATATCGCCACTGGCAAATTTTTCCCTGTCACTAATCATTTGGGAGTTGAGTCAGTGAAGGCAGTTTTAGCTGAGGATGCTGCTTTTCCATCAACTAAGTCCCAGCTGATTGAAGACCAGGGCTGGAAAGTCTTCGATCTAACAGCTGACAAGCGGATGCATATTTCTGAAGTTCTTGACCTTATTCCCAACAGAAGCTATTCAAGCTTAGATGAGGTTACAAAAGAAGTGAAGGCGATTCTTTGAGCAAGAGCAACATTTTTTTGGGGACTTGCGGCTGGAGCTACAAAGAATGGGAAGGAAATTTTTATCAGAAGCGTACTGGCGAAAGCAAGCTCCGATGCTACTCAAGAGTATTCAAAACAGCCGAGATTGACTCAACGTTTTATCGCAATCCCTCAAAAGGCACAGTCATGGGCTGGCTCAAGTACTCTCCAAGCGACTTCTTCTTCTCAGCTAAATTACCCAAAATCATTACTCATGACAAAGCATTAGGCCTAAGAAAAGACGTAAAAGCAGATTTGGTTGAGTTCTTGGATCTCATGAGACCGCTGCGACTCGCTGGAAAACTTGACTGTTTGCTTATTCAGTTGCCTCCAAAATGTTCGTACAATCCAAAAATCCTCGAAGAATTTTTTCAGTTGCTTGATCCAATGTTTAGGTATGCAGTCGAGTTTAGAAATCCCTCTTGGCTGGTTCCTGAGACGGTTACTTTTGATTTGCTCAAGAAATATCAGGTTGCTTATACTATTGTTGATGAGCCGCTTTTGCCGTCTGAAGTGCACATAACAACTGATTTTGCCTATATTCGCTGGCATGGCCACGGCAAGGACATTTGGTTTGATTATCGCTATGGTGATCAAGAGTTGGAGCCTTGGGTGAAAAAAATCGAAGACATAGCCAGCCAAGTCAAGAAGGTCTATGGTTACTTTAACAATCATTACCACGGTTATGCACCAGAAAACTGCCTCCAACTCATAGAAAGATTAGGTTTACTCTCTGAGGAACAAAAGAAAGCAAAAACCAGAGGTGTCATGAAGCAGTCGCAGTTGGGCGCATTCTTTGGCTGATCCTCTTTTCACCTACAATGTACCCTCTGCTTACTGAAAGCGTCGTTTCTACCTTCGCTTTATATTTGATTTTAACTGATGCTTGAGCTCCGAGGTAAAGAGTATGAAAGCAAGTTTGGAGGGCGAGTAGGTTTGGGTAAGACTGTGCCGTCTTATCGTGTGGCAGTTGAGGAAGAGATTGGTCGTTGGAAACGTTTCAGGGAGGGTTTGGCTAGTGATGGGGAGAAGCAAGCGTTTGATGAGCTTATGGATTTGGTTAGGGGTAACGCTATGGCTGGTGGCAACGCTTGTAACCCGATTCTCTTTGAACCTATGGCAATGAGTATACTTTTGGGTCAGCAGAAACGAATTATGGCGCTGCAGAGAAAGATTGACGCACTGCTGGTAGCTAGGTTGCCTAAAGGTGAAGGTACCGGTTAAAATCGCACGGCTATTGGTTTCAATGATTGGGTTTGCTGGGGCTTCTGGACGGATTCTTAAGGAGAAAGAATAAACTGAATTACGACAAACGGCAATCTGTCGTTAACTTGAACCAGAAGCCCTCTCAGCCCCGATTTAAATTTCAACTTTAAACTAAAAAAGGGAAGGGAGATTGTTGTTTTCATTTTTTTTCACTTTATGGCTTTTTCTTTAAGACTAGTATAGTGATTGCGAAGCCGATTGCGATAGCAATTATTATTCCAATGATGCCGGGTAGGATGTATTGGTCAGCTAATGATGCGGGTTGTGTTGGTTGCGGTGTAGCTGTTGCGGCTGGTTCACTTGCATAGAAAGCTGTAGAAGTTGAAGCTGCGTAGTATGATTCTGAGCCAGGGAATTCAGCGATAACGGTGTAGTCGCCAGGGATATCAGGAGTCCAAGTGTAGCTGTATGTGCCATAAATATTGCTAATTGTAGTGCCGATTTGTCTGTAGTTTCCGTTAGAGTCAACAACACTTAACACGATTGGGACACCGGTTGCGTTGGTAGGTTTTGGTTGTTGCATGTAGACGTATTCCATCCATGCGCTTTGGCTTTCGTCAGAGACGCAGGGTAGGCCGTTGTGGAAGCGTGCTGCTTGTGGTTCTTGGGATGCTCCAGCAGATATGTCAATGATTGTACCTGTAATTGTTATCGGTGTTTCAGTTGTAATTCCAACACCTGGTGCACTTACAGTTATAGCTGTTGGTCCTTTGCCCCAAGCGTATAGTTGATTGTCGTATGCGTTGAGTGTTGTCATTATGCCGTCTGAGATAGCAGGTGCGCTAGTTACGTCAAAGGCAGTTGTGCTCCAAACGATAGAGCCGTCTGTTAGGTTGAGCGCTAGTTGTTGTGCATGGTGGAACAGCGGCGGGCTGTACATGTGACCAACTGGGATAAACAGTTTGCCGTCAGCGACTGTTCCAACAGTGAATGTCCAAAATGGCCATGTACCATATGGAGATTCATAACCGCTTGGCGGTGAATGATATTCCCAGTTGAATGTGCCTGTTGCCATGTCTATTGAATATGCGTCGCCACCGTAGGTCCAAGTTAGGATTGCGCCATCTGGGCCTACTTGGTATTGCTGTCCTAGTGAGGTGAATGGATTAACGTTTGGCATTGGTTTTGGTCCCCAAATTTTGTTTCCTGTTGTTAGGCTGTAGCCTATGGCTGTTAGTTCAGCGGAGTCGAATTCTACCCAAGTGCCGTATCCCATAGATGCTGCGCCGAAGAGAACTCTTGAATTTTCAACTTGTGTGTGGTTGAATGGACCCCATAGTAAATGTCCATCGATTGCGCTGTAGCCTGCTCTTACGTACCATCCGCCTTGGAAGTATGGAGATTGTCCGCTCATGTATGATAGAAGTACTACATCATCAGAAATTCCGCTTAGGCTTAGAGATATTGGGTTGCCGTTGATTTCTGTTGCTATTGGTACTGACCATTCGATTCCATTTTGGAACTTAAATATTCCATCTTGTGTCGGTCTCCATTGCCATGCGTTGTTGAGGTCAGCGTTTCCGTTGACACCTCTAAGGATTGTTTTAGTAGAGTTCCAGACAGTGAGTGAAGATTTGCCTTGGCTGCTGTTAACGTAGTAGCCTATTAAGCCACCGTGTTCATCTAGTTGGATTGAGTTTAAGCCTGTTCCGTTAACGATGCTAAGGACGTATTTTCCAGTCATGGCGTCATACATGTTGTATGTTGTTCCAGTTGCTGCAGTTCCGCTTGGCAAATCACCGTTTCCGGTTGACCATAGATATGCGCGTCCGCCGAATTCGTTGGGTGACAAGTAGTTCATAATCTGTCCGCATTTTAGAATAGTTGTTGTGTCTTTTGTCCAAAGTGTTTCTCCAGTGTGCAAGTTTACTGCTTCCCAGCCTGCTGGATTAGCAGATGAGCCCGGATACTTTGTGTAGTAGAGTATGCCTTGTATGATTATTGGTGCGAATTTTGGTTGGTATTGGGATGTTGACCAATAGTTGCTTTGTTGATCGTTGCCGAATTCGCCGCCCATTGTGCCTCCGAAAGCAACTGGTTTTGTCCACATAATATGTGCACTGTTGGGTGCTGTAGTGTATGGTGCGTAGTTGCCTTGTGAATTATACATGCCGGTGTTTGCGAATGTTGAAACTCCGAGACCAAGCCAGTTGCCGCCTATGGCGTACCATAAGTCATTGTTTTGTCCGTAGATTGGTCGGGTCCAGTATTCAGTTGGAAGTGGAATTACTGGGGCGTAACTTATTGGTTCTTCTTGAACTGTCAGGTGGAAGACGTTGCTTTGGCTGGGTTCGAAATAATCGCCGACGAATGGGTTAGTTGAGGGTAATCCGTTGGCTGTGTTTAGTCCTTGTAGTGTTTCTCCTGCGAAGAATAGTTGGAATGTGTAGTTGCCAACTTTGCTTGGTGTATATCTTGTGGATGTTCCTCCTGTGTCGTCTGATGTGAATGGTCCTAATGTTTCAATTGTGCCGTCTGGGTGTGTGACTTTTACAGTCATATTTGTCCATCTATCACCGTATGCTCCAGCAGCTGTCGGTGGGGGAACTTGAAGCCATAAGTTGACGTTTACTGTTTGTCCTACGCCTATCGGGGCAGGTGCTATGTTAATGAAAGCATAAGTTGGAAGAGTCCATGCTGGGGTGTGTGCTTCAGCATTTGGCACTAGTATCATTGAAGCTCCGATTGGAATTGTTAGAATTAAAGCAATCAAAATAGCTAATGTTTTTGTTTTTGCATTTTGCATTTTTATTACTCCTTTTTTACGGGAATTGAGTTCCCGATTACCATTGTTTTCCAGTGGAGTCGCTTATAATGGTGATGAACTTGAAGTGTGTTCAGACATTTAGAGTAAAAATTACATTATTTTTCTTAATAACTAACAAATAGCAATATTTTATAATCAAACAAGTTTCTATAGCTAAAAACGGAAAAGGGCAAACCGCAGTCACACTTAAGAAAGCAAAATATTTGCTAAAACAAAGTTTGCTGGAGCTATGGTGAGAAAAATTGTTTGAAAGAAACGCACTCACAAAAAATCGGTAGCCTGCGCCATCTCTTATGTGTAGTATAAATATAAATACTACAAAATATCATTACTGCATAGGTGATTGTTTGCCAGGAGACGACAAAAAACAGTTTGTCACTTCATTGCGAGTAGATTCAGATTTGTGGAAAGAAGCCAAAGTCCAAGCAATAAGACATGACATAACACTAACAGAACTCGTTGAGGAGGCCCTAAACTTATGGATACAGGAAAAAATGGCGGAAACTCAAACACAGAAAAAATAACCGCTAAAACAGGAACATCACCTGACTCAGAATTCGATTTTAATTATCAAGAACTAAGACAAAAGCTCCACACTTCTACTAAAGTCACGCTTGGTCATTTAGATAAACTAATTGAGGTTACAACCAAAAAGAGCAACAAAAGGCTATACCTTGAGTTGATTCGTGCATTAGTGGTTGATAGTGCGCAGGCTTCTGAGAGTCTATTTTTCCTGTTCGAGTATGTAACCGATCTGCGGGCGTCATTGCTTATGCTCTCAATGGAGATGGATAAGAGTAACGGAAAAACCTCAAAAAAAGTAAAACACTTAGAGACAAAGGTAGGCAATCTACTTTCTAGCCCCGCGGTAGTAGAAATAGGCAAAATCCTTCAGAACATGCAAAAAATAAACGACAAAAAGAGCACTATAGCAGATGAGAAGCCTATCAAAGACTATCTTAGGTGATTTCCTGAAGGAGATATCGAAATGACGGCAGCTTATGAGAATAGCAATCACATGTGCCGTCAGAATCGAGTTGCAGACATTGATGTTAAAACTAAGCTTGAGGCAAGCATGCAAATGTTAAAAGCCGGCAAACATGAATCTGCAATATGCCTTGTCGAAGAGGCTCTTAAGCTAAAATCTGATTACGTTGAAGCCTGGCTATTCAAAGGGCTTATCTATGGAAAACTTGGGAAATGCAAGGAAGCCCTCAAGTGCTATGACAAGGCAATAGAACTTAACCCGAATTATGTCGAGGCGTGGCTTGTCAAAGGAGCACAATACGGCGCTCTCAACAACCACACTGAAGCCATACGCTGCTATGATGAAGTCTTAAAACAAAAACCAGACAGCACCGAAGCTACCATATACAAGGGGAATACTCTTGAAAGACTCCAAAAAATCGACGAAGCTATACAATGCTACCAAAAGCTTTTGCAGCTCAAACCAAGTGAGGTAAAAGGTTGGTATTCGCTGGCGGTTATTTATGGAAATAAAGGTGACTACCAAGAAGCATTGAGAAACTTTGAAAGAGCCCTAGAAATAAAAGGGGATTATGATAAAGCAATCGCGGGAAAAAGCTTAATGTTAATTAAACTCGGCAGAAAAGACGAAGCCAACCGATTCATACAACATATTTCGCAGAAAAGCTAAAGCGAAAAACAAGGGATTGTTAGGCTTCCAGTAATAGTTTGATGTAGTCTATGCGGTATCCCTGCACAAGCTTGCCATCAACTATTGTAGTGGGATAAGTGATGGTTCCGCCCTTTTTTATGATGTCTTGGGTTACTGTGGCTTTATCAGCTTCATCTAATAGGTCGACATCTACAAAACTGTATGTTATACTGTTGTCATTTAGGTACTGTTTGATTAGTTTGCACCAGACACATGTGCTCAACGCGTACAGGGTAACTTCATGGTTGATTTTGTTTCCAGTTACTTTTGAAAATTGCATGTTTGATACAACTCCCTACTATGAGTAAAGCTACGGTGTATAGTAATATCTTTTTAGAATACTCTTGTTTCTTTCTGCATTCTAAATTGCTGTGATATTTAGGAAACGGAAACCCAATCTTCCAAGCACAAAAAAGAGAAGAACGAGATTACTTCACCACTCAACGAATTCTGTTCAAACAGACGACTTTTTACCACTCTAAACATCAAAAGTCTCGTTTTCCTGGGGAATACAGACATCCGTTAAATTAGATATCTCTTCTGAAAGCAACTCCGCCTGCTCCAAATCCCCATGCACAAGAACCGTGCGGTCAGGTTTTATTTTACGGACAAACTCTACAAGTTCCGTTTGATCAGCGTGTCCTGAAAGCTCAATCTGCCTAACTTCGGCATTAACTGTGACCATGTCGATTTCTGTTTTAAAGAAGCCTTCTTCCTTAGCTTGTTTCAGCGGGCTGTCAGGCGGCAAATATCCAGAGGTGAGAACTACACAGTTTCTCTTGTCATTAGCCCAATCCGATAGGAGACGTAGACTTGCGCCTGCGTGACCAAAACCTGAGGTGCATACTACGACAGCTGGCTCTTGAATCTGGCTGGTTCGGTATAGGTGCTTGACATGTCGATAGTTAAACGGTGTTTTCTGCTGCTTGACCGATTTGGTAAACAAGCCTCGGTTCTTGTTGAAGTAGCCGTCTATTCGATGAGCTAAATTGGAGATTGTATAAACATTGTATCGTGGAAGTATTCCTCGTTCGATGGCTACGTCAAGGCGCTTAGCCATTTCTTGGCTACGATGGAAAGCAAATGTAGGAATCAACACGTTGCCACCCCGCTGCATAACCGTCAACATTTGCTGCATAAACTCGTCAACCAAATCACTCCGAGGAGGTCGAACTTTTCCGCCATAAGTTGATTCCATAATTAAAACTGCTGGTTTCTTAGGAAGCGTATCTAGTTTGCAGCCCTGCAGTATTTCGGTATCGTGCAGACAGAAATCGCCTGTATAGATAACCCGTTTATTTTCTGCCTCTAAACTAATCATTTTGGCACCTGCAACGTGACCAGCAGATTGCAGGTTCACCTTCATACCAGGTAATGCTACCGCGTCGCGACTCCACCAGCTGTCTCTCACCCTCTCCGCAACTTCACTGTCAAATTCGAAGTTGCCCTTCCCGTTTTGGATGTTAACCATGTCATGGAGAAGATCAACGGTTACGTCTCTGGTAATGTCTGAACCAACAATTGTTGGATTGTTATTTTTACATAACCCCAGCAGGCCACCAGTGTGGTCTAGGTGCGCGTGACTGATAATTGCGGCGTCAAAATCTTTAGGCAACTTTTTTGGCTCTGTAGCTTCGAGCTTTGCGCCGTAGTCCATCGCTACTTTACATGAATCAGTTTGAACTGCAATACATGAGCCGCCTACTTCACGGGCGCCTCCAAGAACCTGAATTTTCAATCTTTTCGTAAACTCCATTTGTCAGAACATGCAGAATATTTTGTGACTGCGAATGTTACCCAGCGGAAACATCTCCGTTAATATTAAAGCTATTCTCGAAATTCAAGTGTAAGGCACATCTAACTGCACTAGTTAGGGT
>JAEAMG010002519.1_pt1 | contig 11236 bp, 6 predicted proteins | sample 8958741 | NCBI WGS metagenome assembly JAEAMG01 (sample SAMN16933256, study PRJNA681125) | bioreactor sludge metagenome | isolation source: anaerobic bioreactor treating anionic surfactant - SDBS | place: India: Bengaluru | collected 2019-02-28
AAGTGTACACCTTCACGATCCACCTGCTGATAGGTGGGCCAGAATACCTCCCGAGCAAGGGTGCAGGCCGTGTCGAGCGCCATGTCGAAGGTTTCCCTGGAATGGTCCGCAAAATACGGGTACTTGAGTTTGTCTTCCAAATGCAATACTTCGTAGAGCAAAAAGCGCAAGTGCCGCATATCGGTGAGCGTATCGTTCATAAAAAAGACCTTTCTTGGTTGGATGTCATTTTTTATAATAAGTCATTGTCTAAAAGGGTCTACTGCTACCTGCATCTGTACCGAGGCCGCGAAAGCGGGGACAGACTCCAGCGTAGTCTAATCTGATTGTGCCGCGTCTAGTCATTGTTGTGCGCTGGAGTCAGTCCCCGTTTTCGCTTTTACGTTATACGAACCTGTCGGCAATGATCTCCGCTATATCCTGCACGGGAACAGTTGCCTGCCTGTCCTTTACGCCGTCACTTAACATTGTGATACAAAAGGGACAGGCTGCGGCAATCCTTTTCGCGCCCGAGTCGAGCAGTTCCCCTGCCCGATTGCCGGCGATAGATTCTCCGGCCTCTTCCAGCCACATCCGCCCGCCGCCCGCACCACAGCAGAAACCGCGCTCCTTTTCCCGAGCGACGGAAACCAGGGAACACCCCGCCGATTCAAGAACCTTGCGGGGTGCTTCATAAATATCGTTGTACCGGCCCAGATAACAAGAATCATGATAAACCGTGCGGCCATCTTCCATAGAAGCGCTAAGTGAAATTCGTTTGGAAGTAATTAATTCATTTATGAGTTCAGCATGATGCACTACAGTATAGGCCGTATTAAAAAGGGCGTAATCGTTCTTAAACGTGTTATAGCAATGCGGACAGGTCACCAGAATTCGGTTGAACTCATACCGGCTCAAGGTATCCACAATTTCGCTTGTAACGGTCTGATAGAGGTATTCATTGCCGAGCCGACGGGCACTCTCACAGGTACAGCGTTCTTCGTTCCCAAGGATGGCAAACTCCACACCGGCGGCCTGCAAAATCCGCGCAACGGCCACAGACACTTTCTTGCTTCGGTCGTCATAGGACCCGCTGCAGCCGACCCACCACAGAATGTCCGCCTTCTTCTTCTCCGCCATGAGCGGCACTTCCAGGCCCTCCGCCCATTTGGCCCGTTCCGTCGGCGCAAAGCCCCAGGGGTTTCCCGCCACCTCCATGTTCCGCAAGGTTACGGAAGCCTCTTGCGGGAAGTCAGCCTCCACCAGCATCAGATAGGTGCGCATGTCGGTGATTTTGTCCACATGTTCAATACCCATGGGACAATGCTCGACACAACTGCCACAGGTTGTGCAGGCCCAGATGGCATCCTTGGTAATGGCATTTCCTATCAAGTCTGGCCGTTCCGCATCAGATTTATCTTTCCCATTGTTCCCGGAGGACAAAAGCTGCGGCCCCACCTCCAGTAAATGAGATTTCAAGGCGATGATGAGTTCTTTGGGATTAAGGGCCTTTCCGGAGTTGGCGGTAGGACAATAGTCGCGGCAGCGGCCACATTCAATGCAGGCGTATAAATCCAAGTTCTGCTTCCAGGTGAAGTCCTCAATCCTGGACACGCCAAAAGTTTCCGCTTGCTCATCTTCGAGATCCAGCTTCCGCATTTGCCCCGTGGGGCGCGTGCGTCGGAAGATGAGATTCAAAGGACCCGCGACCAGGTGCAGATGCTTGGTGGGAATGACCAGCAGGACAATGAGCATAAGGTGCATGAGGGCGTCGCACCACCAGGCGATATGGGCAATGACGAGCAACGGAAGCGGTTCCATGCCTCTGAAAGGGACGGCAAGCCGATTCGCAACGATGTGATAACTTCCCTCTTCCCCGGCCTCCAGGGCAATCTCGGTGGCATTGGCAAAGAGGTAGGCCGCCATGGCGCCTCCGATAAAGAAAAATACGATGGCGGATTCCACCGACCTGGGCGTCAGGCTCGCGGGACGAAACAGGTACCGCCGAATCGCCAGTCCAACCACCCCTGCCAAGATCAGCACGGCGAAAACATCCGCCAGGGCGCTATAGTAATCCGCCAGGGTTGTCCTGCCCAGAAGATGAAAACCGGGGAGAAAGGCCCCCGCGAAATGGTTCACCGTATTCACGGCGAAAACGAAAAACCCCCAGACAATGAGCAGGTGCAGTATCCCCGTGATGGGTTTGCGCAGTACCCGACGCTGCAGGAACACGTCCAGTATCATGTTGGTGATATTTGAAAACAGGTTTTCCGTTCGGTGGTCCGGATCGGGCTTGCCCATACGTATCAGCCGAATGAGAAGATGTACGCGCTTAACACTATAGACGATGAAACCAGCCAGGACAACCCCGAACAGCATTTTTTCGATAAGCGTCAACAAGAGAGGGATTCCTCAATAGTACAGGTCACTTGCGCCACTGATAGTAAATCACGGATTCCATTTAACTATCAGTTGCCGTTTTGGACCTTTTTGATTTCTTCCACAAGTTTCGGAACGACTTCAAAAAGATCACCGATAATGCCGTAATCGCATACCTTAAAAATGGGTGCCTCGGGATCACTGTTTATGGCCACAACCGTCTTCGCGGTGCGCATACCCGCCAAATGCTGAATCGCGCCGGAGATACCGCAGGCGATATATAAATCCGGGCAGACCACTTTTCCGGTCTGGCCGACCTGGTGGGATGACGCAATCCATCCCGCATCCACGGCGGCCCGACTTGCGCCAAGGGCAGCGCCCAAAGCGTCGCACAAGTTCTGGAGCACCGGCCAGTGCTCCGGCCCTCCAAGGCCCCGGCCGCCCGATACCACTATTTTCGCCTCTGTAAGTTCGATGGCGCCCGCCAGTTCCGAAACCACTTCTTGAATTACCGAACGTAACGTTGTCTGGGGCATGCTTCGTTTTGTAACCTGCGGCAATGCTTCCCCGTTTCTTTCAATCGGCATTACATTAGGCCGCAGAGAAACAACACCCGGCGGGGCGGTCAGCCTCACTTCTGACATTACCTTGCCGGCATAAATCGGTTTTTCCGCCCTTAAACCGTTTTCCCAACGCAGCCCGACACAATCCTGAAGTAATTCCGCTTTAAGCCGGGCTGCGGCTGAGGCACACAATTCCTTGCCGAGCGCGCTGGCCGGGCCGATAATAATCTTCGCGTCCAGTTCCTGCGCCAGATCGCATAGAATCGGCACATAGCGTTCATTGGCATAGTGGTGAAGGTCCTCATGCTCATAGGCGTATACGGTGGCAATGCCAAGACCTGACAACGATGCCAGCACGGGGTCAATGGCTTTGCCGAAATAGACGGCATTCACGGGCATTCCCGCTGCCTCCGCCACTTTGCGCGCAGCGCTTGCGGCCTCCAGGCCGCAAGCCCGCAATTCACCCCGCTGTTCCAGAATTACCAGAATACTCATGATATTCTCCTATTGAAGTACTTTGTCGTCTTCGCGAAGGGCGCGAACCAACGATTGCACCTGATCGGCGATTTCTCCCTGAAGCACCTTGCACAGGCGATCCTGGCGCGGTAAAAACAACCCTTCAACAATCATGCCCGGCGCCAGTACTACCGCGTCCACCGCAAGGTCCGATGCCGGCACCTCTTCAATCGGCTTGCGTTTCGCTTTCATAATATTGGGCAGGGTGGGATAACGCGGCGTGTTGATACCTTTTTGTGTGGTAAATAACGCCGGCAATTCCACGCGCAGCCGGTAACATCCCCCTTCCACTTCCCGCTCCACGTTGGCACCGCCTGATTCCAGGCCGAACTTCACGATGCAGGAGGCATGGGGGATGCCCATCAGCTCGGCGACACGCTCGGGCACCTGGGAACCGTCACTGTCCACCGCCTGCTTTCCCGCGAAAACAATATCCGGCGAAAGACGTTTCAGTCCAGCGGCCAATACCTCGGCCAGCCCCCTGGCGGTCAACCCCTCCACCCCGGTAATATGCATTCCCGAATCCGCGCCCATGGCAAGTCCCGAGCGCAGGGTATCCTTGCATTCCGGCGGCCCGGCGCTGACAAGAACGACTTCGCCGCCGGCCTTGTCTCGCAACTGAATCGCCTCCTCCACCGCATATTCATCATAGGGACTCATCACAAAAGTAAGGCCGGACAGTTCCACCGTCTTCCCGTCCTCCCGGACAATAAATACGGATGCCGTATCAGGCACGCGCTTGACCAAAACGGCTATCTTCACGATGGTTGCTTCCTTTCTCCGTAACGGATTGCTATAATAACTACCATCTGGTAGATAATTATAGCACGACCGGTAGACTCCATCAAACTGGACAAGGTAACGCATCTTCAAACAGAAGCGACTTATTTTTACTTTTGGGGTTTCCCATGCAAGAATAGGTTCCGCATGCGCTATAACTCTTACGAAAGGGTCGGGAGTAGTACATGAAAGAAACGGGCCAAGATACGGAACAAGGAAGCGTAAAAGAACGGCTTCTCAAGGAGGCGCTGTATCTGTTCTCCGAACGAGGGTTCGAAGGAACCTCGCTGCAATCCATTGCCGATGCCGTCGGCATTCAGAAACCGTCTCTGCTTTATCACTTCCCCTCCAAGGAAGACCTGCGCCAGCACGTCCTGGCATCGCTGGTCGCGTATTGGAAGAATGAACTTCCCAGGATTCTCACGCCGGATGACAGTGGTCCGGATCGTCTCGTTTCCACCATGACTTCCCTGATCAATTTCTTCGTGGAAGATCTCAACCGCGCAAGGCTTGTGGTGCGCGAGATGCTCGACCGTCCGGAGGAAACCTTTGCCTTGTTCAGTGAGCATTTCAGCCCCTGGACCCGGCTGATTGGCGATTATCTGCGCATGGGGCAGCAAAGCGGCCTGTACCGCAAGGATGTTGACCCCGACGCCTTCATAGTCCAGGTGATGGTGATGGTCGTGGGTACGGTTGCCATGGGTAGTGCGACTTCCGGAATGGTCAGCACCGAGTCTTATACGCCGCGCGCACTTTTAATCAAGGAACTGGTGCGCATTGTACAGGCTTCGCTATACACGGAACGGGCATAAAAATTTTGGATCGGACGGATTCGCGAAACGCATGAACCAAAAACTGAAGGACACGTCGAGATGATTAAACACTGTATTGCCGCTATCGTGGGCATCAGCCTCATTATCTTTGGCACGCATGCCGTAAGCGAAGAACTATCTTTTGCCACCACTATCCTGTCCCTGGAAGGGAGCCCGTGGGTGGTGGCAGCGGACCCGGACAACAGCGGCCGTGAAGCGGCCTGGTGGACCTCGCCGCGTCCGGAGGCGCGGCCGGTTCGCGTTCCGGGTATTTTGCAGGAGGCCTTGCCGGGATACCACGGTGTGGCCTGGTATTGGCGGGAATTCACCCCGTCTACCAACCCGTATGAAGGCGGACGCTGCCTGCTCCGCTTCCACGCCGTAGATTATCTGGCGGATGTCTGGCTGAACGATGTGCATGTGGGCAACCACGAAGGCGGCGAAACGCCTTTTACGTTCGACGTCACCGAAGTACTGGCACCCGGCCAAATCAACCGGCTTACGGTGCGGGTGTTGAATCCCACGGATACGCCCATTGACGGCATCGTTTTGAAACAAACCCCGCACCGGAATAAGGGCGCGTCCGGCATCGTCGTTGGTGGTTCCTATAACAGCGGCGGCATCGTTGAACCCGTGGAAGTTTTCTGGACCCCCGCTGTCCGTATCGAGGATGTGTATGTGCGTCCGGACTGGAAAACGGGCCTAGTAAAGATGCAGACAACCGTTATCAACGCCGGCCCTGACCCGGTGGAGGGTCAATTCCAGTTGACTATTGCACCCGCGCTCGAAAATCCTTCCGTCGCTTCGCTGGCGTTCATACGTGATCTGCCCCCGGGAAGCAGCGTTTTTGAATCAGAACTGACAATTGAAAACCACCGCTTGTGGCAACTCGACGACCCATATCTGTATCGCCTTTCAACACGGGTAGTACCTACGCCCCTGGCAGGCTATCCGAACACACAGGTCCATGAATACGTTACCCGGTTCGGGTTTCGGGATTTCCGCGTCGAGAAGGGCTATTTCCGGCTGAACGGTAGGCGCATCTTCGTAAAGAGTTCCCATACGGGCAACCACTGCCCGGTGGGCGCTGTCCTGCCCCCCGATAGCGCCAAGGACCTGCTGCGAAAAGACTTGCTGTATGCGAAATCGCTCGGGTTCAACATGATTCGCTTTATCGCGGGCATGGCCCATCCCTATCAGTTGGACTTGTGCGATGAAATCGGGCTGATGGTGTATGAGGAGAACCTTGCGGGCTGGTGTCTGGAGGACTCACCGGCCATGGCGGCACGCTTTGATTTCAGCCTGCGCGAAATGGTACTGCGCGATCGGAACCATCCGTGCCTGACCATCTTCGGGCTGATGAATGAGGTGGGCAACGGGCCTGTGGTGCAACATGCCATTGCCAGTTTGGGAATGCTGCGTTCACTGGATGATACGCGCCTGATTCTGCTTCAGAGCGGGCGATGGGACGGGCAGTATCATGTGGGTTCCGTTTCAAACCCCGGTAGCGCCCACTGGGAACATGTCTGGGGCGTGGAAAACCCGGAATACACCGGAACAGCCACAAACGGTCCTTTTGGGGGGTATTTCCAGGGCGCGGGGGACGCCCATGTCTATCCGGGAACGCCCCATACCCCCGAAATCGAAGCGGGCATACGCACTCTGGGCAGCGACAGCAAGCCCGTGTTCCTGTCCATTGGCAGCCTGATGAACGCGATCCGCGAACTGCGTTATTATGAACAGCACGGCGCGAACCCGGAATGGGATGATTTCAAATACTTCAAACAAACAGAGGAAAAACTTGCCACGGCCTGGAAACAGCTGGGCATGGATGGGGTGTATGCCTTCCCGGAGGAAATGCTCCGGGCCAGCCAGGAACTCCATTGCCGCCAGCGCCTGTTAGGCTTTAACCTGATCCGCTCCAATCCGAAGATTTGCGGCTACAACCTGACCGGCATCCTGGACCACGGCTACACCGGAGAGGGCTTGTGGACCTTCTGGCGCGAATTCAAGCCGGGCATTGCGGATGTGCTTCAGGATGGCTTCTCCCCCTTGCGCTGGTGCCTGTTCGCCGCGCCCATGCACGGGTACACGGACCGCCCCGTCAAGGTGGAGGTGATTCTGGCCACAGAGGACGCCCTGAGACCGGGCACGTACCCGGTATTCATACGCATCCTCAGTCCCGACGGTATCGCCTGGGAACAACGAACCGAGGTTACCGTGCCGACGCCCGCGGTGGGTGAAGACGGGCCTCTTGCCATTCCTGTCTTCGCGGAAGATATCGTGCTCCCCGGTCCGGGCGGCCAGTATACCCTCACAGTGACGATGGAACAAGGCGGCGCGCCTGCGGGCGGACGCCTTGCTTTTTACCTGTCAGAACCTCCACGGACTGCGCAACCGATCACCGTGGCGGGCATCCAAATAGACCCGCGCGTCACGGAATGCCTGGCGGGCCGGGGCATTACCGTCGTTCCCCTTGAAAATATGCCGGCGGACACGCGGCAGATTATTCTCATAGGCGATATGAATGATTCAAACACGGACGCCACCGCGAGGGCAACCTTGATGGAGCGAATCGCCCGCGGCAGCGTGGCCGTCTTTCTTAAGCCGGAGGCGTTCCAGAGGAATGACAATCCTGTCGGCTGGCTGCCCCTGAAGAACAAGGGCGGCCTCACTCATTTTTCAGACTGGCTCTATCACAAGGAATGTGTCGCGAAAAAACACGCCTTCTTTAACGGTCTGCAATCCCGGGGCATCATGGATTGGAACTACTACGGACCCATTATCACCAACAAATTCTTTGAGGGAGGCGACGTTCCAGAAGACATGGCGACCGCCGCCTTTGCCGTCTGCCACTCCAGCCGTCCCGATGGTTTCGCCGCTGGTGTCATGCTAGGCGCGTATACGTTCGGCGCGGGCAAGGTTGTTGTCAACACCTTCAATATTCTGGACAATATTGACAAACACCCTGCGGCGGATAAAATGCTTGTCAATATGATTGAATATGGCATTGAAACAGCCAAACTGCCTGCAACGGCGCTTCCGGATGGATTTGGAGCCACTCTGAAAGAAATAGGTTTCTAAACAAGAACCGAATCCGCAGTTTGTATTGTTGCTCCTATAATTTCTCGTAGGTATAAATCATCGCCGCAGGTTTCTCGTTTATGGCCACCGGCAATCCTGTTTCCATTAATCCGGCCCCGGAATAATCCGTTTTCTTCTCCGGTTCATCTACATTTACCACCGCGTATACCGTCTCAGGTTCCAAGGCGAACAAGGGCAATTGTGCCGCACTGTATATACTGTCAGGACGGCGGAACACCTGCACCATTCCCTTGCCGGCCTCGGGACGATGGAACTGCCATCCCAGCCAGTCGGTATTCTTCAAGGAATAGGCGGTAAGTGGATAATAGTCGCCGTAGTAATTCGGTGCGAAGGCTTTCCACTGGTCTACCATGCGCTTTATGTTTGCCCAGTCAAGGGCCTCGTCACGATGATCCCAGCAGGCGGTGAAATGGGGGCACAGGGTGCTGCGTATCTCGTAGGTGCCGGTCTTTGAGGTGCCCGTGCCGAAGAAGGGGAACCACAACGGCAGTACGTAGCCGTGGCATTGGTTGCCGATCGGTTCCATGATGTGGTCGCTGCGCAGGAGGGGAACGGCCCGGCGTAGGGTTTCGAGGTCGTTGCGGCGCCCGCCGCTGGCGCAGGAGTCAATAAGCATATTCGGGTGCCTCCGGATAAGTTCATCCCAATAGGCGAGGTATCCTTCCACGTGGCGGATTTCCGTAATGCCCTGCCGGTCCTCCGTGTCGTTGGCCTGCCAGTGGGGCAACGGGTCCATGTTGAAATCCTGGCGGTACAAATCAATGCCCTGTTCCGTGATGAGATTGTCTATGTGATTGACCAGCCATGTCCAGGCGTCCTTGTTGCCCAGATTGAGCAGACCACCTTTTTCCCCGCCATGTATCCATTCCGGATGGTTATCGGTCAGCCAGGTATCGGCGGTCACCCGTTCCGGCTCGAACCAGACAATAATATCCACATCCTTGGCATGGGCATGGTCGGCAATGGGCCGCAAGCCGCCCGGGAACCGGTTCTGGTCCACTTCCCAGGTACCCGTATGAGGCCAGCCGGTCTTGTTGTAGTACCAACCGGCATCCATCCACCAGTAATCCAGTTTCATCCCCCGTTCCAGATACTTGTCAATGAAAAATTTCTGGTTCTCCGTGTTGGCGTTAATCATTTCGCCGAACTGGTGGGAGCTGCACGCGGCCAACTCCGGTAAGGGCGGCAGGGTTCCTCCGGGCCGGGGCATGCTGTGCGCCAGCATCCAGGCGCGCCAGACGTTCTGGGCGTGAAGCCGGTTATCTTTCCAGAACTGCAGCACAATCATAGGCGTGCGCACTTCCTCGCCGGGCAGCAGTTTGAAATGGGTCGTTTCCTGCCCCGCGCGGAGAGTCAGACCATTGTCGTCATCTCGTACAAAATTCGCCGCCCATTGTCCTGCCCAACTAACAACGAAAATCATACCCTCTTTGCCGGCGGCAATATTGAAGTAGGGGAATTCGGTCTGGGTAGGGCGGCCACCCGTATTGGCGATACGCCTGTCCACGCCTGCGACAAGGAGTTCGTCCACCGGTTCATAACTGTCCGCGGTACAGGTGTCTCCCTTATGGCGATGCAGCACAAACTCTTCGGTTCCGCTGCGCTCAAAACGGGCGTCTATCGCACGGATGTCGCTCAGAATGGGCGAGTCGTTATCCCCCCCGTTTCTAAAATGGAGCGTCCATTCCACCACCGGGAAATCGGCATACTCAATACCGACGCAACGCACGGCGAGATGGGTTTCGGGGTCGGTATACGTAATTTGATGTTGTGTGCGTTGCCCATCCAATGCGGCGGATTCCCGTTGCAGATTCCATGAGGCCAGGAACTCCGCAGACGGTTTTCCCCCGTAACTAAACGAGAAAAAGGGCTCCGTAGTATAAGGGGCACGCTGCACGTCCAGCTGCTGCATGTCGCCCAGCCAGACTTCCGACCCGTCTTCCAGGATGACCCTGGCGTCCGCCCAGTCGGCTTGGTCACAACCGATACCGTCTCCCCCCTCTCTAACAGTCAGCGTAAACACGGGCGCACCGCCCAGGTCAACCACCACAGGAACCCCGGTCATGCCCTCGCGCATCAATTCCGATTTCCATAATATCTCATCATGGGCCTTTACACTGAACACGACACTGCCCCGGCCGCCGCTGGTCTGTTCATTGGAATCCACACCGGCCACGGCCTCGAAACGGCTTCCCGGACCGGGAAGATACACCATGATGCGACTCACAGCGTGGCAATATAGCCCGCGGGTATATTCCCGGTCCGCTATTTTCAGCGGACGCCCGCCGCGCGCGTTCATCTGGACCGGGTCGTTATTGGCAAGCACATGGATGCCGGCCTGAAACGGCGTCTCTTCGGCAATACCCGCGAATTTTGCCGCAGCCCAATGATGCGCTTCCTCCAGTTCCGCGGGAAGAGGTACCGCGCAAAATACCGTCCGAATTGCAAGGGTTAACAAAATTATCCCGGTCACAGGTGTATCCTCCTTTACTATTGGTTTTAATACACGGGTCAAGAATATAAAAAACAGGCCGTGGCGCGACAGGGCTTGTCACAACGCAGCCGAACCCAGTGCGCTGAAAATCCGTCAGGGAATTCATAATGAGCATAACCGCCAGGGCTAACTGTAGTGGTATTGTAAACTACCCAAGTGCCATCACCCAGAAAATCCACCTCCATGGTAAAGGCAACCGTTTCAGACGCCTTGTGGGTAAGATGAACCACCTTCTTATCAAACCCGGTCATAAGATAGGGATCCGAGGGCGTATCCGCCATCACCTCTTCGTCCCACCATGGGCCACCCCAGCCTGCAGGTTTACCCATGTTCCACAAGTCATCTATGTTGCCGAACCACAGGCCGGATTGGGGTTGGCCGACGGCGTTGTCCGTCTGATCAGAGGCCATGACAAACATGCCTCGCCAGTGGCAGAAATCAGGCACAATTCGAAGATGGGCGCAGATGGGGCGAATCCCCCACACCCGCCCGCCATATACCAACGGCGGCAATTCATAGAACAGGCCGTGTACGTCCATGAGATAGCGTTCCGTCTGCGCCTCGCGAATACGCATCCATTCCGTATTCCAGGTATGGTCGAAAGCCTG
>JAEAMG010002520.1_pt1 | contig 11236 bp, 9 predicted proteins | sample 8958741 | NCBI WGS metagenome assembly JAEAMG01 (sample SAMN16933256, study PRJNA681125) | bioreactor sludge metagenome | isolation source: anaerobic bioreactor treating anionic surfactant - SDBS | place: India: Bengaluru | collected 2019-02-28
ATCGGGTTCAGGAAAAGTTCGTTCCTGTACCAGTCGTTTTGAGGAGATCGGTAATTTTGCCCGTAGGCACCGGCGACCAACATCACCAGCACCACACTTAAAATCAGTTTTTTCATAAACGATCCATTTTAAATTTATAATCCAAACGATCTTTTCTTATAAGCATCGATACATCCGTCCAGCCGTTCCCTGGCAGTCGTGTCCCCGGGGACGTTGTGTGAGGGATGAATATGCAATTTCACTCCACGGTCGGCCAATATCCCTGCACAGGTAGTGACTGTCATCCATACCAATGTTACAAAGCACATGGTCGAAACAGGGCCGATCTTGTCAAAATGGTTCTTCAATGTGACAGAGGCATCCGTCAGGGGGGCACAGGAATCCACCACGATATCGGCCAGCTGGAACAGATTTTTTCCACAGGAATGCCGGGGCTTCTTTCCCTGCGACTCCGCAGCAGAGCCGTAAACGATCACTTTCATGCCGCGTTTTTTTGCTTCCAGCGCCACGTCAATATTGACGGCGTTGATCCCGGTATGGGAAAAGAGCCACAACGTATCACGGGGATCGAAATTCCAGGAACTCATGATGGCCGTTCCGTATCCCTCGGCCCGTTCCAGGAAAAGGAACTGGTGTATGCCGCTCTCCCCTGTGATCCTCGTAAAAAAGGTCAGGGATTGTTCTATGAGCGGATGAAATCCCACAAAACCTCCTATACGGGGATACATTTCCTCTATGGGAAGTGTGGCATGGCCGCAGCCAAAGGTGTGTACCCAGCGACCGGCTTCAATGCTGTCGGCCATAAGAGCGGCTGCTTTTTGAATATTTTCTGTCTGAGTTTCCTGAATTTTGTCCTGCAGACGACGTACGTTGTCAAGCCATTCAATTGCCAGCATAGGTGAAAATTTAATTGTTGTCGGAAAGTTTCAGTTTAAATGTCATAACAAGGTACAACAAAGTCATCAATGCCCAAATGATCAGCAAATATAAGGGAAAAACACGAATTGGCAGAAAACCCAGTAAATAATTCAGTAATGTGTTACCTGCCAGGGCTATGACCATAGCTATCCCAATTGCCGTTCCGGATAACGACTTATACCTTGACCCGACATAGGAAATGATCACCGGGAACGTAGCGCCCAGTCCTGTGCCTATCAGGATCACGGAGATCAGCGGAGGTATGCCTGCGGCAAGTCCGGCAAAACCAGCTGCGGTCAGTGACAGGTAGGCCCACAGTATCTTCCAGGGAGCGAATCTGAGGGACAACCAGCTTAGAAGCACTCTTCCCACTGTGATTCCCAGTACCACAAAGGTCAGGAGAAAAAGTGCCTGTTGCTGAGGCAGGCGGTATAGCGGACTGTCCTGCAAAAAGATGGGGATCCAGTTGCTGCACAGCCCTTCCAGCGCCGATTGGAAGAAAAGGATAAAACTGAAAAACAGCAGGGCCGGCTGACGAAGCATCAAAAGACCTTCTTTTACAGGAAATCCCTGGCGGACCTTCGCCTCGGGAAAACGGGTCAGGCTGAAATAAACAAAAATAAAGAACAGAAATACGGACATGTATCTGAGGATCACTGCATAGGAGACATGATCGAAGATCCCCAGGATCAATGGCATCATCAGAGCGCCAATCCCGTAAAAAACTCCCAGAATACTCAGGTTGGAGCTTCTGCGGCGATCGTCCGAGACGTCGTTGACAAGGGCGTTGCAGGCACCGTTCAGAATGCCTCCGCCCGTCCCTGTGAGCAGGACACAGGCTCCCAGCCAGGGAACGGATCTGAAAGCAGCCAGCCCGATAAACCCCAGAACGACCATGGCTGCCGCAGCCTGAAAGGGCATTTTGTATCCGAAACGGTCACACCAGGGACCGAATACTAAAGATCCTGCCAGGACTCCCAGGGGGAGGATGCCTGCCAGGGCCGAGGACTGCGCCATATCCAGGTGAAGGGTCTCCCTGAGGGACGGCAGCACCGATCCGAGGGTAAGAAAGGATATCCCGAAAAAAACGATGCCGGCATAACCTGCCGCAAGTATTTTACTGTTTTTCATATGATCCCGTTGCTTCCAATGCCAGTCGTCCTGCCCCGTAGATACCTGCCTTCTGGGCAAGTCCGGAAGCCTCGAAACGGCATTGTCTTATACTTATGGGTTGAGCCCATTTACAAGCCTCGTAATAGATCCTGTCCAGGAAACGGACAGCAGGTCCGAAAACGCCACCACCCCAAACCACCATCCCCGGATTGAACAGGCTTACCAGGTTGGCCGCAGCCATCCCCCAGCACTCGACCGCCTTGTCGATAACCATTAACGCCACCGTGTTACCTCTTTCGTAAGCCTGGAAAACCGATTTGGCATCAGGGTATACGCCAGGCTGGCCTGACAGTTTGCGTGCCTGGGCAGCAATGCCCGTCCCCGAGGCATATGTTTCAAAACAACCGCAATTGCTGTATTCGTCTATGAACGGAGGCTGCAGCGCCATCCATCCGGCTGCGCCGGCTATATCGGCACTGCCGTGGATCACCCTGCCGTCACTCATGATCCCGGCACCAATGCCTGTGCCTATGCCGATATATATGGCATCGGCAAATCCTCTGGCAACACCCATGGAAGTCTCTCCCAGTATATAGCAAGTCCTGTCACTGGCAATTACGGCTTCCGCCCCGGGTAAAGCCCCGGTAATGTATTTTTTCAATGGAAAACTGTTCCATCCGGGGATATTGGGAGCCCATACCGTATCTTTCCGGTTGTCAGCTATTCCGGGAACACAGATACCTATCTTGATTTCTTCCCCTGCAGGCACCCCCTGCTCTTCAAGGAGCAAAAGGCAGACGCCGGCCATAAGTTCGGCCACAAGGGAACCGGTACGTCCTTCCAGTAAAACACTTCTTTCGGTGATGATCTCTCCGGAAGGGGAAAAAAGAGCTGCATGCAGTTTTGTCCCTCCCAGATCTACTCCTATGGCTTGCATATTTTTTTCAGACAAATTTAACGCCCAGACTCTTCATGTTCTCTATGGCTGCCCTGTGATCCTTTTGGTTCACGTAAGCAAGACCTTCCAGGAGTACCTGCACATCGAACTCCGCCTCTACAAGTTCCCTGACTGTTTCAAAAACACAATACTCTGTAGTGATACCGCTCACGATGACCTGTTTTGTAAGGATCTTCTGTAAGGGCGTTCCGTCGGAACGTCTGGCGTTGAATGCGGAATATTCCTCTTTCAAAGGATCCGTCCCTTTGCGAAATATCCTCATCAGATGAGGCCTCGCGTTGGGATCGTTCACCCGTGTGTAATAAGACAGATGGATCTCCTGCCCGGAAGTGTTTACCACACAGTGTGGAGGCCATTGCCCTCCGTGCCCTGTAAAGGAACAATGATTGACAGGGTGTGTATCACAGACATACACCACCTTGTCGTTTGGGTGCAAATTGATGTAATTGATGCTGTGTGTCATGGCGTTCTCTGCATTCTGACAGGCCAGAGACCCTGTAATAAAGTCGTTCAGCATATCCACCACTATGTGGGTTCGGGAATGTTCATACATGGCTCAGTTCCTCTTTTATGGTATATATAATTTTCATTTTTAAATCGTAAAGATCGTCTGATATGTCAACCTTATGATAGTGCGGGTTGATGATCCTGCGTTCGGTCGGGTTCATCCGTGACAGCTCGTTCAGATACCTGTCCCGTTTTTCCTGTTGCGTTGTCTCGGGACGGATCCGTTTTCCGTTCTCGATAAATTTGTGCTGCAACCGTTCTGCCGTATAGGTGCCTTCACTGAAAGAGGTTTTGCGGGTCTGATCGTATTCATCTCTGAGGATAATGTCTTTCCCCCCGGAGAGGGCTTTCTCAAGGCGGTCTCCGCGCAGGCAGGTCACGTCGGCTTTATTCTCGTTGTCCTGGTATATCCTGTAGGTGACCTGAAATCCCGGGTTGATCACCTTGGCCTTGTCTTCGGAAAGTTTCAGTACCGGGGAGTCTCCGATCTGCACCATTTTGTAAACATTGCCAAAACACGGATTGTGTTTGCTGGTCGCGATGGCATCTCCGACCCCGTAGCTGTCGATGGCGGCATTTTGCCTTTCAAGGTCCGATATCAGGTATTCATCCAGGGCATTTGATGCAAATATCACACAATTGTTTAATCCCTCCCTGTCCAGTAGCTCACGGCACTTTCGTGAAAGATAGGCCAGGTCTCCGCTGTCCAGCCGTATCCCGTAAAATGGCCGGTAGGAATCGTCAATGTTGTTTGCCCTGAAAGCAGCGATGGCATTTTTTATACCGCTCTTAAGCGTATCGTATGTATCTACCAGCAGGATCAGGCCCTCTCCCATATGGCTTTTGATATATGCGTCGAAAGCTTTGTATTCACTCCTGATGCTGCACCCGAATGCAGTCACATAACTATGGGCCATGGTCCCCGTACTGGGGATATCAAACCCGGTGGTTGCCAGTATATTTGAAGTGCTGACACACCCGGCAATATAGGCTGCCTTGGCCCCGTGCAGCGCGGCCCAGGGACCGTGTGCACGACGGGACCCGAACTCGCTTACCGTTGGTGGTACTTCGCGTCACACGGGATGCTTTCGTGGCAACAGCCATCTGATGGTTCATAATGCACAGCATCGGGGTTTCCAGGATCTGTGCCTGGAGAAGGGGGGCTACAACGGTGATCACCGGTTGCCGGGGAAAAACTATCTGTCCTTCCTCCATGGCATAAACATCTCCGGTAAAAGTGACCGATTCCAGCATCCGGCAAAAATCCCTGTAATTATCACCGGGCAGGAATTTTCTGAAAAAAGATTCCGGTTTTGAGCCGAAGCCCTGAATCATTTCAAGGACCTCGCTTATTCCGCTCACGACAGCCCAGTTGTTGTTGTCGGGAGCCGAGCGGTAAAACATATTGAATATGGAGATAGTTTTGTCCAAACCTTTGTCAACAAAGGTTTTGCCCATTGTATACTGGTATTTGTCAGAGCAGTAGGAATTCACCAATCTCAATTTTAGATGTAAAGGTAGACAAATTAAACGTATCTTTGCAGGTCCATACGGGAAATTCTATGAAGAGTATTTTTAGCAAGAACACAAAATACGCGGTCATCGGATCTGGGAGCTGGGCCACGGCACTTATCAAGATTCTGCTTGAAACACAGGACGAGGTGCTGTGGTACGTAAGAGATCAGGAAATGATTGATTTCATTACACACAACAAGCACAATCCCCATTATCTTCAGGCTGCCCGGCTGGACCCCGCACGTCTGAGAATGAGTGCAGATATCAATAAAGTGATCAAAGACGGGGACGTGCTGATCTTTTGCATCCCTTCCACATATTTCATAAGCGAAATGATCCGCCTGACCGTTCCGCTGGATGACAAATTCATAGTCACAGCTATCAAAGGCCTCATTCCGGAACGCAACATTTCGGTCACCGAGTATTTCAACCGCATTCACAACATTCCCTACGACAACATAGGGGTCATTGCGGGCCCCGTTCACGCCGAGGAGGTGGCCATGGAAAGGCTGTCCTACCTGAGTGTGACCTGCAAGAAAGAAAAGACGGCGATAAGGCTTGCCGAGGCTTTCGGCTGCCCGTATATCCGCACCAGCACAGGCACCGACATATACGGCCTTGAATACGCGGTAGTCCTGAAAAACATATATGCCATCGCTTCGGGGATGAGCCGTGCCCTGGGATACGGAGACAATTTTCAGGCAGTGCTTGTTTCCTGTGCATACCAGGAAATACGTGCTTTCCTGAACCGTTCGTATCCCGACAAAGGCAGAAACACCTCCCTGTCGGGTTTCCTGGGAGACCTGCTGGTTACCTGTTACTCCCAGTTCAGCCGCAACCGCTCTTTCGGCAATATGATAGGACAGGGATATTCCATCAAAGCGGCTCAATTGGAGATGAACATGGTGGCTGAAGGGTTTTACGCCACCTCCTGTATCCACGAAATCAATAAAAAATACAACACAGACATGCCCATTGCCAATGCCATGTACAAGATATTACATGAATTCAGGTCCCCGGCCATCGTTTTTAAAGCATTAAGTGAACAATTGAAATAAGGTATGAAAGAGATTATCACAATTTCCGGGAAACCGGCAATGTCCTTTATCCCGACCGGCGAATACAAAATATGGGAACAAAAAGCCCTCCGCGCACTTGATCTGCTTGCATCCGGAAAAGGACGCGGATCGGATTTCCTGGGCTGGCTGGACCTGCCTTCCGGAACCTCGGAGGAACTGACCGAAAGGATAAAAGACATTGGCAACGACTGGCAAAAAGATATTGAACTGGTGGTGGTCATTGGGATCGGGGGATCTTACCTTGGGGCAAAGGCCGTCATCGAAGCCCTCTCCCACTCCTTTACATCCCTGATGCCCGCTGCCGGGCCCAGGATCGTTTTTGCGGGGCAGAACATATCGGAAGATTACCTGGCAGAACTGGAAGATCTGATGAAAATCCGGTCTGTCGCCTGTGTGGTGATATCCAAATCCGGAACCACTACCGAACCTGCCATCGCTTTCCGGTTAGTTCAAAAGCACATCCTTTCGCAGTACGGAAAAGAAGAGGCAAAACGCCGGATTGTGGCTGTTACGGACCGTTCCCGGGGCGCACTCAGAAATATGGCCGACCGAAGCGGGTACCGCAGCTTCATCATCCCCGACAACGTGGGAGGACGTTTCTCCGTGTTTACACCCGTGGGTCTTCTGCCCATAGCCCTGGCTGGCATAGACATTGAAGACCTGATAGCCGGAGCGCTGTATATGGAAAATGTCACCGCTGAAAAGACCGAAGAAAATCCTGCCGTACAATACGCTGCCTGGCGCAATGCCCTTTACAGCAAAGGGAAAAAAACGGAATTGCTGGTGAATTACCATCCCAAACTCCACTATCTGACCGAATGGTGGAAACAGCTGTTCGGGGAAAGCGAGGGAAAAGAGCACAAGGGCATTTTTCCTGCCGGCGTGGATTTCACCACTGACCTCCATTCCATGGGGCAGTACATCCAGGACGGGGAAAGGCATTTGTTCGAGACAGTCATAAGTGTTGCCTCGGCAAACCGTTCCCTGACCATCCCGTCTGATCAGGAAGATGCCGACGGTTTGAATTACCTGGCAGGAAAACATATTGACCAATGCAACAAAATGGCCGAACTGGGCACCTGCCTGGCACATACAGACGGAGGCGTTCCGAATCTGCGCATAGAGATCCCGTCACTCAGCACCTACAGCCTGGGCGCTTTGCTTTACTTCTTCGAAAAAGCTTGCGGCATAAGCGGATATATCCTGGGCGTGAACCCCTTTGACCAGGAAGGTGTGGAAGCCTACAAAAAAAACATGTTCGCCTTACTTGACAAACCGGGTTTCGAGATCCAGGGAGAAATCCTTCGCAAACGCCTCTGACGTGGCTGTCAGTCTTATTGGTCCCGCTTCCTTCCCGGCACGTACGATCACCAGACATTTACCGTGAAAGGCTTTCCTTTCATTCGCCCTGAATGGCTCATGGCTTATGGGACTGCCGTTATCCACCGCTTCTATGACCGCAGGGCCTTCAATCCCGAATGAGATCCTGTTGTCGGCATAAGGCACAGGATTCCCCCGGGCATCCAGGACCTCCACGGTAACAAAGGCCAGATCATAACCGTCCGCATCCAGCACATTCCTGTCAGCCGTGAGTTTCAGGCCGGCCGGTTCTCCTGCCGTTGTAATACTCCTGCGCAGATACTCTTTCCCTTCGCTATAGGAAACGGCCGTGACGGTCCCCGGCTCATAGGCAACACGCCAGAGCGTATGGAGTTGTTCGGGCGTCTTTTTCCTTATCCCCAGGGAGGCTCCGTTCAGGAACAACTCAACGGAATCAGCCCGGTTGTAATAAACCCACAGGTCCACGGTTTCGCCATCTGACCAGTTCCAGTGAGGGAAAACATGCAATACGGGGGTATCGGTCCATTCACTTTGGTACATGTAATATACATCTTTGGGAAATCCGGCCAGATCGATGATCCCGAAATAAGAACTGCGTGAAGGCCACCAGTAGGGAGTGGGCTCGCCCAGGTAGTCAAAGCCGGTCCACACAAACATGCCGGAAATAAAATCATTGTCACGTACGTTAATCCACGCAGATTCATGGGTGTTTCCCCAGGGTGCATGCATGTTGTCGTATGCAGAACATAAATGGTGCGGGGTATCGTAAGTCAGCCACCATTCCCCGGGTTCCTTCCGTACGGAATCAGAAGGCATCTGATAAAAGCCCCGTGCCTGCAATGAAGAAGTGGTTTCGGTAGCCACAAAAGGTATCCCGGGAAAATGTCGGGGCACATTTATGTAATCTTTTTCATGGTAATTGAACCCGATGATATCCATTGCACCGGCCCTGAAAAGGTTGTTGTGCGGAGCCGGTTCGTTGCAACCGGCAGTTACAGGCCGTGTAGGATCAAGCTCCTTGACAATCTCCACCAATTTCTTTGTCAGGAGCGCATCAAAGGGAAGTTCATCCGTAAGCTGCGTCTGGTCGCCGGACAGGAAATTCAACAACAGATTGGCCTGTTGAAGGTCCAGTGTGTCGGCTGCCGGATTGCTCCACTGTTCCAGCACCTCGTTCCCTACGCTCCACATCACCACGGAAGGGTGGTTACGGTCTCTGCGTATGAAGTCGGCCAGGTCTTTTTCGTACCACTCTTCAAAGAACATGGCATAATCATAAGTCGATTTCCTTTTGCGCCACACGTCAAAAGATTCGTCCATGACAAGAAACCCCATTCGGTCACAAAGATCCAGCAATTCGGGGGCCGGAGGATTGTGGGCCGTTCGTATGGCATTGCAACCCATTTCTCTGAGCAGGAGCAATTGCCTTTCCATAGCCCTCCGGTTGAAAGCTGCTCCCAGGGCTCCCAGATCGTGGTGCAGGCACACACCCAACAGTTTCATGGGTCTTCCGTTCAGGAAAAACCCCGAGTCGGCCGTAAAGCGAAAAGTCCTTATCCCAAAAGTGGTACGGTAGTCGTCAATGACGGAAGCGTTTTGCAGCAACAAGCTTTCCACCGTATACAAATGCGGGGTATCCACATCCCAGAAGGAAGGCCTTTTAACGGTCAGTCGCTGGTCAACTGATGTCTCTTCCCCGGATCCGGGTTCGACCAGCAGGCAATCTTCAGCGACGGTCCTGCCCGCCGCATCCACAATCTTGGTCAGAAGATACACCTCTTCAGGCAGTCCGTCACTATGGGAGATCCTGGTATTGACTTTTACCAGCGCCTGTTCGGCTGATACTTCCGGGGTTGTGACGAATGTGCCGGAATAAGGAATATGCACGGGCGATGTAAGCACCATGCGCACGTTCCTGTAAATTCCTGATCCTGTGTACCATCTTGAATTAGGCTGCTTCGAATTGTCTACGGTAACTTCTACCGTGTTCTCTGTTCCGGGAGGATGCAAAAAAGGAGTGATATCATAACTGAAAGAAGCATAACCGCAGGGACGGTGTCCCACCGGATTCCCGTTTAACAAAACCTTGCTGTCGCGGTATATCCCGTCAAATTCCAGAAAAACACGTTTCCCTGTCGTTGCGGGATCCAGTACGAACGTTTTCCTGTAAAACCCTTTTCCTCCGGGCAATGCCCCTCCCCCGGGTGTAGCGGGATTCTCCTTGTCAAAGGGGCCTTCAATACTCCAGTCATGAGGCAGATCCAGTTCCCTCCATGAGGTCTGACCGCCTGTTTCCTGCATGAGGGCGAATTCCCAATCCGGGTTGAAATCATATATTTCGCGTACCGGGGCCCTGTTGCAGGATGCTACGATCAACATCACGGCCAGGGTGGCATACCAAATTTTCATCTCGTTACAATTGAATGAGCTGTTCTGCTCCGTTATATTTCACTTCGGTCACGGCTTCACCGCCGCTAAAGGGTGTTCCCGTTTTTTGGGGTGTGATCTTTTTCACAAGAAAGATCCTTTCGGAAACCATACCTTCAAAAGATCCTTCCCTGGCTCCTATCCGAAGAATTCCCGTTTCCTGGTCAAATTCGAAAGGGATACTGGAGTAGCGGCCTTTCTCGTAATTGTAGTTGACCCCTTCATCTTCGTACAATGAAAAACGGGCATCTTCACCTGTATATACACACACCGTGAGGGGCCCTCCGGGATTTTCACCGGTATACTGGATATCAGGACCCACAGGCAGTATGGTACCGGCTTTTACATACAGGGGCATGATATCAAGGGGTGCATCGGCCACTATGGTGCGGCCTCCCGTAAAATACTGACCTGTATGGAAATCATACCAGCCGTTCTTTGCGGGAAGATATACATTGCGTTTTCTGGCTTTGTATTCGTAAACGGGGCACACCATTAGGGCATCCCCGAACATGTACTGATCAGCAATATCGTAAATGTTCCCGTCACCGTTGAAATCCATGACAAGGGCCCTCATAATGGTATAATCTTCAAACCAGGTCCTTCCGGCCAACGTATAAATATAGGGCATCAGGCGATAACGCAGTTTGTTGTACCATACCATGGTTTTATAGGCGGGATGGTTTTCCGGGGCAATATTGAAAATCTCCCGGTAAGGGTATTGCCCGTGGCTGCGGAACAGGGGACAGAATGCCCCAAACTGGAACCAGCGTGCGTTCAGCTCGCGCCACTCTTCCATGTCGGGGGAACCTTCCCGGGCCCTTTCAAATCGTCCCTGAACGCAGAATCCGCCTATGTCCATTGTCCAGTATGGAATACCCGATATGCTGAAATTGATACCTGCCGAAATCTGCGCCTTCATGTCTTCCCAGCAGGTTCCGATATCTCCGCTCCAGGTGGCTGTGGAATAACGTTGCAATCCCGGAAACCCGCTCCTGGTCAGCAGGAAAACCCGCTTGTCGGGGTCTTCATCCCGTTGTCCTTCGTATATGGCCTGTGCATTGACCAGCGCATAAGCGTTCAGGTAGCGCGTCGAGGGGCCCAGTGCGGTAGGTGTGGATAATGCTTTTCGGTATGCCAGGCTGGCATTGGAAAGAATATCGGGTTCCGAGGCATCCATCCACCAGGCGTCAAAACCCAGGTGATAAAGATGGTCTTCCATCTGCTGCCAGAACAGCTTGCGGGCTCCTTCCGCGTAAGCGTCGTAAAACGAACCGATGTATCCGGGCCAAATCCAGTCACGGATGCTGTCCTCGACGGCACGCGTGTACATCCATCCTTTTTCCTCAAATTCCTTATAATGTTCGGTAGTATGGTA
>JAEAMG010002524.1_pt1 | contig 11235 bp, 9 predicted proteins | sample 8958741 | NCBI WGS metagenome assembly JAEAMG01 (sample SAMN16933256, study PRJNA681125) | bioreactor sludge metagenome | isolation source: anaerobic bioreactor treating anionic surfactant - SDBS | place: India: Bengaluru | collected 2019-02-28
CCAAGTGTTCATGGCTGCCGGGCGAAAGATTTTCGATTATCAAACAGACATCAAAACGAATCGTTTCTGGATTCTACGCGGCATGTCGGGCACATACCATCACGAGGCCATTCTTCCTTTTGAGAAGAATAATTACAGCACCAGAGAATAACGGCGGACCGCACACACTTCCTTATACCCGGAACCTCAAGAGCTGCTGCTTCCCGTGAGATAGCCCTATTATTGATATTTTTTTGAAATACTGAATCCCGAGGGCAAGGCCTTTTCAGGCAACCACCATCATATCTTTTTATCCCACGATTGCGTATTAAATAATAACACGCCCCCCGCAGCATGGACAAATTGTTTCCCGTCTGTTTACCATCCGCAGGGTTTATTTTTCCGCAATGCGAATTCAACAGCACTGCAACAACAGAAATTTATTCTGAATACAAGAGAAAGAAACTACTATATTTTTGAACTAAAAATATGCTTGTCGAGCATGCCATAGGGGGTAAAACTATTATGCAAGGTAAGATATACTGCGGCGGTAACGGTAATGGCCGTTCCCGAAAAAATGGCGAGCATGATGGCAATTTGGTATTTGATGGCGGTTGCGGGATCCGAGCCGCCCAGAATGACGCCTGTCATCATACCGGGCAAAGAAACGACCCCCATGGTGGCCATGGTCGCTACCGTGGGGGCCAACGCATCTCGAAGCGCCTCACGCAAGAACGGCAAAATGGCTTCGCGCAGGCTCGCACCGGAAGCAAGGGTATGGAGATAGGCTTTTTCATGCCTGCGGATAGATTCATAAAAACTGCGGATACCCACGATATCCGCGCGCAGACAATTGCCAAGAATCATCCCCGCAATGGGGATAACATAACGGGCATCCAACAAAGGATCGGGGCGGATGATTACGGCGACGAAAAGAAGCAAAGGTAACAATACCCCGAATGCCAGCGCAACTGACAACGGCACCAGGAAACGGCGCGCCTTCAGACCGCATCCCCGGACAATCGAGGCGTCCGCAACAAGCACCATCAACGCGATCCATGCCAGATTCAAAACGGGGTGGTTCCATCGGAACAAAAACTGTAGATAGAAGCCAATAAAAAGCAACTGGACTGTCATACGGACAATACTTAGCACCGTTTCACCGAGCAAAGGCACGCCGTGCCACAGAAGAGCGGCGAAAGGAAAGATTAACAGTCCGTAACCCGCCGCCAGTTGCCAATAGCTGATGTCCATGGTATTCATGGCGTCGCCTCCTTGACCAGGTTCAGCATGTCCACCATCGTATTGGAAAGTATAAAATCGCGTGTATCATGGGATACGGAAAGGATAGTCAGGTCATCCCGCATGCACAGGTATTCTCTGACGTGACGCTTGGCGTCGGGATCCAGCGAGGATGCGGCCTCATCCAGCAGTAATAAAGGACGCTGCAGGAGCAATGCGACGACCAGGGCCACACGTTGTTTTTCTCCCCCTGACAGGTCGGCCATTTGCTTGGATTGTAACGAGGCCGGCAGCAGGAACCGCTCAAACAAACGGCCTGCTTCGTTCAGGTCAAAGGCAATACCGTGATTCGCCTTGTAAGAAAATGGAAGGGAAAGTTTCTCTCGCACCAACCCCGGGCCCAAATCAGGCTCCTGGGACACATAGGCGATATGGCGCCTCAATCGCCATACCGTATTGGGGCCAAGAAGTTCACCATTTATACGGATTGTACCGGTGAAGGGGAAAAAGCCGAGAAGACATCGCAATAAGGTTGATTTACCAGAGCCTGATGGCCCTGTCAATGTAATCTTCTCTCCTTTCTGTAAGGCCAGGAAGATTCCCTTGAATATGGTAGCACCTTCCAACCTTACGGAGAGATTTTCAAGGTCAAGAAAAGCGCTGCTTGTTATGGACATAATCCTGTTGGCTCCTCAGAGTCTAGCGGGTAGAGGACAGAACGAACGAAGGAATTGAATCATCGTATGTGTTTCATGCGTGCGGATGGGTTTTCCGGTATACCTGTTTCAGGCGGTCTATGCTCACATGCGTGTAAATCTGGGTACTGGAAAGACTTTCATGTCCAAGGATTTCCTGTACGACCCGAAGGTCGGCCCCGGCGTCAAGCATGTGCGTGGCAAAGGTGTGACGCAGGGTGTGGGGCGACACCTCCCGACGGGTGGGCAGGGCCAGAAGCGCATGCTTCTCGAGTATCCTTTGCACACTGCGCGTAGTCAGCGGTCCCCCCCGATGATTTACAAAAACAATAGTATGGGCGGGCGCGCCAAGTTGGTAGCGGATCATAAGATAGTCCTGCAACGCGTCCCGCGCATAAGCGCCTATGGGAACTATTCTTTCCTTTTTACGTTTGCCGAGTACGCGCAAGGTTTGGTGATCAGTAAATATATCCGGCATGCGCAGCCCTGCCAGTTCGGCAGCCCGCAGGCCACAAGAATACAATACTTCCATAATGGCCCGGTCGCGCCTTCCCAGGGGTACGGATGTATCGGGCGTTTCCAGGAGGTCGGTGACCTCAGTAATAGAGAGGACATCGGGAAGGGTCTTGGGCAGTCTCGGCGACTGCAAGCCCTGGGTTGGATTGCCGTCAAGCAATCCAGTCCGATGAAAATACCGGTAGGCGGATCGAATTGCGGCGAGTTTACGTGCCGCAGTACGCGGTGTCGCACCGGAAGTCTGTACATGTGCCAGAAATGCCCGAATCTCTTTCTTCCCCGCCCTTTTAAAGGCATCCAGCGTAGGGGCGGGACGTTCGTCTTCCGGGACACGGTTCAGTGCTTTCACGCCGTTTTCCATATAGTCGCAAAAAACAGTCAGGTCATTGATATAGGCTCGTAACGTGTGCTCCGAAAAATTTCTTTCCACGCGCAGGTAGTTCAGGTATCGCAGGAAGTCTGCAGCCGACATAAATATCCTCCAAGCTGTACAGAAAAAATGCGTACGCGCAGGAACAGGAGCATGCGGGCAATACCTCGCGCACTATTCAGGGGAAAAGACTTTTTGCGGAATATCCGGCACACTAAAGCAAGCCATGCCGAATCGCGCTTGTCCGCCGCACCGAAACAGGCTGCGTTTCTTTACGGTGCACAAGCGTTGCCCTTCATGAGGGGCCTCTTGCGGCAAGGACTACTCAATCTGTTCATTACTCCAGTAAGCCAGCTCCACGAAGCGCTTCCAGGAATGCAATTCCTCTATGGGGATGGGCACGTCGAAACGGGGCAGCCAGCGTGGTGATATCGGTTTGCGAATCAACGGCATGTGCGCTTCGTCAGGAGTGAAATTACGTTTCCTCAAATTACATTCGGAACAGGCGAGCACCAAATTCTCCCAGGTATCCCCTCCCCCGCGCGACCGCGGAACTACATGGTCTATGGTAAGTTCCGGGCGCGGGAACCTTCTTCCGCAATATTGACACACATTCTTGTCGCGGGCAAAAATATTTCTTCGCGACAAGTGCACTTCGGGAGAGAAGAAACCGTTGAAGGTATTCAGTACGATTACTTCCGGCAGGCGAATACGAAACGAGGGCGTGTAAATGTACCGCTTCGCGGGGATGCCATCGGTAGTACGCGAGAATTCAATCCACGAATCAAAATCATAGAGCGCATAATCCTTGGGGTGTACAACCCGGGCGTGCCCTTGAAACAGCAATGTCAAGGCACGTTTCGCGGAGGCGACATGTACCGCAACCCACGATTTATTTAAGACAAGCACATAGGCACTTAGCATAACCCGAATCCGTAATCGTTATACAAAATCGCTAACAGTATAATCATACGGAAACGAATACACAAAATATTTCACTCCAGGTGTTCGTTCTTGTTCCCCGCATTTGTCCTCAAAAAAGCAGATAAGGAGATCAACATCGTCTCTTGCAAAGTAAAGCAAATCATGTTGTCCGATAATCGTCAGGGGGTTTCTTCCTCGAAAAGTGCGGTTCCAGTATCCTAAAAAGACGATATTTTGACCATGTGACACAACACATGGTATTATGAATATTCTTGTCTCTTCATCAGCACACTTTGAAACAAAGGAAAATGAAATGGATACTTTCACTTTGACTAGACGGGCTTTTTTGGCGGCCACTACCACCAGTATGGCCTTCGGCGCGATAAGAACGGAAAACGGCAAAGAAATCATTGATGCCCCGCCGGTAACTCCCAATACGGCCAAGGTCATTCCGCGGAAACTCTCCCCCAACGATAAGGTGAACATCGCGGCCATCGGCGCCGGCGGCAAGGGGTTCTCCGACATCATGAGCTGCAAAAAACTTGGGGAGAATGTTGTCGCCTTGTGCGATGTGGACTGGGACCGTTGCTCTGAAGGATTCTATAATATTCCCGAGGCCAGGCAGTTCAAAGATTATCGTATTATGTTGGAGAAGATGCCTGAAATAGACGCGTTGACCATAAGCACACCGGACCATACCCACGCCCCCGCCGCCTATATGGCCATGATGATGGGCAAGCATGTTTATGTGCAGAAACCTTTGACACACACGGTGGCTGAAGCCCGGTTGATGAAGAATGTCGCCGCCTCGTGTGGTGTGATGACCCAGATGGGCAATCAGGGGCACTGCGGCAACGGGGTGCGCACCCTGTGCGAGATGATTTGGAGCGGTGCCATCGGCAATGTACGCGAGGCCCATGTGTGGACGCACCGTCCGGTCTGGGATAACCAGGGCATGGCCGAACCGCTTCCCGCCGAGGTGGCCCCGGAAAATTTAGACTGGGACCGTTGGATTGGCGCGGCGCCCTGGCGTCCGTATAATCACAAGATTGCCCCCCATGACTGGCGGGCGTGGCAGGATTTTGGCGGCGGTTCTCTGGGCGATATGGCCTGTCACATCATGGATGCCGCCTACATGTCCCTCAAACTGGTGGAAGCAACGGACTATACCGTTGAAGTGGTCGAGCAACGGGGACGCAATGATCAGACGTTCCCCATCACCACCACCATCAAGTACGCCTTTCCCGCGCGGGGCGACATGCCGCCCGTAGATGTTTACTGGTATGACGGACATTACCCGGACGAAAAGACCGGCGAGGAGATTTACAACCGGCCCAAACGGCCCGCCGGCATTCCAGAAAACGAAAAACTCGGGGATGACGACATGAACGGGTCGTTCTTCGTGGGTGACAAGGGCATTCTTACCGCGGGTGAATACGGCGGCGATCCACGCCTCATGCCCGCTGCAATAATGAAAGACTATGCCTTCCCGCCGGAGACCGCGGAACGCATTCCGGACGAAAGTCCCTATTTCGACTGGATTCGCGGCATTAAGACCGGCAAAATGCCTTGCTCGAATTTCGATTATGCCGGGCCCTTCACCGAGATGGTCAACTTCGGCAACCTGGTGGTCAAATCCGGCCAGAAACTCCACTGGGATAACATCAAGGGCGAAGTAATGGACGTGCCGAATCCAGGCCAGATCGTCAGCAAGGAATACCGCAAGGGTTGGGAACTTCCATGCTGATACGTTAAATCCATAGTATATTGGCACGCCGTTCCTCGCAAGCGGGGAACGGCGATCTTGTTGGGTGACATGTGTGCTGTAAAGTAGCTACGCTTCGTCCGGGACTTCGCCCGGAAGAAGCGGCGCCTTTGGCGCAACTATCAGGTTATTACACCACTGGGAACGCTGGCATCCTTGCCGGCAGGGATAGCATCTTAGTCTATCTTGCCCGCTCCAGCCGCCAAGGATGGCGGCGATCCCAGTATTTTCAAACTCATAATAAATTGTCAGCAAAATCGGCTTAAGCGCCTAATAAATTTTGGCGGCAGGCAGGACGCCGGCAAGACTTAATGTACTGCGCCGACTTGGCAACGCTCAAGCCTTTTGGGGGTCTGCACTTTTTCCCTACAGTTCCAAAACACAGTATAATGCCTACATCCTTTTGGGTTGTGAACAGCCTTTTGCCGGATAGCATCGTATGCTTTCGCGGCGAGACGGGCTATGGAAGTCTTTCCGGAATATGCAAATGACACTCGACGAAATTTTTGCCGCCCGCCATTCCGTGCGGGCTTATGCCGAGACGCCGGTGCCTCACGAACATATTCTTGCCATGATCGAGGCTGCCCGTGCGGCGCCCTCGGCCTCCAACAGTCAAACGTGGCGCTTCATCGTGGTGACTGACCCGGAAATACGTGTCCGCATCTGTAAGGAAGGCATGATGCCCGTGGTGCGCAACACCTTTCTTCGCGAAGCACCCTGCATCATTGTCGGCTGTTCGAAAATGGACCTCATCACCAACAAACTCGCGTCGGGAATCACCGGTATCGAATATTATCAAATTGATATGGGCATCGCGCTCGAACATCTGGTGTTGAAGGCGACGGAACTCGGGCTGGGTACCTGCTGGATAGGTTGGTTTAAGGAAAACCGTATCAAGGAGATTCTCGGGGTCCCCGAGAAAGTACGGGCGCTTGCCCTGATCGCTGTGGGCTATTCCAATGAAAAAAAGATAGCCCCCCGCTCGCGCAAAGCGGTGACTGCCCTTGCCTGGACAAACCGATGGGAAAATCCCCTGGAGGCGAAATGAATCACGAAACCAAGGTCATCCTATTTGTTGTGATGATGGCGCTGTCCGCAGGACCTATGGCCGTTGATGATGAGGTTTCCCCTACTCCGGCGGGTGAAAGCGCCAGACCATCGGCCCCACCTGCCGGCAAGGGCGCGTCATCTGCCAAGGATACTTCCTTTGTCGCGCGCTGTGACGGCACAACACAGCGCTATGTGTTGGTATTACCCGAAACGTTCGCGGAATCTGAAACACACGATGTGCTGATCGCGCTTCATGGTCATGGTTCCGATCGCTGGCAATTCATCAAGGATGCCCGGGATGAGTGCCGGGCGGCACGAGATACGGCGATGAAACACGGCATGATTTTTATCTCGCCTGATTATCGCGCCTCCACGTCATGGATGGGGCCCAAGGCGGAAGCGGACCTGGTACAAATCATCGAGGAACTAAAACAACAGTACAAGGTGAGAAAGGTGTTTTTGTGCGGCGGATCCATGGGGGGCACCGCGTGTCTTACTTTCGCGGCACTCCATCCCGACCTGGTAGACGGTGTAGCCTCCATGAACGGGACGGCCAACCTGGTGGAGTATGAGAATTTTCAGGACGCCATCCAAGCCTCGTTCGGAGGCACGAAAGAAATGGTTCCGGAGGAATATAAAAAACGCAGCGCTGAATATTTTCCTGAACGATTCACCATGCCCGTGGGCATTAGCGCCGGAGGCAAGGATTCCTCCGTACCGTCGGCGAGTGTGGTACGGCTGGCGGAAACATTGAAAACAGCAGGCCGTCACGTGCTGCTTCTGTTCCGGGAAGATGGCGGCCATGAGACGAACTACGCGGATGGCACGGCAATTCTGGAATTCGTCATCGAAAAAGCCGGACAAGTCAGTCCAACGGCACGACCCGGCGATCTGCGATCAGGAGAACCGCGAACCATAGACTTGGGCGGCGGGGTGACCCTTGTCCTGGTGTGGATACCCCCAGGTGAATTTCTCATGGGTAGTCCCGAAAGCGAAGCAGGACGCGACGGGGATGAAGGACCGCAACGGCGGGTTGTCTTCGCCCAGGGCTTCTGGCTTGGAAAATATGAGGTAACCCAGACTCAATGGCGGGCTGTAATGAATACAAGTCCAAGTTTTTTCACCGGGGACCGACTTCCGGTGGAACAGGTATCCTGGGAGGATTGCCAGGAATTCGTCAAGAAACTGAGCGAGAGGACAAAACGAATTTTTCGTCTGCCCAGCGAGGCGGAGTGGGAATATGCATGCCGCGCGAACACAACTACCCCTTTTCATTTCGGCGAAACACTGTCTACGGATCAAGCCAATTATGACGGCAATTTTATCTATGCCGGCGGGAAGAAAGGCATCTATCGGGAGAAAACTGTGGAGACAGGGAGTTTCGAATCCAATTCCTGGGGACTGCATGACATGCACGGTAATGTCCGCGAATGGTGTGAAGATTATCCGCATGATACCTATGCCGGCGCGCCATTGGACGGCAGCGCATGGCTGCACAACCCCGGTAAAAACGAGCGGATATTACGGGGAGGTTCCTGGGCCAGCGAGCCGAAGGGATGCCGTTCCGCCAACCGAGGCAGCCTGCCTCCGAATACGGTCCAGTCCCACTATGGCTTTCGCGTGTTGCGAATGCCCTAGCCCGTGTATATCACCACCTTACCTTTGCGACTGCATCTATAGTGCTCTTCCAGGCATGTGATCGTGTCCGCCGACTGCGATACGCAGTACCGATAAAACACCTTAACCAACAGTCTTGACACAAAATCAGGCGTGATTTGCGGGCTGCTCTTCAGGGACTGCAAATTGCGCAAGGCGTCAATCCCCGTTTTCGGGCCTCTTCCACGGATATGGGGACTGCGGAATCCTTCAAAAGGGAACAGCTCCCGCGATGGTAGCGCGTTCCCGTTCTGGTAACATAGACCATCGCATCCGCTTTTGGCGGTTGGGAAAATAGTCCCGATGGCTTGGATCCGCCAGATACGGCCGTCCCTCCCTTGCGAAACATCCAAGGAGGCGTTGGCGCCGCATCCCGCCACAACCCCCGTTTTTCCTTGCGTGCCTGCTCCTCAAAGTTCCGAAGAGCGATATCCTTCGATGGATAATGAGCATACCACCATGCCATCCCCGCACGGACAATCTCATGGTTTAGATTGCGCCCATCTTCCAATAGGACCATCCCTACGGTTCGTTTATAGTGATCAATATCTTTAATAATGACCCGAACCTCTTTGTCAAAACACATTTCGGATACGAATTGCTTCGCGCGAGCGCCAAAAGCCTGTCGGTCCTCCGGAGCATCAATCCCCCACAAGCGAACCCGGGTGGATTTGCCGTCACGCATCACGCTTATGGTATCTCCATCATAACCGCCTACTACACGTCCCTGAACTCATCCGGGACCGCTTGACACGAGCAGGTACCAAGCAAGATAATGAAAATTAGAAGACGCACGACAGCCCCTTGCAGTTTTTTCATGAATGCCCTCCGTGGGGGTTCAGCGAGTCAAAAGCTCTTGTCCCAAATACTAACCCCCTCGAGAATAGGGTGTCAAGCCTGTATTGTGGATACTTGGGTTACCCAAAGAAAACTGCTGGACCTCTATCGCCCCCAAACAAGTAAGCGGCACAATTTGTGGTATCTAACTGGCAGGGATTCACAGATCTGCTTCTAATCGAAAATAATAGTAAGGCAGGAGTAAAATAAGAGACTGACTTCAGTGCGCAAGGAGGACTGGACACGGTACAGCAACATTAAACGACAATGGCGCTCACTTTGAAGGCCCGGTGACGATGCAGGTTCTGCCAAAAAGTTCCTTTTTATTTCAAAATAATTTTCCCATGGCTAAAAATTGTCTTCGGCACCAGGAAAGGGCATGTTAAATGACACATTATAGAGCAACACCTTCTTTAAAACACAATATATGGGGTTCTTGCCTGGACGTTAGAATCCTTTTGGACAGGTTCTATTGTAGTCTCTTTCTTGGTTCAATTCTGCAAAAGATCATTATGAGTAATATATGTGGTAGAATTAAGTTGTTAGATTAGAAAGTTCAGAAGCGACGGAAGTACAGGGTTTATGTTGTGGCTGGATAAAACGATACGAAAACGACTGCTTTATAACAGGGGCGGAACACCAAGGTTTCGAGTATGAGTTGGCGGGCTCCCCGCCTTTTGAGAAGACTGTTATTTGGCAAAATATACTGTTGTGTGAAACGTAGGGATATCAGATCAACGGAAGACATATTTTTGAATCCCGGCTGCGGCGTTGACACTAAAGGTTCCACGCCGCGGTAGTAATAAGGAACTGCCACATGTCTGGTGTGAATGACAAGGCGGATGAACAAATCCATAATGATACTCCAGAAGAAGCGGCGTCTCCCGTATCGGACTCATTATCTTTGGAAACCGTTGCGTCGGAAGATGTACAACGTGTTCTTAAGGAACTGGAACATGCCCGGGAAGAACTGAAATTATCCAGGGAATGGTATCTGGATTTCTATGATCTGGCACCTGTAGGCTATCTCACAGTAGGTGAGAATGGTGTAATTCAGGAAGTAAACTATACCTTTACCACACTCGTGGGCACTTCCCGTGATGAGGTCGTTGGACAGCCTTTCACCAGACTGGTTACACGCGAGGAAACGGCGTTCTTTGATCATAATCTACAAAAAATATATGAAACGCAACAACCGCTGGCATTTGATCTGAGAATGATATGGGCGGAGAAGCAGCCCTTTTGGGCCCGTCTGGGCGCCACCCTCGCCAAAGACAGACACGGGACGATGATTTGCCGCATGGTTCTGACAGACATCACGGAGCGTAAACAGGCCGAACTGGCTCTGGCGCGGTACCAGACACGTTATCGGGCCTTATATGAATCAACCCGGGATGCGGTGATGTTGCTGGATGAGAACGGTTTCTTTGATTGCAATCAAACGACGTTGAAGATGTTCGAATGCTACGACAAAAATGTCTTCTGTTCCAAGCATCCGTCGGACCTCTCGCCCCCGCGTCAGCCTTGCGGTACGGATTCCATACTGTTGTCCAATCAGCACATTGCGGTTGCGATGGAAACCGGCGCGAACCGCTTTGAATGGACGCACAAGCGCTTGGAGTCCGGCCAGGAATTTCCGGCGGAAGTATTTCTGTCCCAGCTGAAGATTGAAGGTCGTAATGTGTTGATGGCGCTGGTTCGGGACATTACGGAACGCAAGCAGGCAGAGCAGGCGCTGACAAAGATTGAAACCAAGTACCGGGTATTATTTGAATCCACCACCGATGCCGTCATGCTGCTGGACGAGCAGGGATTTTTTGAAGGCAACCGCGCGACTTTGACTATGTTCGGTTGTTGTGATATATCGCAGTTCCGCCAAAAGCACCCGGCGGACCTCTCTCCCCCGTATCAGCCATGCGGCACCGATTCGCTGACCTTGGCCCAACAGCATATCCAGGAGGCGATGGAAAAGGGCTCCAAGCGATTCGAGTGGGTTCATAAACGATTGGATACCGGCGAGGAATTCCCGGCCGAGGTAAGCCTTTCCCGCATTTATATGGACGGACATACAGTGTTGCAGGCGCTTGTCCGGGATGTTACCGAACGTAAACAGGCAGAGTCGAAACTGCAGGAGGCTTATGACCTGCTGGAGCAGCGGGTGGCGGAACGGACCGCACAGCTGCAGGCGGAACTTGAAGAAC
>JAEAMG010002525.1_pt1 | contig 11234 bp, 7 predicted proteins | sample 8958741 | NCBI WGS metagenome assembly JAEAMG01 (sample SAMN16933256, study PRJNA681125) | bioreactor sludge metagenome | isolation source: anaerobic bioreactor treating anionic surfactant - SDBS | place: India: Bengaluru | collected 2019-02-28
AATAGCCCATGATTGCTGCATAGAGGCTGTTTGTCAGTCCTTGCTGCTATTTGGTAGTCCCTTTTTGCGATCAGTATCCGGAAGTCGGATACACGCTTCAAGAAGATGCGGGGTCACAGGAAGCGCTATGCGCCGGTGGTCGCCGGTTGGTGAACCGTATCAGAACGACATGGAGAAACATACACATGATAAGACACGCCTTCACCATGAAATTGAAACCGGGCAATGAGGCGGAATACAAGCGACGCCATGATGAACTCTGGCCCGAACTGGCCGCGGCCCTGCGCGCAGCGGGCATCTCGGACTACTCCATCTTTCTCGAGGAGGATTCCGGAACGCTCTTCGCTGTACAAAAATTAGCGAATACCCACACCACGGCCGCACTGCCGGAACTGCCCATCATGAAAAAATGGTGGGCGTCCATGGCGGACCTGATGGAAACGAACCCCGACACCTCCCCCGTGTCCAGGCCCCTCCGGGAAGTGTTCTATTTGGAGTAGCGCCGCCCGCAGAAAAGGGAACACAAAGACAGCGCGCAGCGGATAGAAACTATAAATAGGCGTTTCGGACTGAGTAAGCGCGATTCACCGCCGCTTACGCTACGTCAATTGTTCCAGTGGGATGGCTTCATCAATCAACATTACCGGTATGTCATCCCGGATAACATAGAGCCGTGTACCGTCTTCGCGGATCAGACCGCCCTCAATGGGCTCCGTGATTGCTTCCCCTGCCTGGTTTCGCAACTCCCCCACAGCGATGGCGGCATTGATCCGGTCAATCATTGCCGCGTCCGCCTCGCGCAGCGAAGTCTTGTTTTCCGGACACACCAGCAATGCCAATAAGGTGGGACTAATCATGTCTGGTCCTTTCCTTTTCCTGCGTCTTTGGAGAGTATAAATTGTCAGCCCTGTGTGTTGCCGCGCACTTACACCGGCGTAATTTTACCCAGCACGACCGGCTCCGAAGCGCCGGTGGCCTGGGGTACATTCGCCGGCGTACCACAGATCGTCTCATTGCCGAGGATGGCAAAGGCAATGGCTTCTCGAGCGTCGTAGGAGATGCCTACGCGGTCGCTGATATAGATTTTCACGTCAGGAAGCGCTTCATTGATCCTGGTCATCAGCGTATTGTTCATGGCGCCGCCGCCGCTTACGATCATGTGCGTCACCTCGTATTTGGGGGCCACATAGGTCTTGTAGGCATCGGTGATGCTTTGCACCGTGGCCTGGGTGACGGTGGAAATCAGGTCTTCATAAGGATGTTCGCGCCGGTTGGCCAGGGCGTCACGCAGGTAGGCGTCCACGCCAAAGCGTTCGCGGCCCGTACTCTTGGGTGGGTCCTTGCTGAAATAGCTGTCACTCAACAGGTATTCGAGGAACTCGTCAATCACTTTGCCTCGGGCCGCGGCCTCGCCGTTCTCATCAAAGGCACGCGCGCCCCGGGACAGAAGCCGGACGGTGCCGTCTATGGCAATATTACCGGGACCGGTATCAAAGGCCAGTATGTCTTCAAACTTCGGCGTGACCACGGTGATATTCGCGATACCGCCGATATTAAGGCAGACAACGGTGCGATCATCGCGCCGGAACAACAGCCAATCGGCATAGGGTACGAGCGGCGCGCCTTGTCCACCCGCGGCCATATCGCGTACCCGGAAATCATTAACAACGGGAATCCTGGTGCGCTGCGCGATGACGGCTGCCTCGCCGATTTGCATCGTGCCGATGCGATCGCTGCCCGAGCCCGGCGGATAGTGGCCGACCGTATGTCCATGTACCGCGACAAAATCCGGAATGACCTCATTGTCCTCGGCAATATCCATCATGACCTGACTGGCTTCTGCCATGAGTTCGCCCAGTTCAAAATTCAGCAGGCACACTTCCTTCGCGGTCATGTGTTCCGCCAACAGACGGTTGCGAATTTCCTCGGTGTACGCAAAGGTCTGGTGGGCGATCAGCTTCATGGCCAGTCCTGGCCCGGTACCCTTGATGCGCACCAGCACCGCATCCACGCCGTCGCAGGATGTTCCCGACATCAATCCGATCACAAAACGTGCCTTCTTGTCGCGAATCTCTTGGAGATTCATGTTTACATCCTTTCTAACTTGGCGCCCGGAAAGTAGTGCGCCACAATTTCCTCGAAGTCCCAGCCCGCGGATGCCATGCCGCGCGCGCCGTGCTGACATAGGCCCACGCCATGGCCACGCCCGCCCCCCAGAAACGTAAAGGACGCGGGTGCGCCCGTCGCCGGTTTCGCCTGTATTATAACCATGGCGCTGGGCAATCCGCCAAACGCCTGTCGTATCGCCAACTCACGTTCCACAGTTACCGTACCGGAACTACCCTTAATTGTAATGGATTTCAAGCGTCCACTTACACCTCGCGGTCCTTCCCGAATGCTTTGAATCGTTCCGACGGCATGTTTACGGTTCACCAGAGTGGAAAGTTCCTGGACCGTGTAGCGCTTTTTCCAGCGGAATCCGGCGCTATCGCCGGCGCACCAGGCCGCCGGGGAACCGGAAAGCCATTGTAACAGGTTCTCAGACGGCGGGGCGGGTTCCTTGTCCACCGTAAAATCGGGCACGCCGCGCAACATCGGGTCCGCCGGACCGCTCCACACGTTTTCGTTGTTCTCAGTCCAGCCGCCGCAAGAAGAGGAAAACACCGCTTTGACATACCGCCCGTCATGGACAAGGGCCGCGCCGTCCGTGGCCGCCACGGCCGCATCCGTGGAAACTGTGTGTCCGGTCAAGCCCAGATAGGCGCGGCAACTCTCCAACGCGGTGAAATCAAAACCCTCAAGCCGATACTTGCCGGCCAGGCTCGCGTAGATTTCGCTGCGCGCCACCACGGCTTGCGCTTTCAGCGCCTCCACAGGCCATGAGGCGGGCATTTCGGCCGGTACGACGCCGCGCAGGTAGGTCTCAACCGGCAGGTCTCCGTATATCTCGATAGCGCCATCCGGGCCGATGGCCAAGGTCAACGGGCCTTGAAACAAGCGGTTCGCCTTGTTGTTTTTCCAGAAACTACTCGATACATCCACCACCTCAACGGCCTCCTCACAGGAGAGCGCCAGCGGTGCGGCCAGCGCCTCTTTGGATTGACGGCCCTGCCCGCGAACGGTAAAGAAACCAACACCGGCAGCCGTTCGTTCCGGACGCATCCACGCCCAGACCGATTCTTTCTTCAGCGCCTCGATCAAGGCATTTGCTCCCGCCTCCGTGTCGAATCGGGCCAGAGACACCCAATACTCGCGGTTATCCAGGCGTGCGCCGGCACGAGTCGCGTAACAATGGCCGAAGGTCTCCACTTCCGGCGCATAACCGCGCGCGCGCCAGCCGTCCAGGTAGGTATCCCGGGCCTGCTCTTCGCCAGGCCGGAATGTTTTGGGAAATACATGGTACCGTTGCGCGGCGGGATGCGTCACCGATACCTCGAAGGTCCACTCGCCCGCGTCCAGCCTGTACCGCACGTCGCCCGACTGAAGAATGACTTCCTTGCCGGCGCGAATGGTCGCCGCGCCGGGCAACACCGCGTACCGGATACGCGCGCGGACCTGTTCAGGATCCGCCGCGCGTGTTTCGCCGCAAACAGCGGCCGCAGCCAACACTAGCGCGAGAGACAGACACAAGCAGGCTGCGCGCACTGCCCCGGAATTTATTCTTCTCATTTCAGCGTCCCTAAAATCCCAATGAACCGGAAAAGACGGTTTCGGATGATATCGGGCGGTGTCGTACCCTTTCAGACCCGGAAAGCGGGTATGGGTATAGGATCCGGGCTTCCAGCCTTTTCCAGGTGCATTAGCTTTCTTCATGGTCAACATCCGCCAGGGCCTGCCGCAAATTTCCCTCATGGCGGTCGAGTTCGCGGGTAGCGGCTTGGCGCGTCAGCCGCCTTCTCAGCATGAGGATGGCGGTCGCGATATGATAACCGCTTTCTTCCAGTACCTGCGCCGCACGGGCCTCCGTAGCGCCGCCGAGTTCCGCCACGATGCGCGCCGCACGGCCGCGCAATTTTTCATTTGCGGGAATCATGCCCACCATACGGCCCCGGTATACATATCCCGCCAGCGTGAACGCGCCGGTACTGATTGTGTTTAGCGCCAGTTTCGCCGCCGTGCCCGCTTTCAGCCGCGTGGAACCCGCCAACACCTCGGGCCCTGTATTCATGACGATACGGATATCCGCTTCCAGCATACTGTCCGGGTTGCTGGTAATCAAGGCCGTAGCGGCTCCGGCAGCGCGGGCCGCCTCCAACACGCCGCCCACATAGGGGGTGTTTCCGGACGCCGCAATTCCCGCCACGAAATCCCGCGCGGTCACCTGCAACGCCCTCACATCGGCGGCGCCTTGGGCGCGATCATCCTCGGCGCCTTCCACACTGAAACGCAGCGCGCGGTCACCGCCGGCTATCAGGCCGCACACCCGTTCCGGCGGCGCCCCGAAGGTGGGCGGGCATTCCGAGGCGTCGAGTACACCCAGGCGCCCGCTGGTACCGGCGCCCGCGTAGATAATACGCCCGCCTTCCTGAAGGCTGCGGGCGGCACGTTCCACGGCTGCGGCAAGAGCCTCCGTCGCTTCGCCCGCAGCGGCTACCGCGTCTTCATCCGCGCCATGCATCCGCGCCACAAGGTCACGAACCGAAAGGGCATCGAGGAGAATGCCGACATCCGTCATTTCCGTGGCGGACAGGCCGGCCCCGCCGGTTTCCGCGTCCCGGGTCCAGACCGACACCCATGGCGGCGGTGTCTCCATTTCAGCCAGGCAATAGACCGCTTCCCGGCCTTTCTTTATACAGGGTGTCGGCGTAATACCGCGCCGGCGCAGCGTATTGCGAAAGGTGTGGCGGAACAACTCGCAGTGTTCCAACAATCCCCCATACTCAAAGACGGGAACGTCCGGCGTCAAGCCGAGTTTCTTTGCGGCGCCTTCAACAAGAGCGGCGAGTTTGTCCGCCTCGTCCTCAATACAGGCGCAGGCGACACGGTCACCATCGCGGGCGGTCGCTGCCACGGCGGGCGCAAGCGCGGCAATGCCCCCTTTCCCGGCGCGGGCCGACCAGCCGATAAACTCCTGGAAAGACGCCAGGCCCGCCGAGGCAGGCAGGGCCTGCACCAAGGCGGTATCCGGCCCGACACCGTCACAGGCGCGGGCGCACGCGCGTAATGCCGCCACGGCAACGGCATAAGCGCTGCCCTCGTCGCCAAAAAGGACGCCCCACCCGCCGGTGCGCTGTATTTTGCCCGCGCCGTCTTGAGCAAGCAGGGCGGCGCCTGTTCCGGCAATCACCAGCACCCCCGCCCCGGAACCGGCATTGGCGCAAAGCATCGTGTGCAAATCCGGGGCAACCCACAACACCAGCGGCCTGAGCCTCCTGCCCAGGGCGGATGCCACCGCCCGGCGCATATCCCCGTTGAATACGCCGGCCAGGGCGGCATAGACCCGAACCGCTCTAAAATCCGATACGCCCAGCGCCTGCCGCGCCAGCGAGGCGATACACCGCGCCGTGCTGTCCACCCCGTATGCCGCCGGGTTTGACGGCCCGCCTTCCAGCGCGCGCAGGGCTGTGCCGCCATCATCGTATACTGCCGCGCGCGTACGTGTGCCGCCGCCTTCAATGATAATAATCGCGCTCATGATGCTCCGGGAACTTGAAGCTGAAAACACCCCTTGACACTGCAAAATCCTGTTCAAGGAAAGCACAGAAAGGATGCACCCGTCAAAAGTATATCCTACAGTACGGCGGACTTAATATACCGCCGCTCCTTTATTGTCCTCCAAGCACTTTATTGTCCTTCGAATTCTTTACGTCCTTTGTGTCCTTTAAGTCCTTTCTCAAAACCCGCGCGCCGCTCATACTCCCCCTTTTTCCCTACAAATCCAGCACCTTGTCCATGCGGGCGGCGATGTCCGCCAGACGGTCGCGACCGCCGCCGCCGACTTCCGCCGTGGCCCAGCCCTGGAAATCCAGCAACGCCAGTTCGCGGCGCACGGCCTCCCAGTTGATGGTACCTTCGCCGATCTCCACGTCAAAACCCTTCCAAAGCCCCTCGTCGTTCATCTTTTTCGTGCTGAACTCCTTGATGTCCAGTTTGACGATACGTTTGCCCAGGATGGGAATCCAGTGTTCCGGCCAGCCGTTGCGGACGAGGTTGCCCACATCAAAGTAGGCGCCCACCCAGGGATTGCCTATTTCGTCTATGTACCGGGCCATCTCGAGCGGGCTGAGCAGGAAATTGTTCCATACATTCTCGACGAGTAGTTTTATTTCCTGTTTTGCGGCGTGGTCGCCGGCCCGTTTTATATGCTCCATAGTCTCCGTATAGTTCTGGGCATAGGGCATATTTTCATCCACCTTGCCCGCCACAATCAGCACGGACGTGGCGCCGACTTCCTTGGCCTGGTCAATGGAGGTATTGACCTCATCGAAGGACCAACCCTTCACGATACCATGTACGGGCAACCCGGTCGCCTCGACGGCCTTGGACAGTTCCTTGATATCCACTTCCTTGTAGTTCGGTTCCACACCGTCAAAGCCCAGGTCTTTCAGCAGCTGCAGTTTTTCCAGCGGCGTAGCGCCGTCCTTGACCATCCCGTACTTCACGGCCTTCTTGATCTTGCCCGTAAATTGACCGGCATGGGCCGGCTGTGTTTCGTTCAACAGCACGCCCGCCGCAGCGGCAACACCGGCGGCCCTCATGAATTCCCTGCGGTTCATAAAATGCTCCTTTCTGATATCCATAACCATCATCCGGCCCACCCCGGCAGCGGATGCAACGCCCGGGCCGAACATCCATACAGCATCTTAACAAGCACCCCTACAACAAAGCAATCCACCCCCGGGACTTCCACACCCGGGACTTCCCCTGTCCTTCCGGTCCCCATTCCGCTGTCCCGCACCTCCTGCTGATCCTGCCCGTTCTACCGATTCTCGCCCCAAAAAAGTATCGCCCGTCCGAAAACGGGCGATACCATCTTAAACCACTATCAGAGGTTACAGCTGGTCGGTCTCGCGGGCCACGCGGAACCCGATTCGATTGTTCGGGACATCATGGGACTGGTTGAGACGGCGGGCGGAACGGCTCACGTGATATAAGTCAATAGAATCACCGCCGCGGACTGCCTTGACTGGGGGAAGGGCCGTGGACCTCGGGGGACCTGTCGGGTTGACCTGGTACGGCCCGCCCGTGGTGTACCAAGTAGACATATACCAGTCGTTGCAGAATTCACGGACATTGCCGCTCATGTCAAAACAGCCCACGGGCGAAATGGCATATTCGGTCCGGACCGATCCTTTCGGACTGATATTGATGCCGTTGAACCAGCCCGGAGGCGAGGCATAGGGTTGTATAGCCGTCAGGTTGAAGGGATCAACGTATTGACCGTCAGGCCGCCTCCAGTTGGCCCATTCGCTTCCGGTCGGCGTAACATCACTGGTGAACCCGTAGAGCCAGTGTTTTGCGCCGTCCCAGGCGGCGGCGCGCTCCCACTGGGCTTCCGTGGGCAGGCGTAGGGCGCGCGGATCCGGGTTGGCGTTCCTGGGCCAGCCTGCACTGCCGATCGGATCATCTATGGCTCCCGTATTATAGTAGAGGCCGCCCGCTGGGAAACCGGGAAGGAGGCCCAGATTGGCCCGGATACGGGTCAACCCATTGCAGTAGAAGGCGGCGCCGTACCAGCTGATACCCACCGCGGGGAAATTGGCCATGGAATAGCCGCCCCGGGTCTTAGGATAGAAGACTTTGTCCGGATTGCCGCCCGATCCCGCAGCTGAGTATGCGATATGCGTGTTGTTAAACGGATTCAGGAGAACGAAGCGGTAATAGAGCGCTCCGACATAGACATAATTACCGCCCGCGTATGGCGTATCGTCGGTAGTATTGGCGAACAGTTTTGTTCTCGGATTACCCAGGCCGTCAACGAAATCTTTTTCCTTATAGGCCCAGTTCAGCACATCGCAGAACTCCTGGGTGGTCACCGTATGCTTGCCGATCTGGTACTCGTCGAGTTCGACCTGATGGGCGGGCTGTTCCTCCGTCCTTTCAGCACCCCAGGCCGCATCCCACAGGTATTCCCGGCCCATGGTATAGACGCCGGCGGGCACGGTCACCATGGGATTCACATAGATGGTATCGCTCACCACGTCGGACTCCACGGTGTCGTTGCGCACCTTGAAGTAGACGGTGGCGTCGTATACCTGGGTAGCCAGCCTGAAATTGAGGGCGGTGCCGTAGGCCAGCCACTGGGCGCCGGTGAAGCTGGCGCTTTCACTGGCCATATATTCGAGGCATTCGGGGGCGTAGATGTCCACCTCGCTGTTGAGGATGACGTCCTGCAGGTCCGTATCCGCGGCGCCGCCATTGATGGCGAAGTTGTCCACGTCCGGCGTGCCGCGCGCAAAGGTGGCCGTGACGGTGAGGTCGTCGGTGACCATCAGGTCCTGGCGCGGATTGGCGGTGCTGCCGTCAGACCACCGGTCAAGGACGTGGCATACGGGCGCGTTCACCACGACATACACCGCCGTGGCGTTGCTGCCGTGCTCCACCTCCTGTACGGCGCTGCCGTACAGCGTGGCGGTCATACCCGGGGCGAATTCGAGCAGGTAGGTCACGGTATAGACGTTGATGGCGAACTCGGCGGTGACGTCAAGGTCGCCGGTGACCCCCTGGTCGTTGCGCGGGTTGTCCGTGCTGCCGTCGCTCCATTGTACGAAGTGATAGCCGTAGTCGGGCACGGCCTCAACCGTCGAGCCGTCCATGCCGTGGGGCACCAGCTGGGCCGCTTCGCCGAGGAGCGAGCCGTTTGCGCCCGCCGCGTAGTTCAGCGCATAGATGTTGATTTCGAAGTAGGCGTCCACCGTGATGTCCGCCGTGACATTGAGGTCTTTGCGCGGATTGTCCGCGGACAAGTCGCTCCAGTTCACGAAATGGTAGCCGTAGTCGGGAACGGCGGTGATGAGCCCGCCGCTGTTGCCTTCGTCCACGGTCTGGATGAACTGGACGACCGGCTCGGTACTATCGTCTATGAACAGAACGCCGTTGGCCAGGGCGGTATAGCTAAGGGTCCAGAACTTGACGAATTCGGCGGTGACGCTCAAATTCATGGTGTTGTCCCGGTCGGTGCGGTCGGGCCACCGGAACCCGTCATCCCAGCCGTCGAAGCGCCAGCCCGGGTTCGGTACGGCGGACACGGTGGTAGCATCTGTGCCGTGTACAACGTTCTGCACGACCTCACCGAGGAGCGTGCCGCCCTCGGGCGGGGTGTAGAAGTATTCGAGCAGGTAGGTATTGATTTCGAAAATAGCCACGACGGACAGGTCATCCAGCACGTTGAGTTCCTGTCGCGTGGGATTCGGATTGCCGTCGCTCCATTCCACGAAATGGTAACCGAAATCGGGAACGGCGGTGACAGGCGTGCCGTCTGTCCAGTGTTCCACAATCTGTTCCGTTTCGCCGTCAATGCTGCCGTTCGCCTGGGCGGCGTAACTCAGGGTATGTATCTTGATGGTGAAATTGGCAATGACGTTAATGTCCTGGGAGACGCTGGTGTCCGTGCGTGGGTTGTCCAGGACGCCGTCGCTCCACCCCGCAAAGTCATAGCCCTCGTCGGGCACGGCGGTGACGGGCGTGCCGTCCCGGCCGCGGTCCACAACCTGGGAAAGTTCGCCTTCCACAATGCCGTGTTCCCCGGCCGCGTAGGTCAGCGTGTGCTGGATGGTATTGGAATCGGCCAGCACGCGCACGCGCGCCGCGGCCAGGTTCTCCCCGGGATAATCCTTGCCCGCTTTCCATACGATATGGTAGCCGGTGCCGGTGACGAGGTCGCCGATGTCGCCGGTAAGCGTCTTGGCGGGGAAGGGAAAGCCGTCCGCGCCGTCATCCTTGGAAAGGTAGACCAGGATGTCACAGGGATCGCCCGGGGCAACGAGGTCGAAGTAGATGTCCACCTTGGTGCCCAGCATGCCGTCGGGGCCCTGGGTAAAGGTCACGTTGGTGACGATAGGATCCATCGGGTCCTGGGCGAAGGAGGCGGAGGCCGTCAACAGCGCCAACAGCAACAGCAAGGCGGCCGCGCCGCGCCGGCGGCGATACAGGAACAGCATGCATCCGCCCGCGAGCAGGAGCGCCGCGAAAAGGGGCCATGCGCGCAACGGCAGCGCTTCAAGATCGAGCACGCGGAAAGCCTGGCTGTCGTAGTAGGCCCCCGCGTTGCCCGCCAGGTCAAAACCGGAAATTTGCAGCGCGGCCGGACCGAAGGGGTCCAAATCGCTGACTGTATACACATAATCGTAGTCGCTGGCCTTGCTGCCCAGCGCGGCCTCGGCGAGCCGTCCGTTGACGGTCACTTCCGGTTCGTCAAGCAGGGGCTCGGACACATCGAATTTTATGGTGACCTTCGTGCCGACACCCGCGCGATCGGGATTCACGACCACGTTTGTAAATTCAGGGGGAATGCCGATGCCCGGGCCGGAAGCGGTATTGCCGGGCGCGATGATGAGATTGCCCATAAGGTCCTGCAAATTCAACAGGGTAACCGTCACGGGCGCCGCGTTGAGCATTTCTCCGATAAACCAGCTCATGGTATAGGGGCCGGTACCACTGACGTCATAGGGAATTTGCGAGAGGGTACCCCGGCCTGTCCCCGAGACCCGGAAATTGAATACATCCGAGAAACCATATCCGGAGGTATCCAACATGGCCTCGTTGAATGTCAGGCTCAAGGACTTTTCCGAGAGCGCGGTCACACTTTGGAGTACGGGCGGCGCCGTATCCAGGGGCCCGGGCGCAGAATCGCCGGTACCCACATAGGCCACAGCGTTCATGGAAAACAAAAGAATGATCAGCATACCTGCACTGCCTCGGTACATCATAACGCATCCTCCAACATTGTAACTGTATAAAGTACCTAAAAAAACACTTTGCACTCATCTAGTCCCTGATGGTAGTTTACCATACAATATGTTTTAAGGCAATGTTTTTTTAGCAATTTCGCTCATTCTAACCGTCCCCCCCATGTTGTTCTGCCCAGTAAAACATCCTCAACACAAGGAAGAAATGACACCTTTCGTAAATTTTCAAAAGTCCCGGGTTCCCAGATAGTGCCCCCCCGCGCCGGGAATTTCCGGCAAAACCAGGACAGCTTACCCCACATCGGGGGCTGATAAGCAGCCTCGATGCCGCGGTCATGCTCTATTTGGAAGTCCGTCCCCCTTTTGCGGAGCCGTATGCGTTTGGAT
>JAEAMG010002526.1_pt1 | contig 11231 bp, 6 predicted proteins | sample 8958741 | NCBI WGS metagenome assembly JAEAMG01 (sample SAMN16933256, study PRJNA681125) | bioreactor sludge metagenome | isolation source: anaerobic bioreactor treating anionic surfactant - SDBS | place: India: Bengaluru | collected 2019-02-28
GTGCATCATTTACGATTCGGACACCTGATCGTTAGGGGGTAAACAGGGCGGATAGCCGATTGGAAATCCGCCCCGGACATTGTGTTCCATATAAATTTACTCTTGACCAAAGAAAGGAACCAATGTCATGAACAAAAGTAGCAAAAGCGGCCTTGCGGCGTAACACGATCGCATGAACTTCAAAAGCAAAGCGCCTATCTCAAGTCGGAAGTAATTCAGGGAACAGGAATGAGCCTGCGAGAAGCGGGCGTGCTCGTGGATATCATTGACCGGCTGTACTTCAACGATCCGCAGTTCCAATAAACAGTGACCTCGGCACTTTAGAACCTTTCAAAACTCCCTTCGTATATTCAAACACTGTGCTTTTGCGGTCAATGCTGGTTTCATCTGTCGTGCTGAACAGCATCCCCCCATCCAGCTGTTCCAACGACTGCTGGATTGGCCGCTCCGCAGGCAGTGTGAATGGGCGTCGTTCCTTCTCCGGTGCAGCCTCACCGAACAAATCCCCTTGCTCACCTGTATCCAACAATGCCCACCGCATGGCATCCGCTTTGCGCGGGTCTATCGGCTCGTTTCGTTGCGCCGCCGCCGCAACCATGCGCTCGTAATTCTTCCATGCCCGCGTGGCATCCCCGCCGGCGGGATATCCTGTCCCTCGCCCATCATATTCGCATGTTATGCCGCCGCAATCTCCTCGCTCAACGTCGGCCCTTGTGCAGGGGTCTGCCCCTGTGGAGGCGCTTGCGGCTTGGCGGAGGAGCTGGCGCGGGGATGGACTGTGGTGCAGCCTGCTGCGTCTGAGCCTTGAGTCTCCTGCTTTCCATCGCACCCAACCGGGCAATGCCCGTGTTTGAAGATGCTTATATGGTTACGGCTTACAATAAATGATATATAATACAAGCCTTTCAGGGCACGGATATAAAACGAAATCGGAAAATATACTTCCAAAGGAAAAGGAGAGCATAATGAAGATGAAACAGTTGATTATGCTTTGCGTTGTGGGGGCCCTTTCTTTTCATGTTCTTTGCCAGGGGGAAGCCGTTGTGGAAGGGGAAGCGGCAACAGGCAGGGTTGAAGCGGCACAGCAAGGATTCACCGGTCCGGATGTTCCCGCACTGACGCCGTTACTGGGGGATTATGTGAATGTCGGGGTACGCACGGCGGAGAACCGCACAGACATAAACCGGCTGCTGGAGGTGCTCAAAGAAATGGGGACGAAGGACTACATGCACCTGGTATGGCAAGAGAAGCATTACCCGGGCGCGTGGCAGGATTTTCAACTGATGGTTCCTGAATTCCAGAAGGCAGGCATCAACTTATGGCTTTATCTGACGCCGCCATCGGAGGGGGTACCGGAGCCTTATGGCGACGATTACATCCGGTGGGCCGTTGAGTGCGCTGCTTTGGCAAAGCAGTATCCCACTGTGAAAGGAATTTGTATAGACGACTTTAATGGCAATGTCAACAAATTTACACACGATTATTGTAAGACGGTGATGGGGGAAGCCCACAAGGTCGCCCCGCACCTGGCTCTGTTGGTGGTTTGCTATTACGGGTACCAGGAAAGCATCGCACCCCATGTGAAAGCGGGCGCGGTAGACGGGGTTATCCTGCCCTATTTTTATCCACACAAGAATCTCTCGGACACTTCGTTGTTGCTACCCCAGATTAAAAGCTATCGCGATTGGCTGGACGAACACACGGTGTCAGGTGGACTGGCCGGCAAAATGCCCCTGGTGCTCATGGTCTATGGCACCAAGCATTCCGCGTCGCCCGATGAACCAACCCCGGCATATATTGCGAAGTGTCTGGAGATTGGGTTGGAAGCCACGAAGCAAGGATTGATTTCTGGAGCCGTCACGTATTGCCTGCCCAAGAATGATGCGGCTTTTGTGCAAAGTGTGGCTGAGGTCTACAAGGCTTGGAAATAAGATAAACGCAGAGGCGCAGAGGACGCAGAGGATCGCAAAGAAGAAGAAAATCAAATCGGAATATAGTCTTTGAAAATTATGTCTGAGCAGCGCTGTAAATAATTGAGGTATCGCTAAACTTCTAAAATATTCCCTCCGCGATCCTCTGCGGATCTCTGCGATCTCTGCGTTGAAAAGAAACACAACATCATATTCAAACAATTCAGACACAAGGAGTCACATAAAATGAAATGTATGCCGTATTTCTTTTACCTCTTTACCGTAGTAGTGGCGCAAGCCATGGTGGTGGCCCAACCTCCGGCGTCAAGCCCGGAGGGGGAAGCCGCTACGCTTCTGCATCTACCGCAATCCGGCAGCCCCCTGGACGAACGCTTCAAACAGCCCCCTGCTGATGCCCGGATTCTCAAGATAGTACACAATCTGCCTGATACGCCCGAGGAACAGGACCGCCTGTTTACCAGGCTGATTGAACAGGGAATCGGGGGCATGGTGGTGAACGTGTCGTTCGAGGAATACATGGAGAGCGAAACAAAATGGGAGGCCTTTATTCGGGGCGTCAACGAGGCGAAGCGGCTCGGCATGTCTTTATGGCTCTATGACGAATGCGGTTATCCCTCCGGATCGGCGGGGGGTATCACCCTCCGGGAACATCCTGAATATGAAGCGCGAGGCTTGAATGTTGTGGATGCCCCGGTGGTTGGCGGTTCCCTGTCCCTTGATGTGCCTCCGGGCGATCTTTTCCGCGCCGTGGCGGTGCCTGTAAAAGACGGTGTCGCCTCGCCGGAGGGGGCGGTAGATATTGCCGCCTCCGTCCAGGGCGCCACTCTTACCTGGAATGCGCCGGAAGGCGACTGGCATGTGTTTCTATTCACGGAAAGCACGTTATATGAGGGCACCCATGCGGCCCTCAGCCTGGCCCGCAAATTTCCTTATATTAACCTGTTGCCGCCCGAACCGACGGCCCGATTCATTGAAGTTACCCATGACGCCTATGCGCGCAGGCTGGGAAACGACCTGGGACACTACTTTGTCGCAACCTTCACGGACGAACCGTCCCTGATGAGCATGTTCCTGTCGGAACAGAAGCATCGGGTGCTGCCATGGGCGTCAAACCTCGCCCCCGAGTTCCAGCGGCGTCGCGGGTATGAGATGCTGCCGTTGCTTCCGGCGTTGTTCATGGATGCGGGACCGGCGGGAATGAAGTTCCGCCATGACTACTGGAAGACGGTGGGGGAACTGGTCTCGGAAAATTTTTTCGGGCAGATACAAACGTGGGGGAGGGCGCACAACATTCCCAGCGGCGGCCACCTGCTTGCCGAGGAGTCGTTCCTATCGCACATTCCCCTGTATGGCAATTTCTTCCAGTGCCTGCGGCGTCTGGACGCGCCGAGCATGGACTGCCTGACCAGTATCCCGGAGACCGTGCCCTGGTATGTGGCGCGGATCGTCAGCAGCGCGGCGGAACTCGAAGGACGCCCGCTGACCATGAGCGAAACCTCGGACCATTCCCAGCGGTACCGCCCCGAGGGCGATACGCGTCCCGTACGCATGGTGACTGAAGCAGAAATTCGTGGCACCTGCAACCGGCTCATGGTGAATGGCATTAACACCATCACCAGTTATTACTCTTTCAGCGACCTGGATGACGCCTCGATGAACCGGCTCAACGACTGGATCGGCCGCTGCTGCACCCTGTTGCGCGGGGGGCGCCAAGTGGCGGATATCGCCCTGTTGTATCCCGTGGAATCGGCATGGGTGCGCTTCACGCCCGCAACGCGCTGGGTGGACGGCGCGCCCATGAAGGCGCACCGTGTAGGAAAAATCTTCCACGAAGCCGAGAACGACCTGTATTCATCCGGGCGTGATTTTACGTATATGGACGCCCAAACCCTGGTCGAGGGACGCGTGGACGGGGGCGCGCTGCAATGCCGCGACCTGCGCTGGCGCGTTGTCATCCTGCCTGACACGGACACATTGCCTCTGACGGCCTGGGAAGCACTGGAGCGTTTCTATCAGGGTGGCGGCGTGGTAGTCGCATTGACCTCAAAACCCGCAAACAGTGAAACGGAATTTCCGTCTCCCCGTGTTCTCGAGATCGCCGGAATACTGTTCGGCAGCGAGGAAGGGCCGAATGTGACGGTAAACAGCGCCGGCGGCGTTGGTGTGTTTCTTCCCCAGGGCACGGAAGCGCTGTTGCCGACAGTGCTTGATTCGTTGCTGGAAAAGGATGGCGGCGTATCGGGCAGGAACGCGCCCCTCAGGATGACGCACCGTCTTATCGAGGGAGAGCATCTTTATTTCGTGATTAACGACAGCGACCAGCCTTGGGAAGGCACGATGAATGTTCCCGCTGCCGGCACCCTGGAACAAATGGATCCCGCCTCGGGACAAATGACGCCGCTGGATTCAGGCCACGGCCTGTCCGCGCGCCTCGACGCGTACGGCGGCATGCTGTACCGCTTCAAGGATGCTGTCTCGCCGCGGAGAAAAAACGTCGAGGGCGGAAACATTCCGGGAATGGCGCAAAACCCCCTTCCTGAAGTGGAGCCAAGCCTGTCAAAAGGCCAATATGTCAACGGGACCATTGAGGCCGATGCCGGCCGGTCCTCGCCAGAGCGTGTCGTGCGACATGCATCGGCAACCCTTACCAAAGGGGAGGTGGACACGTTTCTCTTCACCTGTTTCAGCTATCCCCAGCCTGAAGATCTGAGCGATGCCTCGTATGTAGTTGTGGATGTATGGCTGCCGGAGGGACAAAAGGCCTCCGTACCCCTTCTGGTAATTCTATGTGACGCCTCCGGTGTTGATTATTACGCCCAAACAGGGGTTCTCATGAACACTGCCGGACACTTCTGTTGTTATGTCGCCCTGAACAGTTTTGAACGGGCTGGTTGGTGTCCAGTAAAGGATCGGACACTGGATACCGCCGCCATCGCAACCATCCGGGTCGGCTGGGGCGGCTATCTGGGCACGGAAAACGAGACAGTAGCCTTCAGCCTCACGGCGCCCCGCCTGGCCTTGCCGGAATAATCCGGGTACTATTCAGCGCAGTCACACTTTTGCATCACGGGCTACTATGCGTCAGGAACGCAAATCAGTGCCCTGATACCAGGCACCTATAGAAACCACGAAACAGCTATTCGTTTCATCTCCTATTAAAAATGCCATTGCCAGGCAAGACCAATGGCGGGACCGTCCAAATCATTCCCTTGCGAAGAAAACCATTGGTAGTTCATATCCAGGCTGAGACTGGTTCTTCCGGTGAGCGGCACTTGAACACCGCCTGCAAGTTTCACCGCCCAAGGCGACCAGCTGAACTCGCGCCGGACTTTATAGGCGTTGTCCCAGGGTTTCAAGCCAAACTTGACTTCTGCGTACGACTTGACACGCACCCACTTTATTGAAGTTTCAATAAAAGGCCGGGCGTGTTTCAACCGATCCAGGAGAGAATCATACTGGCGTAATTCCGGCATGCCCCAGGGATAGTAGGCGGCGCCCCCGCCCGCGGAGAAGTGGGAAACATGCAATTTTACGTCCGTATGCAGAGGCCTGATCGCAATACTCATATCCTCATTTTCATTGCGGATAGAATGCTCAATATATCCGGCATGAACAAACAGGCTCCAGCGTGGCGAAAGTATACGTCCTAAACGGATACTGGGTAACCAAATCCGAAAATTATTCCGCATATCAGAGAAGGTTCTAACATCGTCGAAGCCCGGGGCTATTTGCCTGAAAGTAGTATCTATTCCCCGCTCAATCTGGCTTTGTATTCCCGATAATTTGGGATGAGCGTTGGACGCCCCGATGGAGAGGTACCACTTCAACGGTCTTGAGCCATGTTCGGATCCGCATAAGGAAAGAGAGGCAGGTTGAGCCTCTGCGCGATATCCCGGGATGAGGGATAAAGCCAAACAGGTCCAATACAGGAAGACACGCATCCGTCTATGCAATCTTAGAGTAGCCATAGCCCTCTATTCTTTGCACTGTATTTGTCATCTTTGCCCTGGGCATTTTCAATTATAACGGACAAATGCGCTGCGGGAATCAGAATAGTTTCACCGAGTATAGTAATGGAGGGTAAGGTCGTCCGGCGCTATCGGCTTTTCAGGCATTAGGGAGGCGATATCCTGAGAGGCGCTTTCTACGAGTTCAACGTCAAGCGTAATCGGTTGCGTGCCAAAGATAACCTTCCCGTAGATTAGGCCCTTTTCCGTATCCGTGAAGAATGGCACCGGCTCAGCATTGACAAGAACCTGCTTCCCTGTGAGGCCGTTGCTTCCCAGGACTATCCAGTCTTCCAGCCCCTCCGGTCCTTGAAGGCGCACCGTAAACCTGGCGGCTTCAGCATCCCAGTGTTGGGTGATGCGCTTACCGCCCCACAGATGATACGGACCGGTTTCCGGGAGGCTCCTCGTGTAAAACAGACGCGTCTGATAGGGACGGAGTTGGATGGCGGTAAAAGGATTGTTTTCCTTGCCGCCCTGGTTGAAAAATGTATCTCGTCCTTGGACATCATAGACAACGACCCGTGTGGTGGAGGGTAATCGTTGCAGCGGCGCACCGGGATCCGCCAGGGAGCAGACGGTATTCGCGTCGGTCATATTGGCAAGGGCCACGAACGTATCCTCCCATATCCGGTTGTGATACAGGGCGGCGTACGTGCCGGGAGTGGTGGTGCCCAGAGAACCGATAAATTCCGACTCATACATGCCGAAATAATATTGGGCCAGGTTGTAGGTTTTGACGAATAGGGGTTCATTGGCGTCAACGCTCGAAGCATAAGGGAATTTGTCCGGCCAGAGCCGCCAATCCAGATAACTGTACTGGCCGCCGCCGCTGAGCAGGTCAAAAGCATACGCCTGTTCCGCACCGCACCGGGTGGTTTCACTGTCGCCTGCCCAAAGGCACCCTTGGGCATAGGTGTTCTCGTAGCTGCCGAACGTCACACGAAAAGATTCTATGGAAGGGAAGGTGTAGCCCTCACCAAACAGATGGCAGTCGAAGGGGGCGATCACGGGCAGAACAAATGCGTGGCTACTGTGGTCTATCAGCACAGCATGCGGACATTTTTCTTTGAGTGTTTGGCGCCGGCGCCAATTCACCTCATGCAGTTCAATCAGACAGTCATATATCTTCTGCGGGTGCCCATGCTCTTTCCAAAGGGTACAATTCTCATAGGCCAAATTGTCGTCAATGTACATGCCGTCCACGGGATACCGTTCCAGCATACGCCTGTCGCACTCCATACGATAGTCGGCAAGGCCGTTGGGGGAGGCGAGGCAGGTGGCCAGGGTATCGCAGAAGGCATCCATTGTGGCCCGATATTTACCGCCATAGTTGAATCCCTGCCAGCGAACCCACTGCCCTTCCGTCACCATTTTGGATACCATCGGGTCGTGACGATACTGTAAATCGGCATTAGCCGTCCAGATAAACAGCATACCGGCATCATGCACGGTTTTCAGTACCCGGTCAAATTCTTCTGCGGGTGGGCGTGGTTCTCCGGGAGGACCCAGGCGGTGCATCTGGAACAGGGTATACCCAAGGTGAGCAGCCGCCCGGATTTCCTCATCAGACGGATAGGGGAATTTCCCATCACCCACCCAAATAAACATGCGCGGGTCGCGCCGACGGGGATGGGGAAGGCGGTTGGGGGCCACAGCGAGGCCGATCCGAAATGTAAACGCCTCTCCGGGACGGAGGGTGTATGGCGTTCCGTCCGGTCCCACATGAATCAGGTGCTGGCGCATACCCAGAATACAGCCGGTTTCTCCGTTGTCCTCTACAAGGATTGCAGCGGTATTCATGGACTCGGGAGACCGGTAATAATCGCCCATGTCAGTAAACAAGGCGAGGGCTGCCTCGTCACTGAAGGCTTCCAGGCACGAGGTGGGCGTATCCATGTTCACCGTCTCACCGGAATTTGGAAGGGCGCCCTTGAAACAATCTATACCGTTAGTATCGCGGCGTTTGTGAAGGTAGTGCGTAAAGCGACCGGTTGCGTTGGCTTCGTATCGTATCCCCCGGCGCAGCACCACTTCCATCTCCGGCGTTAAAGTGACCTCCGAAACCAGCACCCCGTCGTCGTAAACGGTAGTGCGAATGGTGCAGGGGAGCGATGGCACCCACAAACACTTCGTTTCCACGACCACTTTGGCAGGTCCTTCCTCCAGAACTTGCGTTACTCCCCCGGAAACATTGGCAAGTACCGCATCATCGAGCCACAGTCCGACGGGTTCCCGAAGCATTACCACTGTCCTGCCGCCCCGCGTTACCTCAAGGCCTGAAACGACACCGCTGGCACGGTCAATCCTATAGAGGAATACAGCGCCACGTATCAGCACGGTGTCCTCTGTAATTGTACAGGAGAGATCTTCTGATGGCAGAGGTTCTCGTAACACTTCCGTAATGCTTTGGCTGACAGGCGCAACAGCCGTCACGGAGGTGACAATCTGCGCCATACACACCAGCGCTATCAAGGCTTGCATACCGTATCTCCTTGTATGCGTTCCAGTTTCCAGATATCAGGTTCCATATTGTTCCCGGCAATCATCCAAATCGCATCCTGAAACACGAACACGCTGGCGGCATGGCGGGGTTTCCAGGGGGTATCCGGTATTTCGTGCCAGTTCACCCCGTCCCCGGAATACCAGACATCATTACGGTTCTCCTGATTCCACCCTTCCATGACCCACATCTTCTCATCATAAACGACGACATCGTGATATTCCCGAGGCATCCACGGCGCACAGGCGAGGTGACATTCCCATTTCCTTCCATCGGCGGAACTCCAGACATCATTATAGAACAGGCGTTGAGGATGTTTCGGGGTATCATACGTACCACCCCCCAGGACCCAGATACGGTTTTTAAACACGACATTGCCGCCAATCATGCCTCGTGGAGACCAGTGTTCTCCCTCCGTTGTCATCTTTTTCCAGTGTATCCCATCAGAAGAATTCCAGATGTCATCATAAAAACGTTCTTCCGCCGGGGCATGCTGCGGCAAAGTCTGCCCTCCCATAACCCAGATTTTATCTCGGAACACGACCGTATAATGAAGCACCCTTGGGCCCCAGGGAACAGGATACCCTTTATTCACATGAACCCAGTTTTTGCCGTCTTCGGAATTCCAGACGTCGGCCTGATAGTGCCCCTGAATGGGATCCCCGCCAATGATCCACATTTTATCACGAAAAACCACATAGCCGGCGGTATGGCGTCCCTCCCATTCCACAACCGGATCGAAATCCGGCGTGCCAAATGTGTTGCCCCGTTCCATCACCCAGACCTTGCCGTCGGCGGAACTCCAGACGTCATTGACACAGTCAAGAGGAAAATAGGCATCATTGCGGGAATTCCAGCCGCCGATAAGCCACATCCTGTCCCTGTATACCAATGCTCCGGCCCCGTCACGTGCCGTGAACGGCGCGGTCATCGTAATGTTTACCCACCGATAAGAATTTTCCGCCTCTTTTGGTGCCCCCTGTGCCTCATTGCCCGAAGAAGAAAGGCATAAGAGCATGGAAACAAAACCCAACCACGCCGTGTACAAAGGCCCTGTCTTATTTTTATGCTCCCTTATGCGTGACGACATTTCCTCGGACAACATTTCACGGATAGGCATACTCATGGGTGCTCTCCCTTTATAAGAAAGATTCTCCCCCATTTATACCCATCAGTTCAACAACTCGATTTCCGCCCGTCTCACCCGAAACACACAGTGCACGCATCATTGTTGGACTAAACGGCTGTCGCCGTGGGTGATCGCTCCAGTAGGCGTACCTTCCTTGGTGCGCCCTCTTGCCACAAGCGCCGTAGGTGGAATTTCTGGCGCACCAAGGAAGGTACGCCTACTGGAGCCCCCTGGGTTCTGATGTTACCCAATATTGCAGGGTTGTGGGCGAGTCGGATTAGCGTTTAGTCCAACGCTGGCATCCTTGCCGGCAGAGATAACAGCATAGTCTATCTTGCGCGCGCCAGCCGCCCGGGATGGCGGCGATCCCAGTATTTTCAGAACGCATAATTGTATGTCAACGGAATCGTCGTAGCGCCTAAAAATAATGGATGATTCGTTATAGGGGGAGTATCAGGGTACCGCTGTAGCCTAAGGGAAGATAAGCAACACCATCCGCAAACCGTATGCTGCCGGGATTGCCCATAACCGGATTCAGGGAAATCATTTGTGTTGTCGGACTGTTGAAGTCAAAGCGCGCAACCGCAGCCCCGGATACTGAAATAAAAACCTGGGTATTTTTTACGCCTAACAGGGAAGAATAAACATTCTGTCCCAAGTTGACCACGGCATCCCCCGCGAATAGACCATCATCTGATATGGTCAGCGCACCCAGGGTGTACCCCTGTACAAACTTTGAGGATACAGGTATATCTGGGGATTCGGAGTCTGCAGTGTCCACTGCCGGGATATCATACCTATCCACATACGGATAGGATGCGTCAGCATAGCCAAGGTAACTAATGAAATTGCCATCCGTTTTTATGTCACCCTGGGAGAAGGGCAACTCCACGGAATCCAACAAATCAAAGGATTCGCTGCCCAGGGTGCCGCTCCGCAGTAAGGTTACCATTCGCCCATCTTCAGCGAACTGAGTATCCTTGAGCACGAGCATGTTGCCCGCAGAAGGCCGATATAAGAATATACCCGGTACGTTGACCGCTTCACTCATCTGCAGGGTGGCGGGATCCAACACGCTTAAATAATAAGCGCATTCATACCTTTGCAGGTCATTCATGCCAAGGGATTGCGCGGTGGTAAGGTAAATCAATCCCGCCGCACCAGTGACATCGCGCAATTCCGCATATCCCAGACCGATGTATTTGGGTTCATCCCCTCCAACGAGGTCTATGACAGCAAGCCCTTCCGCGGGGGCGCTATCTCCAAAAGTAACCGGAAATGAATTTCCATACCCGCGCAATACAAGATATTCGCCGGCAAGCATGGCGGTCGAACCGGTTTGTGGATAATATCCATAGAAGGGCATGTCCTTTGCCTCCATGGCGGGCATCACATCCACGACATAGTCATAGGGCCCCCACCACCTCCAACCGCCGTACCAAGGCCCCAGATTGACATTCCACTCGCCGATGATTTCCGGGGCGAAGGGATCGTTAAAATCCACAAGCGTGACGAGGTAATAGCCTCTGTAGGTGGGTTCATATTCATGAACCGGAGAAACCACCACGACAGCATCCTTCCATGCGAAAGCAGTTATGTCGCTGGAAGATTGAAGATTCAGGGAGCCTCCCGGTTCACCATCGCGGTTTTGGCGCGCAACC
>JAEAMG010002528.1_pt1 | contig 11227 bp, 7 predicted proteins | sample 8958741 | NCBI WGS metagenome assembly JAEAMG01 (sample SAMN16933256, study PRJNA681125) | bioreactor sludge metagenome | isolation source: anaerobic bioreactor treating anionic surfactant - SDBS | place: India: Bengaluru | collected 2019-02-28
CCTGGTCCGCGCCGACGGCGTGGCCGCCTTCACCGACCGCGTGCGCCAGACCTACCGGCCGCCCGACGGCGGGCCGGCGAAGGTATACGCCTGCCGCATCGAGGGGGGGACGCGGGTCATCGCCCGTCCGCCGGTCCTTTGATCGGTGAACAGTGAACGGTGAACAGTAAATAGTTTTAGGAAATAGTGATGGGGAAGGAATTGGAGTGGTTCTGCCCGGTCGCCGGGCGGGATGCTCGCAGTTCTCGTTTAGCGGAAACGTGTCATTCTGCGCTCCCGAGAGGCGGCGGGACATCCACGCCGCTTTGTGATACTCTGTCGTGCTTGAATGGGCGGAAAATCTGCGCGCCTGTCGGCGCGACCAACAGTCTCTGGAGGATGTGAACTCATGCGATTCCCGCGTTTTCTCTCGGTGCTGTTCTTCGTCAGTCTGGGGATAGGATCAGGATTCGGTGGCTTCAACCGGGCCGAAGAGCCGCCGCGACAGGCCGCCGCTTCTCCCGCCGGAACCGACCAGCCGACGGCGGCCGCGGCGGACCCGGCGGCGCCGGCGAACTGGGCCGATATCGGTTGGCCCCGGGAAACCGTCCACGGCGACGTGACCCTCATCCTGTACCAGCCGCAGCTGGAGAAATATGAGGGGAACCGCGTGGAGGCCCGCGCCGCCCTGGCGGTCAAGCCGGCCGGGGCCGCGGAGCCCAAGGAGTTCGGAGTGGTCTGGATGTCCGCCCGGACCGAGGTGGACAAGGTCAATCGCCAGGTCACTCTGGACAACCTCCGGCTCACCCGGATGGATTTCCCTTCCTCCAAGGAAAAAGGGGACGAATACCTGGCATTTCTTTCCTCCAAAGTGCCAGCGAAGAGTTGGGTCCTTTCCCTCGACCGCATGGAGGCAGCCCTGGCGGCGCTGGAAGCCGAGCGCCCGGTCGAAGGCTACGAGGTGAAGAACGACCCGCCCCGGATCTTCTACAGCAAGGTGCCGGCGCTGCTGGTGATCGTCGACGGTCAGCCCGTGCTCCAGCCCATGGCGGACACCAAGCTGCAGCGGGTCATCAATACCCGCGTGCTCATCGTCTTCGATGAAAAAGCCAAAAAATACTACCTGCACCTGATGGAGGGGTGGCTCGAGGCGCCCGACCTCAACGCCGGCTGGACCGTGGCCAAGAAGGTCTCGGGCGACCTGAAGAAGGCGGCCAAGTCGGCCCGGGAGAGCAAGCAGATCGAGATGCTCGACGGCAAGCCCCTGTCGGAGGACGGCAAGAAGAAGGAGACGCTCCAGGAGGCCGCCAAGAGCGCCACGGTGCCGGAGCTCTACTTCGCCTTCGTGCCCGCCGAGCTGATCCAGACCCAGGGCGATCCCCAGGCGGAAGCCATCCCGGGCACGGACCTGCTCTGGGTGACCAACACCGGCAACAGCCTGTTCGTCGACACGAAGAGCAACATGTACTACGTCCTCCTGTCGGGCCGCTGGTTCCGTTCCCCGGAATTCAACAAGCCGTGGGAGTACGTGCCGGCTTCGAGTCTGCCTGAGGGATTCGCCAAGATCCCGCCGGACCACCCCAAGGCGAGCGTGCTGGCCTGCGTCCCCGGCACCGAGCCGGCCAAGGAAGCGGTGGTGGCCAACTCCATCCCCCAGACCGCCACCATCAACCGGGCCACGGCCAAGCTGGCGGTGAAGTACGACGGCCAGCCAAAGTTCAAGGATGTCAAGGACACACCCCTCCAGTACGCGGTCAACACCAAGACGCCGGTGATCCGGGTGGCCGAGAACAGCTACTACGCCGTGGAGAACGCGGTCTGGTTCTCCGCTCCCGCGCCGCTGGGGCCCTGGACGGTAGCTGTGACGGTGCCGCCGGTGATCTACACCATCCCCCCCAGCAGTCCCATCCACTACGTCACCTACGTGCGGATCTACGGCTATGACGACACGTCGGTCTACGTCGGCTACACGCCCGGCTACTACGGCACCGTGGTGACGACGGAGCAGGTGGTGGTCTACGGGAGCGGCTGGTACTACCCGCCGTACATGGGTGCCTGGTGGTACGGCTGGCCGTGCACCTACGGCTACGGCGCCACCTTCATCTGGTCCTCGGACTGCGGCTGGAGCGTGGGCTTTGGCGTGGGGTACGGCTGGGGCTGGTACTATCCGTACTGGGGTCCCTGGGGCTGGTACGGCTACGGCTGGTATCCGCCCTACGGCTGGGGCGCCTGGGGCGGCTACGCCAGCATGAACGTGTACGGCCGGTGGGGCAACGCCACCTACGCCGGCACGCGGGCCGCCTGGGCCAACCCGTGGACGGGCAACTACGGCGGGGGCGCCCGCGGCGCGGTGTACAACCCGGCCACCGGGGCGGTGGCTGCAGGCGGGCGGTTCCACAACACCAACGTCTACACAGGCAACACCGTCGGCGGCCGGGGCGGCGCCGCCTACAATCCGGAGACGGGCCGCGTCGCCATCGGCGGGGCCGGCTACGTCGGCAACATCTACACCGGCCAAGGCGCCGCGGGGCGAGGCGGACTCATCTATGATACGGACACGAACACCGGCTTGGCCGTGGGGAAGAACAACGTCTATGCCGGCCACGACGGCAACGTGTACAAGTACGACCGCAACTCGGGCAACTGGTACAAGAACGACAACGGCTCCTGGAACCAGGTGGACCCGAAACGGCCCGAGGCCCAGGCCCGGGCGCAGTCGCGCGACCAGGCCAGCGTGCAGAACCTGCAGCGGCAGTACAACGCCCGGAGCCAGGGCGAGTACCGCAGCCGGCAGTACCAGTCGGGCAACTGGAACCGCGGCAGCGGTGCCGGCCGGAACCTCGGCGGCGCCCGCGGCGGGCGCCGGCGCTAGCCCGGCGCGATTCCGTACCGCGCGGTCGATGAACGCGCGCCTGCGGCGGTTGAACGGCCACGGCGCTGAGTGTATCCGAACCCGATCGATCGCCGGTGCCGTCGGGCCGCATTCGTCTAATGCGGCGTACCGCGCTTTCGTTGAACGCGCGCCGGCTCACCCCGAACCAGCCGGGTCGAATTCCGGGCGGGTGTATGCGCGTCGTTACCGGTCAGCCAGAACGAACGGCCGGGCATTGACTTTTTTCGATTTTCTTGAAATATAGAGATGGGAGTAACTGACGCTCCGATTCATGCTCCAGAAACATGGAGAAAGGAGGTCCACGGTGAGACAATCAGTCCCGAGAAGCCTGATCCTGGCCGGATTTTTCGTGGCGTTGTGGTGCGCGCCGGCAGCCCAAACGCAGTCGTTCGACTGGTTCGCCTTCGGTCAGGCCCTGAATCAGGGGCCGCAACACGTGCTCGGCTCGGCCGATGCGCGGGCGATCGTTGCGAAAGTCGCTGACCAGATGGCCCGCATGAATGTGCCGGTCAACACCGGATGGGGCGGTCGTATGAGCTCCGCCGCGCAATACGGCCAACAGGATGTCGGAACCTGCACCTGGGTCAACGATGCCGTCCAGAAGGCGCTTCATGGCGCGGGTTTCCGCAAAGACCAGATCTTCGGGGTGATCGGCGTCGGCGAAGGGCGCGGGAAAGCGATGTCCGCCGGGTTGTGGCTGAACGTCGATCATATCGCGCCGGCCGTGGTGATCAACAAGCAAGTGCTGACCTTCGACCTGTGGCACCACAGTTACGATACCGGCGGGTTTGCCGGCATGGCCTCGTCTAATTGGAACGGACGCGATCTCTCGAGCTGGTGCGTCAGCACGCAACATTACCCCGGCTTCATGTACAGCACGTACGGGGCGCAGCCGATGGTCGATCCCGTGCACCCCCAGGCACTGCAGGAAATGATCGTGGAAAAACAGTTCCAGCAGCGCTACCCGCAATTGAAGCCCAAGAAAGCCGTCAAAAAGGTCGAGCCATCCTTTTCCGGGAACTGGAGCGATTTCACGGACGCTGCCGGTACGCTGCGCATGACCCAAGAAGGCAGCCGGGTTACGGGCTCCTACACCCATCATGGCACGAACGGCTCCCTCAGCGGCACCCTGACGGGCAGTACCTTGCGGGGCACGTGGTCCAACGACCTCAAGCTCAGCGGTTCGTTCGTGTTCGAGCTTTCAGCCGATGGCCGGAGCTTTTCCGGTTCCTATGTGTACGAAGGGAAAACGTACTCCTGGAGCGGGAAGAAAAATTAGCGGGATCGGGCCGGCCGGTTTGACCGGCAGGATCGGACCGCGCGCCATGTTCCGGCCGGGATCGAAGACGCGCGAGGCGGCGACGGCGATGCGACAGCGGTGATTGCCGGATCGCAAGTGCCCGCGCGTGATCCCGTGACTCGTGCCGGCGCTGATAACGCGCATCGTTCGAGCAGATTGTGATAACTGATCCATGCCTCCAAGCTCCGCCTGAGCGAGACAACGGACAGCCCTCATTGGGGGTCGCCCCCCAGTCACCGGCTGTCCGCCGCCTGGTGTGGGCGATCCTGCTGGCCGGCGCCGTGGCGCTGCTGGCCACATCGGTCTACCGGGCGGCCACCTTTCCCTTCACCCATGATGAAAGCCTGAGTTTCGCCATCTTCAACTGGGACCCGGGCCAGGGCGCCACCGCCAACAATCACCTCCTCAATACGCTGCTGATGCAGGGGTGCGCGCAGGTGTTCGGCCATTCGGAGTTCGCCCTGCGACTGCCCAACCTGCTGGCGCACGTGCTGTATCTTGTCGGCACGCTGGCGCTGCTGCGTCGCTGCCGGTCCATGACCCTGCGGCTGGCGGGATTCGTCATCCTCAATCTCAATCTGCTGGCACTGGATTTTTTCTGCCTGGCGCGGGGATACGGACTGGCGCTGGCGTTCCAAATGACGAGCCTCCTGCTGCTGGCGCGCGCCTGTGAGCGAAGACGCCAGCCGGCGTTCCGAACCGACGTCGTACTCGCCGTGCTGGCCGGTTCGCTGGCGGTGCTGGCCAACTTCGCCTTTCTGAATTATCACCTGCCGCTCCTGCTGGCGAGCGCGTGGCTGCTGCTCACGGACGCCTCACTCCGCCGGTTCCAGCGGGAAGGTCTGCCGGCGGCCGTAGCGCTGCTGGGCGCGAGCGGGGTGTTTGTCGGCGCCGTCCTGTTCCGGATGCTCCAGCTCCAACGGCTCGGGGAGCTGTATTTCGGCGGGAACACCGGCTTCGTCCCGGACACCGTCATCGGTCTGGTGCGGAGCGCACGGTACGCGTACACCGCTTCGCCGGCCATCGAGACAACGGCCGCCGCGATGATCATCGGGACGGTGGTCGCGCTGGCTCTGCTGGGAGCGTACCCGTGCTTCCGGCGGCGGAAGGTGCCGCTCTTCGCCCTGCCCGCCGCGCTGCTGACCGCGGCGGTGCTGTTGCCCGTTCTGCAGCATCTTGTGTTCCAGACGCTGTACCCCAAGGAACGCACCGCGTTGTTCTACCTGCCGCTCTTTGCCACCGCTCTGATCGCCGCGGTCGACTGGCTCACCCGGCGGCCGGACCGCCGTTGGCCGGGTGCGCTGGGACTCGCGCTGATCGCGGGCTTCGCGGCGGTCCTGGGATGGCAATTCGCCCGCAGCTTCGATCCGCACACCTGCTACACCTGGCGGTATGACGCGCACAACGACGCGGTGCTCCGGCGCATCGACCAGGACCGGCGAATCCACCGGCCGGACCGGATCGTCCGGCTGGGCATCAATTGGATGATGGAACCCTCATTGAACTTCTACCGTGTGACGCGCGGGTACGACTGGCTGGCGCCGGTGACCCGGACGGGCATCGACAGCGGGGATTACGATTACATCTACGCGTTTGCGCCCGAAGTGCGGGCGGGCGACCGTGATCGTCACACCTGGCTGGCGGCTTTTCCGGACACGCAGACCATGCTGGTGCGGGTGGATCGGGTGCCGGAGGCGTCCGTGCGCCCGTGAGGCTCGGTCGGCGGTGGCGTGGGGCGGACGTCTTCCTGTCGGATGAACGGGGTGATCGAGCGTTCCGCTCGAATCGGGATGACGGGCTGTTCGCTCCCGCCCGCAAGATCAGCCACGTTCCAGCGGTGTGAATGGACCTGAAAAAGCCCCGGGGATTCACCCGGGGCTTTTTGGTTTCGGTCCGCCACGAGAGGCGGAGGGGCAGTGTGCCCGTGAATGCGTCGCCGCCGGTCAACGACCGGCGGAACTGCTCACTTCACCTTTTCGGTGATCTTGACCGGCTGGGCGAGCTGGAACTGGAACTTGGTCTCGGGGGGGAACTCCACTTCCTTGCCCCGGGTGGCCAGCACGCCGGCCGTGCCGGCGCCGCCGCCGATGACCGCGCCGATGGCCGCGCCCTTCTTCCCGCCGGCGATCCCGCCGATGATGGCGCCCACGCCGGCGCCGCCGCCGATGACCGCCGCGTCACGGGTGGTGGACCCTTCGGCCTGGAACTGGAGCGTGTTGGTCTGCACACCCACCATCTCGCCGCGGATCTCGATGCTCTCCACAGTCAGGCTCATGAACGCCTTGCCCTTGACCTTGCCGGACTGGGCGCTCTCGAGCACCCGGCCCGCCAGGCGGGTGTTGGCGGGCAGGACGACCTCGCCGTTGAGGTCCACCGGCTGGGCCAGGAACATCTCGAAATTGTCGCCGCCGGCGTTGGTCTTGGTGCTGAGCGATCCCTGCAACAGGCCCACCAGGGCGGTGCCGGCGGGGATCTCCACCGTCCGGGTTTTCGGCTTCGGCGGTTCGACGGGCTGCGCGGGCTGGGCGGCTTCGGTGATGGGCGTCGCGCCCGCCGGCTGCGCCGCAGGCGCGGGCTCCCCGGTGACGGGCGGCGGAGTGGCGGTTGTCCCCGTGCCGCCGGCGTCGGCGACCGGCTGCTCGCCTGCGGTCGCCTTGGCCGCGGCTGCCTTCTTCTGCGCCAGTTGTTTCTTCATGGTCTGGAGCTCGGCCTGCTGTTTGGCGATTTCGGCCTGGAGCCGCTGCTGTTCCTCGAGCGCGGCGGCTTCTTCCTGCATGCGTTGCTGCGCCTGCTGGGCCTGGACCTGTTGCTGCAGCTCGTAGATCTTGGCTTCCTGCTGCTGGATCTGCGTCTGCAATTTCTCCGCCTCCGCCGCGGCGGCCTTGGCGGCCTCGTCCTCTTTCTTCACGCAGGCGACGGCTGTGAGCAGCAGCGTCACCGCGAGGATGATCAGGACCAAACGTGGTTTCATGATGACTCCTTGTTGCATGAAATGCTTGCTATATTCGATGACCGGTTAATGCACATAGTTTCACAGTATTGTCGCAATCTTTTGGTGTCGGGACAAGTGGATTCTCGGCGCTGCCCCTTTCTACACCGATTCACCCATTCACCCATTCACCATCTTCTGCTATGATGCCCGCTATTTTGTTCGCCAAGGAACGCCATGAACGCGCTGCCACCGCCCCGCCCCTTTCTGCAGGCCCTGGAACCGGACCAGCTCAATGCCCTGCCCATCGGCCGGTATGAGGGATCCGTGCACCTGGTCCGTGACGATGCGGAGGCCCGGACCGCGCTCGCCGCGCTGGCCGGTGAGGTCCTCCTCGGCTTCGACACGGAGAGCCGCCCGGCATTCCGCAAGGGGGAGAGCCACCCGGTGGCGCTGGTCCAGCTGGCGGGCGCCTGCGGCGTCTGGCTGTTCCAGTTGCGGGGGCTCGCCGACCCCGCGCCCCTGGCCGCCCTGCTGGGCGACGCCGCCGTGCGGAAGGTGGGCGTGGCCACCGCCGACGACGGCCGCAAGCTGAGGGAGACGCTTGCCTGCGAACCCGCCGGCTTCCTGGACCTGAGCGCGGTGGCGCGGCGCCACGGCCTGCGGCAGCCGTCGCTCCGCCAGTTGGCGGCCATCCTGCTGGGGATCCGCATCCCCAAGGGGACGCGCCTCACCAACTGGGCGCGCCGCGACCTGACCCCGGCCCAGGTGGCCTATGCGGCCACCGACGCCTGGATCGCCCGGCAGGTCTACCTCCGCCTCCGGGAGCTGGGCGCGAATGTCTGACGAACCCGGGAATGGGTTGAGAGTTGAGGGTTGAGGGTTCGCGCTCGTGAGTCGTCATCGTAATTCGTAATCGTGATCGTAATCGTACTCGTACTCGGACCTGGGCCCTGGCTTTTGGATCCCAGTTCCCAGCACCCAGGTCCCAGCACCCTGGTCCCAGTTCCCAGCACCCAGGTCCCAGGTCCCGATTCCCATAAGCTCCCCCATTCGCCGACTCACCGTTTTATCGGCATAATTATAAAATTGATCCTTCGTGCCCTTTGTGACTTCGTGGTGAGAATCACAAGTCGAGGCACGATTACGAATTACGATTACGATGACGATTACGAATTACGATTACGAATTACGATTACGAATGACGAACATGGATACCCGTTCACCTCTGACCGCCGGCCGTGCGTTTTCCCGCCTGTGCCATTGACGCATCCGCCGTCACGGGCTATAGTTTATGCACTGTCATGCCGAGGACGGAGACATGCCCGACACCATCCAGCGTCTGCAGATCGCGTTCTTCCTCAATGACCGGGAGATCCGGGTGACCGTCCCCCCCGACCGGACGGCGCTGGAGGTGATCCGCGGCGAGCTGGGCCTGACGGGAACGAAGGAAACCTGCTCCGAGGGCGACTGCGGCGCGTGCACCGTGGCCCTGGGCGAGTTGGCGGACGAGCTGCTCGTCTACCGGGCCGTCAACAGTTGCATCCTGCCGGCCGCCCGGCTGCACGGTAGGCACGTCATCACGGTGGAGGGGCTGGCCGTCGGCGGGCAGCTCCACGTGATCCAGCAGCAGCTCCTGGACCACCACGCCGTCCAGTGCGGCTTCTGCACGCCCGGCATCGTCATGTCGCTGTTCTGCCTCTTTCTGCAGCGGCCCGACCCGGACGAGGCCGCCATTCTCGAGGCGCTCGAGGGAAACCTGTGCCGCTGCACCGGCTACATCACCATCCGCGCCGCCGCCCGCGCCGTGGCCGGGCGCCTCGCCGCCGCCGGCGGCGCCTGGAGCGATCTGGTCCTGCCCGCCTGTGCCGCCGACATGGAGCGCCGCCTCCGGGCGTTCGGCGAACCGCTGCGTGCCACGGACTCGCCCAACACCGACGGCCGTCCCCTGGCCGGCTACCACGTGCCGGAGAGCCTGGGGGAGCTGTGGCGGACCCTGGCGCGGGCCGGCGATCCGGCACGGACGCGGTTCATCCACGGCGGCACCGACGTGATGGTGGCGGTGAACATCAAGCGCGATTTCCCGGAACACCTGGTGGACCTGAGCCGGATCCCCGAGCTCCACGTGCTTGTGCGCGAGGGTGACGTTCTTCGGATCGGCGCCGGGCTCACCTTCACCGACCTGATGGAGAGCACCCTCGTGGCCGACCACCTGCCGGTGCTGGCCCGGGCGGCGGCCCGGGTCGGGTCGCGGCAGGTGCGCAACCGCGGCACCCTGGGCGGGAACGTCGCCAACGCCTCGCCCATCGCCGACGGCGCGGTGGCCCTGCTGGGGCTGGACGCGCGGCTGGTGCTGGCGTCGGCCGGCGGCGAGCGGACGCTCCCGCTGGAGACATTCTACAAGGGGTACAAGGAGACCGACCGGCAGCCCGGAGAGATCATCCGTGCGGTGGAGGTGCCGCTGACCGGCTGCATCCACCAGTACCTGAAGTCGTCCAAGCGGCCGGCGGTGGACTGCGCCTCGGTGAGCTCGCTCTGCGCGGCGCGGCTGGAGGACGGGCGGGTGGCGGCATGCCGCCTGGCGTTCGGCGGGGTGGCCGTGTATCCCGCGCTTGCCCGGCAGGCGGCCGCATTCCTCGCGGGACGGGCGCTGGACGCCGAAACCGTCCGCGCCGCCGCCGACCTGGCCGCAGCCGAGTTCCAAACCATCGGCGACGTGCGCGGCAGCGCCGCGTATCGCCGCGCGCTGATCCGCCACCACGTGATCCACCACCTGGAGTCGCTGCGGGGCAACGCCGAACTGTGCGGGAGGAACGCATGAGCGCCGAGACGCCGAAATCCCGGCCCGCCGCCGATCCGCCGCACCTCAGCGGCCACCTCCACGTCACCGGCGCGTCGCGCTTCATCGGCGAGGACGTCCGGCCGGCGGGACTGCTCCATGTGAAAGTGGTGACCAGCCCCCACGCCCACGCCCGGATCACGGCCATCGACACCGCCGCGGCCGCCGCCTGCGCCGGCGTGGCCGCAGTGCTCACCCACCGGGACATCCCCGGCGAAAACCAGATCGGCCACGTGCTGCCCGACGAGCCGCTCCTGCCGGCGGACACGGTGACCTACGCCGGCCAGCCGGTGGCGCTGGTGGCGGCGGCGGACCCGTGGCAGGCCGAGGCCGCCGCGGCCGCGGTCCGCGTGGAGTACGAGCCGCTGCCGCCGGTGCTCACCATCGAAGAGGCGCTGGCCCGGGGGCAGCTCTACGTGCCCGAGCGCCGCATCGCCCGCGGCGACGTCGACGCCGTCCTGGCCGCCGCGCCCCACGTGCTGGAGGGGCAGGTGGCGACGGGCGCGCAGGAGCACTTCTACCTCGAGACGCAGCGCTGCGTCGCCGTGCCGGCCGAGGACGGGCAGATCGTCCTCTATGCCGCCACCCAGAGCACGGCCGAGGTCCAGGAGATCGCCGCCCGCGTGCTGGGCCGGCGCAGCAAGGACATCACCGTGGACGTGCCGCGCCTCGGCGGCGCCTTCGGCGGCAAGGAGCGGAGCGCCACCCTGTGGGCGTGCCTGGCCGCGCTGGCCTGCCACTGCACCGGCCGGCCGGCGGAGCTGGTGCTTCAGCGCGTCGAGGATGCCGCGTGGACCGGCAAGCGCCATCCGTACGAATCGCGCTACCGCGTGGGCTTCGACGACGAGGGCCGCCTCCTGGCCTGGGACGTGGAGCTCAACGCCAACGGCGGCGCCGCGGTGGACCTGTCGCTGGCCATCCTGGAACGGAGCATGCTCCACGCCGACAACGCCTATCACATCCCGGCAGCCCGCATCGTGGGCCGGGCCTGCCGGACGAACCTGCCGCCCAACACCGCCTTCCGCGGCTTCGGCGCGCCGCAGGGGATCTTCGTCATCGAGTGCGCCCTGGAGCGGATCGCCCGGACGCTGGGGCTGGACCCGCTGGAGGTGCGCCGCCGCAACGCCTATCAGGAGGGACAGCTCACTCCGTTCGGCCAGCCGGTGCACGACGCCCACGTCGCCGAGCTCTTGGAGCGCCTGGGGCGCAACGCCGGCTACGCGGCGCTGCGGACGGAGAACGAGGCGTTCAACGCCGCCCACGTCTACGCCAAGCGCGGTCTCGGCG
>JAEAMG010002529.1_pt1 | contig 11224 bp, 7 predicted proteins | sample 8958741 | NCBI WGS metagenome assembly JAEAMG01 (sample SAMN16933256, study PRJNA681125) | bioreactor sludge metagenome | isolation source: anaerobic bioreactor treating anionic surfactant - SDBS | place: India: Bengaluru | collected 2019-02-28
TGTTCGCTCAGGTTCACCTTTGCCGGAAAATCGATCCTATCCGCGTCATCGGCAATGGTCACTGCGGCCGACAGGTATACGATGCCCGCGTTGGCCCTGCCGCTTTTGAGGGCCTTCAAAACGTCGGGAATGGCGTTTTCCTTGATGGCTCCGGCGATGATCTTTTGCGCCAACTCCGGCTTACCCTCGGCCGACGATGCCTTCTTGATGAACTCCATCGTCCGGTTGGTGGCCATGTCCTTTTCGCCGGTAACCCGCGCCAGCCGGACCCCGCTTTTTGCCAGATCGGACATCTGTTTGATCCCGAGAGGATTGCCCTTGCCGGTAACGACCACCATTTCATTGGCTGAAAATACGACATACCAGGATGCTGCGGCCTTGCCGCCTACCTGCTTGCCGAACATGTCTTTCACCACCGCCGGGTCGGAGGGAGCGAAGACATCGCAGGCATCTCCCTTGAGGATCCGCTCGGCGAGTTCCTTGGAGCGACCGGAGGTCAGGTTCACCGTGAGTCCGGTGTTTTTTGCCTCGAAGGCCTTTTTCATTTCGCCCATGGGCCCGGCCAGTGAATCGGCATGCCATGCTTCAATGATCATTTTCGCCCCTCCTTGAGCCTGTAGGCCTTGGCAATCAGGGAGACCGGCGTAACCGCCTTTCTCTGCGTTCCCTGGAAGATCTGCATCGCACAGGCCCCGCAGCCGGTGACGAGCTGCCCGGCGTCGGACGCCTCGATCTCCCTGAACAACCTCTCCCCGATCTTCATCGAGAGGTCGTAGTTCTTCTGCTTCAGACCGAAGGTTCCCGAGATGCCGCAGCACTGATCCGAGTAAGCCTGAACCGAGACACCGGGAATCAGGGCGAGCAGATCGACGGGCTCCCTGGTGATGCCCAGCGCGCGGAGGTGGCAGGGATTGTGGTATCCGAGCTTGACATCCATCCGGCCGAAATCCAGGTTCAGCTCCCCTTTCTTGTGAAGCTTCATGAGAAACTCGTGAATGTCCACGCAGCTCTTCGCCACTTTCGCCGCCTCTTCCGTATGGACGATTTTCGGGTATTCCATCTTGACGGCCAGGGCGCAGCTCGACTCGGAAAAGACGATGGGAATCCCTTTGTCCGCGAATTCCGAGAGCTTCCGGAGGTTGTAGCGGATGTCATCGCCGACCTGATCGATGGCCCCGGTGCTCAGGCGGGCAATGCCGCAGCAGCGCAGCTCCGGAAGGATGACTTCATAACCGTTCTTCTCGAGGATCTCGATGGTGGCCAGACCGTCGTCTTTGGGCTCGTTGAAATTCGTGAAACAGCCTACGAAAAACGCGACCTTCTTGTCGCTCGTCTTGCGCGGGCGCCCCTTCACCATCTTCAGCATGGTCCGGTTCGGAAATTTCGGCAGCCTGCGGCGGGCATCGAGACCGACGAAGGCTTCGAGCCCTTTCCGGAACGGTCCGACGGAGTTGGCGAGATTCGCCAGCGGGGCAAAGAGGCTCGAGGTCTGGCAGAGCCGGCGGGTGCTCGCCAGGACCCTCTGGCCGAAGGGCTCGCCGTCCCGTTCAACGACGTAAGAGCGGCCCATGATCGCAAGCCACGGGATGTCGGCGCCGGACGGACATTCCGTCAGGCAGCGCTTGCAGTTCACGCAGGCGTCGAGCACCTCCTTGAACTTGGGGGACTCCAGAACTTTCGGGTCCACGGTTCCGTTCAGAACCCCGCGGATCAGCGTTGCCTTGGCCCTTCCCAGGGCCGCCTCATCGAGAACCTTCATGGCGATCGGACAGTAGGATCGGCATTTCCCGCAGCCCGAGCAGACGCTACTGGCCTCCTGCACCGCCTCCCGGGTCAGGATCGGGGAGAGGGCCGCTTTTTCGTCCCTGGTTTTGAATTTGAGATCGCGGGCCAGCGGGTTGTCCTCCCCGCCGACGATCGTTCCGGGGTTGAAGAGGTTGTCCGGATCGAAGATCCTCTTGATCTCCTCGAAGGCGGGATACAGCTTCGGATACTGCCTCCTGGTGTAGAAAGTCCGAAGGCGTCCGTCACCATGTTCGCCGCTGATGGTCCCCTTGAGCGACAGGACGAGATCATAGACTTCATCGGTGATGGCCAGCATCTTTTTGACCTCCTCTTCCCGGCGCAGGTCCAGGAAGACCATCAGGTGCATGTTTCCGTCGCCGGCGTGTCCGTAGATCCCGGCCTCGACCCCGTGCTTGCCGAAGATTTCGCGGAGTCCCTGGATATACCGGGGCAGCCGGGTCGGGTGGACGGCGGCGTCCTCGATGAACGCGACGGGCCGTTTCGGACCTTTCGCCTTGTTCAGGATCGGTCCGGAAATCTGCCGGACCTTCCCCAGCATCGCCATGTCCTTCTTGTCTTTGGCCACTTTCATATCGAGGGCAAGGGTTTCGGCCTTCATCGCCTCCTCGACCCCGGCAAACTTTCCGCGCAGGCTCTCCTCGTCTTTTTCCTCGAATTCGATGAAGAGCATCGCTTCGACGCCCTCGGGCAGATAGGGCCGCAATTCGGCTTTCTGCTGCCGGGCGAGATCGAGAATCCGCCGCTCGATGATCTCGAGCATGGTGGGGTTCAGTTCGAGGATCTTCTGGACCGCTTTGCCGACCTTCGCAAGGTCGTCGAAGTAGACGAGTCCCCCCAGGGTCTTCTCGGGTAGAGGCCAGAGCCTGACTTTCGCCTCGGTGATGATCCCGAGGGTCCCCTCGGAACCGACCAGAAGGGGCGTCAGGTCCATGCCGTTGTCGTTCAGGATGCGCCAGAGGCCGTACCCCGAGGAATTCTTGATGGTGAAGGGCTTCTCGTCCTTGAGGGGCTGCTCATAACGCGCCAGCACATCGGCCACGCCCCGGTAGATCGCGCCGGCCCTTCCCGAGATTTTTCCGGGGACGGAAGGTCCGGTCGTGATGATTTCGCCGTCCGGCAGGACGATCTCCAAAGAAAGCACGTTGTCCCGGGTATCCCCGTATTTGATGGCATGGGGTCCGCTGGAGTTGTTCGCGATCATCCCTCCGAAGGTGCAGTGCTCTTTCGTCGAGGGATCGATCGGGAAATGGAGCTTGTGACGTTTGAGCAGGTCGTTGAGCCCCCCCTGGGTCATTCCCGGCTGGACCCTGGCCCATTTTTCTTCGGCGTTCTCTTCCAACATGCCGTTCATGTAGCGGGAAAAATCCAGGATGATCCCTTCGCCCAATTCATTGCCCACTCGACTCGTGCCTCCGCCCCGGGGAATCAGCGGGATTTTGTTTTTGGCTGCGTACTTCACCACTTGGACCACATCGTCCCTGTCCCCGGGCAGGACGATTCCCAGAGGCTTCACCTGAAAAAGGCAGGCTGCACTGCTGTAAATCGTCCGGCTGAGGTCATCGCAGAGCACATCCCCCTTGATCATTTCCTTGATCTCCCGGAAGATTTTTTCCGGATGCAATGATTTGTTCATCTCTTTCTCCAATTTTCCGGATGGCTCCGGCGATTCCCTGCGACAAATCCGGCTTGCTTTCGGACCGCCGACTTCACGGGTCATACCGATAAAAAAAGCCGTACCCCTTGTGCGGATACGGCTCTCTATGCCATAACGCGCCTGTCCCTGCCCGAATTATCTGGCCACGGCCTGGCGAAATTTACTCCATCCAGAGGCAATCGCCGGCCAGAACGCCAGGAGAAGCCCGGCAATCATCATCGCGCTGACCAGCCAGTTCGAAAAGAAAACGCTCAAGGCGCCTTGGGATCCCAATATGGCCTGGCGGAACGAGACCTCGGTCGCGTCTCCCAGCACCAGGGCCAGGATCAGCGGCGCCAATGGATAATCCAGCTTTTTAAAGACATAACCGATCACGCCGAAGAACAACATGGTCCAGATGTTGAACATGGCATTGTTCACGGTAAAGGCGCCGACCGAACACACCACGACAATGACCGGGGCGATGATCGAAAACGGGATGCGAAGGATCGCCGCGAAGAGCGGCACGGTGGACAGAACGATGACCAAGCCGACGACGTTCGACAGATACATGCTGGCGATCAGGCCCCAGACAAAGTCCTTTTGCTCGACGAAGAGCAGCGGACCCGGCTGCAGCCCCCAGATCATCAGGCCTCCCAGCAGCACCGCCGCCGTGGCCGAGCCGGGGATGCCCAGCGCCATCATCGGCAAGAGCGCCGCGCATCCGGACCCATGGGCGGCGGTCTCAGGGGCGAGAACGCCCTCCAGCTCCCCGGTGCCGAACTTATCGCCATTCTTCGAGAAGCGCTTGGCCAGGCCGTAGCTCATGAAGGAGGCGGCCGTTGCACCGCCCGGTTTGAAGCCCATCCATGCGCCGATAATCGCGCCGAAGAGCAGCGTCAGCCAGTACTTCGGCAGCTTTTTCCATGTTTGCCACACGACCGTCACGTTCATCTTGGCCCGCACGCCTTCGAATCTGAGACCCTCTTCCATGCTGACCAGGATTTCAGCAACACCGAACAAGCCGATCACCACCACCAGGAAATCAACGCCCCTGAGAAGCTCAGACCAACCAAAGGTGAGGCGGAGCGTGCCGCTGACGTTATCCATGCCGATTTGCGCCAAGCCAAACCCCAGCATCAGGGCGATGATGGTCTTGAACGGATCCTTGCCCGTGCCGATGAAACTGGCAAAGGTCAGAAAATAGACGGCAAAGAACTCAGGCGGACCGAAGTGCAGCGCAAAATTTGCCACCAGCGGGGCCAGAAAGGTGATCATCAAAACGGAAAAAAGGGCACCGAAGAACGATCCGGTGAAGGAGGCCGTGAGCGCTTCGCCGGCCCTGCCCTGCTGGGCCATGGGGTAGCCGTCGAACGTGGTGGCCACCGAATGCGATTCGCCGGGGATATTGAACAGGATCGAGGTAATGGCCCCCGCAAACAGCGAACCCCAGTAGATGCACGACAGCATGACGATCGCCGACGTGGGAGACATGGTAAACGTGAGCGGCAACAGGATCGCAACGCCGTTCGGCCCTCCCAAGCCCGGCAGCACGCCGACGAGAACCCCCAGAATCAGGCCGACTGCCATCATGCCGAGGTTATACCAGCTCAGTATAACCGAAAATCCATGGAACAGATTTAACACGTTATCCACTTGACAATCCTCCTAAGCGGTCGTGCTTCAGCCGAAACAACTCAGTAGCCGAGCAGGGACTCCAGCGGTCCTTTGGGCAGCGGAACCATGAACTGCACTTCAAACATATAGAAAAGCATGACACTGATGCCGATGCTGACCAGGATAATTTTAAGCCAGCTGAAATTGGCCATCATCCGCATGAAACCTCCGATAAAAAGGGCGGAGGCAACATAGATGCCGATGAACTGGGTCACCAACACATAGAGAAAAGCGGGGATCAACACGCAAAGCACCTGCTTGAAGCTTCCCCAGGAAACGAAGAGCTTATGATTTACTTGTTTTCCGAAAAGCGCCCTGAGAAAAACGACGACACTCGAAATACTGATGATCGCCCCGGTGCGGAACGGGAAATATCCCGCCTGAGGCCCTTCCGGGGCCCAACCCATCCCGACTCTATAACCGTCCATCATCATCACAACACCGACGAGGAAGATGGCAACGGCCACGACCGCCTCCATGGTCTGATGCGTCAACCCGGCCGAACGAGGTCGTTCCTGCGTTTGTTTCTGTTCCATGGACACCCTCCCACGACGAATGGAGAAACCGAAACGTCGGTCCGGCGGATCGGGCGATCCTACCCGAATCCGCCGGAACCGTCGCGATTCCAAGCTATTTCTTCGCCGCAAACCCGGCTTCGGTCATGAGCTGTACATGTTTTGCCATATCCTTTTTCAGGAAATCCACAAACTCGTCTCCGGTGGCATAGTGCCTGGTGAGCGCCATGTTCTCGGTGTAGTCTTTCCACTCCTGCTTGGAAACGACCTCCTTCAGCAGATTGGCATAGAACAGGGACTGCTCCTTGGTGGTTTCGGGCGGCAGGAAGAAGGCGCGCAGCATCTGGTAGTGTACGTCGATTCCCTGCGACTCGCAGGTGGGGATATCGGACCATGCGATGTCCGTAACCTTTTTCTTATAGTCGATGGGAGCCTGGGAGAAGACGCACAGCGGGCGCGCCTTGCCTGCCCGCCACTGGGCAACGTTCTCGCTGGGATTGTTGACGTTGGAAACGATATGGTTGCCGGCCAACTGGGTGGAAGCCTCGCCGCCGCTCTTATAGGGGATATAGGTTATTTTTTTCCCGGCAACTTTTTCGAATGCCACCGTGATGATCTGGTCTTCCCGCTTCGAGCCGGTGCCGCCCATCTTGAAGGAACCATCCGGCGCCGCTTTCAGGGCGGCAAGATAGTCCTTCGCCGTTTTGTAGGGCGAATCGGCATGGACCCACAGGAGAAAATCGTCCTTGGCGATCATGGCCACGGGGTTGAAGTTTTCCCAGCCGAGCGGCAGGTTCTGCGCGATCGGCAGGGTATAGATGAGGGAGAATGCGACCAGGAGTTTATGGGGATCAGCCTTGGCCTCTCTGACCTCCATGGCGCCCTCGGCGCCGCTCGCGCCGCCCTTGTTAAAGATCATCACGGGCTGTTTTATCAATTTGTACTTCATGATGATGCCCTGGATCGTGCGCGCCATCTGGTCCGACGCACCGCCCGCACCGGCGGGAACGATAAACTCCACCGGCTTGGTCGGCTCCCAGGCGGCGCCTGCCGGCGCGGCCATGGCGCCGAAAAGGACCACCGCGGCAATCAGCAGCATGCTAAACGACAATGTTCTGGTCTGTTTCATGATCTTTTCCTCCTTAAAGTGTTGTTGATTTATGTGTGGAGCGTCATCGCTCCGCTTCAGCGGACGGCAAGGTACTCCATCGCCGCCATGACGCCTCCCCGTTGATAGGGTACCCCCGACAGGGCGAATCCCATCTCCACGCCGCCGAGTGTGCCGATCAGCGACAAGTCGTTGAAGTCCCCCAGGTGGCCGATCCGGAAGACCCGGTCCTTCAGGATACCCAGGCCGCTCCCGAGAGACATGTTGAATTGATCAAGCACCGACGCGCGGTACGCATCGGCACCTTTATTCCCCGGCATCATCACGGCCGTCAGGACCGGGCTATACTCCTCCGGATTGAGGCAGAGGATCTCCATCCCCCAGGCCCGGACCGCCCTGCGGGTGGCCTCGCCGTGCCGGATATGGCGCGCAAAGACGTTTTCGAGCCCCTCCGCCGCAAGCATCCGGAGGGATTCCCGGAGGCCGTAGAGCAGGTTGGTCGCCGGAGACGCGGGGAAGAAGCCGTCCTTGTTGGCCGCGAGCATCTCATCCCAGGCCCAGTAGGACCTGGGAAGCCGCGCGCTCTTCGCCACGGCAAGGGCTTTGGCGCTGATCGCATTGAAGCCGAGTCCGGGCGGCAGCATCAGCCCCTTCTGGGAACAACCTACCGTAACATCCACGCCCCATTCGTCGTGGCGATAGTCGATCGAACCGAGAGAGGAGATCGTATCGACCATGAAGAGCGCCGGATGACCGGCGCGGTCGATCGCCTTGCGGATCTCGCCCACGCGGCTCGTCACGCCGGTAGAGGTCTCGTTGTGAACGACATTGACCGATTTGATCCGGTGGTTCTTGTCCTCGGCCAGTTTGGCCTCGACCACGGCGGGGTCGATGCCGTGACGCCAATCCCCGGGGACAAAATCGACCTCCAGCCCCAGACGAACCGCCATATTCTTCCAGAGGGTCGCAAAATGACCCGTCTCGAACATAAGCACCTTGTCGCCGGGAGACAGGGCGTTGACCAGTCCCGCCTCCCAGGCGCCGGTTCCCGACGACGCAAAGAGGACGACCGGGCCGGCCGTCTTGAAAACCGCTTTGACGCCTTCCAGCACCTCCAGCCCCAGCGCCTTGAACTCAGGTCCCCGATGGTCTATGGTGGGCTTGGCCATCGCCCTCAGCACCTGCTCGGGCACATTCGTCGGCCCGGGGATCTGCAGGAAATGACGACCGCTCGGATAAGACATTGTGTTTATTCTCCCCATTTTCGAAAGAATCCGATCGAACTGCGCCGGGCGGGAAGATGATGCTGTCGGATCCGCGCCCGAAATTTACAACATTATATTATAACAAGACAAGTGGAGGCGCAATACCAATAATCGCCTCTTGCATTTGCCGATACCCGCCGATTCCCCAACCCATTCCGGCGCAACCTCCGAGACACCAATCCGCTGACGCGTCTAATGTGCCAACTTTCGTAACATCTTCTCCGCCCGATCCGTGTTGAAGATGCCGCAGCTGCAGACCTTGCCGATTTCGATCGAGCCTTCTTTGACGGTGGTCGCCCCGGCCCGGATGCGCCTGACGATATCCTCCACCAGATTTGCGGAAATCATCGCATGACCGCACATGGTCGTAAATTCCAGAATTTCCGGACGCGCCAGTTTCTCCGTCTTTCCCCAGATCCCCGCCGAATAGTCGACGGAGTGCGGGGTGAGTCCCGCCTTGCCGCAAGCCTCCTCGATGGAGGCAAAGGGTCCGCTCACGACCACCGACATTCCCAGGTTCGCTTTCTTGACGACCTTCATCGCCCGGATGACCGTTTCGAGATCGGCAAACACCCCATGCACGATACTGGTGCTGGTGACCTTTGCAATGATTTCATCCGGATTGCGCTCCAAACTGTTGCCGGTTTTCATATCGCCGATATTGATCGCCTTGTTTTTCAAAACGATCCTCAGGAATTCGCGCATCTTCTCGTCGGCGCCGTCCTCGTTGAGGCCCTTGGCCGCCATACAAAAGAGAACATAGTCCTTGCTCAGACTTTCTTTGGTTCCTCTGCGATGCAGGGTATGGGTCATTGCGATTCCTCCTTGAATAGCGGCCGCCCCAAGCCGACATTGACCTTTCCATTGATATACAGGGGAATATCGAGTTCATCCAAGATCTTCCGGCAGGGGGCCGTCCCGTCTTCATCCAGTCGGGTTGAAATCGTCAAGCTGAAGACGGAATCGATTTGCCGGGCCACCTTTCGGATTTCCTTGATCACCCGCGGGAGGTTGCCGACGGGAGACGTGGTCTCAATCATGGCGGAACATACTTTTTCATCGAGGATGTCCTGATTCAGCCGGCCCGTGGCTTTGTCCATCATCAGACGTGTCACCGGGTTGTTGGCCGCAAAAACCACTTTGGCCCTGGCCAGGGCCTGGGCGACTTTCTGAACATCCCGGAATCGGACGCCGACGCCGGGTCGTCCCATCTCCGCGGTTACGCCCACATAACCTTTTCTGAACTGGCCCGTGACCTCGTTTGTCTTGACCTCCTCGGTTCCCCGGCCCGGCACCCTGGTTTCCTTGTGTTCGACCAGCGGATTGGAGAATGCGGCCCTCACCGAGCGAGGCCAGGCATGAGCTTCCTCGACCAGGGCATCGGCCGGACAGACATGCGCCCGGAAGCACACCCCGCAATCGGTGCATTCATCCTGATCAATTTTGACGACCTTTGCCTTGCCGTCCGCACCGATCGCGCTCATGGGACAGTAAGGAACACACATGGCGCATCCGGTGCAGGCGTCCTCGCAGGGAGAAGAGCAAACGCGTCCCAGCACCCCCGGGAAAGGAACTTTTTCCCGGATGACGGCGAGGGCGTCTTCATACCTGCCTTTTTTGATCAAGTGCACATACAGGGGGATGTCGATGCCCGCCGGACAGGCATAGCGACACCGGGACGTGATGCCGTCCCCGCAATGCAGGCATCGGCTGCTTTCTTCAACAGCCGATCGCTCGGTCAGACAAAGCTCCGTCTCGCTGAAATTGCCGATCCTCCGCTCGGGGGCAAGGCAGGGCATGTCCATGCGGGATTGATTGGAGAATTCTTCCATCTCCGTCAATCCATTCCGCTTTACCCGCGTTAATTTCTCGTCAATCATCCCTTTTCCGCCCAGATACTTGTCGATGGCCGCGGCCGCCTTTCTGCCGGCGGCAACGGCTTCGATCACCGTGGCCGGTCCCGTAACCGCATCGCCGCCGGCCCAGATGCCACGACGGCCGGTCGCAAGGGTTTCGCGGTCGACCCGGAGCGTGCTGTCCGCATTCGTCTCGATTCCGAAACCGGCGGGAACCTCAGGAGCTTGCCCAATGGCCACGATGATATGGTCATAAGTCCTCGAAAATTCGCTGCCCTCGACAGGCTCAGGGCGTCTCCTCCCGCTTTCATCCCTGATGCCGAGCTTCATGCGGACACAGGTTAAATTGATCTTGTTGTTGCGTTTTCCTATACGAACAGGGGTTGTCAAGAAGGTCATGGCGATGCCTTCCTGCATCGCGGCATGAATCTCATCGCTGCTTGCCGGCATTTCCGTTCGACCGCGGCGATAGATGATTTGAACTTTTTTTGCGCCCAGGCGCATGGCCGTGCGGGCGCTGTCTATTGCGGTATTGCCGCCGCCGATGACGGCGACCTTCCCTCCCAGATTGACCTTTTTACCTGCATTCACATTCTTCAGAAAAGCGGCGCCATCCATTACTTCACGACGGTTCTCTCCCTTGATACCGAGCGTCATCCCCCGGTGGGCGCCCAACGCCAGGAAGACCGCATCATATCCCCGCTTGAACAGCCCATCCACAGATTCAATCCTGGTGTTCAATTTGAGATGGACCCCGGCGTGTCGGATCACATCGATTTCCGCATCCAGCACCTCTTTCGGCAAACGATAATCCGGAATGCCCACCCTCATCATCCCGCCGGCCTTGCCGAGGGCTTCAAATATCGTGACCGAGTGGCCCAATTTCGACAGATAGTAACCGGCAGTCAATCCGGCCGGGCCCGAGCCGACAATGGCCGTCTTTTTCCCGGTCGGCGGCAACTTTTTGGAAAACCTCTTCCAGGCTCCGGTATCGCGGTCAGCAACGAAACGTTTCAGGGCTCTGATCGATATTGCACCATTCAGTTTTCCGCTGAGGCAGGTTAACTCATTGATTCTCATTCAGGCTTCCCTTTCGTTCAGACACTCGAATCGTGCGGCTCTTCGATGGGATCCCCGTTATTTATCACACTGTGACGGATCCTGTCGCTCATCGTTACGAATTGGTTATGGAGAGGCAATCGGACACCTCGTAAATCATTATAAAGGAATATTGTTGTGTTTCTTCTCCAACCGCTTCTTTGCCTTGTTCCGCAAGGCCTCCAGGAGGGCGATCACTTTCTTCCGGGTCTCGCGGGGAACGATGATCTCATCGATGATGCCCAGCGTGGCCGCGAAATACGGGT
>JAEAMG010002530.1_pt1 | contig 11223 bp, 6 predicted proteins | sample 8958741 | NCBI WGS metagenome assembly JAEAMG01 (sample SAMN16933256, study PRJNA681125) | bioreactor sludge metagenome | isolation source: anaerobic bioreactor treating anionic surfactant - SDBS | place: India: Bengaluru | collected 2019-02-28
GCCGAACTGCCGGATATGATTTACTACCAGACAAACGGCGGCGTGGCGGTCAACTTGTACACGCAGTCTACGGCCAAAATCAACCTTGGCGGTCGCAGCGTCACCATCCGACAGGAGACAGACTATCCCACATCGGGGCACGTGAAAATTGTCCTTCTACCATCGGAACCCCTGGAGTTTCCCTTGCTGCTCCGTATTCCAGGCTGGTGTCCCGCGGCCACGCTGACTGTCAACGGGGAAGCCCCCGTTGAAGTCTTGCCCGCCAAGTCCTTTTACGAAATACGCCGCATGTGGAAGCCCTCCGATTCCCTTGTATTGGAGATGTCCATGCCGTGGCGCTGGATTCGCGGGCGCAAATCCCAGGAGGGACGCGCAGCGCTTATGCGCGGGCCCATAGTGTATTGCATCGGAACCGCTCATAATGCCGAAGTCTTGAAAACATGCGCCAATCCAAGCGACCTGATTCTCGACCCGGACTCCCTCGGCATCCCGTCAGCCGACACCGATGTGCGCCCGGGCGGCATGAAAGTCACGGCAAAAGTTCGGGCGCCTGAAGATACTGCCGGAAATGCGGCAACGAGCGACGTGGTACTGACGGAGTTCGTCGATCCAAGCGGCGTCACCACCTATGTGCGGCTCTCTGATATGACCCGCGTGGTTGACGATGAACTCATGAACGGTCATATAGAATAAACAACGCGGGTGTTGCCCGCGCCCCAAGATAAATAACATTATCTGAGCAAAAAATGGGACTGCATCCGGCGCACGCAAAAACCATGAGCGTTGTACATAATCTTAAATTGCGCCGGAGGCTGTCCCGCTTTTTTGCGGACTTGGCATACAGGACCAAAAAAATGTGGTACAGTTCCCGCCGCTTGGTTATGCGCGAATCCAAAGCCTAAACTGTGTATCATGCGCGCATATCAACAAACGATCCTGTATAATTTGCGGCGGGAACAGTCCCATTTTTTCTCCACCGATACATTCAACTTCTTGTTTTTTATGATGGTACTTGAAGGATTAGGCTAAAGCACGAAAGCGTAACCATGCATACCAACCATCCGATACCGCGGTTCAGCCCCTATCCGGAACGTCCAGGACATTACGGGAGACGCGAGACATGACTATCTATAGCGCTTTAATGACACTATCCGTACTGTTTTCCGCCACTGACGCGACGTCACTTAACACACAATGGGCGGAAGCCGCTTTTTCGGAAAGGGCGGCGCTGGTGCAGCCCGGACGCGTTATGGTTCTATTTGAGGACGGCCTTGGTGATACTAAGTTTGCCAGTGCTTCGGTAGGCAAGCCTATTTGCCTGGGCGAAAAAATGTATGCACATGGTGTGGGCGTCAATGCCCATTCGGTTATTCGGGTTATAGTGCCCGAAGGGGGCAAAAGGTTTCAGGCAGATATCGGTCTCGACCGGAATGTGGATAATACCCCTGCGTCCGTCCGCTTCCGCGTGGAAACGGAAGGCCGCGTTTTGTATGAAACGGATATTATCCGGCCTGGCACTGTGCCGCTTGCGGTCGAGGTTCCCCTGGAGGAGGTACGGGTATTTGATCTCATCGTAGAAAATGGGGGCGATACGCGCGCCTTTGACCAGGCGGACTGGGCCGATGGGCGCATCACGCTGGAAGACGGATCCGAACTTTTTCTGGATGAACTGCCGCGCGAGGGCGACGGCACAGCAACATGGCCTTTTTCTTTTATGTACGGCGGCCAGCCTTCCTGCCGGCTGCTGCCCGGGTGGGAACGACGCATCGAAACGGATTCCACGGCGGACGAGCAACGCTGGCGCCTGATTTTCACTGACCCCACTACAAAATTGGAGGTGCAGGCAGCAATAACCGTGTACAGGGAAAGCCCAGGGGTGGATTGGACGATATACTTCACCAACAAGGGAGATGCGGATACGCCGGTGCTGGAACAAGTCTTTGCGCTGGACGCGCCTTTTCGATGCGGTTCCGGAGCTGCCGTAACCTTCCATAGTCTGCGCAGCACCGGCGGTGTGGACGATTGGCTGCCTTTCAGTGAACCCATGCCGCCCGGGCAGCGCCGCGATTTTGCGCCCACCAATGGCCGTTCCTCGGTGGGGGCCTGTCCTTTTTTCAATGTGCAGTGGGACAACGGCGGTGTGACGGCGGGTATCGGCTGGACCGGACAATGGGCTGCAACCTTGGAAAATCGTGATGGGACCGTCGCATTACGGGCGGGCATGCAGAACCTTCATTTGGTGTTACACCCGGGCGAGACGATACGGATGCCGCGTATTCTTCTCATGCAATGGACGGGGACGGATGAAACGCAGGCCTACAACCAGTGGCGTGAAACCATGCTACGATACATCGTACCGCGCGTAAAAGGTGAACCTCTTGTGCCGCCCATAGCCTATCTCAGTCCCGCATTTTACGAACTGGACACATGTACCGAGGCTGACGCCCTGAGTCATCTGGACGCCATGAAGGACCTGGGCTTCGAATGTTACTGGTATGATGCGTACTACGGTAAGGATAATTTCCCGACCGTGGGAAACTATGTGCTGCCCGTGGAATTAGGATTCAATACCACACGGTTCCCGAACCTGTTAAAGCCACTTGCGGATGCTGTTCATCATGCCGACATGCAGTTTCTTCTATGGTTCGAGCCGGAACGAATCTGTCCCGGAACGCTTATGGCACTCGAGCATCCCGAATGGGTCGTGTTGCCCGAAAGCGGCTGGGGTATGTTTAACCTGGCTGTTCCTGAAGCACGACAGTATATTACCGATTATATGGGCAATTTGATAGAGGAGTACGGCTTGAGTTGGGTGCGTATTGACAACGCGGTATCCTATACCCCGCTATGGCGCCAACTGGATGAGGCCGCCGGATCGGACCGGGTGGGCATGGCGGAGATTCGTTACGTGGAAGGCTTATATCGCTGGTGGGATGACATGCGAGCGGCGCACCCCAATATCGCCATTGACAACTGCGCGTCCGGGGGTGGGCGTATTGATTTGGAGTTGTGCTCACGTTCCATTTCGCTCTGGCGCACCGACGCCACCATCAACCCCCTATTGAACCGAGACCTGCACCAGGCAGCGCTGCAAAATCAGGTGATGACCGCCGGGCTGAGCCGTTACGTACCCTTTAACGTCAGCGGCCAGATGGGCGCCGATCCATACAACTTCCGCAGTGCTTTCAATGCCGGCATATCCTTTTGCGAAGATGTCCGGCCGGAGACCTACCCACGTGACATGCTGCGAGATGCCATTATGGAAGGCAAGCGTATCCGCAAGTATTATTTTGGAAATCTGTATGCGCTTACGGACATAACCACGAGCCCGAAGGACTGGTGTGTGCTTCAATATCACCGGCCGGGGGAAGGCGACGGAATGGTACTGGCATTTCGCAGACATGACTGCCCGTATACAGGATTTACCTGCACGTTACACGAAATCAACGGCGATAGAGACTATACCGTAACCCTATCGCATGATTACACGCGGGGCGTGGCGCAGACCATGTCCGGTGAAACGCTTCAAAACATGGTTATATCTATTGGCACATGCCCCGGTTCCGCGCTCATGGAATATTGCCCCCGCTCCAACGACACGTGATCAGTGTATTTTCTACAGGTATGTAAGTTTTGGTATTGTCACAAGCCTGGCGGCGTCATGTAATATAAAGACTTTCCGTCGCGAATTCAGGGTCACTGGTCAAGTTCAGTCCCAAAGCCCGTAATCCCGCTTCATCGCCCGGGGTCGGGATATGGGTCATGTGCATATCACACCCATTGAGGTTCTTCAGTTTTTCAATGGCGAGGCTGGTGGCATTGTTGAACGGCATGGATGCGCCCACGGCAATCAGGGCTTCCTCAAGGTCAAGGCTGATGCTCTTGCCATCCTTCATATTTTTCTTCAAGCCGCCGATGGACTCTATTATGTTGGGCGAAATCAAGTGAATCTTATCCGGAATTTCGGCCAGATATTTGATGGCATTCAGTACGGCGCTTGTTGCCGCATGCATAAGGGGGGAATTGCTGCCGGTGATGATGGTGCCGTCTTTAAGTTCAATGGCGGCGCCGCAATAGATGCCGTCATTTCCTTTATTGTTGGCCAGGGCGCGGGCGGCTGCCTCCCGGGCGGGAATAACCATCCGCCGATCTTCGACCCGGATGCCCAGGTCATTCATCATTAACTCAACCCGCTCCACGGTTTCATGATCGGCAAGCCCCATCATGTATTCGCATCGGTAACGAAACACCCGGCGAATAACCTCCTGCTCGGCCGCGTACCGAACCGCCGTATCGTCAACGATGCCGAATCCGACCCGATTGACCCCCATATCCGTCGGCGACCGATAAAAGGACTTTTCACCGGTAATTTTCTGGAGAATTCGATTTACCAGGGGAAATGCCTCCACATCCCGGTTATAATTGACGGTAGTTTCCCCGCAGGCCTCGAGGTGAAAAGGATCTATCACATTGACGTCCCTGAGATCGGATGTGGCCGCTTCGTAAGCGACGTTTACGGGATGTTTCAACGGGAGGTTCCAAATCGGGAAGGTCTCAAACTTTGCGTATCCCGCATGCACCTCCTTTTCATATTCGTGATAGAGCTGGGAAAGGCACGTTCCCAGTTTGCCGCTGCCGGGACCGGGTCCCGTGACCACCACCAGCGGATGGGTCGTCTCGATATAGGCGTTACGGCCATAGCCGTCCTTGCTGACAATCAGGTCCACATCCGTCGGATACCCTCTTGTCGCCTGGTGGGTATAGACGGTGATGCCGCGCCGTTCGAGTTTGTTTTTAAAAAACTGGGCCGAAGGTTGCTCTTCATACCGGGTGATGACAACCGCGGTAATTTCCAACCCCCAGTCCTTTCGAAGATCGTCTATGAACTTGAGAACGTCTATATCGTAGGTAATGCCAAAGTCGGCGCGTATTTTTTTTCGGGCAATATCGCCGGCATAAATACAGAGGATGATGTCTATTTTGTCCTTGAATTGCTGGAGCAGGCGCATTTTTACGTTGGGATCGAAACCGGGAAGCACCCGGGCGGCGTGATAATCAAAAATAAGTTTGCCGCCGAATTCCAGATACAGTTTGTTGTCAAAACGTTTGACGCGTTCCAGTATTTCCGCCGTTTGTTCCTGTAAATAGGTATCTACATCAAAGGCAATTTGTGTTTCGCTGGTCATGGAATGCTCCCATAAGGTTCCGCTTGAATCGGCTGATTCTAAATCCCTGGATACGGGATAATCAATCAGCGGAGACTGTCCTTTGCCCGGGACAGATACTACGCGCACCACTTCTCCTTCGCCAACATTCTTCTTCACGGACGGCTATTGCCGTCCTAAAGGCGTATTCAGGGCGGTTATCGTTGGTATAGCAGCAGGAGAACAGGGGTGGTTTACGTTAACCGGACGCCTATACGCTGGCCATGGTCCAGGATATAATTTCGGGCCTGATCGTATTCTTCGGCGCCGGATAGATGCTCTACCATAAGGGGAGGTTGTTGGGGCATTCCGGCCAGGCGTTTCAGGAATACCGTGTAATCCATTGCTCCCGTGCCCGGACAGACCTCCCGAAAATGCACATTCATCTCCACGTCCCACGTCAGGTCTTTCGCATGACAACTGACGATATAGGGCCCAAGTTTGTCAAAACATTCGTTGATAACATCCGCGTTGCGATAAAAACGGTCCGGACAGTTAATAATATTACAGGGGTCGAGGTGCACCCCGAATCCTTCACGGTCAATGGCCTTAAGGAGATTCAAATACGAATCCGCGCTGTCCGGCAGACTCCAGCCCATCATCTCATAGGCGAATTTGGCGCGCGTGGGCTTTACGGCATCCACCACCTTGCGCGCATTCTCCACGGCCGCATCAAAAAATTCCCTGGAAAGGTTTTTCGGATGGGGACCGAACCAACTATCCGTGCTGACGGAGCCCGCAATATTCACGCAGCATCGGGCGCCGATGGCTTCCGCCAGGGCCAAGCCTTCGGTGACGTTTTCCAGGTTACTCTTGCGCTTTTCTAGATCGGCGTCCATCATGTTGCACCACCGGCCGACTTCGGCAATCACCACATCATGTCGTGCAAACGCCTCGGAAATCGCTTTAATATGTTCCGCATTCTCCAACTTTACACCGGGGCAATAAGCCGCCCGGTAGTTCAGTTTTTTGTGGGCCAATGCCAGTTGTTCGGGATCATCTGTTTTTTCGAAAACCGGCGCGCCCAACCGCACCATCCCGGTCGGAACCTGGGACGGATCCTCCGCCGAAAACCCCAGGCCGGTCACGATTGAAATACCCGCTATTTTCATGATAAAACCGCGCCGTGACTCTTTTTCAGAAACCATTTTTCCTCCTTGCTATATACGTATCCTCATTGGGGCCATGTGTTCTTCATTCGTTGAAGAAGCGCCAGTAATTCCCGATGAATGGTCGGGGCCACTTCCGGCCCGGCGGAATTTTCCTCGCCATATTGCGAATCATTGTCATAAACATAGGGCGGCTCCACATCCCACTGACTTTTGGGCAGGATATAGCCGATCTCATCATTGCCAAGGCCGAAAATCATATTGACCTTGCCCTGCATTTCCTTGCGCAATGGGGGCACTTCCACTGGTTGGATATCGAAGTCCCGCCCTGGTTTGGCCTCGACGCCCCCGTCAGCGATCTCCGGATAGAGTTCGCCCGGGACGGTGGCGATCTCAAGGTCGCCTACCCGTACGACATCCACTTCGCTGCGCGCGGAAATTCCGCCGCTGGTCCAGAAAACGCCGGGATGCACCAGCCCCAGGGTTATCGCATATTTAAACAACCCGGACATTGGCGCATACAGGGTCTTTGCCGCGACACCCACGCGCGGGTTCTCACATTTGACGACTTCGGCGCCCCGAAGGGTATTCAAGGTCAGTATGGCCAGATTCTCTCCAAGCGCCTGGGCCTTCTCGAACGTGTCTTCCTTGTATTTATCCATGCCGTTCCGGTGAGGCACCTCGGTATGCAGCTGCGTCATCAGGCCCCCGACCATCCCCTGAAAATACAGACACATCCCCCCCACGCCCGCCGCGCCGTTGGGATCACCAACACCCGCTTCCACGCCATCGCGCCAATAACCGCAAAAGTCCGAGGTTAGAAAGGGGTTGTCCCCGCCCAGTGTTTCCGGGTGATTTCCCCAGGAGACCATGGTGGCGATGGTTTCGTCCGTTCCCGCCTTTGTAAAACGGGCGCAACAGAGTTTGGTGTCTATAACGATGGGTTTTCTGGAATCGTCCACCAGGCCCTCGGGATTTATTTCAGCTTGGGTTATATACATATCGGCAGGCGCCAGATTGCGGACGGCCTCCTCAACGGCGTTTTTGCACGCCAATTTGACGTTATCCATGTGACGGTGATCAAAGTTCCCGGGCGTGGGCACCACACCGCTCCAGTTGCCCATCGTATCCGGCGTTTCATGATTGTGCAGGCAGGATACAATGACATGATCAATGTTAAGGCTTGGGTCAATCATTTTCCGGATATCAATGACGTTTTCGTGAAACATGCCGATGGCGTCCAACGTTACCATTGCCACCGTCACACCGTTATTGCGGAACGCTATCGCGCGCGCCCAAAGGGGATCATGAACGCCTTTTGCGGGACGGTTGCTCCCAAACCCCGCAATCCAGACGGGGTCGAATTTGCCGTTGCCATTCCGGTCATTATAGGTATCTTTACCGGGTTTAATAAGATCGAGGCGGGTAGCCAGCTTCATTAAAAAGGTCTGGTCGTCTGGCGCGGGATTATAGTTGTTGTCATTATCGGCATCATTGTAGGTATCGTAAAGAGAAAGGTCCGGCGTGATATCCCACTTCGAGACGCCGACTTCCAGGGCGCCCGGTTGCGCTCCTTCTCCCACCTTGACAAAATCCACCTTATAACCACGATGCGGCCCTATCATCCGGTAGAACAAGAAGGCTGCCGGAAGCAGTATCGCCAGGAAGAAAAGGATACAAATCGCCGTAAAAATCTTGTGTCGTCGGAAAAAAGAATCTGTCATGCTCAAGATCTCCGTATTTGTGTTATGTATTGTCCCGCCCGCTTGCGCTGTTATTTCATAGGCTGCAACCGTTCCTATATTTTACGCAGGAAGCGGCGCGTTGTCAAAGAAAGGTATGAGCGAAAGAGGATGTGACTCCAGAGCACCAGGATGACTGGGCGCTGCACAAAAAGATTAAATTGCGCTGGCATCCGTCCCTGCTTTTGCGGACTCGGTGTAAATGCAGGTAACGGTAGTCCCTGCCAGACAGGTACTGCTGTGGTGTGTTTTGCCATTCGTGACGATAATCCCTCATAATGTCATCGTTCTTTTAGTCTTTGTCGAAGATGTTGAACCTGCGCGGAGGATCCGCGCCTTTTAACACCAGCTGAATTTTCACTTGTCCAGGAGCCATACCATGCGTCCAGCATTCATCTTCTTCATCTCCACGGTAGCGATAATAGTACTGAGTATTAGCCTGGCAAATGCCCAGGCATTTGAAGGATCTTATTTCACTGGAGAGGGTGATGAGGAGTACCTTCAATTGCTGGACACGGCCTACCGGATGTTTTATCCGGACCCGGAATACCAGAATATTTCCATGTTGTACACGCCGGTATGGAACGGTTTTGTAGAAGGGCCAACCTGGGGCGCCTGGTGGATTCAAAATAGTTACGGACCCAGCTATTGTTCCCTGCCGTTCTTTATGGAACCGTATACCACCTTCCTGCAAAATTCCCAGGACCTCTGGTTTGCCCTGATGGGCGATGGGAAACGCAAGGGCATGAAGGATTGGGTGGCGCCGGACGGGTGCCTGTGCGATGCGGCCGCGCCGGACATGATTTATTACAAGCAGGGCGACGGGCGCATTGATATTCACGACTGGGGCATGGAGTTCACGGCGGCCGGCATCGTCCTGCAGGCTGAATTACTGCTTATCGGCCGTGACCTGAACGCCATCCGTCATTATCTTCCCTTGCTGGAAAGGAGCGCTGACTTTATTGAAACACGCCGCGATCCTGTAAATAACCTGTTTCTGGCCGGACCTGCCGGCAATCTCCTGGCGCCCAGTTATGCGGGCTGGCGCAAGCCGGATGGCTTCTACGACAAAGCCTATCTTACAGGGTTGTCGGTCACGTATATTGCCGCCCTGGACCGCCTCATTGAATTGGAGAAGTTGGCGGAAAACGCGACCAAGACGGCGCTTTATATCGAAAAGCGCGATTTGGCAAAACAGGGGCTTGCCTTGATGACCACGGATGAAGGCTATTTCATCAAGTATATGGATCCGGACGGCACGAAACACGGCGTTTATGGGGCTGAAAAACACGGCTATTTCGAGACGGTCTGCAACCATGACGCGATTGCTTTTCGCGTGGCCGATGAGGCGCAGTCGCGAAAAATCTATGCCAAAATGGCTTCCATCCCCGGCCTGCGGCCCCATGACGTAATTATTACGAATTGTCCCAGCCTGGATGATATGTACACGGACGATACCGATTGGCTGTGGTCCTTTGGAACCTGGGTGAACGGCGGACACTGGACAACCTGTGAGGCGCGAATGATTTTGGCCTATTACCGGTTGGGCGCATATAATGACGCGCGCAAGTCCATGAAGCACCTTCTCGAGTTCGCCCGCATATTTCGAACGGACAATCCGCTGGTGGAATTCGGGGATAAGCCTTATCAACCCAAGGAACCCATCAATTGTGTATACGATACCTGGGGCGCTCCGGCGGCTATCATACGAGGGCTCTTTGAGTATCTTTACCGCGCGGAATCCCTGACGCTTGTTCCCCATATCCCGACCGGGATTACACGCCTGGAACAGCGTTTCCCCACTTGTTTCGGCACAAAACGATTGTATCTGTCCACGGCCGGTACGGGACCGGTTACCGCCGTATGGATAAACAACGTTCCATGGAATGATTTTGACGCGGGTTCCATTACCCTGCCGTATGAGCGCCTGCCGGAATCGGCCAGGATTCAAATTGCCTTGGGCGGGGCGGCACTTCAGGAACAGCCTGCCATGACAGAGGAATCTCCCGCGCTGTTTCCCGGCCCGGAGGACCCGTTATGGGACATTGAGACCTTTGCCAATGAGGTTACGGAAAAGGCCGCCGCGGGCTGCTTTGGCGGCAAGGAACCGGCGTCCTTGACCCCGCCGGTGCCCTTTTCCCAAATCGGGGGATTTTACAATGCCCTTGTTCGAGAGGGTCTCGCTTCTTCCTATGAGGCGCAACATGCAAGACTGATCTGTGAATACCTCACGGCCATTCAGGAAAGGACAAAGATGAAATCCGAGGGCAGGATTACGCTCTTGCCGGAAGCCTCCCAATGCGCCGCGGACAGGAGTTACCTGGAGGCGGCTATTAGACTCGCTGACGGCCTGCAAAAAACGGTGGCTGCTTATGAAGGGTCGCAAGACGAACACAAAAAACACGTGTCCGCCCTCTGGAAAACGGTTCCACAAGAATGACGGTATCGCTTACGCACCGGATTCCATGATAGGAATGCCTTGATGTAGAGCCCCTTTGTTTATTGATGATGGCTTGGGTTACCGCAGTGACGCAGTATCTGGAAATAGTATATGCGGAAATAGGTATCCTGAAATTTACACGAAAGGACGGTAATGAACAAGCTTTCCTGTATACTATTTTCCATCCAACCAAAAGGGAGTATTGGTATGCACAGAGTAATTCTACCCTTCTTTTCCCAGGCATGTGCGCTTCTGGCGTTGATCTGCATCCAGGTCCACGCCCAAAACCCCGATACGGAAATCACCGAGCATTACAAGCGTATGATGACGTATCACCGGTACATGGACGGGAATATCCCTGAGGGCGCGGTGCTGTTTATCGGCGACAGTATCACCCAGGGTTTATGCACGGTCGCGGTGTGGGAGTGCTCCGTCAATTACGGCATCGGCAGTGATACGACGGTGGGGGTTCTCCAACGCCTTCCTGACTATTCCTCCATGTCCCGGGCTGGCGCAGTGGTCGTTGCCATCGGGGTCAACGACCTGGCGCGCAGGGACAACGCTGAAATTCTGGTGAACTACAAGAAAATCATGGAAAACATTCCCCAACATACGCTGTTACTTTTCAGCGCCGTACTTCCTCTTGATGAGAGGGATAAAGACGTCAAAGAAGACCGTAATCCCCGAATCCGGGAGTTGAATAAAAGCCTTGCCGACTTATGCAAAGC
>JAEAMG010002494.1_pt1 | contig 11222 bp, 9 predicted proteins | sample 8958741 | NCBI WGS metagenome assembly JAEAMG01 (sample SAMN16933256, study PRJNA681125) | bioreactor sludge metagenome | isolation source: anaerobic bioreactor treating anionic surfactant - SDBS | place: India: Bengaluru | collected 2019-02-28
TTGACAGACCGATTGTTCATTTCTTAGTCTCTAGGAGGTATTGAAAACAAATGTATCAGGAGGCGTGAACTGGAGAGCCTCCGAAAAAGGAGAGAGCAATGAGCAAAGAAGAAATAATGCAATTCATCAGGGAAAATCCGGTTTGCTATCTTGCTACCGTTGAAGGTGATGTGCCGAGGGTCCGGGCAATCGGGACATACAAAGCGGACGAACGGGGAATCCTTATCCAGATTAGTACCCCTAAAGAGGTTTACAAACAGCTCGCGAAGAACCCGAAAGTCGAACTTTGCTATCACAGCCCTTCGAAGGGTATGCAAATACGCATTAATGGAACCGCTGAGTTTCTGGAAGGCCAGGACATCAAAGAAGAAGTCGTCAAAGCCAGACCTTTTCTGAAGCCGCTGGTAGATAAAGAAGGATACGGCTTAATCAAGGTTTTCCGGGTTGCCGACGCCTCTGCCTGCGTGTGGACCATGGAAAAAAATTTCGCACCGAAGGAATACGTCAAACTGTAATATCACTGTGTGCGAACCAGAGTAAAAGCCAATAAATACAACCTTTCGGAGCAAAAATGGAAACAATATTTTCTCCTCATAGTCTGGTAATCATCGGTGTCTCTGATTCTCCTTCCAATGTCGCCCGAGGCATCCTGGAAAATCTCGATCGTTTCGCATTTAAAAAAAGGGTATATCTTGTCGGATCGAAACCGGGCTCTCTTATGGGCCGGCAGATCTTTGCCGATGTGAGTGAATTACCTGAAGTGCCTGATATGGCAGTTGTTCTTATCCCGGCTCCGGGTTTGCCGAAGACACTCGAATCCTGCGGTAAAAAAGGAATACGCAGAATTGTGATTGAATCAGGTGGGTTTTCGGAATTTGGTGAAGAACGCGAAGGCCTGGAAGAAGAGATTTTGAAAATAGCCAAGCAATGGGGCATGAAGATTGTTGGCCCGAATTGCGTGGGCGTTGTGAATGTTGAAAATGGCCTTACCATGCCTTTTTATCCTCTTTATCCTCACGAAACAAAAAAAGGCCCCATATCGATTATCACGCAAAGCGGCGGTATTCTTCATGACAGCATGATGCTGTGCCATATGGCCAACCTCGGTGTAAATAAATTGATAAGCATAGGAAACAAACTGGCCCTTGACGAAAATGATTTTCTCGAATACCTGATCGGTGATCCTACCACGGAAATGATCGGAATATATCTAGAAAATATACGTAATGGAAGAAGGCTGATGGACCTTGCCGCAGGGACAGATAAACCGGTCGTTCTTTTAAAGTCAAACAGGAGCCCTGAAAGCACCGAAATTGCGAGGTTCCACACATCCGCTCTGGCAGGAGATGACAGGGTTGTTGATGAGGCCATGAAACAGGCCGTTGTCCATCGCGTAGATAACCTCAAAGAGATGATTGATTCCTTCAAGGTATTTTCTCTTAAGCTGCTCAAGGGGCAGAGCCTCGCCATTATTGCCCGCTCCGGTGGACAGGCGGTTTTGTCGGCGGATAGCGTCTATCATCATGGTTTTACGCTGGCACCTTTTTCTGAAAACTTTTTTAATATGCTCTCGGAAAAAACGAGGACCGGTGTCATACGCAGGACCAATCCCATCGACCTTGGTGATGTCTTCGATCTGAATGTCTATCTGGAGATAACAGAAAAAGCCCTCCAAGAAGATAAAGTTGACGGGGTTGTTGTTGTCCATTCCTATGCGGTGGGTCGCGACAGCGAGCCGACGAAAATATTTATTTCTTCCACAGCAGAGTTGTCAAAAACATATGGGAAACCTGTGTTATTTTGCATGAGCGGACATAAAGAAGACTGGTTTGAGATGCGGGAGGCCGCCGATTTTCCTCTCTTCATGCATGTCGATGAAGCCCTCGGCGCCCTCCGGCATTCCTATACGCATTTTAACAATAGAATAGAATCTTCCGGCAGACATCCAGGGAAGATACTGTTGAATGAAAAAAAGGATCAAATAGCACCCCTCCCGGCAGGTATATTGCGGGTTGATAAGGTCTTTGATCTGATCAGGGCGTACGGGCTTGATGTTGCGGATTACAGGATCGTCAATAATAAAAATGAGGGTCTCGATGCGGCCCATGAAATCGGTTATCCTCTTTCGCTGAAAACCGCTTCACCCGACGTGCTCCATAAAACAGAGCGCGGGGCGGTGTTGCTGAACATCAAAAATGAGGATATGCTTGCAGATGCCTTCGGACGCATCAAAACCGGCCCCTATCTTATTCAAAAAATGGTCCCTTCCGGATGGGAGATGATCATCGGCGGCCGCAACGACCCGGAGTTCGGCCCTGTCATTCTCTGCGGAACGGGTGGTATTTTTGTTGAAATCTATAAAGATGTGGCAATACGTGTGGCCCCAGTCAATGAAGAAATGGCCAGGCACATGGTAGAGGAACTCAAAGGCGCTGCCGTCCTAAAGGGATTCAGGGGACAGGCGCCATACGACATGGAGAGCCTTATTCGGGCCCTTGCCAATGTTTCACGACTCCTCATGGAACACTCGGAGATTAAATCCCTCGACATCAACCCATTTACCATCTTTACTGAAGGCGGGGGCGGAGTCGTTGTCGACGCCAGGCTTGAAGTAAAATAGCTTTTTTAAGCGACGCGAGCAATCCTGATTACAGATTAGCCGTATTGAAAGCGGGCCGCGGCCAATCGATCTTTGGTATTATTATTTTGGCAATTAAATATTTTAAAGGTTGTCATGCCGGATCTGATCCGGCATCCAGTTTCTCCAATGGATTCCGGCACCCGCTGGAATGACAAAAATACAATCTGATTTCAAATCAGGTCGACGTTTTTGTCGCCAGAAATAAGCCAATTCGACAAAATTTACCGCGTCCTTTTTTTCTTAATATTCATAACATCGCTTAACGTCAAGATATTGCGCGAAAAACTGTCTGGCACATACCTTGCTTTAATCGTTAAGGGATTTTTGTATGGTTTCTGGCACTGAGAATGGAAATATACGTCGCCAAGCCGTTTCGTTTATTCTGATTTTATTCGCGCTCACGTGGACAATGACGAAGCCGGCAGAGGTGTGTGGTACAGGAAACGAAATCGGAATCTACACGCAAAATTCTTACTTCGCTACTCTCATAACGCCCTGGTCTGTTCCAAACGTATTTCGCACACAGCGTTATTTTGTCTACACTGATACGCATGTTGGCGAGGGGGAAGCTCTGATTTCGGACATTACCATGCGTGGTCCTCCCTTTTAAAACGCCAGTAGCCGGCCTTTTAAGATGTGCTTTTTCATCAGATGAAATGACGTAGCAACCGGGTAATAAAATCATATGGAGATAGATGAGAAGAAGTGGCGGTTAACAGAAGTTAATAAAACAATAAATAAGGAGTGATCCATGTTAGAGAAAGGAAAATTAAAAACGATATTTATTATTTTTTTACTGATGGCCTTTGCGGCCGGATTTGGATACGGGGCATCACGGATGGTGAGGGGCGCCGACGCGGCAGTATCGAGGGGCACCGACGCGCCGATCATGGTCCCCGGAAACTTTGCTGAACTCGCGGAAAAAGTGCGTGATGGTGTCGTGAACATACAGACTGTCAAGAACGGAAAAGGCGACAGCAGGGTATTCCGCCAGTTCTTCGGCAATCCCTTTGGAAGACAGAACCCCTTTGAGGATTTTTTCGGCCCTGATTTCGGTGGCGACGATCCTTCGGAAAATTTTCAACAGAAGAGCCTCGGATCAGGATTTATTATCGATCGTGAAGGGTACATCCTGACCAATAATCACGTGGTAGAAAGCGCCGACGAGATTAAAGTCAAGCTTTCTAATGAGAAAGAATTCGATGCAAAAGTGGTGGGCCGTGATCCCAAAACCGATCTTGCCCTTATCAAGATTAACGGGCCTTCAGACCTGCGTCCTCTGCGTTTGGGCGATTCCGACTCCTTGAAAGTCGGGAACTGGGTTGTCGCCATTGGCAGCCCATTCGGACTGGAACAGACAGTGACCGCGGGCATAGTGAGTGCCAAGGGAAGAACAATAGGCGCGGGCCCTTATGATGATTTTATTCAGACAGACGCTTCCATCAATCCGGGGAACAGTGGCGGCCCCCTCATCAATACGAACGGTGAAGTTATTGGAATTAATACCGCTATTGTGGCAGCGGGCCAGGGCATCGGGTTTGCCATTCCAGTTAATATGGCAAAAGAAGTCATGCCGCAGCTCAAAGACAAAGGAAAAGTGACCCGTGGATGGATTGGCGTCAGCATTCAGGACATTACTCCTGATCTTGCAAAATCCTTTGGCCTTAAAGAAAGGAAAGGAGCTCTTGTGTCACAGGTCGTTAAAGACGGACCAGCGGACAAGGCCGGAATCCAGCAGGGCGATGTGATCACTGAATTCGACAGAAAAGCGATTAATGAGTCTAAAGACCTCCCCAGGATAGTAGCGGCAATCCCCGTTGGAAAGTCGGTTACGATGAGAATTTTACGTAACGGTAATGCCATGATGAAGGACCTGAAAGTGGGAGAAATGGAGGGCGAGCCTGTAGCAACAGCAAAGGCTGCTGTTCCCGGAAAAAAACTCGGAATTAACGTCCAGGATATTACCCCTGAGCTTGCGAGGAGCCTTTCTCTGCGGGACACAAAAGGTGTCGTGGTAACGAGAGTTGAACCGGGGAGCGCCGCAGCCAACGCCGGTATCCGGCAGGGTGATATCATCCGTGAAATAGACAGGAAACCTGTCAGGGATTCAAAAAGCCTCATCGAAAGTGTGGAAGCGGCCCAGGGAAACAGCGTATTGTTACTGATCCAGAGAGGTGATATGACCCTCTATGTTCCGGTGACACCGAGATAATATCTCATCAGATTAATCTCAAGCGCCCGGCCGGAGGAAGATTTTATAGTTTTCAATCCGGTCGGGCGATTAAATCTATTGATTCCCTGCAATAAATTGCGGGGTAACTATATTCCCTCGCCCCCCCCGAGGGAGAGGGAAGATGAGGGGGGATAAGGTCTTTATTCCTCAGATACCCCATAGATTGTTGTGGGGAGGTTCATCCCTCTGATTCAATCAACAGTTCCTGAATATGTAAAATAAACAGAAACGTGTCGGATAGTTTTACGAATTCTGAGAAACACGTAATACATCATTAAATCAAATAGTTAGATAAAATATATGGAATATACAGGGCGGCTTATTATCATTATTTGTCGGATATCTTTACAATTCGTGGTTACGGCATTGGTAGCGAGGATCATGTGCCATTATGACAAATATATTGAGTGAGTGTGAATCATTGTCTATCAGGGCTTTAGATGATGCCCGCAGAATCATGTTCGATAAATGGTATTAAGGAACAATTTGTGCATATTAAAAGTATGGACTGTGGGATACAGAATTTAGCGCACATCCTCCGTGAAGGGAGAGTCTAAGATGAGAATAATACTCATCATAGGGGCAATGTGGGTGGGGATATGCCTTATTATTTTATGGCTTAACCACCGCTTTCCCCGCCGCCGTTTTTCCATCAATGATCGTCAGGATATAACCTCCCAGACATCTGTGAGAACACAACATACGAAGAATGTTGTCATTCAACTGACCGGTGAAGACGGCGTGAAAGTAGTCTCCACGAATATCAGTATGTCACCGAAGACCGGCGAAATTTCCTCTCCAAGCGGAGAAGTAGAACTGGAATCATACCGGAAACCGGGTACAGCCGATGACATCAAAAAGGCCCCATCAGATTCAGAAAATGATGTCGGGTAAAAAATAGTAAAAATAATCGTTGCCGCAGTCCACTCCACCCGCGACCCTCGCCTATCTTGTTGAGTCCGCGGATATTGCATCTGAATATACAATTGGCTTGCGCTCCGCTCTTTAAAACATGTGCACTCTTCCAGAGTCCTTTGTCATTGTGTTTTTACTATTCAATGTTCACTAACGACTATTCACTGCGTTTCTCACGTCCCTGGTCCCACGGGTCTTCTCCGACCCTATGACTCGACTCCCCGACCCAATGACCCATTATTTAAACCATTGGTAAAGAGAATCTGGTAAAGGCGTAGTTCCCCATCACGAAAAGCCGCAGCGCTGCCGTTGAGATAAAGACGCCAGGTCCTGACGAAGATATCGCCAAACTTCTCTACAAACTGGTCTGCGTGTGTTTCAAAGCGCCGTGCCCATTCGTCAAGTGTGGTGGCATAATGAAGACGGAGATTTTCAATATCAAGAGCTACAAGGCTGTTTTCTCCCATAACTCTGATAACATGATCGAGAACAGGGATATAACCGCCTGGAAAAATGTATTTCATGATCCAGCCATCCCTGGGGGTATCTTTTTCTTTTCCGATAGTATGGAGAAGGCCTGCAGCCCCCGGTTTTAAGAGTGTGCGTATCTTCCTCATAAATGTCGGGATAAAGTCACGGCCAACGTGTTCGAACATGCCTATAGAAACAAATTTATCAAACAGACCGTTTACATTGCGGTAATCTTCCAAAACGACGCCAAGCTTGTCTTGAAGACCCTCGTCTTTAATCTTTTCTTGAGCATAACGTGCCTGTTCGGAGGAAAGTGTGCATCCCATACCCCTGACCCCATAGTTTTTCGCCGCATAGATGAGCATGCCGCCCCACCCGCAGCCGACGTCTAAGAGATTTTCTCCTTCCGCGAGATTCAGTTTTCTGCAGATATGCTCGTATTTTTGTTGTTGTGCTTGTTCAAGGGAATCGTTGGAATCACGAAAATAGGCACAGGAATATGTCATACTTTCATCAAGGTAAAGGCGGTAGAAATCGTTACCCTTATCGTAATGGTGGGAAATGTTTCTTGGCGAACCTTTTGTGGTATTCAGCGATTTGAAGTGGTTTATTAATATCGCGAGCTTTGTTTTAGGCGAGATCTTCATATTCTGGAAATATGGGTCCATACCAAGCCGAAGCAGCTCCTTTAAATTGCCTTCAACGACGATATTACCCTTCATATACTCTTCGCCGAATCCGAGACTACCTTTGCTGAAGATCCGGCTTGCCGCCTTGCTGGTCTTGAAGATTATGGTAAACGAAGGTTCGCCGTTGCCTCCCCGAAACATATCTCCGTCCCAGAACCGGACCGCAAAGCTTATGTAGGGGATGCTTTGATGCAATGTGCGAAAAAGTTGTTCAAGGGTTTTTTTCATAGATTGCTTCTACCCGATACCAGTGTTGTGAACTTCCTGTCTGTATACAATTATTAGCGGGATGCGGTTTTTTGTCAAGCTCTGCAGTGAACATCCTTCGACCGGTACAATGTTCTCTGTTCAACGTTCAACGTTTTTCCCCGACCCTATGACACGACGACTCAATGACTCAATGACCGCTTTTCCGCCATGCGCTATGCCCTCTGCGCTATGCTGCCTTTTCCGACCCAATCAACTCAATAAACACAAGTAACTCAATAAACTCTATGACCCAATGACTCGACGGCTCTCTTGTCAGTCAGGAATTTTAGTCTTGCAAATTTCTTGTACGCCTGTTTTGATAAAGATTGTGGGCTCGGAAAGGCAATATTACGTCTATATTCTGGAGTGTGCCGACCGGACTTTGTATACCGGCTGGACGAGTGACATAGACAAGAGAATCAATAGTCATAACAGCAGCAGGAACGGGGCCAAATATACCCGCAGTCGTCGTCCGGTCAGATTAGTTTTCATTAGGGGGTATTCAAGTTTGTCAGATGCTCTTAAAGAAGAAGCTCGTATCAAGAAAATGTCAAAGGCACAAAAAATACAACTGATAGAAGGTCAAGCACAAGGTTCAAAGTGCAAGTCACCGTAAATCACGGTCCAGCGTAGCGGTCTTCCTTCGTCTCACGGGTCTCCTCCGACCCGATGACTCAACGACCAGATGACTCCATGACCAAATGACTCTACTACTCAACGACACGGTTTCCCATTTTCCTTGCATTTCAGTCTTCCCTTTGATAGCATGTTCAAAAGAAATCGGTAAGGTGCCGTCTGCTTCTTTGAAGGAAAGGAGTATCAGAGTTCTCTTTAAGTATGGGTTTTGATATGAAGGATGTCAAAATAATTACAAAGAAAATTCAACAGTTTAGAGATGAACGGGATTGGTTGCAGTCCCACGATGCTAAGAATATGGCGGTCTCGATTATTATTGAAGCTGCAGAACTCCTCGAACATTTTCAGTGGAAAACAAAAGATGAAGTTGAACATTACATCAGTACAAACAAAAGTGAAGTTCAAGATGAAATTGCCGATATAGCTATATATCTTTTTGAACTGGCTGATAATCTTGGAATAGATTTAATAAAAGCAATGGAAGAAAAGATTGAAAAGAATTCCAAAAAGTATCCTGTATCAAAAGCAAAGGGCAAGTATACAAAATATACTAAATTATAATTATGCGCTTATATGAAGGCACCATTAGAGATTTTGACCATGATGTTGTACATAACAGCAGACATATTAAAACAAAATTATCATTCACATTATCGTAGAAATCCCCCTGAGCCTGAATATCGAGCATGGCAGCAATCTCTAACTATTCTCAATAATTCTTTCAAGTATTCCAAACTTGAAGACAACAAAATTATCGTTGAGTATGAATTGCCATATTCAACGCGTCGAATTGATGCTTTGATATTTGGAAAGGATCTAGCAGACCGCGATAGCATAGTTCTGATGGAATTAAAACAGTGGTCAAATAACCATGTGCATGATTGTGAAACTGAGGGTAATATTCTAATAGATTTTTATGGCAAGGAGGAAAAGCCACATCCTTGTCTGCAGGTGGAAGGGTATCATTTTGATCTGCAGGATTTTTTACGAATCTTTCGAGAACTACCACCTGTAAAACTCAGCTCTTGCGCATATTGTCATAACTATTCACGAAGTGAAAAAAACGTCTTATTCCGGCCCAAATTTGAGAGGATTATTAAAAAATTTCCTCTTTTTGCCAAAGAGGATGTTGAGGTTTTGGGGCAATATTTGCAGGAGCGCCTAAAGAATGGTGGTGGCCTAGAAGTGTTCAATCGTTTTATCTCAAGTCCAGTAAAACCATCAAAGAAATTGCTTGAGCATACAGGTGACATGATAAATAGGCAGCAGATATTCACTTTAATTGATGACCAAATAGCTGCATACAATGCTATTATGCATAAAGCAAAACAATTGAGTAGATCATCTAGAAAGGGTGTTGTTATCGTAAAAGGTGGTCCAGGGACCGGGAAATCGGTAATTGCATTAGAAGTTATGGGTGAACTAATGCGCCAGGGCAAAGTTGTTTATCATGCCACCGGATCTTCAGCCTTCACTAATACCATAAGAAAAATTGTTGGTCGTCGTGCTTCAAACCTTTTTAAATTTTTCTTTCATTTTACAAAACATTCAGACAACGAAATAGACGTATTAATTTGTGATGAAGCGCATAGAATAAGGGCTCATAGTAATGATTTCAGAGTGCCTAATCAATTTCGATCACGTGAACCCCAAATTGAATCTCTCATTAGACCGGCTAAACTAGCAATATTTTTTATTGATGAATATCAGGTCGTTCGACCAAATGAAATTGGTAGCGTTGCCTTGATAAAAAATACTGCAATAAAGTATGGGGTTGACGAAATTGATATTGCTGAGTTTGAGCTCAAAACACAGTTTCGATGTTCTGGCTCTGATGCATATTTACAATGGATTGATTCTATATTAAAACTTCGTGAAACAGAAATTACTCGATTTGACAATAAGATGGAATTTAAAATATTTAGCAGTCCTAATGCTCTCAGAGTAGCAATTGATGAAAAAAATAGAGAGAAGGAAAATAGTTCAAGACTAGTCGCTGGTTTTTGTTGGAAATGGAGTGATCCAAATCAAGATGGAACTTTGGTTAATGATGTGAAGATCAATGAATTTGAAATGCCATGGGAAAAGAAGAATGAATTTTGGAAGTGGGCTACAGATAAAACTGGAATGCAACAAGTTGGTACTGTTTATACTGCACAAGGTTTCGAATTTGATTATATCGGAATAATTTTTGGTAATGATTTGGTATATAGGGAAGAACAGGGTGGCTGGATAAGTAAGCCAGAAAATTCATACGACACACAAGTCACGCGTAATAATCCAGGATTGACCGAGCATTTAAAGAATGTTTATAGAGTCTTATTATCACGAGCTCATAAAGGTGTTTTTGTTTATTTTATGGATAAAGAAACAGAAAGTTTTTTCAAAGCTGAAATGGCTCTGGCAAATACAAACGGTAAAATGGAAAAAACGCAAAGCGTGCCTTTAGCGTTGGTAGGCTCTACTGACAATCTTGATCCGATATTATATGATGTTCCGGAGATTAAGAAATACACAGAATATCTACCTGTTTATTCATTGGCGGCAGCTGCAGGATATTTTGGCGAGGGCATAAGTGTGGAGGAAGAGGGCTGGATTAAGGTAAATGTTGATATGAAAATGAACAGACGAATGTTTGTTGCAAAAGTTATTGGTAATTCAATGGAACCGATAATTCCTAACGACAAGTATTGTATTTTTCGTTTCGGTGTAACGGGTACGAGAAATGGTAAAATTGTATTGGTACAACACAGTAGTATTGCAGATCCCGATACAGGTGGATCTTATACTGTTAAAAAATATACTAGTAAAAAAAAGTATGGTAAAGACGAAACTTGGGAGCATGAAGAAATTATTCTGCAGCCTCTAAACAATTCCTACAAGTCTATTGTAATAACTAATCCTGAAGAAGGGGAGTTTAATATCATCGCTGAATTTATGCAAATACTCTAAAAATAGATATGCTGATAGACAATACAGCCATTTTGGATAAAGGGGTGTGGGGGACGTAGTTGGTTGACCCGACTAACATAATCTTACTACGCATTGGATTCGAATGAGATCAGAATCAGCTATTGAAAAAGATAAACGAATGGCTCAGCGATGTCTCGAGTGTCCGATGTGTACGCATGCCAGGAAGAAACAGCGCGGATTTGCCTTCTGGTTCGTAAAGAACATCGAGAACGGCCTGTGCCCTTTCTGCGAGGCGTATGAAAGAGTGTATGGCAAGAAAGCGCATGAGGCTTGAAATTTGTTAGACGCAGGGTGCAGGGCTTAAATAACACGAAAATGATTGTATGAGAGACTTCGGGTTCCTTCCATTTCTATACTTGCGCACAGATAACTATTATTGACATCTATTCTATCATAAAAGCAACACACACATGGG
>JAEAMG010002531.1_pt1 | contig 11222 bp, 8 predicted proteins | sample 8958741 | NCBI WGS metagenome assembly JAEAMG01 (sample SAMN16933256, study PRJNA681125) | bioreactor sludge metagenome | isolation source: anaerobic bioreactor treating anionic surfactant - SDBS | place: India: Bengaluru | collected 2019-02-28
GTGTCTGATACACCGCGTTCTTCCTTACTGGGGCTGCTACGCAGCCCAACGCGGGGCAAGCCCGCTCGCCACAACAGCCCTATCTGCCGGGCGTTCAGCGTTGAGCTAAAGTTGTGTAGATACCTATGCCCCTATGAGGGTGTGTCAGTAAATGCAACTGTGACTGACCCATCGCCATCGGGGGCAAGCCCCCTCCCACAGGGGACTGCATGCATTCTGAACGTCGGGTTACCAGAACCGTTGCTGGGTCAGGCGGCTCCACCAGGTCAGCAGCACCCGGTCTACCGAGCCGCTGGCCGCCAGGCCCACCCGCTCCTGCAGGCTTTTACGCTCGGCATAGTGCAGGTGGAACACCTCGGCGGTCTTGGCCTTGGTGGCCAGGTATTCGTCGCTGGTTTGCAGTTCGTCGACCAGTTGCTTATCCAGCGCTGCAACCCCCAGCCAAACTTCACCAGTGGCCACGTCATCAATCGCCAGCTGTGGGCGATAACGCGACACGAAGTTCTTGAACAGCTGATGGGTGATGTCCAGGTCTTCCTGGAACTTCTCGCGGCCCTTCTCGGTGTTTTCGCCAAAGACCGTGAGAGTGCGTTTGTACTCGCCGGCGGTCAGCACTTCAAAGTCGATGTCGTGCTTTTTCAGCAGGCGGTTGACGTTGGGCAGCTGCGCCACCACGCCAATGGAGCCGAGGATCGCAAACGGTGCGCTGATGATCTTCTCGCCGATGCACGCCATCATGTAGCCGCCGCTGGCTGCGACCTTGTCGATGCACACGGTCAACGGCACGCCCGCCTGGCGGATACGCGCCAGTTGCGACGACGCCAGGCCGTAGCTGTGCACCATGCCGCCGCCGCTTTCCAGGCGCAGCACCACTTCGTCCTTGGGCGTGGCCAGGCTCAGCAGCGCGGTGATTTCATGGCGCAGGCTCTCGGTGGCCGAGGCCTTGATGTCGCCGTCGAAATCCAGCACGAACACCCGTGGCTTGGCCTCGGGTTTCTTCTTGCTGTTCTTCTTTTCGGCTTTGCTTTCGGACTTGCGCAGGGCCTTGAGCTGCTCCTTGTCGAGCAAGCTCGACTCGAGGCGCTCACGCAGGCCCTTATAGAAGTCATTGAGCTTGCTGACCTGCAGTTGGCCGGCGGCTTTGCGACGCCCTTTACTGCGCAGTGCCGCGAAGCTGATCAGTACCACCAGAATAGCGACCACCAGGGTGACGGTCTTCGCCAGAAAGCTCGCGTATTCAGCCAGAAAATCCATGTGTCTCCTTAAAAATGCACTGCGCCAGGCGCGGATTGCCCAAGCATACCGACGGGACCGCCGGGCGACCAGTGCTCAAACAACCAGCAGGTGCGCGCTCTAACGGGGTTTTAAAACAAGCGTATGTTTTTTCATTGACAGCTCCCTGGCATCCTCATAACCTCGCCAGACTTTCAACGTACCGGGAAAACGGACGTGGGCAGCATCTATTTGATTCGACATGGCCAGGCCTCCTTCGGTGCAGACGATTATGACGTCCTGTCGCCCGTCGGCGTGGAACAAGCGCAAGTGCTCGGTCGTCACCTGGCGGATATGGGCCTGGTGTTCGACCGTTGCGTGGCCGGCGACCTGCGCCGCCAGCAGCACACGGCCACCGCCGCCTTCGATCAATACAGCACCCTAGGCCTGCCTGTTCCTGCATTGGAAACCGACAGCGCCTTCAACGAATTCGACGCCGACGCAATCATCCGCGCCCTGCTCCCCGACCTGCTCAGCAGCGAACCCGACGCCCTGGACATCCTGCGCAACGCCGCGCAAAACCGCAGCGAGTTCCAACGCATCTTCGCCCTGATCATTGAGCGTTGGCTGGCCGGCACCTATGACACGCCGGGGCTGGAAAGCTGGCTGGGCTTCGTGGAGCGCGTCCAGGGTGGCCTGCAACGCATTCTTGAAGCAGCGGACAACACGCAGAAAATCGCCGTGTTCACCTCCGGTGGCACCATCACCGCCCTGCTCCACCTGATTACCCGGATGCCTGCCGCCCAGGCCTTCGAACTGAACTGGCAAATTGTTAACACCTCGCTCAACCAGCTGAAATTCCGCGGTCGCGAGGTGGCACTGGCTTCCTTCAACAGTCACACCCACTTGCAACTGTTGAAGGCGCCGCAACTCATCACCTTCCGATGAAATGCGGCCAACCGTGACCCCAAGGTCACTGGACTCACCATAAAAGGATCGAAACCATGACTGACGTAGCTAAAGCCGTAGAAGCAATGAAAGCCAAATTCAACCCAGCCGCTGCTGCCGGCCTGGACTTGGTGTTCGGTTTTCGTATCGACGACACCCAGAACTTCTCGCTGATCGTCAAAGACAGCACCTGCGAACTGCAAGAAGGCGAAAACCCTGACGCCCAAGTGACCCTGGTCATGGACGGCGAGACCATGAAAGGCATCGTCGACGGCTCCACCGACGGCATGCAGGCCTTCATGGGCGGCAAGCTGCGCGCTGAAGGCGACATGATGCTGGCCATGAAGCTGAGCGAACTGTTCCCGGCCTGATTCACGGGCAACCCTGAATCGCTGTGGGAGGGGGCTTGCCCCCGATGGCGGTTTGTCAGTCGCTTCATCAGTTGACTGATTCACCGCTATCGGGGGCACGCCCCCTTCCACATTTGGGCTGTAGCAGCAACGCCACCAACGCACTCCACCCGGTCTGGTGTGATGCGCCCAGCCCTCGCCCGGTCTCGCCATGGAAATACTCATGGAACAACACCAGGTCGCGACTGGCCGGGTCCGCCTCCAACTGCGCATACCCGGCCATCGATGGCCGTGCACCGTTTTCATCCCGCAGAAACAAACGAGTCAGCCGCTGGCTGAGGCTGTCGGCCACTTCCTCCAGCGATGCCAGATACCCACTGCCCGTCGGGTATTCCACCGAGAAGTTGTCCGCGTAATAGCGGTGAAATTCGCGCAGCGATTCGATCAGCATGTAGTTCACCGGCATCCACAATGGCCCGCGCCAGTTGGAATTGCCGCCGTACAAGCGCGAGTCGGATTCACCCGGCTGGTAACGGGCGCACAGGGTGTCGCCATTCATCTTCAGCGCCAATGGCTGCTCGGCGAACGCCTTGGACAGGGAACGCACGCCAAAGGCCGAGAGAAACTCGTCATCATCGAGCATGCGCCGCAGCAGATCCTTGGTGCGCTCGCCACGCAACAGCGCGAGTAACAGACGATTGCCCTGGCCCGGTTCGTTCCAGCGCGACACCAGCTTGGCCAGGTCCGGCCGGTGATGCATGAAACCCAGCAGCCGCTCACGCAACCCCGCCAGCCCTTCGTGTTCGCGCTGTTCCAGCACCAGCACGGCAAACAACGGCATCAGGCCGACGATGGAGCGCAGGCGCACCGGCTCGTTCTGGCCGTCGGGACGGTGCAGTACGTCGTAGAAGAACAGGTCCTGTTCGTCCCACAGGCCTTCGGCGCTGTCGTCGACACGGTTGATGGCGCCGGCGATGTACAGGAAGTGCTCGAAAAACTTCACGGCAATATCAACGTACACGACATTGCGCTTGGCCAACTCCAGGCCGATGCGCATCAAGTCCAGCGCATACGCTGCCACCCAGGCGGTGCCGTCGGCCTGATCGAGCTGATAACCCGGCGGCAACGCCGCCGAGCGGTCGAACAAGGCGATATTGTCCAGCCCCAGGAAGCCGCCCTGGAACAGGTTGCGGCCTTCGGCGTCCTTGCGGTTGACCCACCAGGAGAAATTCAGCAGCAGCTTGTGGAAGATCCGCTCGAGGAAATCCAGATCGCCCACACCGGTCAGCGCCTTGTCCTGCTGATACACGCGCCAACTGGCCCAGGCATGCACCGGTGGGTTGGCGTCGTCGAAACGCCATTCATAGGCTGGCAGTTGACCGTTGGGGTGCATGAAGCGGTCCTTCACCAGCAACAACAACTGTTGCTTGGCATACCCAGGATCAATCAGTGCAAACGCCACCGCCTGGAAACCCTGGTCCCAGGAGGCGTACCACGGGTATTCCCAGGTGTCGGGCATGGACAGGATGTCGAAGTTGGACAGGTGCCGCCAATGGGTATTGCGGATATGCAGGCGCTCGGGCGGTGGCGCGGGCTGGGCCGGGTCGCCGTCGAGCCACTGGTTCACATCGAAATAATACAGCTGCTTGGACCACAGCAAGCCGGCCAGGGCCTGGCGCTGCACATTGCGGGCGTCGTCATCGACGATGCCTTGCTGCAAGGCGGCGTAGAAGTCATCGGCCTCCTGGCGACGCTGCTCAAACAGTTTGCGCGCGTTGACCTCGTGCGCATCCACGGGCGCAAAGCGCAGGTAAAGGCTTTTGCTTTGCAGGCCCGCCAGTTCAAGGATAAAGCGCGCGGCAACCTTGGTACCGGTGTCGCGACGAATCGCAGCATCCAGCCCTTCGACCACGTAATCGTTGACCCCATCCTTGAACGGCCCCGGCGCCGCTTGCCCGTCGAGCAACGGGAAGTTGCTTTCGTTTTCACAGAACAGCCATTCCAGGCCTTCCTGGCCCCAGGCGCTGAGATGCCGATCGGGCAGTTCATGATGACGGGCCAACACGTGTTCGCCTTCCAGCCTCAACTGCGGCTTGCGCGCATCAACGGTCCAGCTCCAGTCATTGCGCGCCCACACCTGCGGCAGCACCTGCAGGCGCGTCGGCTGCTGCGAACGGTTGTGCACGGTGACGCGCATGAAAATATCGTCGGGCTGGTGCTTGGCGTATTCGATGCTGACGTCGCAGTAGCGGTTGTCTTCGAACACGCCGGTATCGAGGATCTCGTACTCGGCATCGTCCAGCCCACGCCGGGCGTTTTCGGCGAGCAGGTCGGCGTAGGGAAAGGCGGCATGAGGGTATTTGTAGAGCATGCGCATGTAGGCATGGCTGGGCACACCGTCGACGAAAAAGTACAGCTCCTTGACGTCTTCACCGTGGTTGCCCTCGGCGTTATTCAGGCCGAACAGGCGCTCCTTGAGGATCGCGTCGCGCTCGTTCCACAGGGCCAGGCCCAGGCACCAGCGTTGTGCCTTGTCGCTGAAACCGGCCAGGCCATCCTCGCCCCACCGATAGGCGCGGCTGCGCGCATGTTCATGGGGGAAGTAAGTCCAGGCATCGCCGTCGGCGCTGTAGTCTTCGCGCACCGTGCCCCATTGGCGTTCGCTCAGATAGGGGCCCCACTCGCGCCAACGCTCGGCATCCTGCGTCGCCAGGCGTTGGCCTTCAATCGTGTCCAGTATTCGGGTGTCGGGTGTGGCCGTCATCGGGTCCTCCATCGCCTACCAGGTGAGGAGCAGTGTAGAGCCCAATGACGCCCGGGTGCACATGAAGACTTAGAAGATGGCGTACGTGTAGTTGAAGATCAGGCGGGTCTGGTCCTGATCGGCGGTGCCGGTGTTTTTGCCGTGATAGGTACCGGTACGCAAGGTGGTACCGAAGCCTTTCAGAGGACCGGCCTGGACTACATAGTCGAGGCGCAAGTCGGTTTCGTTTTCTTTCTGGTCAGGGCCACCGGCCACCTTCGACTTGATATCCGTACCGTCCAGGTAGGCCACGGACGCTTTCAAGCCCGGCACGTAGGCCTTGAAGTCATACGCGTACTGCCCGAAGTTGACCTGCTCGCCCGCCCGAGAGAATTGGCCCACCACCGCGTCGGTGAACAGGTAGAAGTCGCTGCCGCCGGCACCTTGGGCGTGCGGGTCGGCAAGGCTGCCCTGGTTGACCCACACAAAGCCACCGTCGCCACCCACGCCGATATGGCCGAGCATCAGGCTGCTGCCGCCCAGTTGGTAGGTGAACGCGGCACTGTAGGTTTTGTTGTCCACTTCGTTCGCGTGCTTGGCGTAGCCGCCGTTGTTGTTGAACTGGTAGCCGCTCTCGCCATTCTTGCCGTCGCTGCTGCTGTCGAAGTAACGCAGATCGGTCTTGAACGACTGATCGTTACCCAGCGGCAGCACATGGACCAGGCCAACGTAGTTCTGTTTGTAGAAGTCCTGCAGGTTGGCGTAGTAGTACTGCAACGTCAGGTTTTTCGCGATGGCGTTGTCGGACGAACCAAACGGTTTGTAGTCCACCCCACCAAATTTGAAGCTGTCGCTGTCGCGCGTACCGCCGGCCACGCTCAAGCCCGTGGAGTTGCTGGAGGCACGGCCTTCGACGCGGTTCAACTCGCCGCCGGTGAAGGTGACGTTGGGAATATCGCTGGAGCTAAGGATGCCGCCGTCAAAGGTTTGCGGGGCCACGCGGCTGTCGTTGGAGACCAGGATCGGTAGCACCGGCGCCAAGCCACCACCGACATGCAACTCGGTCTGGGAAATGCGGAACTTCACGTTGCCGGCTGCGCGACCGAAGGCATCAGCCGGCTCGGTGCCGTTGTTCCTGGTCGGGAAAAAGCTGTTGCCGTTACCCGCCAGGCCCGGGCCTGCGGTGTGACCATCGCCACCGTCCAGGCGCAGGGCACCGAAGGCCATCACGTCGAAACCCAGGCCAACGGTGCCTTGGGTGAAACCGGATTTGTAGTCGAAACGCAGCGCGGTTGCCGCTTCGCGCAAGTCGTTGTTAGTCCCCGAGCGGTTATCCGCGCTGTAGTACATGGTCCGCGAACTGACGGACGCATGGCTGTCTTCGAGAAAGCCGCTGTGGCCATTGCCCGTGCCCAGCGAACCGAGCCCGAAGTTATCCGCGTAAGCCTGTTGTGCAAGAACGGCGGCCGTGATCGACAACGCCAGTGTAGAAATTTTCATTAACTGCGGCCCCTGAATGTTTTTTTATCGTGCTTGGCGTGCAAACCCGTTGTGGGCTCTGCAAACGTGACGATTCTTTCATGCCGGCCTGGACGGACCTCGTGAAGCTTTCTTTAGAAAAGTGCCTGGAAAATGAAATTTCCTTGCCGCCGTTTTTTGTCATATTCACGTCATTTCATTCATTTGCAGAATGAAGTCCAGAGGATTCTTCGTTTGCACGCCCGCCCACAGCCCAACAAAATCCAGGCATAGGCCGCGCCCATCTCCATCGCCATCAGGAATTTTTCTATGCACGCCACCGCACATGTCAGCCCCGACGAGATCCGCAAGGGCTTTTCCAAGGCCATGTCCGACATGTACCGAGATGAAGTTCCCCTGTATGGCGCACTCATGGAGCTGGTCGCCGAGACCAACACCCGCGTACTCGACACCGAACCGGGCCTGGCGCAACAGCTGCAACGCACCGGCGAGATCCAGCGCCTGGACATGGAACGCCATGGCGCCATCCGCCTGGGCACCGCGGCGGAACTGGCGACCATCAGCCGCCTGTTCGCGGTGATGGGCATGCAGCCGGTGGGCTACTACGACCTGACACCCGCCGGCGTACCGGTGCACTCCACCGCCTTCCGCGCCGTGCATGAAAGCGCGCTGCAAACCAGCCCGTTTCGCGTGTTCACCTCGCTGCTGCGCCTGGAGCTGATCGAAAACCCCGAGCTGCGTGCGTTTGCCGAAACCGCCCTGGCCAAGCGCTCGATCTTCACCCCCCGCGCCCTGGCGCTGATCGAGCAATCGGAGAAAGACGGCGGCCTCACTGCTTCGGATGCCGATGAGTTTGTGCGCCAGGCCCTGGAAACCTTCCGCTGGCACCACACTGCGACCGTCACCGGCGCGCAGTACCAACAGCTCAGCGACCAGCACCGCCTGATCGCCGACGTGGTGGCTTTCAAGGGCCCGCACATCAACCACCTGACCCCGCGCACCCTGGACATCGACCAGGTCCAGGCCGCCATGCCCGGCAAGGGCATCACCCCCAAGGCCGTGATCGAAGGCCCACCCCGCCGCCACTGCCCGATCCTGTTGCGCCAGACCAGCTTCAAGGCCCTCGACGAACCCATCGCCTTCACCGATGCCCAGGGCAGCCACAGCGCGCGCTTCGGCGAAATCGAACAGCGTGGCGTGGCGCTGACGCCCAAAGGCCGCGCGTTGTACGACCAACTGCTGAATGCCGCGCGCGACGAACTGGGCGCCTTCCCCAACGAGGGCAACGCCGCGCGTTACATGCAATTGATGGAGCAGCACTTCCAGGCCTTCCCGGATAACCACGCGCACATGCGTGAACAGGGCCTCGCTTACTTCCGCTACTTCGCCACGGAAAAAGGCCTGGCAGCACGTGGCCAGGCCGATCAACCGCGCACGCTGGAGGCACTGGTCGCCGCCGGCCATGTGGATGTCGAACCGTTGGTGTATGAGGATTTCCTGCCGGTGAGTGCGGCGGGGATTTTCCAGTCGAACCTGGGGGACGCGGCGCAGAGTCACTACGCAGCCAATTCGAACCAAGCCGAATTCGAGAAGGCCCTGGGGCGCAAGACGATTGATGAATTGAAGCTGTATGGCGAGACGCAGCAGCGCTCGATGGATGAATGCACCCGCACGCTGCTGGGGTAAAAACCGACAGTGCCCACCCGGCTCACCGGCGCAATCCTTGCGCCGCAACAGTCCCTTGAGCCGGGTGGGCGAGCGGCATCATAGGTAGGCGGGACAGAGATGTCTTTCAGTCAATTCTGAAAAAATCTGCACAGCCGATGGCAGGTGTGGTTCTCTGCTTAACCCAGTCGCCCCACAATCTCGTCTTTGACCAACAGTCGTTTCTTCTTCAGCTTCTCCACATCCTCATCGCTGGCTTTGGCCGATTCCGCCTTAAGCACCTCCCCGTCGGCAGCGTCGTATTGAGTGAGCAGCGAGTCCAGGCGTTTGTCGCTCGCCCTGCGTTCGTGAACGTCTTCCTTGCTCAACCCCAAATCCTGATACAGGTCGTGTTTCACTGGCATGGCGTACCTCCGCAAGTTGATCAATGGCTTACACCCTTGAAGCTAGCCCATTCCGACGGGTCTTGTCATGTTTAGGCTCAATCCATCCCCGTTCGTCGCGACGCAGGCAATGGGATCAAACCTTTGCCACGTCCAGCCCTCCACTGTAGATCGCCACCCGAGGGAGAACGGTTTCATGACTCACGCTGCCACTGCTGTCGACACCCAATGCATCAACACCCTCCGCACCCTGGCCATGGACGCTGTGCAGAAGGCCAACTCCGGCCACCCCGGCACGCCCATGGGCCTGGCCCCGGTGGGCTATACGCTGTGGAGTCGCTTCCTGCGTTACCACCCCGAGCATCCCGACTGGCCCAACCGTGATCGCTTTGTGTTGTCGGTGGGGCATGCGTCGATGCTGCTGTATTCGCTGCTGCACCTGGCGGGTGTGGTCGAGATCGATGCCCATGGCAAACGCTCGGGGCAGCCGGCGATCAGCCTGGACGACATCAAGCAGTTCCGGCAGATGAGTTCCAAGACCCCGGGCCATCCCGAGTACCGCATGACCACCGGCGTGGAAACCACCACCGGGCCGCTGGGCCAAGGCTGCGCCAACAGCGTCGGCATGGCCATGGCCGAGCGTTGGCTGGGCAAGCGTTTCAACCGCGACGACCAGGTGCTGTTCGACTACAACGTCTACACCCTGTGTGGTGACGGCGACATGATGGAGGGCATCAGCAGCGAAGCCGCGTCGATGGCCGGGCACTTGAAGCTCGATAACCTGTGCTGGATCTACGACAACAACACCATCAGCATCGAGGGCCACACCGAGCTGGCCTTCAGCGAAGACGTGATCAAGCGCTTCCAGGCCTATGGCTGGCACACCTTGCACGTGACCGACGCGAATGACTTACAGGCCTTGAGCGAGGCGCTGCAAACCTTCCAGCGCACTACCGGCGCGCCCACCCTGATCGTGGTCGACAGCGTGATCGGCTATGGCTCGCCGCACAAACACAACACCGCCGCCGCCCATGGCGAGCCATTGGGCGATGAAGAAATCCGCCTGACCAAGGCCGCGTATGGCTGGCCCGAAGACTCCAGTTTCCTGGTGCCGGACGAAGCCCGCAACGTGTTGCGTGATGCGCTGCTGGAGCGCAGCCGGCCGCTCTATGAAGCATGGAACCAGAGCTTGTCGCAGCTTGATCAAGCCGAGCCGGCATTGGCCGACGAGTTGCGCCGCATGCGCGCAGGCGAAATGCCGCAGCATTGGCAAGATGACCTGCCCAGCTTCGACAGCGACGCCAAGGGTGTGGCCAGCCGTGCCGCCGGTGGCGAAGTGCTGAATGCGTTTGCCCGGCACATCCCCTGGCTGCTCGGCGGCTCGGCGGACCTCTCGCCCTCGACCAAGACCAACCTCACCTTCGACGGTGCCGGGCGCTTCAGTGCCGACGACTACAGTGGGCGCAACCTGCACTTCGGCATCCGCGAACACGCCATGGGCGCGATTGCCAATGGCATGGCGCTGTCCTACCTGCGGCCGTACACCTCGACGTTCCTGGTGTTCAGCGACTACATGAAGCCGCCGATCCGCCTGGCCGCGATCATGGAGCTGCCGGTGGTGTTCGTGTTCACCCATGACTCGATTGGCGTGGGCGAAGATGGGCCGACCCACCAGCCCATCGAACACCTGACCCAACTGCGCGCCACGCCGGGGCTGCTGACCCTGCGCCCCGGCGACGCGAATGAAACCTTGGAACTGTGGAAGGTCGCGCTGGCGCAGACCCACAGGCCAAGTTGCGTGGTGCTCTCTCGCCAGCCACTGCCGACGTTGGATCGTACGAAGTATGCGGCGGCGTCGGGTGCGGCCAAGGGCGCGTATGTGCTGGCGGGGGCTGACGATCCTAAGGTGATTCTGTTGGCAACGGGCAGTGAAGTCAGCCTGGCGGTTGCAGCTTATGAGCAGTTGAAAAGCGAAGGGATTGCTGCGCAGGTGGTTTCAATGCCCAGCTGGGAACTGTTCGAAGACCAGGACCAAGCCTACCGCGACAGTGTGTTGCCGCCGGCAGTGAAGGCACGGGTGGTGGTGGAACAGGCCGGGCCACTGGGCTGGGACCGCTATGTCGGCCAGACCGGCGCCAAGGTGGTAATGAACAGCTTCGGCGCGTCAGCACCGCTGGCGAAGTTGCAGGAGAAGTTCGGGTTTACGGTTGAGAACGTGGTGAAGCAGGCCAAGGCACAGATCAACCTGACGCAACACTGAGCAACATGTGGGAGGGGCGGTGCGACGATTCAACTTGCTCCCGATGGCGGTCGGTCAGCCACAAATGCATCAACTGACACGCCCTCATCGGGGCATAGGCATCTACACAGCTTGAGCCGAGCCACCTGCGTAGCAGCTGTCGAGCCTTGGCGAGGCTGCGTGAGGCCCTCACAAACACCCAG
>JAEAMG010002536.1_pt1 | contig 11202 bp, 6 predicted proteins | sample 8958741 | NCBI WGS metagenome assembly JAEAMG01 (sample SAMN16933256, study PRJNA681125) | bioreactor sludge metagenome | isolation source: anaerobic bioreactor treating anionic surfactant - SDBS | place: India: Bengaluru | collected 2019-02-28
TGGCGGTGAACCTGCTCCTGGGCGGGATCGTCCGCGCGCGCAAGGGCCCTGCCCATTGGGGCGTTCTACTCGGACACATCGGCATCGTGGTGCTGCTGCTCGGCGCGGGCATCCAGTACCGGTATTCGGAGAGCGGCAACCTGACGCTGTACGAGGGGGAGCAGTCCAGCGAATTCGAGAGCTACTACGAGTGGGAGCTGGCGATAGCCGACGCGTCGGGCGATGGATCCTTTACGGAGCATATCATCCCCGGGCGCCAGTTCATGCACGCCGGCGCGCGGACGTTCCGCAGTCCGGCCCTGCCGTTCGAGGTGTGTGTCGAGAGGGCGTTCCGCAACAGCCTGCCCCAACCCGTGAAGCCCGGCGACACGCCCGCGGGACCTGTCGTGGACGGGTTCACGCTGGTCTCCCTGCCCCCCGACAAACAGGCCGAACGCAACGCGGCGGGGGTCTACGTGACGATCCGGCCTGCGTCCGGCGAGGCGACCGAGGCCATTCTCTGGGGCGTGTCGCCGGTTCCGCTGACAGTCGAGATGGACGGGAAACCCTGGGTGATTGATCTCCGTAAGGAACGGTTTCAGCTGCCGTTTGCGGTGGCGCTGGACAAATTCACCCACGAAATGCACCCCGGCACCCAAATGCCCCGGAAATTCGAGAGCGACGTGCGCAAGGTAGAGAACGGCATCGAGCAGAGCGTCACCATCAGCATGAACGCCCCCCTCCGCCATCGCGGCTACACCTTGTACCAGGCCTCGTGGGGACCGCCGGACGCGGGACCCGGCGAACCGCTGTTTTCGGTGTTCGCCGTGGTGAACAATCCGGCCGACCAGTTCCCGCTGTACGCCTGCATCATCATCAGCGTGGGCCTGTGCGTGCATTTCGCGCGGAGCCTGGTGCTCTACCTGCGCGAGCAGAGTGAAGGCGCGGCATCATGAAACGGCGGTTTACCATCCTAACGGCCTGTGCGATGTGCGCGGCGGCGGTGTGCGCGTTCGCGCAACACCCGCCCCTGCCCGCAGAGGCGCCGCCCGCGCGCTGGGACCGGGAAACGCTCGAACTGTTTGGCGCGCTGCCCGTGCAGGACGGCGGCCGCATCAAGCCCATGGCCACGTTGGCCGCGTTCAAGCTGCTCAACCTGCGCGGCATGCGGTCGTGGCGCGGTCCCGAACGGCCGGGCGACAACCGCCGGGAACGGATGCTCGCGGGCATGACGCATCCCGAACTGGCGCCGGTCGAATGGCTCATGGACACGCTGTTTTACCCGCGCGCCGCGGCGTCGTATCCGGTGTTTCTGGTGCATTCCGACGAAGTGGCGGAGGCCATAGGCGTGCCGCACCAGGGCAAGAAGAAACGCGACCGGTACTCGTACCTGGAACTGCTGCCGGGACGCACGAAGCTGTTCCAGCTCGCCGACCAGTATGCGGCCCGTTCCGGAGGCGAACTGACGGGGCTGCAGCGGCAGATCACCCATCTCGCCCACAATGTGGCGGATTACGAATCGCTGTTGTCGTTTTTTGATTTCGCCCGCGAAACCTACCCCACCCGGGCCACCGAAGGTTTGCGCCTGATCTTCACCGAGGAAGATCAGACCCGCTACAGCGATGTGCTGCGGCGCGCGCCGCTGCTCGCGTCGGTCATTCACACGCTGAACACCGCGGAAGGCGGGGAACTCAGCGCCGAAAAACGCGAGGCCGAGCTGGCCGCCCTGCGCGACCTGCTGGGGCGCGTCGACCGCTTCGGGTCGTCCGCAAAGGGCATTGCGCTGCTGCCGCCGCTGTCCAACGGTTCGAGCGAGCAATGGGTGTCGCCGGGGGACGTGGTGGCGGAGGCGTTCATGGCCGAGGAGCCTCCCGAGGCGCACCTCGCGCTGGCGGAATCCCTCGAGACCCTGGCCGCGTCGGTGGATGACCGGTCGGCGTTCAAAGAGCGCCTGCGCGGCGTGCACGGCGAACTGGTGGGCCGGGCCGCGGAACGGGGGGAATACCGCAGGGTGCCGCTGGAGATGTCGTTTTACCGGTATCAGCTCATCGGGCGCAGCCTGACGCTGTTTATCCTGTGTTTCGTGCTGGTGGCGCTCACGTGGCTCAAGCCCGGCTGGCGGCGGCTGACAGCCGCCGCGCCGTATGCGCTGCTGGTCCCGACGGCGCTGCTGGCGGCGGGCATCACGATGCGGTGCATTATCCGCGGGCGGCCGCCGGTTACCACGTTGTACGAGACGATTCTGTTCACTACGGCCGTGTGCGTGGCGCTGGCCATCGCCATCGAACTGATGAACCGCCGCCGCATCGCCGTGAGGCTGGGCGCCGTGCTGGGCGTGGCCGGCATGTTTATCGCCAACCGCTATGAACTCAAGGAAGGCGTCGACACCATGCCCAGCCTGGTCGCGGTGCTCGACACCAATTTCTGGCTGTCTTCCCACGTCACGACCATCGTCATGGGCTACGGGGCGGCCCTGCTCGCCGCGGCCATCGGACACGTCTACATCCTGGGGCGGGTGCTGCGCGTCCGGAAGAACGACGACGAGGTCTATGCGGGCATTTACCGCATGACCTACGGCGTAATGGCGTTCGGCCTGCTGTTTTCCGTGGTTGGAACGGTGCTCGGCGGCATCTGGGCCAACGAGAGCTGGGGCCGGTTCTGGGGATGGGACCCCAAGGAAAACGGCGCGCTCATGATCGTGCTGTGGATGCTCATTCTTTTCCACGCCCGGCGCGGCGGCTATATCCAGGGGCTCGGTTTCAACATGGGCGCGGTCGTGTGCGGCATGGTGGTGGCGTTTTCGTGGTGGGGAGTGAACCTTCTCGGCGTCGGCCTTCACAGCTACGGGTTCACCAGCGGCATCTTCCGCGTGCTGGTGGGGTTCTACGTTCTCGAGACGCTGGTGGTGTTGCTGGGGTGTTTTGTGTGGCTGCGCGACCACGGCTACCTGGCGCCCGCCGAATCGACGCCGTGACCCCGCCCGGGCCAGCGCGATGTTGACCCCGTCCGAAATGGCGATACCGTATGTGCAGGACTGCCTTCCGAACACGGATTTTTCACCATAAAGGAGCGGTGTAATGAAACGACAGCTTGATCGACGTGAGTTCTTGAAATCCGGATCGCGGGCGGGCGCCGGCATGGTGTTCGCGGGCGCGGCCCTGGCGCAGGCGGACGCCCCGCAGCCTCAGCCCGCGCCGCAACCCCAGCCCGCGGGAGCGCCCGTGCGCATCGGGCTCGTGGGCTATGGCAAGCGCGGCCGTTCGCTCATCAGCACGCTGAACGCGCTGGGGCCGGACGTTGAGATCCGCGCCATCTGCGACGTGCTGCCCGAGCGCGTCGCCGAAGCCCAGACCGCGCTCGAGGGCATGGGACGTCCCAAACCCGCCGGTTATGCCCAGGGCGAGGAAGACTTCCGGCGGCTGTGCGAGCAGGAGGACCTCGACATCGTGATGAACGCCGCGCCGTGGCACTGGCACGTGCCCATCTGCGTGGCCGCCATGGAAGCCGGCAAACACACCGCGACCGAGGTGCCCGCCGCGGTGACCGTCGAGGAATGCTGGCAACTGGTCGATACGGCCGAAAAAACGGGCAAACACTGCATCCTGCTGGAAAACTGCTGCTATTTCCGCAACGCCATGATGGTCCTGAACATGGTGCGCAAAGGGCTCCTGGGCGAAATGCTTCACGCGGAAGCGGGGTACCAGCATTACCGGATCGCCAACAACGTTTTCGACGCGGAAGGCAACCTGCTGTGGTGCGGGGAGCACGAGGCGCGGCGCGACGGCTGCCTCTATCCCACCCACCAGGTCGGTCCGGTGGGGCAGTGGATGAACATCACCCGCGGCGACCAGTTCGCGTACCTGGTGTCGATGAGCAGCAAATCGCGCGGACTCAACCTTTTCGCGGCGAAACATTTCGGACCGGAGCATCCCCTGGCGACGCGGGAATACGCGCTGGGCGACATCAACACGACCCTGATCCGCACGGAGAACGGGCTGACCATCACCCTGTACCACGATACGCAGGCCCCGCGCCCCTACGACCTGATCTACCGCGCCCAGGGCACCAACGGTCTGTACATGGGCACGCTCGACAAGATCTTTATCGAGGGCCGGAGCCAGGGCGACCAGTGGGAGGATATCGCCCCCTACCTGGAAGAATATGAACACCCCCTGTGGAAAGCGCTGCAACAGAACGCGCTCGGACACGGCCACGGCGGTGGTGATTACATCATGATGTACCGCCTGATCCGGTGCCTTCAGGCGGGCATCGAACCCGACTCGGACGTCTACGACGCGGTCGCCTGGAGCGTGATCGCGCCGCTCAGCGAGATGTCCGTCGCCGAGAAGAGCCGGCCGGTCGATTTCCCCGATTTCACGCGCGGCAAATGGCGCGAACGGCAGCCCCTGGGCATTGTCGAGGCGTGAGCCGGGGGCCCGGCGGCAGCAACGACGCGGTTTACCGTATGGCAACGGGCGGGTGTTTGAGCCCCCGCCCGTTTTTTCTTCGCAGGGCGTGTTACGGAACGGGGTCTTGCCGGGACGCGTAGTAGGCGCTCAGCGGGTCGCCTGAAAGCGCCTGTTCGGGGAGCCCCGCCGCGCCGCCCGGGGCGCAGGTCGCGACCACGTTGATTGGCTCGGGCCCAAACACGACGTTTCCCCATACCATTCCGCGCGCGGGGTCGTGGAAGAAGGCCGCGGGCGCGCCGTTCACGGTCACCTGGCCAATGCGTTGGCCGCCGGTGGCGATGACCACGCAATCCTGCCGGCCGGCCGGGCCGTGGAGGGCGAGGGACAGGGTCCCGTTCGCGGGGTCCCACTGTTCGGAGAGGCGTTTTCCGCCCCACTGGTGATACATCGCGTTCACAGGCACTGGGCGGACATAGAACAACCGCGTCTGGTTCGGGAGCAGCGCAATCTCCCTGAGATGCGCGAGGACCGCCCGGCCCCGCGCGACCGCCGCGGTTCGTGTGTGCACGTCATACAGCGCGAGAGGCCGGTCTTCCTCGAATGGCGGCAACGGCAACCCGGTGAACGCCACGGCCGTTGTGGCCGGTGCGTTGTTGGGGTTTGCGACGACGACGAGGGCATCATCCCACGTGCGGTTGTGATACAGGGTGGCGCAGGCGCCGGGCGCGGTAGCGGCAAACGAGTCGCGAGACGTTGGAAACAAGTACAGTTCGGATTCGTACAGGCCGAAATAATGCTGGGCGGCGTTGAAGGTCTCGACAAAGAGGACCTCGTCGGGACTCACGCCGGATGCATAGGGGAACTTGTCCGGCCAGAGCCGCCAGTCGAGGTAGCTGTATTGCCCGCCGCCCGTGAGCAGGTCGTAGGCGTAGGCGAGCTCCGCGCCGCAGCGCGTCGCCTCACTATCGCCCGCCCAGAGGCAGCCCTGAGCCGGTTGATTGTGGTACGACCCATACTGCGCCCAATACGACTCGACCGACGGAAAAGTATAGCCCTCGCCGAAGAGGTGGCAATCGAACGCGGATATGGCGGGCAGAATAAACCCGTGACTCGAGTGGTCGATCAGCACGGCATGGGGAACTTTGGCCAGCAGGGCCTGGCGGCGGCGCCAGTTCACCTCGTGCAGCTCAATCAGACAATCGTACACCGGTTCCGGATGGCCGTGTTCCTTCCAGAGGGAGCAGTTCGCGTAGGGCAGGTTATCGTCGATATACATGCCGTCGATGGGGTAATGCTCGAGCATGTCGGCGATAGTGGCCATACGGTACTCGGCGAGCCCGTTGGGCGAGGCGAGGCAGGTGGCCATGAGATCGCAATAGGGGTCCATGGGGGCGGCATAACGCCCGCCGTAATTGAAACCCTGCCAGAGCGGCCATTCCCCCGCGGCGATGCGTTCCTGCACGCCCGGCGCGTTGGCGTACATAAGGTCCGCGTTGGCTGTCCAGATAAACAGCATGCCGGTGTCGTGCACGGTTTTCAGCACGCGGTCGAATTCCCCCGCGGGCGGCCGCGGCTCGCCCGGCGTACCCAGGCGGTGCATCTGGAACAGCGTGAATCCCAGCCGGGCGGCCGTGCGGATTTCGTCATCGGTGGGGTAGGGGTGTTTGCCGTCGCCAATCCAGATGAACATGCGCAGGTCGCGCCAGCGGGGATGGGGCAGGCGGTTCGGAGCGACTGCCAGGCCGGTGCGGAACGTGAACGACTCGCCGGCCGGCACCACGAAAGGTTCACCGTCCGGTTCGGCGCGTACGATGTGCTGCGTCAGCCCCACCGAGGCGTTGCCGCTGCCGGATTCGGTTACGGTCAGCGACGCGAGCGGAGCGTCGGCGGGTTGCCGGTACGTGCCCCCGCGATCCGTGAAGATGGCCAGGGCGGCTTCGTGGCTGAACACCTCGAGGCACGAGGTGAGCGTCGCGAGCCCGACGGTTTGCCCGCCTTCGGGCAGGGCCCCCTGGAACGAGTCGATCCCTTCCGAATTCCGGCGTTTGTGGAGGTAGTGGCTGAACTGCCCCTCCGCGCTGACCTCGAAACGGATGCCCTCGGTGAGCGCAAAATCCGCGGCGGGGCTCACCGTCATCGCGCACACCACGACGCCGTCGTTGTAGAACGTCGTCTCGAGCGTGTAGGGCGCCCCCTCGCGCAGGGCGCCCCGCGTGTTCAGGATGACCTGGTTTCTCCCCTGGGTAACGACATCCGTCGTGCCGCCGGTGCATTCCGACAAGGGCGTGCGATCGAACCACACGTCAGCGGGTCGCCGGAGCCGAACCAATCCGTCCTCTTTGGTTTCCAGTCCCGTGATCGTGCCCGAGGCTCGATCGACGGTGTAGCGGTATGTCGGGCCTTCGACGACAATGGCCGTGTCGCTCACGGTACAGCTCAAATCCTCGGAGGGCAACGGTTCACGCAAGACCTCCGTGATCGTCTTGCTGACCGGCGAGGCGCCGAGGTTCAGGGCGGCAACGCCGCAGACCACCATGCCAAGCCACACTGATTTCGGCATCATGCGAGATCTCCCCCGGTCGGCCCGGATTCACGGCGCGCGGTATTACGAGGCCGGCGCCGAAAACGTCATCTGGGTCTTTTCACCGCTGCCGGACTCCCCGTTCGACACGAGCCATGTCCGGGGCGCGCGCTGCATGATGTCGACCGGTTGCGCCACGCGGCGTTTGATGCCGGCGATCTGAGACGCCAGGTCGCGGTGCGGGGCGCCCACCAGTTCGATGGGACCGCCGAAAAACGCCATGACGGTGCACACCTCGTCGCTCAGTTTGCGCACGCCCGACACATCGAACCGCACGGGCCCGGCGGCGATCCGGTATTCCCAGAGCCGGCTCGTGCATCCCGACGCCTCGAGCCAGTCGTCCAGGCCGTCCTTGATCGTCGTTGCGGAGGACGGAAACACGGGGAGCTTGCCCGCGGCCTCGGCCATGACTTCGTGGGCGAGGGCGTCGGCCTGGGTGCGGGTCATGTTGAAGGCACGCAGCACTTCGTCGGGAAGGGCCGATTTCTGGATCACGAAGAACTGGAATCCCCATCCGGCGACTTTGCGCATGTTGGCGACGGCCTGGGCCCGGCCGTCGGGATGCGACAGGTTGAGCCACATCTGACCCGCCATCGACGCGGCGAAGGCCTCGCCGCCTTCGGTGGTTGCGAGCGGATCAACCGTGATGCCCGGCGTCATCTCGGCCGCGGCGAGCGCGGCGGCCACGCTCTGCATCGATTTGGGATACCGCGGGCGCGCCCCTTCCAGCGCGCCCGGCCGCGATTCCCACGTGCCGGGCACCAGGGCGTGTTTCACCCCCGCGGCGGCCCATTTGCCGGCTTCCGCGTACAGGGCCTCCGCGCCCGCGTCGTCCTCGACGGTGCACCAGAACCGGGGGGCGTCCGCCAGCGCGGCGGGGCAGGGGAGTTTGCTGCGCATCCAGGTGAAATAGGTCTCAACGTCTTCCGGTTTGGGCACGGAAAAGGTGATGAACACCGGGTCGGCGGCCAGCGAGGCGCCGGGCTCGAGCCGGACGGGCGGGTCGTAGACCGAGGCGATCTCGCCCTGCCAGGTTCCTTCGAACGGTTCCAGGTTGATGCCGGACCGGGCGATGTTCAGCGGCACCACGCCCAGGGCGATGGTGCGGTCGTTCGCGGGATCGCGGAAAAATGCCAGCGACGATTTGGCCGTGCGGTCGAAGGCGGCGTACCCCGCCCGCATGTCCAGCCGGCGGATTGCGCTTTCCATTTTGCCGCTGACATTCTTCATGCAGCCCGGCCCGAATATCGCCGGGCTCATTTTCTTGATCTCCAGGGGCGTCTGACCGGCATTGGTGACTTCCATGCGCACCACCAGGAACGGGTATTCGTTCTGCACGGATACCCGGTGAAGCACCTTGAGGCCGTTGCGTTCCGGGAAATCCGAGCGGAAATCGCTGCATCCCCCCATGGGCGTGTCCGCGCGCTCGCGGTCCGCCGCGCCTTTGTCGAGATCGGCCAGAGGGATCACCGTGTCGTCGCCGAGCGTGATCGACGCGCGGGCCTTCTCGATGAATTCGCCGAGACCCTCAAACTGAATGGTCCATTCCGCGTTGTCGGTCGCGTAGAGGAACTGCGCCCGGTTTTCGTCAAACGAAAACACGTAATGGTCGCGAAGCGCCCACGGCAGCGCGGAGAAATCCTGTTTTTCCTCGCCGGCGGGTGCCGGCAGGGCGGTGAGAACAACGGCCATCACACAAAACGCCACCCGAATGGACATCGAACGCAGGATCATCATCGGCCCTCTCCAGAACGTTGCAGGCGCACGAGGTCTGCCGTGCGCGCGGTCTTACCCCGGTTTTCGAGGCGGGATTATACACGATACTCGCCCGGAACCGGACATGCGGGCCCCCGTGCAGGGTCCGGCATGCGGGCGAGACCCCTGCGCTGCACTTCGCCGGCATCATTCCCGCCGTGAGTGCGGGGCGGATCCTGTGCGATGAAGCCGTCCCCGAACGCGGGCGCGGTGGGATCTCTTTCGTGCGCGAACGGCCGGCTAGAGCGATTCGCCGATCGCCACCGTGACGGCCAGGGCCTCGCCGCCCCGCAACACGGCGATGTCCAGGACGGTCGCCGGCTGGCCCGTCAGGGCGCGGTGCGCGTAATCAAACGACTGCCCCGCCATGTCCATCCCGTTGACGGATACCAGCAGGTCGCCGGAGACCAGTCCCGCCCGCTGCGCAGGGGAGTCCTCCGCGACAAACAGGCTCCAGAGGTCTTCCACCTGTTCGGCGGGGGTGACGCCGGCGCTGTGCACCGGGGGGTCGTGCCACGGCACCGGCACGAGCGGCCGCAGGTGAAGCGTTCCCGCGGCGCGGTCGAGCGCCAGGGCGAACCGCGTGTAAAACCGCATGCCGAGCCGGGGCGCGGCGTGTTCTTCCAGGACCTCGCAGAGGGGCGTCACAACCTCGAGCGGCCCGACCGTGCACTCCGGCAGGCGGATTTGGGTGGCGCCCCGGACTCCGTCTCCATCCGCCACCCGCAGCCGGGGCGTATGCTCCGTGAACAGGCCCCACTGCTCCAGGAGGTCCCGCGGCAGCGCGAGCGTTCCGCTGAATGCCGTATCGAGTTCGGCCTCGACGGCATGCGCACCGTTTAGCGTGACGGGCACGCGCATGACGCCGCCGGGTCCCGTGGTCATGGGCACGGCAATCCATTCAGGGCCCATCTCGAGCGGGTACCGGGCGATGCGGCCGCCCTCGCAATCAAGGAGGAAGCGTTCCGGAAGTCCCGGCAGCCCGAGAATGCCCGCGACGCGCAGTCCATAGACCGATTCCATGGGGGCCAGGCCGGCCGCGTAGGCGCCGCACCCGATCGCGGGCCGTCCCGCGACCTCGAGGGCCTGGACCCGCACCCGCTGCGCGGTAAACCCGCCGATCTGCTCCGGCTCACCCACGCTGGGCAATCCGAGCGTGGCGGCGATGGGGGCGTCGAGCGCGACATAGGGCGCCGCGGTGTCGACGAGAAACGGATACGGGCCGACGCCGTCCAGCCAGACCGGCACGAAGGCCCGGCCGCGCACGATGGTGACCTCGTGCCCGGCGGACAAGGCGGCGGGCGTCTGGCCGGCGATGAACGCGGCCGCTGCCACCAGGGCGGTGATTCCGGAAACCATGGCATCCTCTCCGCGAGTATACCCGCCTTGACTTCCCCCTCGCCGCGGGGGCTGGGTTATTTCAGGCCGAGGACGTCCTGCATGTCGTACAGGCCGGGCGCGGCCGTCATGACGAACCGGGCCGCTACGAGGGCGCCGCGCGCGAAATTGTCGCGGTTGTGCGCCTTGTGCGTGAGTTCGATGCGCTCGCCCTGCCCGATGAAGCTGACCGTGTGTTCGCCGACGACGTCGCCGCCGCGCAGCGCGTGCATGCCGATCTGGTTGCGGGGCCGCGCGCCCACGAGGCCTTCGCGGCCGTGGGCGACGTCGCGGGCGTAATCGAGTCCGAGCGCCTGGGCGGCGCGTTCGGCCAGGCGCACTGCCGTGCCGCTGGGGCTGTCTTTCTTCTGGTTGTGGTGGGTTTCGCAGATCTCGACGTTGTAATCGAGCCCGAGGATCGACGCCACCTCGCCCGTCAGCTTGAAGAGGAGGTTAACGCCTACGCTCATGTTGGGCGCGTATACGATGGGCACGCGCGCGGCACATTCTTTGAGCACCGCCGCCTGAGCCTCGGAAAGTCCCGTAGTGCCGAGCACCGACGGTTTTCCGGCCTCGGTTGCGGTGCGTACGTTCTCGATGCACGCGTCCGCAACCGTGAAATCGATGAGACAATCCGCCTTGCTCAGTTCCGCTGCCGGCTCCGCCGAGACCACCACCATCCTGGGACGGCCCGACTCCGTGCCGACCACGAGCTCGGTACCCGCGAGGGCCGGAATATCGAAGGCGCCGCCGATCTCGATATCGGTCGTGGCCGCGGCCAATTCGAGAATGCGCCGGCCCATGCGGCCACATGCACCTGCCATGCAGATCTTCATCGTCTTCCCCTTGCCTCGTTATCCGCTAGATGGCACCCACCTGCTCGAGAATTCGCTCGAGTTTCTCGAACAACACCGGCTGCATGGGCACGAGCGGCAGGCGCAGCACGTTGTTAATCTTTCCCATGCGGTGCAATGCCGCCTTGACCGGCATGGGATTCGTTTCGAGAAACAGCCCTTTGAACACCGGAAGCAGATCGTAGTGGTGCTTCTGAGCTTCGGCCAGGTCCCCCTTATCGAAGGCGGCGCACATGGCGGCGACTTT
>JAEAMG010002504.1_pt1 | contig 11197 bp, 8 predicted proteins | sample 8958741 | NCBI WGS metagenome assembly JAEAMG01 (sample SAMN16933256, study PRJNA681125) | bioreactor sludge metagenome | isolation source: anaerobic bioreactor treating anionic surfactant - SDBS | place: India: Bengaluru | collected 2019-02-28
GCCAACGACGTGCTGACGGCAACGGCCAGCGGCGCATTCGCCGACAAGAATGCCGGCAGCAACAAAGTTGTGACGGTACAGAACGCCAGCCTGTCCGGCCTTGACGCAAGCAATTACACCTTGGGTACGACCGGTGGCACGGCAATGGCCAGCATCGCGCAGCGTACGCTGAACCTGGGCTATACGGGTGTCGACAAGGTGTATGACGGCGTGACCGGCGCGCAGGTGGCGATCAGCGACGACCGCATCGCCGGCGATGTGCTGAGCGCATTGGCCAGCGCGGCGTTTGCCGACAAGAATGCCGGCAGCGGCAAGACGATAACGGTACAGAATGCCAGCCTGTCCGGTAACGATGCTGCTAACTACCGCCTGGCCAGCGCGACTGGCGCGACCACGGCCACTATTGCCCGCGCGGCATTGACCCTGGCCAGCGTCAGCGCCAGTGACAAGGTGTACGACGGCACGCAAGTGGCCAATGTCAGCGGCACCGTGGCGGGCGTGATCGGCCAGGATGCCGTCAGCCTGGCGGGCGGCAGCGGCACGTTTGCCGACCGCAACTATGGCAGCGGCAAGACGGTCAATGTCAGCGGCTTTGGCCTGTCGGGCGCGGATGCCGGCAACTACGCTTTGACCTCGAGCGGCGGCGTGGCCCAGGCCAGCATTGCCCAGCGCGCCCTGTCGACCTGGATCGGCGCGGCCGGTGGCTTGTGGAGCGACGCCGCCAACTGGGAAGGCGGCGTGGCGCCAAGCGGCGCCAATGTGCTGGCGGCCGATTTCGCGGCCAGCACCGGCAACGTGGTGTACACGGCGGCGGCCGGCGACACCGTGCTTGATCGCTTGAGCTCGCGCGGCGGTCTGAACCTCACCGGCGGCAGCCTGCTGGTCAATAATGCGCTGACGGTGGCCAACTATGCGCAGACCGGCGGCTTGCTGGGCGGCCTGGGCAATATGACGGTCAGCAACAGCTTCAGCCAGAGCGCCGGCGCCATCCATATCGGCGGCAACCTGGCCGTGACCCAGGCCGCCGGCGACCTGCGTTTCGCGGCATTGACCGCCAATGCCATCAGCCTGAACGCTGGCGCGGGCGCCATCAGCCAGAGCGGCGCCGTGGTTGCCGGCAGCCTGGCCACGCAATCGCAAACCGGTACCGTGCTGAACGACGCCGGCAACCGTGTCAAGAACTTCAGCGCCGGCAACAGCGGCGCCGGTGGCATTGCCCTGACCAATAACAGTGCGCCTGACGTGCTGGTGCTGGGCGGCCTGGCGACCGGTTCCGGCGACGTGCGCATCGAAAGCACGGGCGGCATCGAGAGCCACGCCATCAGCACTACCGGCGGCAACGTGAGCCTGATCGCACACAGCCCCGTCAATGTGCAGGGCGTCGTCCAAGGCAACGACGTCACCGTCGATGCCAGCACGGACGTGGCCTTCGGCGATGGCGCGCGCGTCAATGCGGCGCGCACCATTGCGGTCACGGCCGGTACCGGCGTTACCTTTGCCGGCGCAGCCAGGCTCGATGTGCAGGCCACGGGCGGCATCGCCGTGCTGGCGAAAAACGGCGACCTGACGGCCGCCGAGACCGTGCGCATCAACAGCCGCGGTGCGCCCGTGACGCTGCTGGCGCCGAATGGCCGGGTCATAGTGCCGGCCTCGGTGCTGGTGGCCCAGCCGGTGGCGATGCCCGTGGTGCCGCCAAACACCATCATCAACTCCAGCAATACCTTGCGGGCGCTCAGCGAGCAATACAACCCGCTCAACCAGTTCGCTACGCCCAACAGCGTGATCACGCTGCCGCTGGCGGGCAAGAAATCCAAAGAATCGACGAAGGAAGCAACAGATGATCCTCAACATGGTATCAAGAAGACCTATTGCAACTAGGCCGATGCTGGCGGGCGCCATGCTATGGCTTGTGCTGATGAGCATGAGCCTGCATGCGTTCGCCCAGGTAGCCGGCACAGTGACGCAGCTGAGCGGGCCGATGATGGCGAAAAAGGCCGACGGCAAGGTCAAGATATTGTCGCTCAAGTCCGAGGTGGAGGCTGGCGATACGCTGGTGACGGAGAAAAACACCTATGCCCTGGTGAAATTCATCGACAACAGCGAGATCACCCTGAAGCCCAGTACCACCTTTGTGGTCGAGCAGTTCGCCTACCAGGCCGACCAGCCGGACGGTGACCGGGCCTCGTTCAACCTGCTCAAGGGAGGCTTGCGTTCGCTGTCGGGCTTGCTGGGCAAGCGCAACAAGGAAAAGTTTTCCCTGAAGACGCCGGTCGCCACCATCGGCATTCGTGGCACGTATTTCACTGCCGAATATATCAGCGCCGGCGGCTATGTGGCACCAGGCTCGTCGCTACCCAAAACGGCGTCGTCGCCAGGGGCGTCCCTGGCGCCAGGGCTGTACACGTCGGTGACCACCGGACAAATCGTGGTCAGCAATCCAGGCGGCACGCTCGATATCGCCGCCGGCCAGTTTGGCTACACGCCAAGTTTCAAGCAGCCTCCGGTGCTGCTGCCGACCAATCCGGGCATTCCATTTACGCTGCCGCCGGTGTTCAATCCCAGCAGGGTCCCGACCGCCAGCAATACCACGCCGGGCAAGTCGAACAACGTCGACTGCGAAGTACGCTGATTTTCGCTTGACCTTCCCATCATGGTAGGGACGATCCTGTAGACATCACCTCTTATCTACAGGATCCGCGCCATGCAGCCAGCTTCCCCTTATGTGCAATCGTTCACGGTCGAAGGCATGACCTGCGCCTCGTGCGCCGCCCGCGTTGAAAAGGCGCTGGCAGCCGTGCCGGGCGTGACCAGCGCCAGCATCAACCTGGCCACCGATATGGCCAGGGTGGCGTCCAGCCAGAACGTTGCGCTGGCCACCTTGCAGGCGGCGGTGGACAAGGCCGGCTATGCGGTGGCGCAGCGCGAGATCGACCTCAATATCGCCGGCATGACGTGCGCCTCGTGCGTGGGCCGGGTGGAAAAAGCCTTGCTGAAGGTGCCGGGTGTGCTGGCCGCCAGCGTCAACCTGGCCACGGAAAGCGCGCGCATCGCGGTGACGGGCGACGCCGATGCGGGCGTCCTGATCGCCGCCATCGACAAGGCCGGCTATGCCGCCACGCTGCCTGCCGCCAGCCGGGCCAGCGCGCCTGCCGCCGTGCCCAACCGCGACGGCATGAAAGTGGTGTTCGCGGCCGTGCTGGCCTTCCCGCTGATGCTGCCCATGCTGCTGGAATGGGGCGGCATCCATCTGATGCTGCCAGGCTGGCTGCAATTTGTGCTGGCCACGCCCGTGCAGTTTTACTTTGGCGCGCGTTTCTACAAGGCGGGCTGGAAGGCTGCGCGCGCCGGCAGCGGCAATATGGACTTGCTGGTGGCGCTGGGCACGAGCGCCGCGTATGGCTTGTCCGTCTATCAATGGCTGACGGCGGGCGAGATCTTGCCGCACCTGTACTTCGAAGCGTCAGCCGTCGTCATCACCCTGGTGTTGCTGGGCAAATGGCTGGAAAGCCGCGCCAAGCGCCAGACGGCCTCGGCCATCCGCGCGCTGCAAGTGCTGCGTCCGGAATCGGCCCGCGTACGGCGCGACGGCATCGAGATCGATTTGCCCGTGGAACAGGTGAAAGTGGGCGACCTGGTGGTCATTCGCCCCGGTGAACGGGTGGCTGTCGATGGCGTGGTGGTGAAAGGCGCCAGCCAGGTCAACGAGTCGCTGATCACGGGTGAAAGCTTGCCGGTCGATAAGCATCCGGGCGACAAGGTCACGGGCGGCGCCATCAATGCCGATGGTTTGTTGCTGGTACGCACGCAAGCCGTCGGTGGCGAGACGACCCTGTCGCGCATCATCCGCCTGGTGGAAGACGCGCAGGCGGCCAAGGCGCCCATCCAGCATCTGGTCGACAAGGTCAGCGCGATTTTTGTTCCCGTGGTGCTGCTGCTGGCGCTGCTGACCATGCTGGGCTGGTGGTTCGCGACCGGCGAGCTGGAAAATGCCATCATCAATGCCGTGGCCGTGCTGGTCATCGCCTGCCCGTGCGCGCTGGGCCTGGCCACGCCGACTGCCATCATGGCCGGCACGGGGGTGGCGGCCCGTTACGGCATCCTGATCAAGGATGCGGAAGCGCTGGAAGTGGCGCACGCCGTCNGCCGACGTGGGCATCGCCATGTCGACGGGCACGGATGTGGCCATGCATGCTGCCGGCATCACGCTGATGCGTGGCGATCCGGCCCTGGTGGCGGATGCCATCGATATCTCGCGCCGCACTTACAGCAAGATACGGCAGAATCTGTTCTGGGCATTTATCTACAATATGATCGGCATTCCGCTGGCCGCCTTCGGCTTGCTCAACCCCATGGTGGCGGGCGCGGCGATGGCCTTCAGTTCCGTCAGCGTGATCAGCAATGCCCTGTTGCTGCGCCGCTGGAAAGCCCGCAGTCATGCAGCTAGCGCGCACACCAAGGAGCAATAAGAATGAATATCGGCCAGGCAGCCAGTGAAACGGGCGTATCGGCAAAAATGATACGCTACTACGAAAGCATTACCTTACTCAAGCCCAGCGCGCGCAGCGACGCCGGTTACCGCATCTACACGCCGAACGACTTGCACGCCTTGCGTTTTATCAAGCGCGGGCGGGGGCTGGGTTTTTCGCTGGAGCAAATCCGTGAACTGCTGTCGCTGTGGCAAAACGACCAGCGCGCCAGCGCGGACGTGAAAGGCATCGCCCTGGCCCACGTCGCAGAGCTCAACAAGCGCATCGCCGAACTGACGGAAATGCGCGATACCCTGGCCCACCTCGCGCAATCGTGCCATGGCGACGACAAGCCTGATTGCCCCATCTTGCAAAGCCTGGGGCTGGCCGGCGATACGGAAGCGAAACCATGTTGCCATTGATGTAAATCAACGGAGGTGCATATGGCGTATGAACTGTACTATTGGCCCACGATACAGGGGCGTGGCGAATTTATTCGCCTGGCCCTGGAAGAGGCGGGCGCCGACTACCGCGACATCGCCCGCTTGCCCGAGCGCAAGGGGCAAGGCATGCCGGCCATGCTGGCCTGTCTCGATGGTGACAATACGCCACAGGCCGCCTACGCGCCGCCCGTGCTGCGCGATGGCGACTTGCTGATCGGCCAGACCACGAATATCCTGTTGTATCTGGGCCGGCGCCTGGGCCTGGCGCCGCGCGCGGAAAGCGGCCGCCTGTGGCTGAACCAGCTGCAGCTGACGATGGCTGACTGGCTGACGGAAGTGCACGACACGCACCATCCGCTGTCGATGAATCAATATTATGACGAGCAGAAACAGGCGGCCCTGCAGCGCAGCGCCGATTTCCGCGCAACACGCTTGCCCAAATTCCTCGATTATTTCACCCAGGTCTTGCTGAACAGCCGCGGCCAGTACCTGCTGGGCGCAAGACTCACCTATGGCGACCTGTCGCTGTTCCAGATGCTGGCCGGCCTGCATTATGCGTTTCCGCAAGCCATGGCGCGTCTGGCGCCCGCCTATCCTGCCTTGCAGGAATTGCACGATACGGTGGCGGCGCGGCCGAACATCGCCTCTTATCTGCAGTCGACGCGCAGAATTGCGTTCAATGAGGAAGGCATCTTCCGGCACTACCCCGAGCTGGACGGATAAAAGAACAGCCGGCGCAAGGGCCGGCTGTTCTGCGTGCGTATCGTTTTGCGTGTCGCTTATTGTGCGCTGGTGACGGGGTAGCCCGCCTCGACGATGGCGGCGCTGATGGCGCCCAGTTCGGCGGGCGATTCCACCGTGACGCGCTTGCTGGCCAGGTCGATCTGCACCTGTGCGGCAGGATCGACGCCTTGCACCGCTTTCGTGACCGAGCCGACGCAATGGCCGCAGCTCATGTTTTCAACTTGTAACTGATACATGCAAGCACTCCTTGAATGATTAAGTGCTCCCACTGTAATCCTTCCCCCGATGGTAAGGTCAAGGGGAAAGCTGGCGTGAGGATCAATTCAGCAGAAAATCGTCAGCTTGCATGGGCGGCGGCACATTCTCATCCTGCACGGATTCGCGCAGGCTGATTTCGATGGCGCGGCACATGGCCGACAGGGGCAGGTCGTTGGCATCTTCGCCGAACGGTTCCTCGATCTCGTCGCCCAGGGCATCGAGGCCAAAGAAGGTATAGGCGACGATGGCGACGACGAACGGCGTCATGAAGCCCAGCGAATCGACCAGGCCGAAAGGCAGCAGGAAACAGTACAGATAAGCCGTGCGGTGCAGCAGCAGCGAATACGAAAACGGAATCGGCGTGCTGCGGATGCGTTCGCACGAGGCGCCCGCCGCTACCATGGCCGAAACCGTGTTATCGATCTGTGCGGTGAGGATGCTGTCGATACGCCCCTGCCGGACGCAGTCGGCCAGATCGTGGCCCATCTGCAGCATCAGGTAGTCGGACGGGTTCGAGGCCTTGCAGGCCGCTTCCCATTCAGCCGGGCGCAGCAGCGGCTGCAAGTCGTCCGGTCCGCGCGTGTCGCGCAACTGGTGGCGCAGGGCGTGGCAAAAGGCGATGGTGCGGTAGATCATGCGCACGCGCACATCGTCCAGGCCCAGCCGGGCGTGGGCGGGCGTATCGCTGTGGATCATGGTCTGGCACTGGCGCGAGAAATTACGGCTACGCAACACCAGTTCGCCCCACAGCTTGCGCGCTTCCCAGTAGCGGTCGTAGGCGGCCGTGTTGCGAAAGCCCAGGAAGATCGCCAGCGGCAAGCCGATCAAAGTAAACGGGATGGTGGTGAGGATGATCTTATGGTCGAACAGGGTGCCGTGGCACCAGGTGACCAGGGTGGCGATCAGGGTATTGACGATGAGGGTGGTGCGGATGCGCGGCAGGACGGAGCCGCGCACCACCAGGAACAGCCGTAGCGCCGATGGACGCTCGCGCACGATCATGCTGTGCTCCCGGTTTGGGGCTGGTGATCGGCAAGGAGGGAAAGACAGAATGGCAAAGGCCGGGAACAAAAAGCCCGCTGTGTGTGCGGGCTGAGCAGGGTGTGCATGGGAAACAATGTAGGGGAGACGGCTTGAGTATAGGCCGCAGACCTGTTTCCAGCCAATTCACAGTGGCGATAGCGGTTATTCATTTCATGAATGAATATTTCATTTGTAAGTATTTGTGTGAATTTCAGTGCGGCACTGAGCCGAGCATACGATAGGTAGCCAAAAAATCATAGCGGCAAGCTGGCGTGCATGGCGATGCGTGACAAAGGGAGAGATTTACCGCAGGGGCGTCTGTTAGGCTGAGTGAGCTTATTGGAAATATTTCCTAAGGCAAATACGCCTGCCTGATAGCCGCCGCCAGGGGCCTGGCCATGCCCGTTCATCCTTCTTTGGAAAGTGGTCTACATGTTTAAAGTTTCCAGCATCTGCCTCGCCACCCTGATCCTGTTGCAAACACCTGCCAGCTGGGCCGGCCAGCCCGCTCCACTGAGTGCCCGGCAGCAGGCGCTGGCAGCGCAAATCGATGCCAGCATCGCGCCCTACTACAAGTCTACCGAACCGGGTGCCGTCGTCATCGTCGTCAAGGATGGCCTGCCCCTGTTGCGCAAGGCGTATGGCTTGGCCAGCGTGCAGGATGGCCAGCCGCTGACGCCCGACATGTCGCTGCGCCTGGGTTCCATTTCCAAACAGTTCACGGCCGTCGCCATCCTGCTGCTGGCCGACCAGGGCAAGCTGGCCCTCACCGATGACATCACGACATTCCTGCCCGACTATCCGACCCACGGCAAGAAAATCACGATTGCGCAGCTGCTCGCGCACACCTCCGGCATCCACGACTATACGGTCAAGCCTGAATTCGTGCCTAACAGCACGAAAGACTTGAGCGTGGCGCAGATGATCGATTTCTTCAAGAACGATCCGCTCGATTTTGAGCCGGGCACGCAGTGGCGCTACAGCAGCTCCGGCTATTTTCTGCTGGGCGCCATCATTGAAAAGGCTACGGGCCAGCCGTATGCCACTTTCATGGAACAGCAGATCTTTGTGCCGCTGGGCATGAACGACACAGCCTATGAAGGCCACGAGCGCCAGCCGGGCAAGCGCGCGGCCGGACATATCCGTTCGGGCGAGGCGTATGTGCCGAACCTGCCCCTGAGCATGACGCAGCCGTATGCGGCTGGCGCGCTTGTCTCCACCGTGGACGACCTGGCGCGCTGGGATGCGGCCATTTCGGACGGCAAGCTGCTCAAGGCCGCCACCTGGCAGCTGGCGTTCACGCCGGTAAAACTGAACGATGGCAAGGCCACCCGCTACGGCTATGGCTGGATGCTGGGCACGTGGCAAAACACGCCCGTCATCCACCATGGCGGCGGCATCAATGGCTTTGCCACGTATGCGATGCGCTTGCCCAAGGAAAAAGTCTACGTGGCCGTGCTGGAAAATTCGGACACGGGCCTGGTCGACCCCGATGTGGTGGCGCGCAAGGCGGCCGCCGTCGCCGTGGGCCGGCCGTATCCCGAGATCAAGGTCATTACGCTCAAGCCCGCCATACTGGATGCCTATGCGGGCGTGTACGCCATCAACGACAAGGCCGGCTACACGATCCGCAACTTCGAGGGCAACTTGCTGCTGCAGCGCACGGGCCGCCCGGCGCAACGCATGCTGGCCTATTCGCCAAATGGTTTCCTGATTGAAAATACGCTCACCACAGCCGAATTCGAGCGGGGACCGAAGGGCGAGGCGCAGCTGATTCTCAATGACGGCGGCGAATCGAAGTCGGTGCACGAGCGCGCCAGCGCCGCGAAACCGGCGCGTACGGTGGTTGCCATGACGACGGCGCAATTCGATGCCTACGTGGGCAAGTATGCGCTGGCGCCCGAGGTCTACCTGGAAGTGACGCGTGAAGGCGATAAATTCTTCGCCCAGGTGACGGGTTTCCGCAAGCTGGCCATGCTGCCGATGAGCGAGACGGCATTCTTCTCGAATGAAGTCGATGCGGAAGTGCGCTTCAGCAAGGATGCCGATGGCAAGACGCAACAACTGGTGCTGCGCCAGGAGGGGCAGGACATGCCGGCCAAACGCGTAAACTGAGTTTCCCTGGCTGATTTTCCATCCGTGCACAGGCGCCGCAAGGTGCCTGTTGTCATTGACCGTTATGTTCGCGTGCGTACTGTCGCGCTGCCAGTCCTCCAGCATACTGCCCGGCTACCCCACGCAATCCCGGGGCGCCACGACCAAGGAAACCAGATGAGCTATCAGACCACGAATCCCTACAGCGAACAGATCGAGCAGACCTTCACTGCGCATAGCGATGCGCAAATGGACAGTATATTGGCCCAGGCCGCCACCACGTTCGAGAGCGACTGGCGCCAGCGCAGCTTTGCCGAGCGCAAGGCAGTGGTCAAGAAAGCGGCCATGCTACTGAAAGAACAACGCGATAGCTTCGCCAAATTGATCACCGTGGAAATGGGCAAGCTGCTCCAGGAAGCGCAGCAGGAAGTGTCGCTGTGCGTGAAAATCCTCGACTACTACGCCGATAATGCCGAGCAATTTCTTGCGCCTAAGCAACTTGACGTCAAGCGCGGCGCGGCCAGCGTGGAAATTGCGCCGCTGGGCGTGATCTTCTGCGTCGAGCCGTGGAATTTCCCGTACTACCAGCTGGCCAGGGTCGCGGGTCCGAATTTGATGGCGGGCAATACCTTGGTCGTGAAACACGCGTCCAACGTGCCCCAGTGCGCACTGGCCTTTGAAAAGCTGTTCCTCGACGCGGGTGCGCCAGCAGGCGCCTACACGAATGCGTTCTTTTCCAGCGAGCAAGTGGCCACGGCCATTGCCGATCCGCGCGTGCAGGGCGTGGCGCTGACAGGCAGTGAGCGCGCCGGCGCCTCCGTGGCGGCCACGGCCGGCAAGGCCCTGAAAAAAACCACGATGGAACTGGGTGGCAGCGACGCCTTCATCGTACTGGACGACGCCGACATGGACCTGGCCGTCAAGCTGGCCGTCATCGGCCGTATCCAGAATGCCGGTCAGGTATGCGACGGCTCGAAACGCTTTATTCTGGTCGACAGCATTGCCGATACCTTCGTCGAACGCTTCCAGGCAGAACTGGCCAAGCTGCAGGCAGGCGACCCCATGGATCCCGCCACGACCCTGGCGCCGCTGTCGAGCAAATCGGCGTTGGACTTGGCCGTCAAGCAAGTCGGCCAAGCCGTGGAGGGCGGTGCGAAATTATTGCTGGGAGGCAAGCGCATCGAGCGCGCCGGCTACTTCATGGCGCCGACCATCCTCACCGAGGTGACGCCAAGCAATCCCGTCTACTACCAGGAGTTCTTTGCCCCCGTCGCCATGATCTTCCGCGTCAAGGATGACGACGCGGCGATTACCCTGGCCAACGATTCGCCGTTTGGCCTGGGCGGCACCATCATCACGGCAGACGTTGCGCGCGGCAAGCGCCTTGCCAGCCGCATCGACACGGGCATGGTGTTCATCAACTCGCCCGCCATCACGGCGCCGGACCTGCCATTTGGCGGCGTGAAACATTCGGGTTATGGCCGCGAATTGTCCGATCTGGGCATCATGGAATTCGTCAACCGCAAGCTGGTGCTGGTCGGCTGACCGGGCGACCTCGGGGGCGCTGCCTCAGGCCCCCAGCGCTTGCCAGCCATACCAGCCGAACGCCGCCGTCCACGCCAGCAAGATCGCCAGTCCCGGCAACAGCATCCATTTCGTCAGCGGTTCTTCCCACGCCACAAAAGCGCGTCCGCCGCGCGCGATGGCCAGCAGCGCCTGTCCGCCGTTCAAGCCGGCGAACGGCAGCAGGTTGAAGGCGCACAGTTTCAACGAGAACAGGGCGAATACCAGCGCAAAGCCGTGCGTGCGGGCAAACGTTTCCCCTTCACCCAGCAATTCCTGCGCCGTCGACAGCGGCGCCAGCGCACCGTGGACGATTTGTCCGAAGGCGGCGACAAAGCGTTCCCAGCCCGAGGCTCCCATGATGCCCAGCGACAAGGCCAGCAAGACGACCACGCCGCTCAGCGGCAACACGAACTGCTTCCACAGCGGCTGGAAGTTATAGGCGTCATGGCAGGGGTCGTCGTCATACAGCGTTTCCTCGCGCGTATCTTTCAGCACCACATTGCCGGCCAGGGGCAGCAGTTTGACGCGCACTTTGCCCCAGCTCAGCAAGGTCGGACCCACGCCGTAGCTGATGCTGCGCAGCGTGATGCCGAACAGCCTGGC
>JAEAMG010002537.1_pt1 | contig 11197 bp, 10 predicted proteins | sample 8958741 | NCBI WGS metagenome assembly JAEAMG01 (sample SAMN16933256, study PRJNA681125) | bioreactor sludge metagenome | isolation source: anaerobic bioreactor treating anionic surfactant - SDBS | place: India: Bengaluru | collected 2019-02-28
GTCCGCACCCTGCCTGAACCAGCGGCATCATGAGCAGATTCCGGGCGCCCACCACGTTGTGCGACATCACCTAAGGCAATGCTAGCCCAACTGACTGCACGCGAAAGTCAGCAAGCGGCCAAGAGCGGTCATTGAGCATCTACGAAATTAGGGTTATCGCTGCTCCAAGTCTCAGAGCAAGCGATTTAAACTTTCGGCTGGATTTAGAAGCGACTGGTAAGCTCGTGACCATATTCCTGAGCGGGGACGACAGCGCCTTCGCTAAATCGGATGTTTCCAGGTAACAGCAGGGAGCATCTAACATGCGAGTCAGTCGCCAGACTTCGAAGTCTGCAAATGTGTCAGCTACCTTCCTCTACATCGTCACCGGTAATGCGGTAAAAGATCTCCATACGGAACTCGTCCTTAGGGAGGATCTCGCACATGTAATTGTGCTTTCCGTTGTTTGCTTCTAACTCAGTTACCCTCTGTGAGACGCCAAGTAGCCTGACTACCTTTGGCGGCATCTGCACATCCTGCCTGAAAACTTGAATGACATCCCCGCCTGTTTGAACGATCTGCAAATCCAGTGCCTCCTTGGCTTGAAGCAGAGCGGCCTGCTTCTTTTCGTCATTATGGAACTCGACATTGAAGGCGATCGGCCATGTAACCTGATTCGCCTTTCTGGTGTATTCCCTTCGAACCATCGACGCGACATCGATCAGCTGTTCGATTTCGCCGCCTCCAATGGTTTCCGTATCGTCAAACAGAATTGATTTGCCCGTGAAACGCGCAATTTCACGTGCGGCATCGACGTAGAGGAAAAGGGAGTCCACATTTGCGAACTTGCTCATGAAAGATGATCCTTCGGCGCCGCCGGACAAACCGTGTTCGCCCTGGTATTCAAGCGTGATGTTGAGCGTATGCCCGTCGTTGAGGTTACGGAGCAGTGACCGCAGCTTTGTGTAATAGGGGAGTTCGGTCACAGGGGTTCCGCGCCACTTCTCCATATCGGGGGCTATGGACAGTCGGAGGTCGCCCCTAAAGGTGATGTCGGTTGAAAGCTCAAGCTTAAGCATCTGATTCATTGAGTAGCCGGTGAAAGTGCCACGCACCCTGCCATAGACAAACTCACCTGGCATGTCATCGAAGGTGCAAACACGCCCGGTCACTTTGTCGTGGGTGGATATCTTGGCAGTAAGAGCACGGCCGGTATTGCCAATTTGTAGTACTTCCGCGTCTGCGGCGATCCGCTCAAATAACTCCGAGCCTGAGGCTGCGACATCCTCTGCTTTGATCACCAAGGTCTTCCCTTCATCGACCAGTAATCGATAGGCTTTGGCGTAGGTTGAAGCATTCTTCAGTACTAGAGAAAGTGGCACGTCCTCTCGCGCAGAAAGCGTGAAGGTCGTTTGACCATCGGCGTACATGGACGAAACCTGAAAGCGGCTGTCGATCGACTCTATTGCTTTCTCAACGCCTCCGTGGGCATTCGCGATGGCCTGGGCGATCCCAGTTCTCAATGGGGCGCCATATAGCACAGTGGCCACTAAGTCTTGGGGCGCGGTGTCCGGTAGTGCGGGTTTGCACAGCTTGCTACGACTGCGGCTTTCCGCGTCCTGTCGCCATTGGTGAAGCAGTGAAACTGGATACGCATCCTCGTCCCTGTCAATCACGATGGAGCAAGGGGTGCACAGCCAGACACCGTTTTTGAGTGCGGAGATTTGCTGGGGCTTCATTTTTGGATCAAATCTTGCGCCCTTGGGCGAGGCAGCACAGATATGGGCTGCAACGCCCATATTCAGTACGCCTTCATCTTCTCCTTCTTTGGCCCCGCTAGTAGGTGCCCGGCACTCGGGATTCGAGCAGACATGACCTGCCCTGAACATTAGTTTTGTACGGGTTCTTTCAGTGAAATTATTTTTTGGATCGCGCATCAGCAACTGCTCAAGTGACGAGATAGCCCGATTCTAACCGTGCCCGCGGCCTCCGAGTGTCCTGACTACGCTGAAGCTGCTTCAGGGGGTTCGCGCCATTACTTCGCCGGCGCTGCCCGCCAGAATCTGAATTGAGCCCGTTTCCCAAGTGCCTCCAGGTCTTAAATACGCTTCTCAGCCGCTTCAGATCAGTCCGCTTCTGGCCGTTTTCTGCCTGCGCCGACAGGCTGAAAGTGACCAAGAGCGAACACACTAGCTCAATGTTGACTCGTGCATTCGGCCCTTTGCAGAGTACCCCTGGCGATCCCTAGCCACTTCTCTCTATCAGGCCTGAGTTCTTAATTCAGGGTGCCAGACGTACGACCTGCACCGTAACGAATTTGTGATCCTTCGCAGCCATCTGGCAGTATTGATCATCCGCCGAATTCGCCATACTAGCTAACGCATTGACGGCCACCTCCATGAGGCAATTTGTATATAGGAAAGCAGGTCATACGGAATGAAATTTCTCGACGATATAGTGCAGTCAATCTCTGGAAGCACGAAGACAAAGGTTGAAGATCCATTTATTGGCGCATTCATAGGGTCATGGATAGTCTGCAACTGGAATCATTTAGCAATCCTATTGTGGGGCGACGGAACCGCCGCAGAACGAATTAACGCTCTTAGCATATATTTTAAAGAGACCGACATAATTGGATTAAATACTATCCTTGTAATCCCTCTATGTATGGCGCTGCTATTCTTGTTTGCTTTTCCTTGGGTATCACTCGCACTGAAATCGATACAGAAATTTGCCAATGAACGCTTGCATCAGCAAGCCATATCAATCGAGATCGGCAAGGTTAAACAGCAGGAATTATTGAATAGACAAAAATTGCTGGCAGATCCTGACAAGAAATTTTTGGAGCAGAACGTCCAGTTAGATATTGACCGGAGAAAAGAAATAATCGAGCAATTGAAACTCAGAAGTGTGAGGCAAAAAGCAAAAGTCGAAGCGGCAGTAGCAGCATCAGAAGCGGCTGCAGCGTCAGCAGCGGAAGCTAAAAGCCGAGCGAATCAAGCTGAATTAGAAGAAGAGAAAAAACAGAAAAATTCTTTGCTTGAACGACAACGGTTTGATGTGGCAAGTGCTCAGCTAAGATCAGCGCAGGCATCAAATCGTTTCCCATCATCTTACAGCTTTATGCTGGCAATCGAAGAAAGCCTGAAAGCAGATGATGTTCAGTTGTCTCTAGGAGGACTAGGTGAGATCGTAGCGATGATTTTTGGCTACGATGACTTTCACGGATTAGTTCATGACGAAGACTTCAACAACGAAAGGCTCTCGCAGGTTTTATACATCTACTATGACCCTAAAGAGTTTGCATCAAGCCTCGAAACGATCGCACAATACGAAGAAACTGACAACGAGAATCTAGGGTCAGACCTTCTATTTGATCATGTGATATCTGTCTTAGAGAAACTAGGCTATAAATTACTAACCGAGGGTCAAGTAGAAGAAGTATGTAGAGATATTTGCGAAAAAGTGAAATATAATTTGCTTAATAGTGATGAATTCTCAGGCCCCATCGCAGAATCCGATACAATATTCGACGAGATTGAGATTGGCGATTTGGACTCTATTGCATTCAATAATGGCTTGAATGTTACGTTTACCGGTTTAGCAAGCGGCTCCCATAGAAGGGACGATGACGTTCCCGGTCGCGATATTAAATTCATTATCGAAATTAAAAATACTGTGCTGCTCGGCACCAGAGCTTTAGGAGAATTTCAGATTGGTGAAGTGTCGGCTAGCTTGACTGACTACGCTTATGAGGGCGAAGACGAAGCTGGTACGCCTTAGATATTACGCAAATGACTCCAAGCAACCAGGGCATTTCGTGCGAATCCCCTCCGACTTGCCTTCAGTAAGTGTCCGCTTTTGGCCGAAGTTGGAAATTCGCTAGTGGAGGCTATCGACTCTCACTCATGAAAGTTCGATTCCGGCAGCCAATACAGCGTGTAGAGAATGTCCTTTCGCCAGTACCGAACATCGAGGTGCACGCGCGCGACCCCGAGCGACTGGACGATTGAGGCCGCAACTTGTTGGAACTGACCGCTTGTTTCGGGGGGTAGGGAAGGTCTGAGCGCGAAGGTGTTCGGCTCATAGTCTGGTTGACGACAGTGGGGAGCTTTAGTGAGCACAGCGCGGGCGTCTTCCAGCTCCATGGAGATAGTCCTGAGGATTTCTATTGAACGGCATAGTGCCGATAGTGATGCGCTGGCATCGATGTGCGAATTGCTTTCTTACTAGCCGAGCAGCGCTTTCCAGACGCTGCTCGTTGATTTTCTCTTGCTACTCGGGATGGCTAATCCCTGTGTCCAACTGTGGCGACAGAAGATTGATGTGGGGATAACTGACTTGACCATTCAGAGCTGATCGCCTGAGAAAGTGCGTCGACTCTTTTCTTCTCTGGGCTTTCCGGATAAGGCGATTCAGCACTGGCGGCAAGTGCTAGGCAAAGCCTCAGTTGGTGAGCCTCAGCTTTGACAGTCTTTGGGGTAGAGAGGTCAAACCAGAAGTACTTTTCCAGTGCTAGAAGCAGGTTCCCTTTGGCCTGAACAGAGCAATAGCCCTGCCCCGTTTCACAGTTTGCGTTCTTGCGCAGCTCCTCAGCAACACCGGCACCACCCTGCATAAATCTGGGCTTTATCGCTACACCTTCATCCGTGTGCTCGCCAAATGGGTAGTACCTAAACACCTGATCTGGAGGAATGGCACGTTCCGCAACGTCGGCGTAGGCAAGCAACTGAGGACGTAGCTCGTCGTGCTTGCCTGACCAGAATTTGAAGAAGTGCCCTAACGCGCTCAAAAAAGCTTTTGTGTAACGGATAGGCATGGGTGAGCCATTTGCGCGATCACTTTCGGTGTCCTGTCCTCGAACGCCGTAATCTAGATCTGGTTGCCCCGACGAAAGAGTCGCACCTGGGCAATTTGGATATGCTTGCTTGGCAATCAGTGGGATTGCTGGCGACCGGAAGCCAATCTTGCCTAGTGAGTCCTCCTCGAACCACAAGCTGCGCAGATAAATGGGAGCATCACTGAGGCTGCCGGTATTCAGCTCGGTTAGCGGACCAAGGTCACCGCTGTGGCTAAGTAACGCCCCCTCATGGGTGTGGGCGCTCACTAGGAACTGCAGTGATCGCGGGTCATTGTTCAGCTCTATCCACAGCGCCCGAGTCGTAGCGTCCCAATCTTCGCCACCCCAGACTCCGAATGGATGGTGAGCCACGAAGAAATACCGCGCCTTCGAGGGTAGGTCAGCAATCAATTGCTTTAGTGCGCGTAACTGGTCGGCGGATACACCTGCGTGCAACCCGGCGACGTTGGAAGGGTTTAGGTATGGTCTGCGGGCGAAGTCTGAGCTGTCTATCAGCAGCGCGTAGATAGGTGTTTCTTTGTCTTCAGCGGAGGGCAGGCGAACACGCTGCACGATGTACGAAGTCCACTGCAGGTCGCCTTTGCGGACGCGACTAGCCCAGCATAGTGATCCACCGGTATTGCAATCTGGCCTGCCTGCCGCTGAGCTCTTGTGCTTTGCAAGCATCGCAACATAACGCTCAACGATTTTCTCCTTTGGCATGTAGCTATACCGATTTCTCTGATCCACCTGGACTCGCCCAGCGTTGCAGAGGTTGCTCCAGTACGATTTCACATAGAGCCGACCGAACCCATCTTCCTTTGGATACATGTTCCCGGTCAGGAACCCATCATGATTGCCCGGTGCTAGCAGCCAGCTTTCTGGCCCAGGTCCGGGGTGACCGGAGGCGCCCATCGTTGCCGTAAACAGATCCCACTCGGTGGCGCAGGACACATCAAGGGCATCACCAGCATGGAGCACTAGCGGATACGACTTGGCTCGTTCCATCGCATACAACAGTACATCTGCTTCGCCAATGACCTGCTGGCCAGTACGCAGTGTCACGGGGACAAACTCATCCCCAGAACGATTGAAGTAGCGGCTAGCTACGCCTCGGCTCTCATGAATCTGTGTGTCTGCGATGAGTGCAATCGGTTGTGTCAGCGGTGTTTTTCCTACGGAGGTCCAGCCACTAGCGGAATGCAACTCGACGATCTCCGGACTGCTGGCACACCCAGCCATTATTCCCACTGCTAGAACAGTGGGGGACAACCATGCATAGGCCCTAAGCTTCATTTACTCCTCTCTCGTTTTATCCAACTCAACTACTGTGCGTACCAGCGCGCGGAAAAACTCCGCGCGCGGGTATGGGCGGTCGGCTGCCGCAGTACGCACTAGCCAGTTGGGGTGGTCTCGCAGGGGCAATACATAAGTCCAGTGATCCGAGTTCACCTCTGCTAGCAGTGTGGAGTCGGGGAGGACCGCATCAGAGGCGAGAACCTGGCCATCGTTGCGTAGATCGGCCTTTGCTAGTCTTCGGTAGAAAGGGCGTAGCCCTGGGGAGATTGATTTGGCACTTGTGTGTGCCACAACCGTATACAAACTTACGTTTGGAAATTGTGGGTGGTTTGCTAGCCAACGCCGACGCTCACGCTTTGTGAGGCTCGTTACCTCATGGCCATCTGAGGGTGTGCATTGCATCCCGTCAAATCGAGTCGCGAGTCGCTTGTAGAGCTCTTCATGGGTATCGGCAATGGGAGTGCCCATCACCACGCCGGACAAAGAAACAAATGACAGAGGTAGTGTTGGTAGTCCGGTGGCTTCGAGTTGCTCCAGTGCATGTAGGATGTCCGGAACACCTTTCGAATAGCCGACCACGATGATGCGCGATACAGCAGGGGCTTTTGACTCTTCGCGGATAGCGGCGGCGATGACTGCGCCGTTCGCCGCCGAAGATGCCCGACCTCGAACGTTAACCGCCCGGACGCGTTGTAGACCCGAGGGGGCCAAGTAGGCGTAGCCCTCCGTAAGGTTGGTAGCGGCAGTCCTGGTAACTCCATCGCTGAACGGAAGCGATTGATCTGCCACGCAGTCGCCAAAGATACCGGAGACCACCAGCACCGACACACCTCGTAGTGGTGGCGAATGGGAGGAGGGGGGTGTTGTTGGCCAGTGAGTCCACTTCGCGACGTCCTTCGCGCCAGATGGCGCCGACGATGCTAGCTCCGCAGCGAAATTACCTGCGAAGACATCACGGCCGTCCGTGATTCCAGCTGCAGCCAGCGGAAGAGAGACCGTGGGAGGTTCACTAGCGACATACGGAAGCACTGGTGCTCTGACACACCCTAAGACCCCTATTGCTGTCAGCATCAGGACTGCGAATGCGCATAAGCTTTTGCAGTGTGAAGATCGAGTAGCCACGCTCCCCTCCGTTTTGCTTCCTTGCACGGTTTAGAGAATATAGTCTTCGATTTGGTGGAGTGCGAAAATTGTCTCTGCGTGATCTGCATGGCTTCGTCAATGAGTGCCAGCGGCTCCTCCTGGCCGTTAGTACCCTTGCCCTAGCTAACCATCCTTGTCTTTCAGTACGTGGAGGACGACCCCATGAACACAATAGCTACCTAAAGCCATCAGTCTTGCGCTGACATTAGCTAGAGTGAAGCACGTTCCAGCTGCGGGGCGACATGGGTGCTCCAACACCGTAGCAGCGGCAAGCACATCAGGTGGTACATGAGCCAGCACGCGAAGATGCTGGAATGCAGGTAACAGGCTCCAGATGCCAGCTTGCCGTGTGCTATTTCGTGCCGCAGGCACGGGCCGCCTTTGAGATTGAACAGCAGGTCAATTGTGTAGATCAGGTCGATGCCGAAAACCGACTCTAACTGCTCTCGTCGGTTACTCAGCAGCCCACTGAGCGACCGGTCTTCTTGCAGCAATTCTTCGTCCAGTTTCGATGTGTCGATTCCAGCGTCACTGAGCACATGGCGTAGCGAGTTTTCGAGCTGTGGGAAGAGCAGATGGCAGGCGGACACCAAGTCGCCCTGAAGGAAGCGCGCAAGGCCCAGGGCATAAATGTGCTCGAACCCAGGCGGCACGAATGGGCTAGCTGACACGATGGCCATCAGATGTCGTTCGTCGGCAGCAAATTTGGTCATGAGGGTTTGGGCCGCAGGCTTTACTCGGCTTTCAACCCAAATTTGGTATTGGATTTCCAAGTAGCGAAGGCTCTCATGGTCATACCACTCGGGTGGCGGCGTGTCGTTGAGATTGATGGTCGGTGCTTGTGTGACGACGCGTCCCAGGGAGTCGGTGTAGATGCGTCCGTTGAAGAGGTCGGACAGGAATGAGTCGTTACGGTCACGGATGATGTCCGTGTGCAGGGCCATTTTTTCTGGTACCTCACAGATCTGGGCAAATTTGTAGAAGAATTCTGGAAGCGTCAGATCGTTGAAGACATTGATGGTGCCTTGGCGCTCCTCGCTCAGATCCATCGGGATCTGGAAGGGAGAGAATTCGTGAACAGCCTGCGCTTGCAGCTCCAGCAACTCGACCTTCAACGCTTCCAGTTTCGCCTGCATGCCTGAAATAGCGCGAAGCTCCCGTATGGCATCCCGCGTCAAACTGGCTCTGGTCATGAAGCTGTCGACGCCTTCTCGCATCCTGAGCGTCTGCTCGATCGACTTTAACTTGCATCGCTTGAAGCCTTCGTGATCTTTGGATTGATGATGGGCGAGGGCGGCAAGCTCCCATACGACTTTGACCGCCATGACGTACTCGCTGGCAGCGGCAGCGCTTGCCGACCTCTCCGCATCCTGTGCAACCTGCGCCCATTCGATGAGATTGAAGGACTGGCCTAGCCGAGCCAATCGATCAAGCGACGTGAAACACCTCAGTTTCTCGGCATGGGTGTAAAGGCGCCTCCACGTTGCGATAACGGTCTCGGGTGGTTTTTTTCGCTTGCCTGTGCTGGCTACGATGTGGAAAGCCCTTTCGATCAGATCGACGACTTTGGAGGACAGTCCAGAGGGAGGCTCGTAACTGAACGAGAGCTTGTCGTCTAAGTAGAATTCGATCGTTTGGCAGTAGGAAGTGATTGCCAAACCGGCGCTTCGATACAGGTTTCTGTGGTTGTACCAAGCCACATCTGCAACTCGAGCTCGCAGTAGGGGGTGGTCGATCATTTCGGCGATAGTTGCAAGCGCCTGGCTCTGCTCTCCAGCGATGTCGGCAGGGATAGGCGTCCGCATGCCATCCTTGATCAACCTTGGGCCGAAGGCATCTTGGCGATCTACAGAAAAATGGTAAGAGCACACCACCATGAGCACTCTGTAAGCCCGGTAGGCACTGTAGTTGTTGTGCGCCAGTGCCCGCCTAGAACGTGCGCTCAGCTCTGAGTCGAGCGAGTAGAAATCTAGGGTATCGATGGTCGCCAGCAGCCGACTGATCTCGGTCTGCTGGAAATCATCGACAGAAGCATACTCCAGCTGGGAGCGATCTGGTCCGTTAGCCATGGTGCTCGGAGTTGGCCCAGGAAGCTTCTGCGCCATTGCTGACGATTCCTGTCCGGTTTGTTGTGTCACATCAAGCTGGTTCGACTGCTGCGTCTGATCGCTCATCCTGTCTCCCTACCTCGGGTGTGTGCTCGCGCGGGCTTCAATCTGCGTCAGGTGATGTGCTCGCAAGTGCCTCAACCTGCATGGTGTTGTTGGACGCAAAATCCTTCAACCTAAAGCCTCAAAAACACACCAAGCACTATCGTGGCTCGTTACGGGGGTAGACCCTGCATCCGTCGCGCGTTCGAGGGCTGCCACTTGGAGTAGCTTCAGGTCGGCCATCGAGGCGCCGGACGGGGACCAGGTTCTTCGTGAGGAGCTGCTGACGGAAGTGCGATGTATTTAGCTGGCCGGCTCTATTAGCGAGCGGCCTTCGTTGCGGATATTGCCCACGAAACGGTTAACCGGAAACCATTCGAACGCCTTCACCGGTAGAGCTAGGTGTCTTATGATCTCTTCGGCTCGCTCAAGCGGCAGGTCAGGCTCGAGCCATTCTCGCGCTCGGTCAGCCTCGAACACGATAGGTCGTCGATCATGGATGTCTAGCATCCCCTGGTCGCTGTCTGCGGTGATGATTACGAACCCATCCCCGTTGTGATCGGTCAGGCCGGTGCGATCCAGCTGAGCCAGCGCGGCGAACCATAGCGGCGCGCCGTCCTTGCGACGGATGTAGTAAGGCTGTTTCTTCTTCGGGTCGGTGGGGTCTTTTACCCACTCGAACCACCCATCTGCCGCAACTAGGGTTCGACCGGTGGCCCAGATGTCTCGGAAAAACCGGCTGGTCGCTGCCGTCTCGACACGCGCGTTGATGGCTGGCGGTCGTTTTCCCATTGCCCAAAATGGCTGATAGCCCCACGGTAACCGCGCCATTCGTAAGCCGGTGTCTGTCTCGTAGAAAATCATTACCTTCGAGCGCGGCGCTACGTTGAAGCGGTCTATCGGCTCTGGATTGATGGCGCTTTCGATCGGCTTGTCATAGCGCAGCGCATCCAGGTACTCGACCGCAGTTCGGTACTGTGTAAAGCGACCGCACATATCCCCTCCAGCCTGCTATCGGATGGCTGCCTTACTTCATTGACCGCATGAAGTGCTCACGGTTTACTGTACACATATACAGTAATCGCAGAGCAGTATCATGCGCGCCACTATCCTCGGCCAGCTTGGCCCGTCGTCAACATTCCTCCAGTTCGTCGACACTCGCGTTCCAGCGGGCTTTCCTTCGCCCGCGGCGGACTATGAGGAGGTCACGCTCTCCATCGATGAGCTGGTCGACCTGCGTACGCCACACGTCTATCTGGTGAGGGTAGAGGGGCCCAGTATGGTCGGCGCCGGCATTTACGACGGCGATGTGCTCGTGGTGAACCGGGCACTGGAGGCGCGCGCCGGGCACATTGTCGTTGCCTACGTCGACGGCGGCATGACTGTTAAACGGTTGCAGGTGTCGCAGGAAGGCGTGTGGCTGCAGGCCGAGAATCCCGATTACCGCGCTATCCGCGTTACCGAGTCCCTGCACGTTTGGGGTGTGGCCACTCACAATCTGCACCAGCTATGTTCGCGCTGATCGACTGCAACTCGTTCTACTGCTCATGTGAACGCGTCTACCGTCCGTGGATGGATGGCGTACCGGTCGTGGTGCTGAGCAACAACGACGGCTGCGTAATCGCTCGTACCCGAGAGGCCAAACGGCTCGGCATTCCGATGGGCGCTCCGTATTTCCAATGGCGCGACCAGATGCGCGAGTGGGGCGTGGTCTGTTTCTCAAGCAACTATGAGCTTTATTAAGTTAGGTGGAATGCTTTTGAGCTAGGCTGAATCCGTTGACGCT
>JAEAMG010002503.1_pt1 | contig 11196 bp, 9 predicted proteins | sample 8958741 | NCBI WGS metagenome assembly JAEAMG01 (sample SAMN16933256, study PRJNA681125) | bioreactor sludge metagenome | isolation source: anaerobic bioreactor treating anionic surfactant - SDBS | place: India: Bengaluru | collected 2019-02-28
GGGCGGAAGTAGAGATTGAGCTGCGCATGCCCGAGCGTCTGCCGGCTTTCCAGCGTATGCGCCGCCAGCTCGGGTTTGCCCGGGGTGCCGACCCACATATCGATGTTGCCGTTCTGCAGCGCGGCGTACAGGCGGGCGCTGGGTAACGCGCGAAACTGCGCACGGTAGCCGGCGCGCTGCGCGACCCGGCGGGTCAGGTCAGCCATCGGCCCGCGGGCACGCTGCTGGGCGTCGCTGTAGATCACCGGGGCGAATTCGGCATAGCCGACGATCAGTCGCGGCTGCACGAGCGCATCGGCATGCGCCGGGAAATGGCTGGCCAGCAGCAGGGCGATGAACAGGAAAGAAACTTTCAAGGATGAAAAACGCCGTCCGTGGTATGTCGCGGGAAGCAGGATGCGCACTCCGCCGGGGTTTGTCCATGCGCCGAATGTCACCGGCGCAGGAAAGCCGCGCCCGCGGCGCCTATGCTCAAGGCGCAGGAGCCGGATCGAGGAGACGCCTATGCGGCGCAAGGTTTTCACCAGCAGAGTGTTCGAGCGCAAGGTGGTGTTGATTACCGGCGGTTGCGCCGGCATCGGTCGCGCGCTGGCGGTGCGCATGGCGCAGGCGGGTGCGCGGCTGGTGATCTTCGATCTCGATCAGGTCGCGCTCGACAGTCTGGTGCAGCATCTGGCCGATCATCACAATGCCCAGGCACTGGGACTGCGCTGCGATGTCAGCGACCCCGAGGCGGTGCAGCAGGCGATCACACTGGTCATCGAGCGCTACGGCGGCATCGACGTGCTGGTCAACAACGCCGGCATCACCCATCGCAGCCGCGTGGCGGACACCAGCCTGGCGGTGTTCCAGCGGGTCATGGCGGTGAACTTCTACGGCGCGCTGCATTGCACCCAGGCGGCGCTGCCGAGCCTGCTCGCCCGTGGTGGGCAGATCATCGTGCTCAGTTCGCTGTCGCAGTACGCCCCGGTGCCGGACCGCGCCGCCTACAACGCCAGCAAGCACGCACTGCATGGACTGTTCGAAACCCTGCGCGGTGAACTGCAGGGCAGCGACGTCAACGTGATGCTGGTGTGTCCGGGCTATACCGCCACCGATCTGCGCAAGAACGTGCTGGTCGGCGACGGCTCCACTGCGCCGCAGCCGGTGCTGACCCTGGGGCGGGTGGCGTCGCCGCAGGATGTGGCCGAGGCGATCTACCGCGGCGCGCTCCGGCGTCGCAAGCTGCTGGTGCTGTCCAACCTCGACTGGCGCGCGCAACTGCTGGCGCGCTGTTTCCCGCGTCTGTATCAGAGCCTGCTGCTGCCGCGCCTGCTCGGCGCGCGCGCGCGCTGAATGGCCCGGTCACCCCGCTAGGCCGGCGTGCCGTAGAGGCTGTGCATCAGCGCCTCGTCCCAGTAGGTCGCCTCGATCTTGTGGCCGTCGAGGTCGCGCACGAAGCAGCCGTAATAGGGTTCGCCATACTCCTCGCGTGGCCCCGGAGCGCCTTCGTCGCGGCCGCCGGCGGCGAGCGCGGCGCGATGGAAGGCATCCACCGCGGCCCGGTCGGCGGCGAAGAAGCCGACGTGGCTGCCATTGCCCACCGAGGCGGGGGCGCCGTCGATCGGTGTCTGGATCCAGAACTCCGGGTATTCACGGCCCCAGGCGACCGCGCCGGGATGTTCGAGGATGCGCTTGCAGCCGAGTGTGGCGAGTACCTGATCGTAGAACGCAACGGCGGCGTCGAACTGCGCGGTGCCGAGCGAGATGTGCGAGAGGATGCTGGGGTTGGTTGCGGTCATGGCGGCGCTCACATGGCGGGTGACCGGAGCAAGCCTAGCAGGCCCCGACGGCGCTGCCGGGGCGTCGGGCGAACGGTCAGATGTGGCCGCGATCACCCGCCGGCGTATCGCTGCAGAGCATGAAGCAGCGGAACAGCATGATTGTCGGCAGCAGCTGCAGCACGCCCACCAGCGCATCGAGCGCCAGTCGCGGCAGCGGCCCGACCGCGCCGTCGCCGACCAGCGCACCGGCCAGCCAGGCCTCGATCAGCCACAGCGGCAGCAGCACGCTCAGCACGCAGCCGAGCACCAGCAGGAAGCGTCCGCGGGTGAGTGCGAAACTCGCCTTGATCGCCGCCAGCGGCGACAACCCGCGCAGTACCAGAAGGAACTCGGCGAAGGCGATCTTCACCATCACCCAGATGCCCGGCAGCACGAACAGCGAGGCGCCGAGCATGATCAGCAGCGTGCCGAGGCCGGTGAGCACCGCCAGCGCCGGCCACAGCGGCAGTGCCCGGGCCAGCACGGCGCGCGGACCGGGCGCATGGCCACGGCTGCGGGCGTCGAGAAAAAGGATCAATGCGCCGGTGTAGAGCGGGTAGAACAGCATGCCCACCAGCAGCTCCTGCGCCGGCAGCGAATCCTCGCCCAGCCAATGGTCCACCGCCAGCCGCGCGCCGCTCTCGAGCAGGATCAGCGGCAGGCACAGGCGCACGATCGCGCCGAAGTGGCGGGTATAGAAGAACCAGGCGTCACGCAGGATGGCAAGAACGTTCATCGCATCGAAGGCTGAGCAGCAAATCGGGGCGCCACTGTAGCCGATGCGCCGCGCGGCATCCAGGCCGCATTCGGCGAGCATTTCGCTCGGTTTGGCGTGTTCGACGTAGCTGTCCGGCAGGCCGAGGTGCAGCAGCGGCATGACGATGGCCTCGGCCGCGAGGAATTCGGCAACCGCACTGCCGGCGCCGCCCATGATGCTGTTCTCCTCAACCGTCACCAAGAGCTCGTGCTCGGCGGCCAGCTGGCGCAGCAGCGCCTCGTCCAGCGGCTTGACGAAGCGCATGTCGACCACGGTGGCGTCCAGCGCTTCACCGACCTGCAGCGCCTCGGGCAGCTGCACGCCAAATACCAGCAGAGCGACGCGTTCGCCCTGACGGCGCACCACGCCCTTGCCAATTTCCAGCGGCGCCAGGCCCGGCTCGATGGTCGCGTTCGGCCCGCTGCCGCGCGGGTAGCGCACCGCTGCCGGGCCCTCGAACAGGTAGCCGGTGGTGAGCATGCGGCGCATCTCGTTCTCGTCGCTCGGCGTCATGATCAGCATGCCGGGGATGCAGCGCAGGTAGGACAGATCGAAGCTGCCGGCGTGGGTCGGCCCGTCTTCGCCGACCAGACCGGCGCGGTCGATGGCGAACAGCACATCGAGGTTCTGCACCGCGACGTCGTGGATCAGCTGGTCGTAGGCGCGCTGGAGGAACGTCGAATAGATCGCCACCACCGGCTTCAGGCCCTCGCAGGCCATGCCGGCGGCGAGCGTCACGGCATGTTGCTCGGCGATGGCGACGTCGAAGTAGCGATCCGCGTAGCGCTCGCTGAAGGCCACCAGATCGGAGCCTTCCTTCATCGCCGGGGTGATGCCGGTCAGGCGCGGGTCGGCGGCGGCCATGTCGCACAGCCACTGGCCGAACACGTTGGAGTACTTCGGCCCGGAAGGCTGCTTCGGCTTGGCGGGCGCGCCCACCGGCTCCAGCTTGCTGATCGCGTGCCAGGTGATCGGGTCGGCCTCGGCCGGGGCGAAGCCCTTGCCCTTCTTGGTGACCACGTGGAGGAACTGTGGGCCATCGAGGTCGCGCATGTTGCGCAGGGTGGCGATCAGCGTCGGCAGGTCGTGGCCGTCGATCGGGCCGATGTAGTTCCAGCCGAGTTCCTCGAACAGCGTGCCGGGCACCAGCATGCCCTTGGCGTACTCCTCGGTGCGACGGGCGATTTCCCAGGCGCCGGGCAGGCGCGACAGCACCTTCTTGCTGCCCTCGCGCATGCTCGCGTAGGTGCGACTGGAGAGGATCTTGGCCAGGTAGTTGGACATGCCGCCGACGTTGCGCGAGATCGACATGTCGTTGTCGTTGAGTACGACGAGCATGTTGGCGCCGACTTCCGGCGCGTGGTTGAGCGCCTCGAAGGCCATGCCGGCGGTCAGCGCGCCGTCGCCGATCACCGCGATGGCCTTGCGCTTCTCACCCTTGAGGCGGGCGGCGATCGCCATGCCCAGCGCGGCGCCGATCGAAGTGCTGGAATGGCCGACGCCGAAGGTGTCGTATTCGCTCTCGCTGCGCCGCGGGAAGGCGGCCAGGCCGTCCTTCTGGCGCAGTGTGCCCATACGCTGGCGCCGCCCGGTGAGGATCTTGTGCGGGTAGGCCTGATGGCCGACATCCCAGACCAGACGGTCGTCAGGGGTGTCGAAGACGTAGTGCAGCGCGATGGTCAGCTCGATCACGCCGAGGCCGGCGCCGAAGTGGCCGCCTGTCTGGCCGACGCTGAACAACAGATCCTGGCGCAGTTCGTTGGCGAGCTCGTCGAGTTCCGCCTCGCCCAGTCGGCGCAGCTGCTCGGGCGTCGCCGCTCGGTCAAGAACGGGCGTCGCAGGGCGCACCCGAGGAATCTCATGGAACGTCTTGGGCATCAGGCGGATCGTTTTGTCGTTGAAAAAAGAGCGGCAGTTTACCCGATGGGGGCGACGATAAGAACGGCCGCGCGCTCGGTGGGGCTTCGTCGCGGCCGCGCTGCCTGCGGCCGGACGCTTCAGCTGCGGCGCTCGACGATGAAACGCGCCAGCTCGCGCAGCGGTTCGGCGGCGATATCGAAGGGGCGCAGCGCATGCAGGGCCTGATCGCGCAGCTCGATGGCGTAGGCCTTGGCCTCATCCAGTCCGAGCAACGCCGGGTAGGTCGGCTTGTCGCGGGCGATGTCGGCGCCCTGGTGTTTGCCGAGCGTGGCGGTGTCGCTCTCGACATCGAGGATGTCGTCCTGCACCTGGAATGCCAGGCCAATCGACCGGGCGTAGTGGCTCAGCGCGCCGAGGCTGTCGGCGTCGGCATGGCCGCTGGCCAGTGCGCCGAGCTGCACGCTGGCTTCGATCAGCGCGCCGGTCTTGTGCCGGTGCATCAGCTCCAGCGCTTCGCGGTCGAGTTTCAGCCCGACCGAACCGAGGTCGATGGCCTGACCGCCGACCATGCCAGCCGGGCCTGCGGCACGCGCCAGCACGGCGAACATGCGCAGACGCAACGCGGCGTCAGGCGGATTGTGCCGCGCCTCGGCCATCGCCTCGAAGGCCAGGCTCTGCAGGCCATCGCCGGCGAGAATCGCGCAGGCTTCGTCGAAGGCCTTGTGGGTGGTCGGCTGGCCGCGGCGCAGGTCGTCGTCGTCCATCGCCGGCAGGTCGTCGTGCACCAGCGAGTAGGCGTGGATCAGCTCGACCGCGCAGGCGGCGCCATCGGCCGTCGCGCGGTCGCCGCGCAGCGCTTCGCAGGCGGCGTACACCAGCAGCGGGCGCACGCGCTTGCCGCCGTTCATCACGCTGTAGCGCATGGCCTGGTAGAGGCGTTCGAGTTGCGGGCGCGGGGGGGCGAAGAGCGCTTCGAGACAGCTGTCGACGCGTTGCTGACAGTCTTTCTGGTAGTCGACGATGATCATGCTTGGGCGTCCGGCTCGAAGGGCGCTTCCTGCAGGGCGCCGTCGCGTTCGAGCAGGATCTGCACCTTCTGTTCGGCCTGGCTCAGCGCCGCCTGGCAGTCGCGCGTCAGGCCGATGCCCTGTTCGAAGCAGGTCAGCGAGTCCTCCAGCGACAGCTCGCCGCTTTCCAGGCGTTCGACCAGTTGCTGCAGTTCGGCGAGGGATTGTTCGAAGTCGAGGGCGGCTTTCTTGCGGGCCATGCGGGCACCTGTCGGCGGCGGGTCGGAAACGGGCGCGACATTAGCAAAGAAGCCCTGTCGCAGCCACCCGTTCGCCGGTATCCGCTCAGGCGAGGTAGGTGGCCCAGAAGTAGTAAAGCGTCATGCCGCTGCCGACCAGGATCACCAGCGCGCGCAGCCAGCTCGCCGGCAGTTTCTGACTCAGCGCACCGCCGGCGTAGCCGCCGAGCGTCGCGCCGCCGAGCAGGATCAGCAGTTCGAACCAGCTGACCCGCCCGGCGAAGATGAAGGTCAGGCTGGCGACGCTGTAGATCACCGCCGAGATCAGGTTCTTCAGCGCGTTGGCGCGCACCAGCGCATGCCCCTCGATGGAGAACGCCGCCAGCTGCAGGATGCCCATGCCGGCGCCGAAGTAGCCGCCGTAGATCGACACCAGGCTATGTGCGCCGAGCGACAGCGGCGAATGCGGTGGCACGGCGCTTTCCTTGCGCCGCGCGGCCAGCCAGCGGCTGAGTCGCGGGCTGGCGGCGAACAGCGCGGTAGCGGCGAGCAGCAGCCAGGGGATCAGCAGGCTGAACACGTCGTCGCCACCGGCCAGCAGCAGCAGGCCGCCGAGCAGGCCGCCGGCCAGACCGGCCAGCAACAGTGGCAGCAGGTAGCGACCGAGCGGACGCAGACTTGCGCGTGCCGCCCAGGCGCCGGCCAGGCTGGCGGGCCAGAGCGCCACGGCATTGGTGGCGTTGGCGGTCACCGGCGGCAGGCCGATGGCCAGCAGCGCCGGGAAGGAGAAGAAGGTGCCGCCGCCGGCCAGTGCGTTCATCCCGCCGGCGGCGAAACCGGCGGCGACCAGCAGCAGAATCTCGAGGATCGACATGAGGCAGGGTCCTTGGCCAAAACGGCCAGGGTAGCCAGCCCGTCGCGCCAAGGCCAGCCGCACATGCTGCGGCTCAGCTGTCCAGCGGCAATAACAGCGCCGGCGTCGGCGGGATGACACCGGCCAGCAGGCATTCCCGCGCGGCGAGCGGGCGCGCGTAGTGGTAGCCCTGCAGGCTCGGGCAGTTGTTCAGCCGCAGGAACGCCGCCTGCCGCTCGTTCTCCACCCCCTCGGCGACCACGTGCAAGCCCAGGTGTGCCGCCATCGTCAGAATGCCGCGCACCAGCGCCACCGAGTGCTCGCTGTCGGGCAGGCCGGCGACGAATTCGCGGTCGATCTTGATGCCGTCGAAGGGGAAGCGCTGCAGGTAGGTCAGCGAGGCGTAGCCGGTGCCGAAGTCGTCGAGCAGCAGCGGCAGGCCGGCGGCCTTGAGGCGGGTGAGGGTCTGCTGCACATGCTCGTCGGCCTCCAGCAGCGCGCTCTCGGTGATCTCCAGTTCCAGCAGTTCCGCCGGCGTGTCTTCCTCGGCAAGGATGGCGAGCAGGCTGCCGGCCAGATCGGCCTGACGGAAATCGAGCGGCGAAAGGTTCACCGCGATCCGCAGTTGGTGACCCTGTTCGCGCCACTGGCGCGCCTGCCGGCAGGCCTGGCGGAACACCCAGCGGGTGGTTTCGATGATCAGCCCGCTGTCTTCGAGCACCGGGATGAATTCGCCCGGCGGTACCAGGCCGCGCTCGGGCGAATTCCAGCGCAGCAGCGCTTCCATCACCTCGGGCTCGCCCGCGGCGTTCACCTGCGCCTGGTAATGCAGCACGAACTGCTCCTCGTCCAGCGCGCGGCGCAACGCCTGCTCGAGCTGACGGCGGCGCTCGGCCGCGGCGCTGAGCTCCTGGCTGAAGAAGCGCGTGCAGTTGCGCCCGGCATCCTTGGCGGCATACAGCGCCAGGTCGACCTGCTTGAGCAGCTCGCTGGCGCTACCGCGACCGTCGCTGCTGGCGATGCCGATGCTGGGGCTGACGAAGCATTCGTACTGGTTGATGCGGATGGGCGGCTGGAAGCCTTCGATCAGATGCTCGGCCAGTTGCCCGGCCTGCTGGGCGTCGCTGTGTTCGAGCAGCAGCATGAACTCGTCGCCGCCGGTGCGCGCCAGCAGCGCCGGCTCCGGCGCCAGCTGACGCAGGCGCTCGCCGACCTGGACCAGCAGGCGGTCGCCGATCTCGTGGCTGAGGGCGTCGTTGATACGCTTGAAGTGATCCAGGTCGAGGTACAACAGGCTCAGCGCCACGCGCTCGCTGAGCAGTTGCTCGAGTCGCTGGACCAGGAAGTTGCGGTTGGCCAGCTGTGTCAGCGGGTCGAAATGCGCGAGGAAGCGCAGACGCTGCTCGGCACGCAGACGGTCGCCGATGTCACGCAGCAGCACCAGCGCGTGCGTTTCACCGTTGCGCAGGAACGGCGTGCAGGTGATTTCCAGCGGCACCTGCTGGCCGTGCCGGTGCCCGGTCAGCTGCAGCACGCTGTTGGCCGGTGCGCGCTGCAGCCGCTCGGTGGCGTCCGGCTCGAGCAGACGGTCGGCCGGAACATTGCCCACCAGCTCGTCCGGTGCGCAGTCGAACAGGGCGGCGGCGGCCGGGTTGGCCTGTTGCACGCGCAGCTCGCCGTCGACCACCAGCATGCCGATCGGCGCCGTGTCGATGAGGTTGCGCATCAGCTGCTCGCTTTCCTGCTGGGCGAGCCGGCGCTGGTGCAGCTGGTTCATCATCTGGCTGAAGGTGGTGGCGAGCTGACCGATCTCGTCCTGGCCGCTGACGGCGGGCGGCTGCGGCTGCTGATCCTGGGCGAAGGTCCGTGCGGCCCGGTCGATGCGGGCCAGGCGGCGGGTGATCAGGTGGTTGTAGAGCAGGTTGAGCGCCAGGCCGAGCAATACCAGCAGGCTCAGCGTCTGCGCCAGGTAGAACCAGCCGTCGCGGCGGGTTTGCGCCACGACCGGCGCGAAATCGAACTCCACCAGCAGCGCTTCGCGCAGCGGCGCGCCTGTTTGGGTGGTACGGTCCAGCGGGTAGATGACCAGCTGCCGCGCCGACGAATCGCCCAGCCAGCCGACGCGACCACTGCGCACGTAGTCGGTGAGTACGTCCGGGTCGATCAGCGTCAGCTTGGTCGGGTCCAGCCCCAGGCGGGTGCTGCCGATGACGCGCAGCTGCTGGTCGATGACCATCGCCCAGCGCACCCCCTGCAGGCTGGCGACGTCGGCCAGCTCGGTCTGCAGCTCGGCGGTACGGCCCATGCGCTGGTGGTCGCTGAGGCTGCTCTGCAGCAGCGCCAGGTGCTGGCGGGTATGGACGCGCCAGTGCTCCAGCGTCTCCTCGACGCGACTCGGCATGTGCCAGGCAGTCAGCAGCAGGGTGAACGTCAGGGCGAACAGGCCGAGCAGCAGCGGCAGCGACAGACGCAGGGAATAGCGGGTCAGCATTTCCTACCTCGGCATTCGGCAAGCAACTGTTGGGCGGGGCGCGGATTGGCGAGCAGACCGCGCTCGCTCAGATAATCGCTCAGATGCTGGATGCTGCGCAGCAGCTGGCCGCTGTCGAGCCATTGGCGGTTGAGCGCGGCGTCGCCCATCACCACCCCGGCCAGCGTGACCTGCATCGCCTCGGCGCTGAGCCCGAGGCGCGCCTGCAGGCGCGGATCGGTTTCCGCACGGTTTTCCTGCCAGGTGCGCAGCGAGGTGAGCCACAGCGCCTTGAGCTGCAGGCGCCGCTCGGTGCTGACGTGCCGGCGGTCGACCACCAGCACGTCGACGATCTCGCCGGGTAGCTGCCGGCTGTCGAACAGCCGTCGCGCGCCGTGGCGCTCCAGTGCCGGCCCTTCCGAGGCGAAGGTGATGACCGCATCGACCTTGCCCTCGCGGAAAGCCCCGACGTGCTCGTGCACCGGCAGGCTGACCACGGTCACGTCGTCGATGCTCAGCTGCGCCTGGTCGAGCAGGCGCTCCAGGAAGAATGCGCCGAGCGCCGTGTTCTCGACGCCGATGCGCTGTCCCTTCAGCGCGTCCAGCGAGGCGATCGGGGCACGCGCGAACAGCACATCGGCACCCGCGGAGACGTTGGCGACCAGCACGATTTCCAGGTCGAGTTCCGGCGCGCGGTCTTGCAACAACAGCACTTCGTCCAGTGTCAGCAGCGCGGCGTCCAGCATGCCGTTGCGAAAGCCGCGCAGCACGCCGGTGGTCGTCGGGTACTCGACCAGGCGCACGCCGGCGGATTCGGTCCAGCGCAGATCGTCGGCCAGGTAGAGCGGGCCATAGCCCAGCCAGCGATTGCTGCCGACGCGGGTCGGTTCGGTGTTCGGCTGGCAACCGAGCACAATCAGTCCAAGCAGCAACAGAAGTGTCAGGCGCATCCTGCGACCTCGTGATGGTTGAGTGCCACCATAGCGGAGTCGCACAGCCGCGTGAATCCCGCAAAAAGTCTAGGGCCAATTCATCTTCCGGCTAGATGCCGGCGAGGCCGGTCCGCCCGTGGGGCACGGCGTTTCGCAGGCAATAAAAAAGCCGGCTTGTGGCCGGCTTTCAGGGGTGGCGCTGGCTTACTTCTGATAAGCCTCCGCCGCCTTGATAATTGCCGCGCGGGCTGCGTCGGCGCCTTCCCAGCCTTCGACCTTGACCCACTTGCCCTTCTCGAGATCCTTGTAGTTCTCGAAGAAGTGCTTGATCTGCTCGATCAGCAGCGGAGGCAGGTCGGTGTATTCCTTCACGTCCTTGTACAGCTGGGTCAGCTTGTCGTGCGGGACGGCGATCAGCTTGGCGTCACCGCCGGCTTCGTCGGTCATGTTCAGCACGCCGACCGGACGGCAGCGGATGACCGAGCCCGGTGCGACCGGATAGGGGGTCACGACCAGCACGTCCAGCGGGTCGCCGTCGTCAGCCAGGGTGTGCGGGATGAAACCGTAGTTGGCCGGGTAGAACATCGGGGTGGCCATGAAACGGTCGACGAACAGGCAGTCGGTGTCGTGATCGATCTCGTACTTGATCGGCGCATGGTTGGCCGGGATCTCGATGGCGACGTAGATGTCGTTCGGCAGATCTTTGCCGGCCGGGACTTTGCTGTAGCTCATGAAGGAAAGGCTCCGTGATCGGCCAGCGTGGCCGGGGGGGCGGAAAAAAGTGGGCGCGATTATAGGCGCAATGTCGCGCGCAATGCACGCCGGGTTCGACGCGTACGGCCTAGGCAGGTTCCCGGTAGGCCGGGTGTTCGGCCTGCAGTCGTTGCAAGCGTTGTAGCGGGTTTTGGCGATAGAAATCGGCGAGCTGGGCGTAGACCTCGGGGAAGGCGGCGTGCAGCACGTCTGGCGCGCTGAAGAAGTATTCGCTGGTGACGGCGAAGAACTCCGCCGGGTTTTCCGCGGCGTAGGGATCGATCGGCGTTTCGGCGTCCGGATCGGCGTCGAGGGTGGCGTTCAGCTGGTCGTAGGCCTGCTGCATGGCCACCGCCCAGGCGTCGATGCGCATGGACCGGTGCAGCGGCGGCAGGCCATTGGCGTCGCCGTTGAGCATGTCCAGCTTGTGCGCCAGCTCGTGGATCACCAGGTTGTAGGCCTCCCAGCCACCGCTCTGCTGCACGCCGGGCCAGGCGAGGATCACCGGGCCCTGCAGCCAGGC
>JAEAMG010002539.1_pt1 | contig 11196 bp, 13 predicted proteins | sample 8958741 | NCBI WGS metagenome assembly JAEAMG01 (sample SAMN16933256, study PRJNA681125) | bioreactor sludge metagenome | isolation source: anaerobic bioreactor treating anionic surfactant - SDBS | place: India: Bengaluru | collected 2019-02-28
TCCCCGCTCTGGACTCGGGGACACGTCCCTGCGGGACATGTCCCCCAAGGGATCAGATGCCGAGGCTCAAGCGCTCGGCCAGGGCGGGCGGCAGCTTCTCCTCGATGATCTTCCGCTTGGCCTCTTCGATGTCGTACTCGACGCGGCCGAACTTGACCGTCCGGGCCTCGGAATCGTAGATGGCGTAGGCGGCCCGCGGGTTGCGGTCCCGGGGCTGCCCCACCGAGCCGGGGTTGATGAGGTAGCGGACGCCCTTCTCGAGCTTGACCTCGTAGGCGTTGCCTTCGAGGAACGTGCCCTCGACGTTGCCGTCCTTCTCGGTGTAGACGAAGGGGAAGTGGGTGTGGCCGAAGAAGCAGACCGGGGTCTGGATGTAGGAGAAGGCCTCGGCCGCGTCGAACTCGCCGAAGATGTAGTAGTCCTCGTCGAACGGCGCGCCGTGGCAGATGGTGATCGAGTCCTGGACGACCTCGGGGCTCTGCTTCAGGCGGACCAGGAAGTCCAGGTGCTTGCGGGCGATCGTCTTCTTGGTCCAGAAGATGGCCGCGGCGGCGATGGGATTGAAGGTCTGGACCGAGTCGAGCCCCGAGACGGCCTTGTCGTGGTTGCCGCGGATGATCGACAGGGGCTTGAGGGTCAGGATCCGCTGGACGACCTCGTTGGGCGAGGCGCCGTAGCCGACCAGGTCGCCGAGGCAGATGTAGTGCTCGATCTTCTTCTTCTGGGCGGCCTTGAGCACGGCCTGGAAGGCCTCCATGTTGCCGTGGATGTCGGTGAAGATCAGGTAGCGCATGGTGTCCCGTCCTTGCCGCGGACCGTTTCGTACAGCTGGCCGGCTTCGTAGGAGCTCCGGACGAGCGGCCCGGAAGCGACCTCCCGGAAGCCCGCCCGGCGGGCCGCCGCCGCGAAGGCCTCGAACTCCTCGGGGGGATAGTATTTCACGACCGGGGGATGGGCGGCCGTCGGGCGGAGGTACTGCCCGACGGTCAGCAGGTCGCAGCCGGCCTGCCGCAGGTCGGCGAAGGCCTGGAGGATGTCGGCCTCGGTCTCGCCCAGGCCGATCATGAGCCCCGACTTGGTCAGGGCGCCCCGGGCCTTGGCGGCCGCCAGCACCCCGAGGGAGCGGCGGTAGTTGTCGCGGGGCCGGCCGATGGCCGGGTAGAGCGATTCGGTCGTCTCCAGGTTGTGGTTGAGGACGTCCGGCCCGGCGGCCAGGAGCGTCTCCAGCGCGGCCGGGTCCCCCCCGAAGTCGGGGATGAGGGCCTCGATCCGCGTCGCCGGGCTCTTCGCCCGGATGGCCGCGATCACGGCCGCGAAATGGGCCGCCCCGCCGTCCGCGAGATCGTCGCGGGTGACGGAGGTGATCACGGCATGGGCTAGCCCGAGCGCCGCCGCCGCCTCGGCGACGCGGGCCGGCTCTTCCGGATCGGGGGGCCGGGGCGTCCCCTTGGTCACGGCGCAGAAGCCGCAGTTGCGGGTGCAGGTGTCGCCCAGCACCAGGAACGTGGCCGTCCGCTTCTCCCAGCACTCGCCGATGTTCGGGCAGCGGGCGCTCTGGCAGATCGTGTGCAGACGTCCGGCCTTGAGGATCTCCGCGACACGGAAATATTCCCCGTGCGACGGGAGCCGGACCTTCAGCCAGGCGGGTTTTTGGGTCGCCGTAACTCCCCCTCTCTCACAAAGGACCCGGCCCTTCGGGGACAGCGTGGAACTCGGATCGGGCGGGGCGAAGGATGACCGGGAAGAGATGAAAGTTCTTAATACTCGACGTCGCGCTCTCTCTTGATGCGCCGTCTCATCCGCTTGCGCGCCTGGGCTTCCTTCATGCGGCGCTTCTCGCCGGGCTTGAAGTAGACCGAGTGCTTCTTGATCTCCTTGATGATCGCTTCCTGCTGGACCTTCCTCTTGAACCGGCGCAGCGCGGACTCGAGATTCTCACCTTCGTCAAGCTGTACAAAAGCCAAAAACTTTCACCTCCTCACTGGGGAAAGTACCGCCGAATTATACTCGATTCCCCCTGAAAGTCAATCGGCCGTCCCGGGGGAGACGGCCTCCCTCCGGGGCCGGCCCGGGACCGTCCCCGCGGGGGCCCGCCCGCTCTCGGGCCGGAGCTTCGCGCCGGCCCGGCGGACGGCCGCCCGGGCCCCGATCGTCAGGGGGTCGATCAGGGGCACGGCCAGGTCGTCCGGCCCCAGGACCAGGGGCACCTCGGTGCAGCCGGCCAGGACCGCCCGGGCGCCCCGTGCGACGAGGCCCGCGGCGACCTCGAGGAGCACGGCCCGGGGCCCCTCGAGCGACCCGGCCTTGATGCCCTTCTTGCCGTAGATGGCGGTCATGACCCGGCGCTGGTCGCGGGCGGAGGGAACGACGATCCCGATGCCGGCCGCGGCGAAGGCCCGGGCGAGGACGCCGGAGCGGACGGTCCCGTCCGTGGCCAGCAAGCCGATCCTCTCCGGGGCGGGCCGCAGGCGGCGGACCGCCGCCACGGTCTCGTCGACCAGGCTGACGAGCGGCAGCGGCGAGCCGGCGTCCAGGCGGCCGAAGAAGTGATGGGCGGTGATACAGGGCATGACGGCGAAATCTGCCCCGGCGGCCCGCAGGGCGGCCAGGCCGCGGCGCAGCGCGGGGACCGGGCTGGGCCCGCCGCGGAGAACGGCCGCGGTGCGGTCCGGGACCTGGGGCACGCTGTAGAGGATGACCGGGACGTGGTCCTGGTCCCGGCCGGCCGCCGTCTCGCGGATGATGCGGACCAGGAACGAGGCCCCGGCCTCGGGGCCCATGCCGCCGAGGACGCCGACCGTCCGCAGCTTCTTCGGCCTCATTTGAGGAGTTCGCGGACCCGGTCGAGGGGCAGGGCCTCGGCGACGCGGCCGTCCTTGCCCTCGGTCCGGACGGCCTTGAAGAGCGAGTTCCAGATGGCCTCTTCGGCCGCCTCGGCCGCGGCCTGGAAGAGCGGCGAGAGGGCGTCGGACCGGAGGACGGTGACCGTCCGCGTCGGCCCGGCCGCGCGATGGGGGACGCGGACGCCCTCGGCGGTCGAGAAGGCGATGGCGTAGTCGCCGCTGCCGTTGGAGAAGTAGCCCCCGGTGCGGCCGATGCCGATCAGGGCCCGCTTGGCCAGGCGCTCGAGGTCCCGGGCCTCGAGGGGCGCGTCCGTGGCCACGACGATCATGCACGAGCCGTCGCCCGGCCCGTCGGCCGCCGGGGCCCCGGCGCCGCCGGCGGCTCTGCCGATCCCGGCCTCGCGGCGGTCGAAGGGCAGGCCCCGCAGGGTCAGGACGCCGTCGAAATTGGTCTGGACGAGGACGCCGACGGTGTAGCCGCCGCGGTCCGCGGGCAGCCGCCGCGAAGAGGAGCCGATGCCGCCCTTGTAGTCGAAGCAGGTCGTGCCCGCGCCGGCCCCGACCGCGCCCTCGGCGACCGGCCCGGCCGCGGCGGTCCGCAGGGCCTCGAGGACGTGGGCCTTGGTCACGCGCCGGCCGCGGATGTCGTTGAGCCAGCCGTCGTTGGTCTCGCCGACCACGGCATTGACCGACCCGACCTGGTCGTTGCCCGGCAGGCCGAGCGTCCAGTCGATGACGGCCTCGGCCGCCGTCGGCACGCTCAACGTGTTGGTCAGGACGACGGGCGATTCGAGCGTGCCCAGCTCGCGGACCTGGGTCACGCCGGCCAGCTTGCCGAAGCCGTTGGCCACCGAGAGGCCGGCCGGGACCTTGTCCTGGAAGAGGTTGCCGCCGTGCGGCAGGACGGCCGTCACGCCCGTCCGGACGTCGCGGCCCTCGACGACCGTGACCTGGCCGACCTTGACCCCGGCCACGTCGGTGATGGCGTTGAGCGGACCGGGCGGGAGGACGCCGACGATCAAACCGAACTCCCGGGCCCGCGGCCGTTCCCCGGCGGGAGGAGAGGCGGCGGCGAGGGCGATCGCGCCGGCCAAAAGGCCGACGGAAGAGAGCGCGAGGACGAAGGTCGCGGCAGCGGGCATGGCTTTGTCCTTGAATGGCACAGTGCCCTCATCATACGGACACGGACGTCAAATGACAAGCGGGCGCATGGCCTCGACCAATATGTAAACAAACGGGAGGTTGTCGAATCAATTGTGCGGGCGGTGGTATGCAGGGGGGGGACATGTACCTCTGGTACGTGTCCCCGATGCGGGGGGGAGGGGACGCGGTGGGGGACATGTACCTCTGGTACGTGTCCCCGATGCGCGAAGCCACGGAGGCAATTCCGGGGTACAGACACATCGGCGCCGTCTTGAGCGGGCCGGGCCTTTCTGGTAATAGTGGAAGGCCATGACCCGGAGCCGATCGCCCTTCCTGACCGTGCCCGCGCTGGCCTCCGTCCCCGGCCTGGTCCATGGCTTCGGCGAGGCCCGTTGGAGCGAGGCGGATCTCCTGGCTTTTGCCGAAGGGCGGGGCATGACGCCGGTGATCATGCGCCAGCTCCATTCGGACGTTGTCCACCGGGTCGATGCCCCGCCCGCCGTCAAGCTCGAGGGCGACGCCCTGATGACCGGCGTCCCCGGCCTGCTCCTGGTCATCCGGACCGCCGATTGCCTGCCCGTCCTCGTCGTCGACGAGGCCCATGGCGCCGTGGCCGCCGTCCACTGCGGCTGGCGCGGCACGGAGCGGCGCATCCTCGAGAAAACCGTGCGGGCCATGGGGGAGGCGTACGGCTCCGAGCCGGCCGGCCTGCGGGCCGCCCTGGGCCCCTGCATCGGAGCCGCCTGCTACGAGGTCGGCGACGAGGTCCGCGAAGGGTTCCTGCGGGCCGGGTTCCCGCCCGCCGTTCTGGTCAAACGGGGCGACGTGCCCGGAGTGCGCGTCCCCGAGCTGCGGGAGAAGTACCTCCTGGACCTGCGGGCCGCCAACGCCTGGCTCCTCGAGAAGCTGGGGCTGGCGCGGGCCAGCATCATCGACGCCGGGGCCGTCTGCACCCACTGCGAGCCGCGCCTGTTGTCCTACCGCCGCCATCCCGCCGACCCCCGCCGGATGTCCAACTTCATCGGCCTGGCCCCTTAGGGAAAGGGGCTTCTTTCCGCGATCCTCGATTTCTAAGAGGGGGACACGTACCTCCGGTACATGTCCCCGCTACGAAGTCCCGCTGCGGAGTCCCAAGCCAAGAGGGGGACACGTACCTCCGGTACATGTCCCCGCTACGAAGTCCCGCTGCGGAGTCCCAGCCAAGCTAAGAAAGCCAAGAGGGGGACATGTACCGGAGGTACGTGTCCCCACAGATAAGCCCCCGGGCGCCCGTTGACATTTGCTTTTTAAAAACGATTTGGCTATCCTTGACGGGTCCTTAAGGAGACGGTCATGGAAAAACCCATCGGCGACATCGAGCTTCCCGGTCTGCCCCTGTTCCGCAAAGGCAAGGTGCGCAACGTGTTCGAGGTCGGCGACAAGCTTCTGATCGTGGCCACCGACCGGGTCTCGGCCTTCGACTGGGTCCTGCCCTCGCTCATCCCCTACAAGGGCAAGGTCCTGACACAGCTGTCGAAGTTCTGGTTCGATTTCGTCGGCCTGGTCGTCCCCAACCATCTCATCGCCACCGAGACGAAGGACTTCCCCCCGGCCCTGGCCCCCTACGCCGACATCCTGGCCAAACGCTCCATGCTGGTCCAGAAGACCAAGGTCGTGCCCATCGAGTGCGTCGTCCGCGGCTATCTCTCCGGCTCCGGCTGGAAGGAATACAAGACGACCGGCAAGGTCTGCGGCATCAAGCTGCCCAAGGGCCTGCGGGAGTCCGACCAGATCGCCGAGCCCATCTTCACGCCCTCGACCAAGGCCGACAAGGGCCACGACGTCAACATCTCCTTTAAGGACGTCGAGAAGGAGATCGGGGCCGAGCTGGCCGGGAAGATCCGCAAAACCAGCCTGGAGCTCTACCAGAAGGCGGCCCTGTACGCCGTGTCCAAGGGCATCATCATCGCCGACACCAAGTTCGAGTTCGGCCTGGACGGAAACGAGCTGGTCCTGATCGACGAGATCTTCACCCCCGACTCCTCGCGCTTCTGGCCCCTGGCCCAGTACGAGCCCGGCAAGTCCCAGCCCAGCCTGGACAAGCAGTTCGTCCGCGATTACCTCGAGACGACCGCCTGGGACAAGAACAGCCCGCCGCCCGAGCTGCCGGCCGAGATCGTCGCCAAGACCTCCCAGAAATACCTGGAAATCTATAAGGTCCTGACCGGCCTCGCCGACATCGCATGAGCGGACGGGTCGATTTCCACGTCCACTCGAACAAGAGCAGCGACGGGGACTTTTCGCCGGCCGAGCTGGTCGGCTTCGCCCGGAACGCCGGCCTGCGGGCCATGTCCATCGCCGACCACGACACCGTGGCCGCCTATCCCGAGGCCGTCGAGCTGGGGCGCCGGGCCGGGGTCGAGATCATCCCCGGCATCGAGCTGACGACCCTCTTCGGCGGCCGCGAGTTCCACTGCCTGCTGCCCTTCGCCGACTGGGCCAGCCCGGCCCTGGCCCGGATCATCGCCGGCCAGACCGAGTGCCGCCTGGCCGAGACGGCCGAACGTATCGAGAAGGTCCGGGCCCTGGGCTTCGCCCTGACCCTGGACGAGGTCCGGGCCAAGTCCAACGGCGCGCCGCCGCTCGGGGTCAAGATCGCCCAGGTCCTGCTCGAGAACCCGGAGAACGCGGGCCACCCGGCCCTGGAGAAGTTCCGCCGGGCGGAGAACCGTGGCTACGCCCCGTACATGTTCTACAAGGACTACTTCGCCGAAGGCAAGCCGGCCTTCGTGCCCAAGCGGTTCGTGCCCCTGCTCGACGTCCTGGACGCCGCCCCGGCCACGGGCGGAGCGCCCGTCCTGTCCCATCCCGGGGCCTACTTCCAGAGGACCACGGCCGAGGACGCCCGAACGCTCAAGGACCGCGGCCTGCTCGGGATGGAGGTCTACACCTTCTACCACACCGCCGAACAGACGGCGTTCTACAAGGACCTGGCCGCGGAGCTCGATCTCGTGGCCACGGCCGGCTCGGATTTCCACGGCCGGATCAAGCCCCACGTCGCCTTCGGCGCCCTGCAGGAGGGCGACTACGGCATGGTCGAGCGGCTGCGGGCCCGGCGGGGAGGGGCGGCATGAACTGGCTCGACTACGTCTTCCTGGCCATCATCGCCGTGACGGCCATCTACGGCATCTTCAAGGGCTTCGTCAAACAGGTCATCGGCCTGGCCGCGGTCGTCGCCGGCCTGGTCCTGGCCGTCTTCTACTACGAGCGGGCCGCCGGCATCTTCATCGGCCTCGTCAAGAACCGGCTGGTGGCCAACTTCCTGGGGTTCACGCTCGTCTTCGTGCTCGTCCTCGTTGCCGGCGGCATCCTCGGCCACCTGCTGACAAAGGCCATGATCGGCCCCCTGGCCTTCGTCAACCGTCTCTTCGGGGCCCTGTTCGGTATCGTCACCGCGGTCCTGGCCTGCGGCATCCTCGTTTTCGCCCTGGTCTCGTTCGAGATGGCCAGGCCGGCCGTCCGGACGTCCGTCCTGGCCCCGGCCTGCCTGGGCGTCGCCCGGGCGGTCGTCCACGTCGTGCCCAAGGACCTGCGGTCCCGGTTCGACGAGTCGTACAAGCGGGTCCGCGAAAGCGGAGGGGAACATGGACAAAAGATCTAGCGAGCTCAGCTTCCACCAGCGCATGGAGATCCTTGTCCGCGACATGGTCGACAAGGAGATCTCGGTCAAGGACGCCCTGCGCGAATTCGAGAAGATCTACTACGAGCAGGCCGCCCGCAAGCACCAGGGCAACCAGACCAAAATGGCCCAGGCTCTCGGCGTCCACCGCAACACCCTCCACAACCGGGCCAAGGTCCTGAAGATCAGGAAGAGATATTAGCAGTCTCGTTGTTAGACTGCTAATATTTTGTCGCTTCCCCACTTGACAAATTCCCCGCCGTTTGTATATTATTAGCACTCACATTTTGTGACTGCTAAATCTCAGGTATCCCATAGGAGGTTCTCATGAAAGTTCACCCTCTGTATGACCGAGTGCTCCTCAAGAGAATGGAGGAACAGGAAGTCAAGAGAGGCGGGATCATCATCCCGGACACGGCCAAGGAAAAGCCCCTGGAGGCCGAGATCATCGAGGCCGGCAAGGGCCGGATCAACGATGACGGCAAGACGATCGCCCTGGCGGTCAAGAAGGGCGACCACGTCCTCATCGGCAAGTACAGCGGCACCGAAGTGACGATCGACGGCGTCGAGCACGTCATCGTCCGCGAGGAAGAGATCCTCGCCATCGTCGAAAAGTAACACCCTATCGCCAAAAGGAGACATCATGGCTAAACAGATCCGTTCCGGAGACGAGGCGAGACAGTCCCTGCTCAAGGGCGTCAACGTCCTCAGCAACGTCGTCAAGGCGACCCTCGGCCCGCGGGGCAAGAACATCGTCCTCGACAAGAAGTTCGGCAGCCCGACCAGCACCAAGGACGGCGTCACCGTCGCCAAGGAAGTCGAGCTCAAGGACCCCTGGGAGAACATGGGCGCCCAGCTGGTCAAGGAAGTCGCGTCCAAGACGTCCGACGTCGCGGGCGACGGCACCACGACCGCCACGGTCCTGGCCCAGGCTATCTACGGCGAGGGCCTCCGCTACGTCACGGCCGGCGCCAACCCGACCCTGATCAAGAAGGGCGTCGACAAGGCCGTCGAGACCATCATCGGCGAGCTCAAGAAGATGAGCCGCGAGGTCAGCGGCGAGATGATCGCCCAGGTCGGCGCCATCTCGGCCAACAACGACCTGTCGATCGGCAAGATCATCGCCGAGGCCATGGACAAGGTCGGCAAGGACGGCGTCATCACCGTCGAGGAGGCCAAGGGCCTCGAGACGACGATGGAGACCGTCGAGGGCATGCAGTTCGACCGCGGCTACCTGTCGCCGTACTTCGTTACCGACCCCGAGCGGATGGAGTGCGTCCTGGAGAAGCCGCTGATCCTCCTGCACGAGAAGAAGATCAGCAACCTCAAGGACTTCCTGCCCCTGCTCGAGAACGTCGCCCGCATGGGCCGGTCCCTGCTCGTCGTGGCCGAGGAGGTCGAGGGCGAGGCCCTGGCCACCCTGGTCGTCAACAAGCTCAAGGGCACTTTCCAGTGCTGCGCCGTCAAGGCCCCCGGCTTCGGCGACCGCCGCAAGGCCATGCTGGAGGACATCGCCGTCCTGACCGGCGGCCAGGTCATCACCGAGGAGATCGGCGTCAAGCTCGAGAAGGTCGGCGCCGATTGGCTGGGCGAGGCCAAGAAGGTCGTCATCGACAAGGACAACACGACCATCGTCGAGGGCCTCGGCAAGGCCAGCGACGTCCAGGCCCGCATCAAGCAGATCCGCGCCCAGATCGAGGAGACGACCTCCGACTACGACCGCGAGAAGCTCCAGGAGCGGCTGGCCAAGATGGTCGGCGGCGTGGCCCTGATCAAGGTCGGCGCGGCCACCGAGACCGAGCTCAAGGAGAAGAAGGCCCGGGTCGAGGACGCCATGCACGCCACCAAGGCGGCCGTCGAAGAGGGCATCGTGCCCGGCGGCGGCGTGGCCCTGATCCGCGCCCAGAAGGCGCTCGAGAAGCTCGAGGTCGCCGGCGACGAGAAGATCGGCGCCGACATCATCAAGCGGTCCATCGAGGAGCCCCTGCGCCAGATCGCGGCCAACGCCGGCTTCGAGGGCTCCGTGGTCGTCGAGAAGGTCAAGGAAATGAAGCAGGACATGGGCTTCAACGCCCTGAACGAGAAGTACGAGGACATGATCAAGGGCGGCATCCTCGACCCGACCAAGGTCGTCCGGATCGCGCTCCAGAACGCGGCCTCGATCGCCGGCCTGCTGCTGACCACCGAGGGCCTGATCGCGGAGATGCCCGAAGAGGACAAGAAGCCCGCGTATCCGACCCCTCCCGGCGACATGTACTAAGCTTTCGCAGGGACGCCCCTTCGAGGGACGGTCCCGCCGCGACGCATCGTCGGCCCCGGGCGGCCTCCCGCCCGGGGCCTTTTTTTAAGAAGGGGTCAAACCTAAATTAATTCAATTTTCCCGTTTTTCGATCCGTTCAGGTGAGCACGCAGCCGGGGAAAATTGAATTAATTTAGGTTTGACCCCTTCTTCTTTAAGTCCGTCCCCATTTTGCCTCCCGTATGCTATATTTTGTCCGTGTCCCGGCTCATCGATCGCTACGTGCTCCGCGAGATCGTCCCGCCCTTCCTCGTCGGCCTGCTGCTCATCGCCTTCGTCCTGCTGATGAACCAGGTCCTGCTCGTCGCCGACCTGTTCATCGACAAGGGCGTGCCGGTCCTGTCGGCCCTCCGGCTCCTCGGGCTGCTCGTCCCGTCCATTCTCGTCTTCGCCCTGCCCATGGCCGTCCTGATGGGCATCCTCGGCGGGCTGGCCCGCCTGTCGGCCGATTCGGAGATCGTCGCCCTGGCCTCGGTCGGCGTAGGGCCGCGGCGTCTGGCCCGGCCTCTGGCCCTTTTCGGGCTGGCCGGCTTCCTGGTGACGCTCCCCCTGGCCCTGTGGTGGGCGCCGCGGGCCAACGACGCCTGGGTCCGCGACATGACCGCTTCCGTCCTCGGCCGCGTCCGCCTGAAGGTCGAGCCCCTCGAGTTCAACGAGACCCTGCCGGGCATGGTCTTCTTCGTCCGGGAGGTCGGCCCCGACAAGGCCTGGCGCGACGTCTTCGTGGACCTGGGCCGGGGCACGGCCGAGCATCGCGTCGTGTTGGCCCGGTCCGGAACGGTCCGCTTCTATCCCGGCGAACGGCGGGCCATCCTCGACCTGGCCGACGGGCTCGTCTATGCCGGCCCGGCCGCGGACCCGGGCCGGGACACGCTGACCTCGTTCGCCCGGCTGGAGGAGGAGATCGACGTCGAGGGGCTTTTCCCCTCCGTCTCGAGCGGCAAGCGGGTCCGGGAAAAGGACATCGGCGAGCTCCGGCGCGACCTCCGGACCCTCCGAGCCGCCGGCCCCGTCGGGAAAGGAGCGGACCCGCGGCAGGTCCGGGCCCACCGCATCGAGATCCACAAGAAGTTCGCCCTGCCGGCCGCCTGCCTCGTCTTCGCCCTCCTCGGCCTGCCGCTCGGGGTCATGACCGGCCGGACGGGGCGCACGGGCGGCTTCTCGCTGGCCCTGGTCCTCATCCTGTTCTATTACGTCCTGCTCACGGCGGGGGAGCAGGCGGCCATGGACGGCCGCGTCTCCGCCGCGCTCGG
>JAEAMG010002542.1_pt1 | contig 11189 bp, 6 predicted proteins | sample 8958741 | NCBI WGS metagenome assembly JAEAMG01 (sample SAMN16933256, study PRJNA681125) | bioreactor sludge metagenome | isolation source: anaerobic bioreactor treating anionic surfactant - SDBS | place: India: Bengaluru | collected 2019-02-28
ATCCCTGTGCCCGGCGCTTGATTTCAACCAAACAGGCAATTGTTCGGTTGGGTCCTCTCCCGACCTGTTGCTAATCCGATGCTGGGCATTTTCATTACCCAGAGTTAATCTATTGACTTTGCAAAAAATGTGGACAGTAACCTGCGCACAATAAATCGCCAGCGCGGCCCTTGCCCGCAACCCGCTGTTACCCAAATTGACTAAGCAAAAAATGGGACTGCCTCCGGCGCACGCGAAGACTATGAATGGCGTAGCCGAACTTAAACTGCGCCGGAGGCTGTCCCAATTTTTTGCGGGCCCATTGAGCAAGCCCGAAAAACCTGAGACAGCTACTCATGTGGCCTTCACCTCCTCCTTCCACCCGGTTCGCAAGACGGGAACAAACTACAAAAAGCAGATACTGGCAAACAGCCTCTATGCAGAGGTCGTGGGCTATTTGGTAGTGAGTTCCCGTTTTACTCTGTCTTCTTCCTTGCGTTTAGTCTAACAACGCTTTTCCATTGGCGGGGCAACTGAAAAAACTTATTCGTTTTTGGTCACAGAAGGCGGCTGACAAGGTATTTGATGGCGCCTGCAGGTTTACCGTGTGGACGATAAGAGTTGCTTGAAAAAATATTGAAAGTGCAGCAGAAATTTGTTAGACTCAACTCAACAAAACAACCGTGAAGGAGTTTATCCCAATGAACAATCACCATCATCAAGGATGTTGCGGGTGTTCTCACAATTTGCAAATGCCGCGTCGCACGTTCTTTGCGGCGGTGGGCGGCGCCGCCGTGGGTGCGGTGGCGCTTGCAGAAATGGCCTCGGCGGCAACCGATAGCCCAGAGGGCGCTGTTCCGCTCCCTGTCGCCGTTCCCAGGAAGGCGTTGGTGGTTCAGCCGGTACTTTCGTATAGAGTGTGGCGGCCTGCGGAAAAAACGAGTTGGCGGGGCTGGGGCGGTTTTCATAGCGAAGCCGACTATGATGCCGAAGCCGTCCGGATCCAGCAGGAACTCGACGACATGGGCAAGAAGGCCGGGTTTGCCATGGAAATGCTTCCGCTCCAGCGGGTAACCAGTGTGGAGCAGGCCAAAGCGGTGTGCCAGGGAACGGCCGATGTCATGCTGATATATGCCGCGACCGGGGATACGGCCGATATAGAAGCGCTCCTCAGTCCTGACCGGTATAATCTGATGTTTGTACGGCATAAATCAGGCCCGGTCTATTTGTGGTATGAAATAGCGAGCCCGCGCATGCTGCGCAAAATGGTGGATGATCTGGGCCAACCGGGACTGCTCCCCTGCGATGTTGTCGTGGATAACACGGATGAATTGGTATGGCGGCTGCGTTCCCTATCCGCATTGAAGAATACGCTGGGCTCGAAGATAATCGCCATTGGCGATGCGTCAGGCTGGGGCGCCGGCGGACAGAAGGCGCCTAAGATTGCGGCGGAAAAGTGGAAACTCGAGATCATCCCTGTTTCTTATGAAGATCTGGGAAAACGAATCGCCGCCGCGCGGACAGACAGCGCGCTGGTTCAAAAGGCAAGCGCCAAGGCGGTGGAATACATGGGACAACCGGATGTTATCACGACAACGGACCGGGGATATGTGGAGCGCGCGTTTCTTCTGGCTGAAGTGTTCGCCAATCTCATGGCGGAACATCAATCCAATGCCATGACCATCAACAACTGCATGTCCACTATCATGCCCATGTCGGAAACGACAGCCTGTCTGCCCTTGACCCTGATAAACGACAGCGGAGCGCTGGCCTTTTGCGAATCGGATTTTGTGGTCATTCCCTCCGGGATACTTATGAATCATATCTGCCAGACCCCGGTTTTTCTTAACGATCCGACGTATCCCCACGACGGGATCATCACGGTCGCCCATTGTACGGCGCCGCGCAAGATGGACGGCGCTCATCTGGAAAAAGTGAATCTGCTGACCCACTACGAATCGGATTTCGGCGCTGCGCCAAAAGTGGAGTTCCGGCTCGACCAGACCATCACGATGATAGACCCCGATTTCGATTGTGAGCGGTGGATCGGTTTCCGCGGCAAGGTGGTGGAAAATCCGTTTATGGACATCTGCCGGTCCCAGGTGGATGTCACTATTGAAGGGGACTGGAAACGGCTGGCGGAGACCATGTGCGGGTTCCACTGGATGATGGCATACGGTGACCATCGAAAGGAACTGGGCTATGCGCTGCGCAAAGTGAATATTGCGTGGGACGATCTGACCGAGGAAATGGAAAACAAGGCCTAGCCGCGATGGCAGGCGGTCATGAACTTATTCAAACCTGTAAGGTCAACAAAACCTTGCAGGTTTCTTTATTGTGCAATGGTACAAAGGACAATCAAACATTGCGGGGCGTATACCGCAGGTAATCCCAAATCTGTGATAAGGTTTTGTTTTCAGGGCCCTCCCGCGTAATCTGTTCATGCAACGGTTTTTCTTTCCTGACGGACTTTCCCCTTGAACTTGGAGACCTATATCTGCTCCAATGACCTTGTTATGATTGGGTACAACTATCTGGATTTTCCTGCTTGCCGGATCGCAAGGCCTGCCCTGTGGGGCGTTGCTTTTTATGCGCTTGTTTCCTGTGGGGCCTTTTCCTATTCGGCCTTTGCGGAGGAACCGGACCATGCGTCCGCATTTAGCCAGCGCGTACAACGTCCTTCCCTGCCCGATTTTCCTTATGGTGAGGGGTATCGCTCGGGAGTGACCCACCATCTGAATGACAGCGGCATTTTCTGGTCGGTGATTTCCGAAAGGACCCATCCCGATAAACGCGATACGGAGGGGGACCTCGTTGCGCTTAATGACGGCAGCCTGCTCCTCGCCTGGAGCGACTTCTACACGGAAGCATGGCAGGACGATTCCCCCGCGCGCATTTCCGCCAGAAGGTCAGCGGACGGGGGACGCACCTGGGGCCCCATTGAAGTGCTTCAGGAGCCCATGGGCACGAATGTCATGTCGGTGAGCCTGTTGCGCACCTCAAAAGGAACGGTCTTGTTTTCGTTTCTATGCAAGAACGGGCCTGAAGGAACCCTGCACTACGTGCGACGTTCGACGGATGACGGGAAGACGTTTGGCGGCCTTATCCCGGCCAATGCCGGACATCCGAACCGTGTGGCCAACAATGACCGTCTCCTGGAACTGCATGATCCCGAAAACAAATACGGGGACCGGGGACGTATTGTGCTGGCATGCCGGGATTACCCGGAACGTGCGGGAGTCATGGTGTATTCTGACGATGAAGGGGTGACGTGGAAGGCGGGCGGGAACGTGCCGATGGTGCCCGAATGGGGTTCCCAGAATTTTAACGAGGTCGGCATTATTGAGTTGGATGGCGGCACGACAGGAAATGGTTTTCAAGCGGATGCGCCCTTGGCCGGCGTCCTGTGGATGTACGGTCGGACCACGATGGGGTTTCACGCGCAGTCCTGGTCCGCGGATCGCGGCGTCTCCTGGTCCAGGCCCGAGCCAATGATACTGAAGGGGCCTTGTTCGCCCTTGACCGGGGAACGCATTCCTGACACGTTATATACGAAGACAAAGGGTTGGGCGGGAAACATCCTGTTCACTTTCCCCAACCATGATTTTGCGAAGTATCCCCGGGAATATACGTATACCGCCCGTACGCCGCTCGATGCGGCCATTTCAGATGACGGGGCGCGGACGTGGAAATACATCCGGACCATTGAAGAGGATCCGCGTGTACAATACGGATATACCAGTATCACGTTTCTGGATGATTCCAGTGACGGCATGCGTGTTCTCCTGACCACGCACATCCAACCGATTCCCACGGCATCCCATCGCCCGCACGACCTGAAATTTATCTCTATCCCCTTGAAATGGTTCTATGAGGACTCGCCCGTTTCCCGGCGTGGTCTGGATTTTTCCGATGAGATGCGACACGAATATTGGACGGAAGCGATTCAGCCCTGACCGGGTGACCTGGGGAAGGGGGAACACGGAAAATAAAATGTTTGCCTGGAAATTATTGTTAACGGCCTTGTGTTCCTTGCAGCGACGCCAAAGGGGGGAACGAGAAAAAAGCCTCACATTGTACGTTCCTCTACCGTGTCGAAGGCAAGAGCGCCGGTAGGACAGGCATCAACACATTCTCGGGCACACAGGGCAATTGCGTTAGCCAGGGGTTCCCCAAAAGGAACGCTTACCTGCATGGCAAGGCCGCGTCCCGTAAAGGTCAATCCGGGAATTTCGTTTTGCTCTTTCGTTATAGCTACGCACAAGCCGCATTTAATACACTTGCCCGCATCGAAAATAACATTGTCATAACGCTGCAATCCAGTCGGCAGAGGCCGTTCAGCATTGCGGAATACCTTAGGACGGGCGCCGTATTCGGCGGCATAGCGGCGCAGTTTACAGGAGACCGGTGCATGACAATCACAATGCAGGCATCTATCCGCTTCATCCCGCATTTCGGCGGCATTCCTGGACCGGTTCAGGGCCGCCTGTGAAGTCCGTTTCGAAATATAGGCGTCCAGTTCTCCCCGGGAAAGGCGCCCCATAATGGACTGGTACTTGGCATGAGAGGGAAGAGAGAGCCCCGTGAGATATTCGTGCACAACCCGAGCTGCGTGTTTTCCCGAAGCGACGGACCGTACCGGCAATCGCTGGTTTTCCGCGTGGAAGAGGCCGCATTGCCTGGGGGTACTAAGGTCACACGCCAACACCACCGCATCACAGTGTTCCAGAATCCGGCCCATGGAAATCGCCTGTTCCGCTTCCGTCTCAAAAATGAACTCGATGCCCATGCGGGTAAGACAGGTGATTTCTGCGTCCAACACCTCCCGTGGCAGTTGATCCTCCGGTAACTCACGCAGGGAACCCCCGGCAGCCGGACGCTTCTCATACACCCGGCAGGTATGCCCAAGGCTGCTTAACACCTGTGCGGCGGCCAGGCCGCGCAAGCCGGCGCCAATCACGGTAACGCTCCTGCCGGAAGACAGAGATGTTTTTGGGAAAACCTGTTCCCCGGACCGGGGCATTTCCCCCAGCTGTCCATGGATCTGACGAATGGCGACAGGTTCATCATAACTTCCGCGCCGGCAACCCGCCTCGCAGGGCGCCGTGCATATCCGGCCGAGTACCGCGGGCAACACTAGGGCCTGCCTTGCCATCTCTTGCGCCCTGGATATCTCGCCGCGCGCCAGATAGCGCAACATGAGAGGGATGTTCAAACCGGCGGGACAGGCCCGCTCGCAAGGCGCTTCGCAATCGCCGAGATGCTCGCTCAGTAACAGTTCCAGCGCGGCCCGCCGGGCATGGCGCACCATTTCGGAATCCGTCTCGATAACCATATCCGCTTCCGCGCGCGCGGCGCAAGCAGGCAGAAGTTGGCCACGTTTCGTCTCTTCCACGACACAGACCATACAGGAAGTATTGGGCGGCTTTCCCTCGGCGTAACACATTGTGGGTATCTCAATACACACACGTTGCGCCGCTTCGAGCAAGGTCGCGTTTTCCGGGACCTCCACCTCGATTCGATTTATGATGAGCTTCGGCATGACGTCTATTCCACCTTCACCGCATCCACGGGGCATACAAGCCTGCAGTTGTCGCATTTCGTGCACAAGTCCATGTTGATTTCATGGACCTCATAAGGCTTCATAGTGATGGCGCCCGGGGCGCATACCTGGGCACATTTGGTACAACCGATGCAGTCGTCGGTAATGCGGTACGAAATCAGAGGCTTGCATTTTCCGGCAGGACACCGGCCCCAGAGGTGCGCTTCGAACTCGTCCCGGAAATAACGCAAGGTTGTCTGCACAGGATTGGGCGCGGTTTTGCCCAGCCCGCACAGACTCTGCCGCTTTACCGTGCGTGCCAGGTCTTCCAGCAATTCCAGGTCGCCTGGTTTTGCCTCGCCGCGGCACAACATGCCCAGGATTTCGAGCATGCGTTTCGTGCCCACACGGCAAGGCGCGCATTTGCCACATGATTCGCGCTGGGTAAAGGACAGAAAGTAATGGGCCATTTCCACCATGCAGTCCGTGTCATCAAGCACGACAAACCCGCCCGATCCCATCATGGCGCCCGCTTCCAAAAGGGCTTCATAGTCCACACGCGTGTCGCACAAGGCCGCCGGGATGCAGCCGCCAGAAGGGCCGCCTATCTGCACCGCCTTCAGTTGACGCCCACCTGCCACGCCGCCGCCGATATCCTCCACAATTTGACGAATGGTGCGGCCCATGGGCACTTCGATGAGACCGCCCCTGGCCACCTTGCCCGCCAGGGAGAAGACTTTGGTGCCCTTGCTGTGTTCCGTTCCCAATGCCGCAAAGGCTGCCCCGCCGTGACGCATAATCCACGGCACCAGCGCTAAGGTTTCCGTGTTGTTGACCAGCGTCGGGCAACCGTGCAGCCCCTGCCGCGCGGGATAGGGCGGCCTGAATGCGGGCGAACCGCGCCGCCCCTCCAGTGACGCAATGAGCGCTGTCTCCTCACCGCAGACAAACGCGCCCGCGCCACGCGCCACACGTACCTGAAAATCATGACCGCTGCCCAGAATGTTTGTGCCGAGATATCCTTCCCGTTCGCAACAGGCAATGGCCTCCCCGACGCGGCTGACGGCCAGCGGATATTCGGCGCGTATATAAAAGATGCCCTCCCGCGCGCCCGTAGCCAGGCTGGCGATACTCATGCCTTCAATCACGCGAAAGGGATACGACTCGAGTATCATCCGGTCCATGAACGCGCCCGGGTCGCCTTCGTCGCCATTGCAGATAATAAATTTCCGGTCGCCGGGAGCGTTTCTTACGGCCCGCCACTTTTGCGCTGTTGGAAAGCCCGCGCCGCCGCGGCCGCGCAATTGGCTTGTCTCGATTGCAGCAATAATGGCGTCCGGCGGCAACGGTCCGGCTTGTCCCGAAGCCAGGCCTAGGCAGGTATGCAGCGCATCGAACCCGCCCAGGCGCCGATATTCCGCTATGTCCGTTGGCGCCATTTCACCGCAATATTCCGTGGCCAGCCGTTGCTGCGCCCCCAGGAACGCGGCTACGGGCGCGTCACGCACATCCAACGCATACCGCTCGGGCGCATCCCGTTTTTCCCGGGTATAGGCACGCCCCAACCACCGGCTGGTCATGCTGCGCAGCTGCGCCCGGGCGCCCGCAGGCTTGAAGTGCGCCGTAAGGATGGCCTCCACATCCTCCGGCAGCACCTTCGCGTATAAATGAGGCGGTTCGTCCGGCAGCACAATTTCCAGCAGGGGCGTTTGATGGCACATGCCAACACAGCTGACGTGTTTCACATGAACGCCAATACGCAGTCTTTCCAGAGATTCCATCAAGGCGCAGCGAATCTTTTCACTACCGCCCGCCACACAGCACGACCCCAAACCGATACGGATTTCACCGGTGGACGAAGGAATGTCTTGGCCGGTCAGGAAGGCACGAGGTTTTGTTCGCACCTGCTGTTCCAAAAAATCCTCCAACATGCGCGGTACCGTGTCCGGGAGCACATGGCCATAGGTGACCGAGTCAATCCGCACAGCCGGCGCCAGCGTACAACAGCCCAGGCAGGCAACTTTTTGAAGGGTGAACATCCCCTCCGCGTCCGTGTCCTCGTTCCCTGTCAGATGCAGTTCTTCCACCACCGCGTCATACACCGCCGTGGATCGCTTGACATGGCACGCCGTACCGTCGCACACGCTGATGATATGCTTTCCCACCGGCTTGCGCCGGAATTGGCCGAAGAAGGTGGCCACGCTCTCCACGGCGGCAGGAGTAATTTCCGAAAGTTCGCATACGCGGCGCAGCGCCTCTTCCGGCAGATACTTGTAATGCTCCTGTATGGCCTGCAGAATGGGAATCAGAGCGTCCGGACCGCAGCCCGTGCGTTCCAGAATATGGTCCACTTCCGTTATGCCAAAACTTGTTTTCATACAGTGTATTCACAATACCCGGCACAGATACCCAATATTTTCATGTCCGTCCATGAACGATAGAAACGTAGACACGGCATCTTGCCGTGTTAAAGCGGCTGGAAGCCGTTTCTACATTTGACTCGTTCCCAAGTTGCGCCTCACGTCATTTTACACTCGTTCCCAAGTTGCACTTGGGAACGCACGTGGGCGCGAAATTATATTTCGCGGACCTCACGTCATGGACGTTGAATTCAAGGCCTCAGCAAAGGGTCGCGAAGTACAACTTCGGTTACAATTGCGTTACGAAATTCAATTTCGTAACGAGCCCGGCCAGAAGGTACCTTAAAGTTCAACACGGATTTTACACTGGATAGGTAAACAAGAACCAATTTATGAAGTGTTTGCGCTTGTAAAATAGGCCTTATGCCTGCAAAACGGCCTTCCTGCTGGAAATAGGGTCGGAGGAATACGCTATGATTAAGGCCTCACACTACAACGATTATAGGCGCGTGTAACAATAACACCATTCAACGGATAGAAAGCGGAGAACACCATGATTAAAATTGGAATCATCGGACAAGGCTTCATCGGCAAAATGCATTTGGCCACGCTGCGCAAGTCGCCCATGGCGGTCGTCACCGCTGTTGCGGATCATGAGCCGGAAAATCTACAAGGCAAGGCGGTCGCCGGCAACATTGACGTCTCAGGAGATATTAGCCTCGAAGGCGTCGCTCGTTACGAGGATGGCGATGCCCTGTTGCGCGATCCCAACGTGGAAGCCGTACTGATTGCGCTGCCAACCTATCTGCACAAGGAGTATATCCTCAAGGCCGCCGAGGCGGGCAAACACATTCTGTGCGAAAAGCCGTTGACCTTATCTTCGGTCGAAGGGAAAGAATTACTGGAAACGCTCAGCGGATACGATCGCGTTTTCATGTCGGCCCAGTGCATCCGGTTCTGGCCGGTCTATGTGGAGTCGCGCAATTACGTATGTAACGGGACATACGGCAGGTTGCTCTCGGCCCAGTTCTCAAGGCAGAGTTGCAAACCGACCTGGAGCTGGCAAAACTGGCTCCTCGACGATACCAAAAGCGGCGGCGCGCTACTGGATTTGCATATTCACGATGTGGATTATGTGAATTATCTTCTCGGCACGCCGGACCAGGTTAACGCGATTGGTTGCGATATGCCCGGCGAAGGTGTGAGCCAGGTAAATGCCTATCACCGCTATACCAACGGCCCGGTAGTCGCGGTGGACGGCGGCTGGATGCATCCTGCCGATTTCCCCTTCCGCATGGGCTTCCGCATGGAATTTGAAAAGGCGGCCCTTGAATTCGACAGCCGGATTGACGGCCATCTGCATGTGTACCCCGCCGACGGAGGCCATAGTACGCCCGACCTGCTTCCGGGAGATGGGTACAGCCGCGAACATGAGTATTTTCTACGCTGTATCCTGGAAGGCAAAAAGGCGGAGGAAGCCTCACCGGAGTCGGCGGTCTCCTCGGTGGCCCTGGTGGAACGGGAACGCGCCGCCATTCGCGCTGCCGCAACCGCGTGAAAGAGTAAAGTTGTAGTGACGAGGCTGAGCGGTCCCCGGATAATAAACATAAGTAGATACTGACCCTGAAGAAGAAAGGCGGGTTGCGCTTTGTTGTTATACGGCCTCCAGATATTTCCTTCTGTTCTGGTCCGTAGAGGACGGGCAGACCGTTCCCCATGCTTCGCTCTACCCGGTCTATAACGACAACTTGTTAGAAATCCGCCGATACGCCGCTCCGGCGGCAGCCAGCGCCAACGTCAGCAACAGCAAGCTCCAGGTCGAGGCTGCGGGGAGCTTTTCCGAACCGTCCCGGTTTGGGTTCATCGCTGCCGCTACGAAATCGTTAATATTGCCGCCTCGAAGATAAACATTCCAATATTCTTCGTAATTAGTCACGTCGTCACCATCAAGATCGCCTTCACCCGAAAATATCTCGTCAGAAGTTGCTTTGCCTGGAAGATGGAAGGACCAAGACGGATTCTGTAAGTTATATCGATCGATTACCCACGCGCGCATTTCTTCACACGACAACATCAATGCGGCAAGACATTCCATGTTGCCATCGAGCGAGACCGTTTCCTGGGTGAGCCAGTACATGTTTTCGTAATAGAGCGTGCAGACGTCTTTTCGATAAACAAATTCGTAATCAGCAAGCACAATGGCTACCAGTCGCAACGCCCAACGTTCAGGCAAACCGTCAAGGTTGACGTCTTCATCCAGGTCAAGACTCATTTCAGACGCGATCACACTCCATTGTTGCTCGAAGGTCTCGGCATACCATACTCGGGTTTGGTCGTGCAATGCCTGAACGCCACGCGCTTCCAATGCAGGAATCTGCATATCTAAGGCTTGCCGTGTAAGCAAGTTGCCAATGAGCCCCACTTTATCTCCTGTGCTGATGCCAGGATTATTGACCAATGCAGAGATATCTGTAATATCATTTGCGGTGAGTTCCACAATACTAAGGTTTGTCAAACCTGCCAGAGGCGATATATCACTCACAAGATTATCATTTACCTGAACCACATAAAGTCCATGCAAGTTCGCCAATGGGGTTAGATCACTAATCCTATTGCCACCGATTATTATACTCCCCAAGTTCGATAGATTACTCAGGGGGGAAAGGTCTGAAATCTTATCCTCTGCATTCGGATATGTGTTATTGTATAAAGCGAGAGATTCAAGATTGACAAGACCGGCCAACGCTTCGATATTACTCACGCGTGTATCTTGTAAACTCACCACCCTCAATGCAGTTAGCCCTGATATGGCCGAAATATCCTTAACGGGGTTCCTTCCTGCATGAATCTCGTCGAGATTAACACAGTACTCCAAGCCTGTTAGATCGGATATGTTCCTCTCCGAAGCATCTAAACTCGTCAAGCCCGCCAAGTCCGCATCCGTGATATCCCCGGCCGGCTTGTTGATAGTTTCTCGAATGATGGCTTCGAGGTTTGGGTCGGGGAAGTTGACGACCACAGCTGCTGCGGGGAGTGTCAGCATCGCGATGACAGCAGCGCAGAAAATGATTGCCCTGGACGTGTTCATGGAGTAGATGTTCATGGTGCGTTTCCTTTCGACGCTTCGGCAGTACCCTTTTCCCTACGAAATGCTCCCCTTTCTTGAGGAGGTATGCGTAGAATTGTACCCCCCCCCCCGGCCATGTGCAGTTTTTTTTTGGTTTGTTTGGGGGGGTGGGTGGGGGGGAAAGGGGCGGGGGGGTGTATGGGCAATGGGGGGGGTTCCCGCGACCCCGGTCCCGTTGGGA
>JAEAMG010002507.1_pt1 | contig 11187 bp, 10 predicted proteins | sample 8958741 | NCBI WGS metagenome assembly JAEAMG01 (sample SAMN16933256, study PRJNA681125) | bioreactor sludge metagenome | isolation source: anaerobic bioreactor treating anionic surfactant - SDBS | place: India: Bengaluru | collected 2019-02-28
AGGCATCTTCTGCGTTTCGAAGGGTCGTGACGCTTTTGTGTCTGTTTGGCAAGCCGGCACAATTTTGTTATCTCCTCCTCAGAAAGACCTTTCAGGCTCTCGGAAATAACTGTCCTACTTCCAAGTAGTTGCATCTTTCATCCCGGATCGGTCCTATGGCACTGTTTTTGCGCTATGAAATGATCCGTAGATTCCGGCGGTCATATTTTGCGCATGGACTTTTGAGGAGGTGCCGATCATGGAGATCCTTTCGAAACGGATAGACTTGAAAAGGAACGCGTGCAAAACAATGATCTGCAGCGTCGACGGGTGGTGCGGACGACCTGTCGGCGCTGTCTCGGGCAAGGTATCCCAACCGGTTGCACAGCCTGTTGATCTATTTGCGGACCTCGATGCGATCCGTTCGATGGAGGAGCGCTACGGCATTCGGGATGAAGGCCTGTTCTGAAGATTCCTTCAGTTTTGATTGACGATGTTTCCCGTTTCGTGCACTTCATAGCCCCCCATCGCCAAGACCTTCTCCTTGAACTCTTTGGAACGGATGATGTCGATCAGGATTTGTATTTTTTCATCTTCCCTATACGCGGTCGGGATCACCAGGTCATAGCGTTCTTTCGTGATGGGAAGGAAATCGAGGCCGAGCGCCTTCGCCGCTGCACAGATGCCCAGCCCCACGTCCGCCGCTCCGGAAACCACAGCCATGGAGACATTCATGTGGGTGTACTCCTCGGTGCGGTAGCCGACGATGTCGTCCGGGGCGATCCCGGCCCTGGCCAATTCGTAGTCAAGCAGAATGCGTGTGCCGGAACCGGCCTGGCGATTGATGAAGATAATGTCCGGCCGCGTGAGATCTTCGATATCTTTGATCTTCTTGGGATTCCCGGCCGGTGTGATCAAACCCTGCCATCGGTGGACCAAGGTAAGGAGCACAACCGGCATCCCCGGGAGATAGCGGCGGATGTACGATCGGTTGTAATCGCCGGTGGCGGTGTCGAGCAGATGCGATCCGGCGAAATGTGCCGTCCCCCTTTTGAGGGCAAAGAGGCCGCCCAAGCTGCCCACATTGCTTGACGAGATGTGCATACGCCCGCCCGTCCTCTCCTTCAGCAGGCTGTTGAGCAGATCGATGGTCAGGTCGTGAGAACCGACGGCCAGCAGACAATCGTTCAGCGCCTCACGCGGGATCATCAGTTCCACCTGCGCCGTTTCGCCTTCCCCGAGGCCGCTGACCTCTTGCGGGATTCGGAGAATCCCATCGGCGCGGACCAGGGAGGTAATCACCCCTGCGCCGCCGCTGATCGGGACCGCAACGCGCTTCCCGCCGACGTTCCCGAGGATCACCCGGACCCTCTCTTCGAGGCCCAGTTTCGACGGAATCTTTCTGCCGACGGAAACCTCCAGCAGGTCGGGTTCGGGCGGGTTGAGCCCCTGCATGAAATAGAGCAGGGGGCGGGCGAATTCTCCGAAAGCCACGGCCGCGGACACGGGATAGCCGGGGATGCCGATAACGGGCCGACCGTTCAAGGTGGCCAGCAGCGCCGGCTTTCCGGGCATGACGGTGATGCCGTGCACGAGAAGATCGCCCAATTCCTCCATCAGAACCGGGGTGAAGTCCTCCGAACCGGCCGATGAGCCGGCGATGGTCATGATCAGATCGTATTGCCCTGTGAGCGCTTCGTTCAGCGCGGCCCTGAGTTCCCCCGGGCGGTCGGGCACGATTTGGCGGATCTCGGCGACGGCGCCGCACTGAACGGCGAGTGACGCGAGCATCTGCCCGTTGACTTCGAGCAGCGTCCCTTTCGGCAGCGGCGACAGAGCCTCTTCCGGGCGGACGATTTCATCGCCCGTCGGGATGATCAGAACGCGCGGCCTGGAAAACACCCGCACGGAGAGAATCCCGGCGGCCAGGAGGGCGGCCTGATCACAGGGCCGGATGCGGTGCCGCGCCGGCAGGATCACCTCTCCCCGGACAATATCCTCTCCTGCCTTGCGGACGTTTCTCCACGGATAGGCGGCCTCGCGGATCTCCCATCCCTGATCCCGTTCCTCCACCCGTTCGATCATCACGACGGCGTCCTTTCCCTCCGGGATGGGATCGCCGGTGTCCACCATTTTCCCCGCCCCGCGCGGGATCAGGAGCGGTTTCTCGGGAAGCGCGCCGAAGGTGTCGGACGCCTTGACCGCGATCCCGTCCATCGCCGCGGCGTGGTAGGCCGGAACCGATGACAGCGCGGTGACCGGTTCGGTGAGGATTCGGTCGAGCGCCTCCCGCACGGCGATCGTCTCCGGCGGGACCCTCAGGTCGCCGAATCTCGCCCGGAGGATGGCGCCCGCCTGCTCCAAGGTCTTGAGATGCCGGTACATCCGATTTTTCCGCTCCATGATATCCGTCCCATCCAAAATTCAGAAAATCACGACCTCTACCGTCTCTCCGGCCGGGAGTCCCTCGGCGTGGATCGGCAGCACGACAAAGCCGTCGGCCTTGACCAGTGTCGACAGCATTCCCGACTTGCCGAAGACGGGCCGGGCGGTGAGCCGACCCTGCGACTGCTCCAGTTTGACGCGCACATACTCCTCCCGTCCCTGTGCGGAGTGGATGGAGTCGGTCAACTCGGCGCTTACCCGCATCCCGGAAGGCGTTTGTTTCAGCTCCTGCCCTTGCAGATATCCCAGAAACGGTGCAAGGAAAACCTGCGCCACGACAAGCGCCGACACCGGGTGTCCGGGAAGTCCGAACACCGGTTTGCCCTGCACCGAGGCGATCAATGTCGGTTTTCCCGGACTGATCGCGATCCCGTGCGCATGCACCACGGCATCAGACAACGACGCCACGACGTTCAGCATGTGGTCGCGTTCGCCGACCGAGCTGCCGCCGGAGAGCACGACGACATCCGCCGAAGTCAGTCCCCTTTCAAGCGCGTCGCGAAGACGCATCGGATCGTCCGGCACAGGGTCGAACATTTCGGTTTCGCCTCCCGCGGCCCGGATGAGCGCTGAAATGGAGTGGGCGTTGATGTCCCGGATCTTTCCCGGAGCGGGGGTGTCGGACACGGGGATAATCTCATCCCCGGTGGAGATGACGGCCGCCTTCGGTCTGCGATAAACCGCGACATTCGCCAATCCCAAGCCAGCGAGCAAACCGATGTCCTGGGGAAGCATGCGCTTTCCCGCGGGAATCACGACATCGCCGCTCGCCACATCTTCCGCCTTCCCGAGGACGTTTTCCCCCGTCGTGACCGGATGGGAGATCTCGATGGCGCCTTCTCCTGCCGGACCGGCATATTCCACCATGACGACGGAATCCGCGCCCTGCGGAAGGAATCCTCCTGTCGGGATCGCCGCTGCCTGATGGGGGCCGACGCTCATGCTGGGGACCCGGCCCATCACGACGGTACCGACAAGATCGAGAAGCGCGGGCAGAGAGTCCGAGGCTCCGAAGGTGTCCGCGGCACGAACGGCGTAACCGTCCATGGTCGAACGGGGCAGGGGAGGGAGATCCTCCGTCGACGTGATGTCCATTCCACAGAACCGGTGGAGGGCATCGTCCAGCGCGACGGTTTCAACGGCAAGGCGGCGGAAACCGGAAAGCGCCTCGAATACCCGCTCCGGCGTGGCCACTGTAAAAAATTCGGGCATGACCTTCACCCTCCGGTTTGTGAAAAACCCGCGTCGATCGGTATGATTTCCGTCCGGAAGAAAACCCTGACGTCTTTCGGACGGGGCCACTCTTTTCCTATGACAGGAAGAAGACACTGTCAAGCAATTGTCGGAGAATTCGAAAATCGCGATCCCTCCTCGCGGGGATTTTCAAAACGGCAACTCCTCGCTGCGCAACGGGGATGAAAATACTGACAGATAATATTGATCAACTTGACATTGGCGAGCTTGTGTCGTAGAAAGAAGCCGCTTGTTGGGGGTGTCCGCTGCGGACTGAGATACCGGGATTCCGGTAACCCTTTATCGACCTGATCAGGGTAATGCCTGCGTAGGGAAATGAGCTTGACGCATGCCGAAGACATCCAGGCCGCTTCCCCCCGGGGAGCGGCCTTTTTGGTTTTGGGAAGGCAGATCATATTGATGGAAAGGAATGCGTGATGTTCGGGAAAAAATGGGAGCTTACCTTGTATCTGGTTACGGATCGCCGCTGGCTCGGCCGAAGGAGCCTCGAGGAGGATGTCGAAGAGGCGCTGCTGGGCGGTGCGACACTCATTCAAATCCGCGAAAAGGAGATCTCCTCGCGGGCATATCTGGAGCTGGCCAGGAAGATCAAGGCCGTGACGGACCGGTACGGCGTTCCGCTGATCGTCAATGACCGGATCGATATTGCGCTGGCCGTTGACGCCGGCGGCGTGCACGTCGGGCCGGATGATTTGCCCGTGTCCGTTGCCCGCCGGTTGCTGGGACCCGACAAAATTGTCGGCGCTTCCGCCTCTTCGCTGGAAGAGGCGCTGGCTTTTCAGGCGCAGGGCGCCGATTATCTCGGGGTCGGCGCCGTTTTCCCCACGGCGACCAAGCAGGTCACCGAAAAGGTCGACCTGGAAACGCTCGCGCGAATCAAGGCCGCCGTCCGCATCCCGGTGGCGGCGATCGGCGGGATCGACGCCGGAAACGCCCCTGAGGTCATGAAGACGGGCGTGGACGGCGTGGCCGTCGTATCGGCGATCCTGAATCGACCGGACATCCGGGAGGCGACGCGAGACCTGCTGTCCAAACTCAAAAAGGAAAAATCATGAGTGGAACGAGCCATCGCTGGCCCGTCTTGTGGGCCACGTTTCTGACCTATCTTTTCGACAGCTATGACCTGATCGTCCTGGCCATTGCCATGCCGGTTCTGCTCAAGGTCCTTCAGATCACCCTCCCCGAGGGAGGCCTCCTCGGATCGTCCACGATGTTGGGGGCGATGTTCGGAAGCATCGTGTTCGGGTTGATTGCCGAGAACCGCGGCCGACGTTTCTCCCTGGTGCTCGCGCTGATCTGGCTCGGCGCCGGGATGGCGGGCGTCTGTCTTGTCCACTCCTGGGGCCATTGGATGGCGCTGAGGTTCGCAACGGGGCTTGCCATCGGCGGCATTTGGGGCCCGTGCGCGGCGCTGATTGCCGAGCACTGGTCCGCGGAATACCGCGCACGCGCCGCCTCATTCGTCTTCAGCAGCTTCGCCATCGGCGCGGTGCTGGCTTCCCTGGTAGGCCGGATGGTCCTGCATATCCAATGGCAGTGGCTGTTTGCCGCCGGAGCGCTTTCCCTTCCCGTTTCCCTGTTGGTTCTGCGGCTGGTGCCTCCCGATCGCAAGAAAGCCGGCCCGGCCGCCGTCGAGATCGGCGCTTCGCGAAAAGGAAAAGTCGGGATCGGGGCCATCTTCGAGGGAGGTTTGGCCAAAATCACGCTGCCGGCTACGATGATCAGCGTCGTCAATCTCGCGGGCTACTGGGGGGCCGCCTTCTGGATTCCGACCTTCCTGACCCGGGAGAGGGGGCTGGGCCTTTCGACCATGGCGGGCTTTTCCTTCGTCATGTACCTCGGCATGTTTTTCGGCTTTCAATTTTTCGGCTGGCTTGCGGACCGGATCGGCCGCCGGCGGTCCATGATGGCCGCCTTCGCTGCCGCGGCCGTTTCGGTTGCGACCTACATCGTCGTTCGCCACCCGATGTTTCTGTTCTGGTGGGGGATCGTCGTGGGCTTTTGTCTCTGCGGCTCCGGCGGCGTGCTGGGGGCCTATTACGCGGAGCTCTTTCCGGAACGGGTACGCGCCTATGCCAGCGGTTTCTGCTGGAATATGGGAAGGCTGGGCGCCGTGTTGGCGCCCTACACCATCGGCCATATCGGCAAAATCCATGGTCTCCAGACGGGCCTGGCGGTCACCTGCGTCATCTACCTGGTCGGGGCGGCGATGCTGCTGTTGCTGCCCGAAACCTTCCGGAGAANGGCGTCCTCTACCTGGGAGGCCCTTTTGCCCCGCCCCGTTTGAGTTCGAAAACGGAGACGGAGGCCCGGGAGAAGGCCCGCTGCAACCGCCGGAGAATCGAGACGCTCTTCCGTCGGCTGGACCGTCGCCCGCGGAAGATCCTGCTGATCAATGACGTCAGCATCGCACTGCAGGCGGGGACGGCCCAAAGCCTGATCCGCCGGCTGGAGCGGGTGGAAACGGTTGTCGCGAACGGTTACTGGGGTGAAAGACTCGGAGGCGGGGCGCTGACCGCCCAAGAGCAGAACGAGATGGGAAAACTCAAAACCTACTTTGAAAAGACGGGCCAAGTGCTGATGCTCGAGCGGCGCTTCCGCTGACCGTCGTCCCGGGAGAAACTGCAGCCATTCCCGTTCCCCCTCCTTCCCCGTCTCTATCCGGACATTTTCAAGCCGTCCTTTTTTCACTATTTCAATCTATTTCGAATCGATGGCCCAGGAAGATACGGGTTTGTATGGGTATGGATTAGTAATAGTAAGTTGTTATATGTCATTTTATAGTTGATATTTTCTTTTCGATCGTCTATTCTGCCGCCCGCATTGAGAGGAAATGGCCATGCCCGAAGGAATGATGAACACCAAGGAAGTTGCCCGTTATCTGGACATCCATGAGAAGCGGGTCTATGCGTTGATCAAGACGAAGAAGATTCCGGCAACGAGGATGACCGGGAAGTGGCTTTTCCCGAAGAGCGTGATCGATGACTGGATCGAGAGAAACGCCCTTTCAGGTCTGGAGCAGGCCCGCCGGAAGAGCGAACGGATCGCCGGGGCGCTCCTCGCGGCCGGGAGCAACGATCCGTTGCTCGACATTCTCCAGACCTGCCTGAAAAAGGTTCATCCCGAATTGTTCATCTTTTCCGCGAACACGGGGAGCCGGGGAGGGCTTTTGGCGTTGGAGAAGGGTTTTACCGACATTGCCTGGTCGCACCTGCTGGATCCCGAAAGCGGAGAGTACAACATCCCCTACCTGGCGAAGTGGGTTCCGAGCGTCAAAGCGGTGGTTGTCAATCTCTTTTACCGGGAGATGGGCTTTCTTCTTGCCAAGGGCAATCCGCTTGGGATTGGCGGATTCGAGGATCTGACGCGAGACGGGGTCCGGTTCATCAATCGCCAGGAAGGTTCCGGGACGCGCCTGCTGCTGGACCACAACCTGCAAAAGGCCGGTCTGCGACCGGACAGGATCGCCGGTTATGAGAACGAGGTTTTCACCCACATCGAAGTCGGGCTGTCGATTCTCTCCGGTGAAGCGGACGCGGGGATCGCCACGGTAGCGGTTTCGACGATGCTCGGTCTCGATTTCATTCCGATTGCCCGTGAACGGTTCGACATGATCTGCGACCAATCGATCTTTTTTCAGAAGGGGGTCCAGGCCCTGATGCAGGTTCTCAACGGGGATCTCTTCCGTCAGCGGATCAAGAATCTGAAGGGCTACGATTTCGGCAATGCCGGCCGAATTCTCTATACGCAAGGGGAATGATTTCGGCGACGAGAAGGGAGAGATATCCGTAACGATATCAGCCCCCGGGACAGATTGAAGTGAATGGGTCATCAATCGATTGAATGAAGGATTGGGAAAGGAGTGCGTGATGATCAAGCGAAGTTGGATTTTTCTGTTTTTCGTGCTGTTTCTCTTTCCGGCCTGCAGCACGATGGATGTTGCCGGACCGTCCCAGGAGAACAAGTTTGTTCTGCTGGCCAGCACGATCGGGCCGATCGACGCCGGGATTGTCGGCGCGTTGGAGGAGGGATTCGAGAAAGAGACCGGCATCCGGGTGCGCCATGTGGGCGCCGGAACGGGCGCGGCCCTGAAAATGGCTGAAAAGGGGCAGTTCGACCTGGTGCTGGCCCATGCCAAGTCCCTGGAGGAAAAGTTTGTGAAAGACGGCTTCGGGACGGAGCGGATCCCGCTGATGTACAACGATTTCGTCATCGTCGGGCCGGCGGCCGATCCGGCGGGAATCAAGGGGATGAAGACCTCGGCCGAGGCGCTGCGGACCATCGCCGCAAAGAAGGCGACCTTCGTCAGTCGGGGAGACAAGTCAGGAACGCACGTTGCCGAGATGGATCTCTGGAAGGGGGCAGGCATCCAGCCGTCCGGAAACTGGTATGTCGTCTACGAGAAAGGTTCGAGCGGCAATATACCGACCTTGCGCTACGCCAACGAAAAACAGGTCTACACGGTCATCGACCGGGCGACCTACCTGTCGCTGAAGAAAGAGATCAATCTCGCGATTCTCGTAGAAAACGATAAGGCGATGCTGAACTTCATGTCTCTGATTCCGGTCAACCAGGCGAAGTTCCCCCGGGTGAACCGTGCGGGGGCGATGCAGTTCATCCATTGGATGACGGCCGCGGACAAAGGTCAGATCATCATACGAGACTTCGGCAAGGACAAATACGGCGCGCCGATGTTTTTCCCCAACTCGGACGCTTGGCGCAAGAAAATGGGAAAGTGAATTTTGAAAAGTAGAGAAAAACAATTCACCATAAGGAGAAGATCATGAAAAGAAATTGGACAAGGATTTTGGTTGTGGCGCTGGTTGCCATGGGGTTAATGACCGGCTTGACGTTTCCCGCTTTTGCCGCACCGGCGCAGAAGAATCTGATCCTGGCGACGACAACGAGCACGCAGGATTCGGGGCTTCTGGACGTTCTGATCCCGATTTTTGAAAAGAAGACCGGCTATTTTGTCAAGACGATCGCCGTCGGTTCCGGCCAGGCGATGGCCATGGGCCAGAAGGGCGAGGCGGATGTCCTGCTGGTTCACTCACCTGCCGCCGAGAAGAAATTTATCGCGGACGGATTCGGCATTGATCGGCTGATCGTCATGCACAACGACTTCATCGTCATCGGCGATCCCGCCGATCCGGCGGGGATCAAGTCGGCCAAGACCACGCCGGAAGCCTTCAAGAAGATTGCCGATGCCGGCGCTCTCTTCCTTTCGCGCGCGGACAAGTCCGGGACCCATACGAAGGAGCTCGATGTCTGGAAGGCCGCTGGCGTCAAGCCTTCCGGGCTGAAGTGGTACCAGGAGACGGGGCTCGGAATGGGGCAGACCCTCAACGTGGCCAACGAAAAGCGGGGATACACCCTCGCCGACCGCGGGACCTATCTGTCCCGGAAAAAGGACCTGAAACTGGACATTCTGAAGGAAGGCGATCCGATCCTGTTGAACGTTTATCATGTGATCAGCGTCAATCCGGCAAAGTTCGCGAAGGTCAACACCGAAGGGGCGAAGGCCTTCTCCGACTTCATGGTCTCCGCGGAAACCCAGAATATCATCAAGACGTTCGGCGTGGAGAAGTTCGGCGGCGCCCTCTTCTTCCCCGATGCGGGCAAGCCGGAGTATAATTGATTATTGATCTAAGAGACCCAAATCGGGTGTTGCAGGGACCCATCGGAACCCCTGCAATGCCCGAAAAAAATCGAAACAGGCGGCGCGATCCATGGATCTGATTCTCGAGGGGATCCAAAAGGCCTTTTATCTCATCTTCACGCTGGACAGCGAGGTCCTGGGGATCACGCTTCTGTCTCTGCGGGTGTCGGGGACGGCGACGCTGATGAGCCTTTTCATCGGCATCACCGTCGGCACGGTTGTGGCCCTGACCCGTTTCCCGGGGAGGCAACTTGTGGTGAGCATCATCAATACCGGGATGGGTCTGCCGCCGGTGGTTGTGGGGCTCTTCGTGACGATCTTCCTTTGGCGGAACGGGCCGCTTGGGTTCCTGGAGATCCTCTACACGCCGACGGCGATCATCCTGGCCCAGGCCGTGATCGCCACCCCGATCGTCACGGGGATCACGCTGGCGTCCATCCAGAATCTGCCGGCAAACCTCCGTCTCCAGATCCTCGCCCTGGGCGCCACGCGCGTCCAGATGGTCTGGATCCTCGTGAAGGAAGCTCGCCTGCCGCTGCTGGCGGCGGTCATGGCCGGCTTCGGCGGCATCATCTCGGAGGTCGGGGCCTCGATCATGGTCGGCGGCAACATCAGGGGTTACTCCCGGGTCCTGACGACGGCGACGGTCATGGAGACGGGACGGGGGAATTTCGATATCGCCATCGCCCTATCGGTCATCCTGATGCTCCTCGCCTTTTTCGTGAACGCGATCCTCACCCAGATCCAGCAGCGGGAGAGGCCCAGATGAACCCTGTCGGCGATCCGAACGTTCTTCTGAAGGCCGAGAATCTCATTGTCCGCCGGGGAGGCGCGACGGTCCTCGACATCCCGGCTTTGAGCGTGTTTCAGGGACAGGTCCTCGTCCTGATCGGACCGAACGGCGCGGGGAAATCCACGCTGCTGCTGACGCTGGCCGGCTTGTTGAAATTCGGGCAGGGGAAAATTCTGTTCCGGGGGGCGCCGATTGCCGACGGCGGATTTGACTACCGCCGCCACATTGCGATGGTTTTCCAGGAGCCGCTTTTGTTTGATACAACCGTCTTCGAAAACGTCGCCGCGGGCCTCAAGATCCGCGGGGTGGTTCGAAGCGAGATCGAACGGATTGTGCCCGAATACCTGGAGCGCTTCGGCGTCGGTCATCTGGCAAAACGCTCCGCGCGGAAGCTCTCCGGCGGCGAGGCGCAACGGACCAGCCTCGCCCGGGCCTTCGTCACAAAACCCCAAATCGTTTTTCTCGACGAACCCTTCTCTTCTCTCGATCCGCCCACCCGGGAGGCGCTGACGGATGATCTCGAACGGATCCTCCGCGAAACGCACACCACGGCCGTTGCCTCGACCCACGATCAGACGGAGGCGCTCAGACTGGGCGAACGGCTTGCGGTGGTGAACGAAGGGAGGATTGAGCAGATCGGCCCGGCGGCCGAGGTGATGAACCGGCCCGTGAACGAGTTTGTCGCCTGTTTCGTCGGAGTCGAAACGGTTCTGCCGGGGCGGGTCGTCCACGTCTCCGACGGGGTCTTTACCGCCGCGGTGGACGGCGGCGAGATTCAGGCGGTGGGCCGTGTCCGAACGGGGGAAGAGGTTCTGTGTTGCATCCGGCCGGAGCATGTGACCCTTGCGGTGGACGCCCCGTTTTCGAAGTCCAGCGCACGGAATGTGTTTGCAGGGACGATCCGAAAGATCACGCCGTTCGGGCTCTTCCATCGGGTTTATCTCGAATGCGGTTTTGACCTTGTGGCCTACGTGACCCGCCAGTCCCTCGAAGAGCTTGGACTGGAGGAAGGGAAAAGCGTGACCGCATCGTTCAAGGCCACCGCCGTCCACGTCAT
>JAEAMG010002545.1_pt1 | contig 11180 bp, 10 predicted proteins | sample 8958741 | NCBI WGS metagenome assembly JAEAMG01 (sample SAMN16933256, study PRJNA681125) | bioreactor sludge metagenome | isolation source: anaerobic bioreactor treating anionic surfactant - SDBS | place: India: Bengaluru | collected 2019-02-28
AACATGAGAAACCAAACCGAAATAAAAGAAGTTATTTAACAAGAAAGTCTTAAAGTGAATATATCACATCAAATAGGCCACTGTATCACTCACAAATGAGCCACCAAGAAAGAGCTGTAAACTTGACATAAAAGTATTAATTTTTTCTCTCTTTTCTTCTCATTGATTCGCCTTTTATCTCAACTCTTCTAGAGTTACTGGTGACACGATCCATTATTGCATCGGCCAGAGTAGGTTCCCCGATATAGTCGTACCAGTTTTTTACGGGTAGTTGGGATGTAATGATAACTGATTTTCGTTCATAAAAGTCTTCCAGTATCTGCAGAAGAGCCAAACGGGAGTTGGTATCCAGCGGTTGCAATCCGAAGTCGTCGAAGATAATCAGGTCGTTTTTTTCAATGTGATTGATGACTTTAATGAATGAGCCTTCGATTTTTGCCATGGCTATCTTTTCAATGAACTTGTTCATTGCGAAGTACTCGGTTCGTATCCCCATGTGGCAAGCCTGCTTTCCGATGGCACAGGCAAGATAGCTTTTCCCGCAACCGGTTTTACCCGTTATGAGTATGTTTTCTGCTCGTTTTACAAAGCTACAGTCAGATAAATCCAGTAACTGCTCTTTGGTAAAGTTACGCTGTTCAGAACAGATAACTTCCTCAAGGACACTGTTGTATCTCAATTTGCTTGTTTTAAGATACATTGTCGTCTTCCGTTCATTTCTGGAAAGCAGCTCAGACTCAACCATCTTTGCCATTATTTGTTCCAAGGGAGGTCTGTTGTGAGGTGCAAGATTCATAATGGCAGAGAAGGCCTGTGCCATACCCTTCATCTTCAGGGATTCAAGTTGGATTAGTGTCTCTTGGTTGTTCATGTTAATTATAATTTTTGTGAGTGATTGCTATTCGAAAGAAGATGCTCCCCTGAGATTTTCATGGAGAGGTATATGTGATGAACAGGTGTTTACCTGCTCCGTATCAAGTTTTAACTCCAGTATTCTTTTTATTGCAGTATAACTTACAGCTGCCGTAGTACCGCAAGCTCTTCCACATGCTGCCTCTATCCTCTCGGCAGGGTATTTTCTTGTCAGGGACAATATACCCTGACTGGATCTGTAAGCCTGCTGGATGAAAGGCTGTGAAGTAAGGATGCGCTCTATTACCGTTGTTGTATTTGGCCCTATGTGACGTGCCTGTCCAAGATAATATGCTGCATTATACTCTCTGCTCTTTTGATATGCACGGTGATTTTCGGGCATATGGGATGGCTCTGTCGTGTATCCGTTGGCCTTCAGATCCCGTCTGTGAATGGCCACCCGGTTAAAGCCAACATACACCTCCACGCTTTCCTGGTCGAATACTACGGTGGCTTTCTGATTCACATACTGATAGGGGACACTGTAAGAGTGTCTCTCTTTTCCTATCTGGACATGATAGCTGGACGGTACAAGGAACTCTTTCCTATGTTTTAACATAAATGGCTCTGCCGGAAGAGGCTTGAGTAATGGCTTCTCCTCCTTCTCGAAAAGTTCCATCCGGCTGTAGGTGCGCCCCGTCATATTACGCCCGTTGAACTCACCGGTGAGCTCAAATATGCGTGCATTAAGCGAATCAAGCGTCTCATACTCCTCATTCCGTATACGGGAATAAACGAACTGATATGTCTTGTTCACCAATCCCTCAACGGGAGCCTTATCCTTCGGATGAACCGGCCTCGTGGCGACAAGCTCCGTGTCATAGTGGACGCTCCATTGCATGGTGGACTCGCTGAAGGTCGGCTCGTACCTGTCCGAACGTATCACCCATTGACGCATGTTGTCACTCTTGACTGATTCCGGTATCCCGCCAAAATATGACAGTGCTTTTGATAGTCCGTAATAAAAACATTCCTGGGTTGCATTGTAAAGTGCCATTATGAAGGCAATGGAACTATATGGGAGGATACAGCATAGAACGACTACCTCTGTGATTAATCCCGTTCTACGATCAACAAGATTCAGCTTGTCCCCGGCAAAATCAACCTGCATCTCGAACCCCGGGGCATATACATTGTGATATGAATAATGATGGGATTTGATGTAGTCCTGGATGTATGCCTTGAAACGTGTGTATCCATAGCCTTCAGGATGTAATTTCAGATATTCAGTCCAGAGACACTCATAGGTACTACGATTTTGTGTTATATCCCGGCTATATTCTTCCAGAAGAGGCTCAAGCTTGTCATAACGGGCATCTTTACCCGGACGGTAATCCTTGCGCTGAAGCACTGAGACCACATCAGAGTCACTCATTTGTAAAAGTTCCTGATAACTCTTGCCCGATGAATCGGCTCTCTCCTTGTAGGCTGTTATAGATGACCTGCTTATTCCAACCTTGTTGCTGATCTCCCGTTGAGAGATTCCTGCTGCCAGTAATTGTAAAATCCTTTTAAGTTTTAGCATTGTAATCTTCGTGTTTGACATCTCCGTAGTGTATTTTTTTCAAAAATACACAGGAGCGTCCTTCAAGATTACATCCCTTTATTGTGGTACATTTGTGGGTGATACGCCTGGCTCATTTGTGAGTGATACACCCGGTACATTTGTGAGTGATATGACTGGCACATTTGGTGTGATATTATCATTAAAGGATACTGTCTAAAAAATGGGATCTTGACAACACCCAATGGGGAAGCTTAATTGCGAAAAAATGAGGAATCTTATTTACGAAAAAATGGGTAATTTTATTTGCTGATTACAATTATTGTTATAATCCACATCTTATGTGCCTTTAATTGAGTTAATAATTTAAAAAACAACAATGTTGATATAGTATAGCTCTTTATCAATCATTTCTTCTCTCTACTCATAATATTTTGGCAAAATTGTCCGTTCTCCTCATCCTATTGATAAATGTCTGTGCTTGATTTAGTGACATAATATTGAATTTAAATTATGCATACAGATATTTACCCACTTTAATAAAAAAACAGATTGTATTTTTCCTATTTTAAATTATTTTTTCGAATTGTTTATATTTTTTTACAGTATTCGCAGTCTTCCCAATAGGTTGGAACCATGTTATTTTGCAGAAATAGTTTCACTTTTGTTGTCTCAAAATCAACTAGCGCCGTATAGATTGCATTACGAATTAATGGATTTAGCTCTTTCATCGCATCATCGCTTAAATATTTAACATGAAAATCTTCAATATTATTTCTAACATACATAGCAATGATTTTGGCTTGTAAATTTTTATTAACTTTTATAGAACTAAAAAACGAAGGTGAAACTTTAGAAATGAAATCATGGGAAAATTTTTCTAACTCTTCAGCCGACATCCTTTTTACTTGATTTGATGTTAAATTCAGATTCATACTTGAATCTATCATTTCTGTTTTTTCCCTTTTCATATTCAATTTCAGATTAAAGTGAGTTATTGGTTTTTATCATGGCACATTAACGGACGGAACTATATGCATTTGGGAATTGCGGGTTGCTTTCTTGTCGAATCCCAACGCCGTTGTTACGGGTTGCTAACTTTCTTGTCCGCTCCGAAACCCCAATTGACATATAGTTTTTGTTATGCACCGTATTTAATCTTTATGTTCAATCTTTAATTCAATTTCATAGCGACTCAGCATTGAACTTACTCTATCCCAAAGAATCAATTTCAAATAGTCTCCAGTTAATGAGTCTTGTGCCACGAAATAAATACTCGCATTATAGAAAACTGAACTCATATTTAAATTTGGGACTCCTTTAAGTTCAAAATAGTCATCTAATTTTTTCAACGCATAAATTAGTTCTGACTTGTCTTCAGTTAAAAATCGAATAGATATAAATGAAATAGTGTTGTTGTTTGTAACATCAATTCCCGGATGAATCCAGAATTTTACACCCTCAATATTAAGTTCTAAATTCCTTTGTACCAAAGGGTCAAATGATTCTCCAAGAACTAATGAAAATTCATCCTTCAAATAAGTAAATACGTTTTTTTTCATTGTTTTATTTTTATTGTTTATGGATAGAAAAGATGTCACAATATTGGCCTCAATTTTATTAATAGTACATCTCTCCGTAAGACTATTTATGCTTTTAAATCTTTAATTTATGCCGGTCAATTCGCGTTGCTGTGTCCACTCTATATGGTGCATAACGGACGGAACTCTATGCAGTTGCCGACTGCGGGCGCTTTTCCTGTCGAGCCGCACCGCCGTTGTTGCGGGCTACGCGGCTTGTTGTCAGCACGGAAACGGCAATTGACATATAGTTTTTGTCTTGCGTTCGGTGTTCATTTCTATCATTTTAAATCTATAATATTTTCAATGTCAATGCTCATGCTGTCAAATGCGTCATTTATTGGTTTAGAAATAATTGCAGAGACAAAAAGTGAGAAAAAATAAATCAATATCATAAGAGTTAAGCCAAATAAGATCCTAATAAAAGTATATTTAGCAATTTTAAAACCGGTAATCTTTTCTAACAAATTGAATCTGGTTATTAGAAAACTTATTAGAGTTATTGTTAAGACCCAAATTGGAAATACCAATATAGCTCTCCAAATTTCTCTGTATGCTAAAAGCCAATATAGGATTATACCCAAAACTGAAAAACTTAAAACATTCTCAAATAGTATTAATCTCCAAGAAGATGGTTTTGGAGGAAATTTTGTCCATAATTCCAACCAGACTATAATTGTAATTGTCAGAAAGACAAACGACAAAATATTTCCAATTGGTTTAATTGTCAAGTTATAGGAAAAAACTGTCAGAGCAGTAAAAACTCCTAGTACAGATATGAGTTTACTATTATTCTCAATATAATCCGAAAGAGAATTTGGCTTTTTAATCTCAGAATCATTTGATTCTACTGAACTGTCTTTGTCTTTCTGTCTCATTTCCAGTTTTGAATTATCGTTCGCAAGTTGCGCTTACACTGACGCATAACGTTCCGTAGCTATGTATTGTTGCCGAATTTCGTGAACCGCGTTTTGTCACCCGAAACTAACTTTACAAGCGGGCTACAATGCCTGAATTTATTAGGTTTCGGCAATAATACATAGGTGCTGTTAGCGTTTCGTTTTTTATTTTATCTTAATCATTATCTTTTTGCCATATAATTCTTTCATTGGATCTGTTTTCAAAAAAATCTTCAGAACAATAAGCACCTCCCCAATTACAAGAACAGACAGTATTTCCATCAGTTTGTTTTACATTATCAGCATTTTCATCCAATAATATATAACATCCTTCTGGACAAGGATACATAAAAAAATATACTTTTTCTCCTTTATATTCATATTCATAAACACTTTCAAGACATGTATTTTCTTTATCTGATTTTATTTTTCTTTTAATGCTTCTAGGAGTTCCTTCTGGCAAATCCATTTTTTCACAACTTGTAAATAAAAATAATACACTTATTAAAATGTATATTAATTGTTTTGTTTTGTTTTTCATAAATTATACTATTTAATTTCAAATTTGAAATTTTACTTTCTTTAATGTATCTATCTTATCTTTTAGTTATTCTAAACAATACATTTTATTTTTAATAATCAGATTTTTTACAAATTACTTTCACAAGTTATTTTATCTAAATTTATCTATTCCTGTCAACTACTTTTTCAAGAAGAATTTCGTATAGTTTTGTCAAAATGAACGCTAACGGGAGTCTGCGCAAAAACTCCGTTTTAAATTAGGATAAAGGTACAAAATCTATTTCTTCAATAATAAATTTATTCAGTGATTATCTGCATTTTATGAGGCTATTTTGTATTTTTTTAGGAAATTGGAATAAATTGGAGGGGAAAATATCTTATTTAGGGCCGTTTTGGGTAAAAAAGACCTGATTATGAGCAGTTCAATGAATTTTCTGGGAGTTATTATATTCACACTTCTCATTAGATTGTAACAAATAAATGCAAGACTTACTTCACCCAACACCTGCCTTTTCCCTTTCATCAAAACATAGTCAAAAGCCCATTGCCTTTTCAGTGTACCCCAAGGATGCTCTGCTATTTGTTGCCGTAAACGGTAATAGCTAGGGGACTCATTTACTCTGGTTGCGTTTTGAGCAATTATATCTGCATATTCACTCCTGTCGATAGCTCGGCCATTACGGCCGCTGTTTGTACAAAGACTTCGCTGCTTACAAAAACTGCATTTGGATGACAAATAACGCTTAAAACGAAAAGCAGGTGTCTTTCCCTCAGAGCTGTGCCTGTACCAGACATTGTTTGTTGCCAGTACCTCTCCGTCAGGGCATGTGTAAGTGTCTGATTCCGGATTATAATTAAATAAAGTAATAGGATACAAACCAATATCTTTAGTCGAAGGTGCCTTAGGTGAAACATATGTGATTATATTGGCAAAAGCGCATCGCTGCAGCTGATCTCCGGTATGATATCCTTTGTCGGCCAGTACATTCATACCATCAAGCCCAAGGACAGATTTTGTATTGATTGCAACAGGAGCTAATGCCCTTGTATCATTTACGTCTCCGGTATCAAAATACGTGATGAGCTTGTTTTTCGCATCTACAGACGCCTGGATGTTATAACCTACCTGTACAATATTCCGGTGTAGTATTACTGCTCTGGAATCTGGGTCTGTGAGAGATATTTGTTCCTGATTGCTATTATCAAGTTGTTTTTCTATTGATTCATATTTGGCTTTACGAATTGTTTGCCTCTCAATTTTATGCTCAAGTTCTGCTTTTTCTTCTTCATTATCGGAATTATCAAGGGCCTGCTCATATTCAGATATCTTATTGTTAATATATTCCTTATGGCTACTTATTTTCTTGTCGTTGAAATTGTTCTTTAATGAATTTTGACCTCTGACCTTAAACGAATCGATTGCAATCGTCTCTCCTTCTATAAGCTGTGCCTGCTTGAGAAGAAATACGAATTTCCTGAATACATTCCGGAAAGCTTCTGAATACTCTTTCCTGAAATAAGCAATTGTACGATTCGATGGTGTTTGCTCACACAATAACCATCTTAGTTCTAAGTTGATTTTTGCTTGGCGTTCTAGTTTACGAGAAGAACGAATTCCGTAACGATAACCATAAATATACAGTTTTAGTAATATGGCAGGGTGATAAGGAGGACGACCCTCTTCTCCGGTTATTACATGCCTGAAGCCAAAACTGTTTAAATCAATGGCGTCGACAAAGGCATCTATTACTCTTACAAAATTATCAGGCTCTATAAACTGTTCCGGACAGAACATTTGTATTTGATTTCTTTCAGTCCCTATCGCATGATGCATAGCTCACTTTTTTATTACACATTGAATATAAGCAATATATGCCCCATTTGCAAATAATTATTTAATAAAAATTAATACTTAAAATGAATAGTTATGTTTGAACAGATAGGATGTTTTTGCGCAGTCTGACGGTTGAGGCTATATGCAGTAAGGGATTGCGGGCTACTTTCCTGTCCACCTATACACCGAAGTTTGAACGGGGCAGAATGCTTGAATTACCACTGAAACCCTTATTGCATATAGCCTTTGTTAGCGTTTCGTTGTTCATTTTTCTCGTTATTTCTCTTTCATTTTTGCTGCATCTTTTCTGTCAACCGTGCGTTTGGGTAGGCAAGCTCTTTTGCAGGTTTTGGTCTTTGCGTTGGCTTGTGTGACCTGCAAATGTGCTTGACTACGAAGCGTGGGCTATACTAATTCAAGATGAATACTTTCAATTTGATTTCTTGATTCCTGTCTAAGTTCAAAAGCTTTTCTCATTTTCTTACTAATTTCATCCATCATCTTTTCATTTGGAAGATGAATAATAATATTGCATAAGTCATTATCAGAAACATTTGGTATTGCTGCACCTGTGCGATACATAAACATTTGTTTTAAAAACACTTCGGATTTAAGGAAGTATAACAAATAATAGCTGTCAATTTTAAAATTTCTTAAAACTCGAAATCCATTAGTACAAATATTGCCTTCAAAATCTTTTGTTACTAATGCCGTAGCATGTTTTCTTGTGCCAATTGAATTACCAGCAATTGCAGTAATAATATCTCCTTCCTGCAATTCATAACTTGCCCTGCTTGGCAATTCATGAACTTGATAAGTCGTTGAATTTATTATTTCGTATGAATGAGTATTAATGTCAGAAAGTTCAACATATTCAACTGTCGAGTTTTGGTCTTTAAGTTTTTTACTTTTTACTTTTAAAATATCACAAATATCACCCAAGCGAACAGTTTTAACGTTGTCTAAATTTGTAAACATTTTTCTGTTTTCAGGCGAATAAAAATCAAAATCAAATCTGCCGTTTAATTCATTGTAATTAATTGAAAATGCATTATCACTTTCAATAACAATTCCGTTTTGGAATTTTTTGTATTCTGCTACAATTACACTAAAATCTTCTTCTAATATTGGTTGACCCGATGAGTCTTTTAATGTTTGACCATATTTGTCTTTTTGATACAACGGAGTGCCATTTTTATTACCTTGATAACCTAACTTAGTTACTCTACCAAAGAAAATTGGATATTGTTTGTTAATATTCGGTGTATCTTTTTCTAAAAATAAAAGTGATGTTTTTACTCCTGTACCAAAAGGAATAAAAGTCTCTTGTGGAAGGTTGACAATCGCTAGGATTTTTGCTTTTAATTTTATGTAGTATCGCAAATATTCTAAAGAAGGATTTTCAAAATTCCCATTTGGTAATACAATCGCCATTCTACCACCTTCTTTTAAGAGCTGTATGCACCTTTCGATAAACAATATTTCAGCATTTTGATTTGGATATACGACTTTTGTTTTGTGATATTCTTTATCAAAATTCGACCATTTATGACCTAAATCAAATTTTGATAGTGTTGAAGTATTTGTTATTTTAGCACCAAATGGGGGATTAGTAAGTACAATATCAAAACCATCCTTTTGAGAAACGGAAAGTTTAATACTGTCCAAGTCTTCCAATGAATTTGTGCATAGAACATTAGTTTTACCATTGGATTCCAATAGTAATTTCATTTTAGCAATTCTTGCAATACTTTTGTTAATGTCTAAGCCAAAAAGATAATTTGAAACAGATTCAGAAGTGTTAATGTCATTATTCCTTTGTAGATATTTTAAAGCTGACATTAAAAAGCCACCACTACCGCAAGCTGGGTCAATTATTGTTTCATTAGGTTTTGGTTGCATCATTTCCACACAAAAATCAATTACAGGTTCAGGTGTAAAAAACTGCCCCCTACCATCTTTTTCGTGATGAGAAAGAAATTTTTGAAAAGCTAATCCTTTTGCATCTTGCGACGAATTTAGCAAGGATATGCTTTGAAGTTTGTTTACAGTAAAACCTAATGCAATTGGGGTTAATTTAATCCTATCATCACTATCAAAAATGTCTGTATATGCTTGCTTGGTAAGTTCAAACAGGTTAGAAATTCTTTCAGTTAATGATTGATTTGTTTTACCAGATTTGAGAAGATTCCACTCTTCAGTTGAAATTGTAAATTTGTTACTATTCTCATTTTCATCAAATATTTTGATAAACAATATTTTTACAAACTCTTCTAAAGTTTGCTGAGGAGACAAACCGTCATTTGCATAAATATAGTCGTGAATTTCTTCAAATCTTTTTAGAAGGTTATCTTCTTTTGAAAGTTGGATGTCAAATAATGAATTCATAGTTTTACACATTTGTGGCAAATGTAACACACATTTGTGTAATAAACAAATTTATCTTCCGTCTAATTGACTTTTATCAAGTTTTCTTGGTTTTGGTTTAGTTTCGTTGATGCATTTCTCTAGATTATCATACCATGGCTCAAGTAATTTATGTCTTTTATAACCATCTTTTTTGGTCAAAATGTCAATTGTATAGTTTTGTTGCAAATGATTAGGCGACTTTCCTTGCGGATTTAATTGCTTGCTATTAACAAAAACAAATTCATGCTTTCCTGTTTTCAAAAATAGGTCAACACAAAGAATATTAAACTCAGAAACTAAAGGACCAGTACTTTTAATGTTTGTAATAGGGTCAATTCTTGTGGAAGGCATGTGCGTCTGAAGCAATCTTATTGGTGCTGTTAAATCCCAATAGGCATTTTCAGAAAAATCATTATTTGAAAAACTATCTAACCATTTCTTTATCTCAGCTTTACTTTTCCAAAGACCAGTTAAATCAGGAACACCAGCACCCGGATTTTTTTTGCTCCAAGTGAATTTTGGAAAATCTCCTTTATTTTTCTTTTCCCATTCTTCTTTTGCTTTATTATAAGCATTTAAACCTGATTTGTAAATACTCTTAACATGTTCATCCCTTTCTACAACGTGTTTTGTAAGTAAAGTAAGGCAAGATGACGGTTTAGTCAAACCACTTCTCTTTTCGGAATTTGATTTAACTCCTTTGCATTCTACTACAAACCATTCGTCTTTTTTATTTCCTTTTTTCCGTATATAAAAGTCTCCACGAGCATCTTCACTTTTAGCATTATTACCACCTTCTGGTTTTTCTTTAATTCTAAAGGCTTCATATCCTAATGATTCAACATATTCCTTAAATAGAAGTTCTCCTAAAGAACCTAATAAGTAGCCTTCTGCACCAGGACTCATTTTTAAAACTTCTAAAAATTTTGGCTCATCAATTCCAAATTTGCTTTTGATGTAATTTCTTAATACGTCCATATTTGTTAGTCTTTAAAGAATTCCGAAATACTGACATTAAGAGCATTAGCTAATTTTTCAACAACAGTAATAGATACATTCCTTTCACCTTTTTCGATGCTTGGAATATACGTTCTGTCTAAATCTGCTGATAATGCAAGTGATTCCTGAGAAATCCCTTTTTCTAACCTGAGACGTTTTAAATTCTTGCCAAATTTTTTCTTAATATCCATGTTGCAAAACTATGACTATGTGGACAGTCATACAACGGACTACTGTCAACACTGGATATTAATTTCACTTTGTTTTGATGATGTTATATATGGGTGGTGGGTGGGCTCGGGTGCGTCGGTAAGAAAACAACTATTTTGCAAGCTGAAGCATCGGCTTGTGTGTCGGGGCTTGCAAATGTGTTGTTTTGTGTGTCGGCAATTTTCATTTTTCTTTGTCTTTATGCAGCAAAAATTCCTTTGTCATTCTGTCGTCTGTTTTGTCTTTTTACAATGAACGCTAACGTTTCGGCGGCTGAGCCCGTTTTAATGGGCGTAGACGCCTGTTATGGG
>JAEAMG010002543.1_pt1 | contig 11177 bp, 11 predicted proteins | sample 8958741 | NCBI WGS metagenome assembly JAEAMG01 (sample SAMN16933256, study PRJNA681125) | bioreactor sludge metagenome | isolation source: anaerobic bioreactor treating anionic surfactant - SDBS | place: India: Bengaluru | collected 2019-02-28
TTCGACCTCAGGCGTTCCCATGCGCACTTCGTCCCCAACCAGCATCAGGACGGGAAAGGCGACCTCGCTGTCCGGCTGCGCGTCCAGCTTCTCAATGAAAATGGTGTCTCCCTCTGAGACACGGTACTGTTTGCCGCCGGTCGCAATGATTGCGTACACTTGCTGGCCCTCCAATTGTTTACTCGCCGGGCGTTTGGGCTGGTATCAGCCTGAGGCAGCGCGAACGCATTCATCCAAAACTCGCGGGCCGTAATCGCCTGGGCATTCTGCTGGTAAACCATCCCCCCCCGCCGTTGGAGTCGATCGACCAACAACCCCGCCACCATGGCGTCATCCTCACTGATGCGTCCATCGGTGCCGGCACATAAAATACTAACCTTTTCCCGATCCACCAAGCGGTCAACAATTGCCCCCGCGTTGACAAACGCCCCGACAAGCACCTCATCCGCCATGCGAGCGTGAATCATGGCCCGCGTGCCGTTGGTAGTGGTAAAAATCACGGTTTTTCCTTCCACCCGGTCCGGGGTATAGTCCTCCGGCGAGTTGCCCAGGTCGAAACCGTCGATCAAAACGCCCTCGCGTTCACCGCCGAGCACGATTTCATCCGTCGGAAGTTGGTCGGCCAGTTTCTGAGCATCGGCAATCTCTAGGCACGGAACGACCTCGCGAGCGCCGGCATCCAGCGCGTAAATAATGGTGGTCGACGCTCGCAATACGTCAATCACCACGACGGTTCCGCCGGCCAATTCCACCGGCTCGACATAACGCGGCAGGGCATAGACATTCAGGATGGGTTTCATGCATAACTTTCTGTCGTGAAGCCCAGGGTGCTATCGATTACCGAGATCGGCAACAGCAACGGCTTGTCGCCGAAATCGACGCTTCTATCTTGGTACAATTTTGTATTCCTGGTGAGATTATTCGGCGGAATTTCTAATTGCTTGGCCACCACTAAGCATAGCGTTTCCCATACTTCCGCGTCCGTCGAAAAACGTTCGGATTCTTCGACCATGGCTTGAAAATTTCGCGCCATGACTCCGTTGGCAAGATCACCTAGAGTAACACACCCCGGCTGAAACTTTGTTTCCGCCAGTTTAGTGAGTTGGAGAAGAGCATAGCCCACGGCAAAGGCCGTCAGGATCGCCGCCAATAGCGCTCCGCGGAACAGCGTGAGCGAAAAATAGAGAGGCGTTGCAATAGACAACGCTAAGACGATCAAAAAGGAAACGCGAACCAACCACAGAGGTCGTTGAAGCAGAGGAAGCCGCAGCCCCGACGTCTCGCGCAACCGTTGCCACAAGCGGCGTCGATGTTTGGGAAGAATGGCCGACAATGCCGTCGATTCTTGCAACTCTTCTTTCGACAGATGCAAAACCGTCATCATTGCCTGTCGAACTTTATACAAGGCAATGCTGTTCAGTTGGTTTTGCCGTTTTCCGTGAATCCGATGCGCAAGAACATACTCGAAGAGATTGCCCAAGTTCTTAAGCTTGGCAACGTCTTCCTCCGGAATTGAGAACCCAAAGGCGTCCTCGACCGCCGATATTAATGCTACAGAATCCCATCCCATCATCACCGTCCTCCCGAAGGGTCTACCCCATTCCCTTGGGGACATTACTTGGTTATCGGCCATCAAAAGGCAATCCTTCCCATCTCTGCCGTTGGCCCTTACAATAGTTCCTATGCCATACCGGAATTTAACGGATTTTCTGGAAGAACTAGGGCATTCGGGTGAATTAACCCGGGTGGAAGGCGATATTTCCCCCATACTAAAGTTGGCGGAAATCACCAATCGCCCATCCGTAGGGGGGTGCCCCGCGATTCTTTTTGGATCGGTTCAGGGCCACGACATTCCGGCGCTTGCGAATCTTCTGACCACCGAAAACCGCATCTGTCGGGCGCTGGGCGTTGCCTCGCTCGACGAAGCGATTGATCGGGTCAAGCGGCTATTAGAAACGGACGCACCCGAGAGTTGGTTCGACCGACTCAAGGCGGGAGCCCATCCGGATGCGATTGCCAGCATTACGCCGCGCCAAGTCAAAGCGGCCGCCGTCCAGCAGATCGTCCGCCTGGGCAGCGATATCAATTTGAACGAATTGCCTTTGCTCCAAGTCATCGAGGGCGAGGCAGGCCCGGCCATCACTTCAGCCGTTGTGTTTACGGCCGAACCCGATTCCCATCTCCCCGTGTGTGCCCGATTCGATCTTCAGCGACTTGACCGCTCGCGGTTGGCCGTCTGCTGGTCCGACTACGATGAACATGCACGGCTCTTGGGTGAATATCGCGTACGGAATCAAAAAATGCCGCTGGCCGTGGTCCTCGGCGGCGATCCGGCGTTCATGCTCGCAGCCTCGGCACCTTTGCCGCAGGGCAGTGACGTTTGCGCCGTGGCCGGATTGTTGCGAGGCAAGCCGTTAGACGTTGTCGCTTGCCGCGGCGTTGATCTGAATGTGCCCGCCGAAGCGGAAATTATTCTGGAAGGTTTTGTCGATCCTACGCAGCCGCCGGTCATAGCAGGCCCACTATGCGGACCAACAGGCCACCTCACTCGTCCGCGACCAGTGCCCGTCATGCAGGTAACGGCGTTAACGCATCGGGCCAATCCGGTCTATGCCGTGATGATTCCTGGCTGGCCCCCGCACGAAGCTTGCATCATGGCCAGGGCCATGCAACGTGTGTTTCTCCCGCTAGCCCGCTTGGCAATGCCCGAGTTGGTCAACTACGATTTGCCCGAGTTCGGCGCGGCACGCCATTGGGCCGCCGTTTCGATTCGCAAAACCTACGCAGGTCAAGGCCGTCGCGCGGCCCATGCGGCATGGAACTTGCCTGCCCTGCGGTTCGCTAAAATGTTGGTGATTGTCGATGCCGACGTGGATGTTTCCGATCACCGTCAGGTGTCGGCGGCGATTACTGCCCACATGCGGCCAAGCCGAGACATGATCATCGAACAAGGCCCTGCCGACCCGTTTGATCCTGCCGCGCAAGCTGGTTCACTAGGCGAGAAAATGGCGATCGATGCTACGCGAAAGCTGTCCGAGGAATGCACCAGGCCATGACGCTCGACAAATCCTCAGACCGCGTGAAGCAGATGTTCGGTGAAATTGCCGGGCGGTATGATTTCCTTAACCGCGCATTGTCGCTAGGCATCGACCGCTCATGGCGGCGTAAGACCGTAAAGCTGGTTCCGCCCGAGGGCGATGCACCCATTCTCGATGTTTGCACCGGCACGGCTGATTTGGCGTTGGCATACTGGCGAGCGGGTCAAGGAAAGGTGCCGGTTGTCGGTACTGATTTCTGCGGGCCGATGCTGGCGCTGGGGCGTGCCAAATGCCGACGAGTTGGTGCGGAAAATCAGGTTTCGCTGCTCGAAGCCGATACAACACGATTGCCGTTTGCCGACGATACCTTCCAGATCGTTTGCGTAGCCTTCGGTTTGCGCAACGTTTGCGATACCGACGCCGGCTTGCGGGAAATGGTTCGCGTTTGCCAACTCGGCGGCCGGGTAGCCGTGCTCGAATTCTCCACGCCGACGCTCTGGCCGCTGGGCGCCGTCTACGCATGGTATTTTCAGCACGTCTTGCCGCGGATCGGTCAGGCTCTGGCCCGCAACACCCAATCGGCATACAATTATCTTCCACAAAGCGTGGGACGTTTTCCCCAAGGCATCGCCCTGGCCGAACGGATGCAAGCCGCCGGGTTGGGTGACGTGTGGTTCAAACCGTTTACTTTCGGCGTAGCAACACTCTATGTAGGCAAGAAACAGGAGAGTTCGTCGTGAAACGAAACATTGTAGTTGCCATCACGGGCGCAAGCGGACTGACCTACTCGGTGCGATTGCTGGAAGTGCTGCTGGCCGCCGGGTGTGACGTTCAACTAATAATAAGCCGCGCCGCACAGGCAGTATTTGAACAGGAACTCGATCTGAACGTCGATCTCGACAACTTCAGTCCCGCCTCGCTCATGCTCGATTGCGGCGAAGTGCTCCGCGATCCCAAACTGCAATTGCTGCGCAGCAAGTCGGGCATTTCCAGCGAATTAAGCAACGTGCTGGGCGTCAGCATCGGCGAGCCCGGCAAGATCCGTTTCCACAATCCCAACGATTATCTTGCCCCTTTGGCCAGCGGTTCTTATGCGACCGATGGCATGGTTGTCTGCCCTTGCTCGTGCAACACGTTGGCCTCGATTGCCCACGGCACGACCGCCAACCTCATCCACCGCGCCGCCGAAATCCATCTGAAAGAGCATCGCAAGTTGATTCTCGTGCCTCGTGAAACGCCGCTCTCGCTCGTTCAGATCCAAGGCATGAAACTCGCTGCCGAGGCAGGTGCGATCATCCTGCCCGCCTCGCCTGGTTTCTACCACGGCGTCACCCGCATCGGCGATCTCGTGGATTTCATCGTCTCACGCATCTGCGATCAACTTGGCATCGCCAATTGGCTAGTGGAACGCTGGGGTGGGAAGTAGAAGATCGCCGTACCAACGGAAGTTAAACGTGACATGGACGTCACCTACAGGGATTCCTAGAGTACCTAGCAAGTAGTAAAATGCTCATCCGCCTGTTGGAACTCATCCGGTTCAGTCACACGCTCTTTGCATTGCCGTTTGCGCTATTGGCGGCGGCGATGGCTTGGTCGGCGAATCTGCGAGCGAAACCGCCAGTGGCATTTCGATGGCAGGATCTGCTAGGCATTCTGGTTTGCATGGCGATGGCTCGCAGCGCGGCAATGGCGTTCAATCGGTTGGCAGACCGCAAGATCGACGCACAAAACCCGCGCACCAAGATGCGGCATCTGCCCGCCGGCACGCTCTCGACCGCTAGCGTGGTTGTGTTTACTATTGCATGTTCGTTGGGATTCGTGGCCGGTACGCTGCTTTTTTTACCTGCGAATTGGCTCCCTCTCTATGCGTCTTTGCCGGTGTTGTTTTTTTTGTTCGGGTATAGTTATGCGAAGCGTTTTACGATTTTTTCGCATTTCTGGTTAGGCGCGGCATTGATGGCGGCGCCCGTAGCCGCTTGGGTGGCCATTAGGGCGGAATTGGCGTGGGCTCCGTTGCTTTTAGGCACGGCCGTGTTGCTCTGGGTAGCCGGATTCGACATGATCTACGCCTGCCAGGACTTCGAATTCGACCAACGGATGCGTTTGCGCAGCGTGCCCGCTCGATTTGGCATTGCCAAGGCTCTGCGGATGGCCGCAATCTGTCACTTCCTTATGGTAGGTTTGTTGTTGTTGATCCCGTCGGTGTACGACGGATTTGGCACGATATATTTGTCGGGCGTGGTGTTGATCGGCATACTCCTGGTTTACGAACATTGGCTCGTGCGGCCCGACGACTTAAGCCGCGTCAACCAGGCATTTTTTCACGTCAATGCCGTCGTAAGCATAGGGCTGTTGGTCGTGGGCGTAATGGATTTGTTTTTGTAAAGGATATCCAACATGTCGGCATTTCAAGATATCCGCAAAAAAGTCGAAGCGGGCGAACGTCTTTCGGCGGCCGACGGCGAGATTTTATTCTCGCCCGAAACCGACTTGCACGCCTTGGGCGAATTGGCCGATGAGGTGCGACGCCGTAAGAATGGAGACATCGCCTACTACAATCTCAATTCCCACATCAACCCGACGAATGTCTGCATCTTCCGCTGTTCGCTCTGCGCTTATAGTTGCGAAGACGATGGTGGCGATCCGCGTTGTTTCATCATCAATCATAACGAACTCATGGAACGCGGCCGCGAGGCCGAAGCAGCCGGCTGTACCGAGCTGCATATCGTCAGCGGCGTGCATCCGGCGAAAAAGTTCGATTGGTATCTCGGCATGACGCGAGACTTGCACCAAGCTTACCCGCGTCTGCACATCAAGGCCTGGACGGCCGTCGAAATCGACCATTTTTCGCAAATAGAAAAGCGGCCCGTCCGCGCGATTCTTGAAGACTTGATGGCCGCCGGCCTGGGAAGCATGCCCGGCGGCGGGGCCGAAATTTTCGATCCCCAAGTTCGCACGCAAATTTGCCCCCGCAAGGCCGATGGGAAAACCTGGTTGGATATCCATCGCACGGCACACGAACTAGGACTGCGAACTAACGCTTCCATGCTCTACGGCCATATTGAAAGCATCGAGCATCGTGTTGATCATCTGGTGCAGTTGCGGCGGTTGCAAGACGTCACCGGCGGCTTTCAAGCATTCGTGCCGCTGGCATTTCATCCTGAACATACGCCGATGGCAAGCCTCCAGCGTGTTTCTTCGCTTGAAGACCTACGGGTCGTGGCCGTCAGCCGGCTCATGCTCGACAATTTCGACCATATTAAAGCCTATTGGATCTCGCTCGGCGTCGGCGTTGCACAAATAGCCCTAGCTTATGGCGCCGACGATCTCGACGGCACCGTGCGCAAGGAACTGATTCACCACGATGCAGGCGCACAAACCCCCGAGGGTCTTTCCATCGCCGAACTTCGTGCCTTGATTACCGAAGCAGGCCGAGTGCCCGTCGAACGCGATTCACTCTATCGCCGCGTCCTGCGCGACGAACAAACCAACGAATGGCACATTGTCGAACAATAAGAAACCGACAAGCACGCCCTTCTTACGGTATAAGACCCGTGATTTTTAGTGTAAAAGCATAGTTTCCAGGCTTCTTATCGGGCAATACGACCGTCAATCCCTTTTCGTTGCGAGTCCATTGCAGCTTGCCTTCGTGGCCAAACAATTGCACGTCGGACACTTCGCCCGAGTCCAAGCCCTTGGCAAGCGACTGGATAGTCAGTTTTCCATCTGCGGGCCATACCAGAGCAATGGCATAGAGCGTTTTCTCTTTTACCGTGAATCGGATATCCTTGGACGTATAGGCGAAATCCTCCTTGAAGTGCCCGCCCTCGGCTTTGACCGCTCCTTCACCGAAGACACGCCACGGCCGCGTGCCATAAATCGCCTCGCCGTTTACGGCCATCCAGTTGCCCACATCGTACAGCAATTGCTCCACCTCGGCGTCTAAACTTCCATCGGGGCGTTGCACGACATTCAACAGCAGGTTCCCATTCTTGCTGACGATATCGACCAACGTATGGATAACCCAATCTGCTTTGCGATACTTCCAGTTGCGATTGTAGTACCAGTCGGCAATCGAAGTGTCGGTTTGCCAGGGATTGGGATTGATGCCTGCCAACACGCCACGTTCCATGTCTTGAACGCAGGTGCCCGCCGCAAATCCACCGGATCCCGGATTTTGCGGCATATTTTTGCAGTTATAAACAGCCGTTATCTTGCCGTTATGCTGCTTCCAGTTGTCATTATAAAAATGGGCGACCATGCCGATCCCGACGTCGCCGAAGGGCACGCCGCCGTCGCTGTACAACAAGTCGGGATGATATTGATCGACCAAATCGCCGATGCGTTGTCGCCATTCTTGATGCCACTCGGGATCGGTCGAGTACCACTTGTCGTCGCCTTTGGCTGCCGCCTTGTGATAAAGATCTTGATATTTTGGATCAGCGCCGTCGTAGGGCACGCCCGCCTTGGGGCCCGTCTTGTCAGCGCCATGGCTCGATTGGAAGAAAAAATAACTCGCGCCAAGATGCTCCGAGACGCCAAAAGGCAACCCCTGTTTCTTCGCGGCTTTTTGCCAATCGCCGACCACGTCGCGTTTCGGGCCCATATTGACCGCATTCCAACGATGATATTTCGAGTTCCACAGATCGAAATTATCGTGATGCACGGCCTGGCTTACGAAATAGCGAGCGCCAGCCTTTTTATACAACGCCATCAGACGATTGGGATCCCATTTTTCGGCTTTCCATAGCGGGATAATGTCCTTATAGCCGAACTGCGAGGGATGGCCGTAGTGTTCCAAATGATATTTGTAGCCGGGGTCTTCCGGCAAATACATGCGGCGAGCATACCAATCGCCGGCCATCGGAACCGATTGCGGCCCCCAGTGCGCCCAGATGCCGAACTTGGCGTCGCGAAACCAATCGGGACACTTGTATTGTTTCAACGAATCCCAGTTTGGTTTGAATGGGCCATCCGCCGTTTTTGCAACCTCATCTGACGCGCTGGTCGCAACGACCGACGCACAGGTCATCAATAGATACGCAGTCCAACGAAGAATCACAAGCGTTCTCATTGCTTCATTCCTTGTTCAATATCTCAATTAGCTGAAGGTGTCCCAAAATTTAACTGAGGGTATCACGTAATTATGCTGAAGGTATCCCATATTTTGCTGAGGGTATCCCATAATTTTATGCCAGGGCCGTTTACGGCCCTTGTCCGCCGCAGGCGGTATTAGGCCCGTGCGTTTACGCCGGGATAACGAACGCCGAACAAACAGATATTCCTCAACCGTATGGCATGTCAGGGTCGTTTACGACCCTCCTGCACCTTTTCTCCCGCTATTTTGGTACGCCACTTTCAGGAAACCCTCAATTAGCTTACCAGCTTCACGCCGACTCGATAATGATATTCGCATACTGCACGGTATCGCCCGTGCGGATCAGTCCGATCGCCAGGGGAACACGTTTTTTGAACTCCACGTGCGGTTCGTGCGATAGAACGACGTCCCGCAAAGCATTGGCGAACGACCTTCGCACAGCCTCGGTATTATGTTGTAAAAATTCCTCGGCCATCCAGGCTTTGCCGATCGAAAAATTACGTCCGATCGTTTCAATCACTTGCAAAACCGTCGGAACGTCATCGACCAGCGCAATGTCCACGGTCTCAACGGTCGGCCAAAACGGAAACCCGCGATCCGCAATCACAAGGGTATTGGTGTGACGGACGCGGGATAGCAGATCGTTGATGCGCGGATTCAGAATGCCACTTTTTAGCATGACGGTTATTTTGCACGACACACAGGCTAACCGTCCATAGCGAATCTTTGCGGAAGCATGACGATATTTGACTTCAACGCATTCGCCGAAATGTCTCCGGCGCGAGTCCGAAGACGCTCTTAAACGCTCGCGAAAAGTGAAAAGGATCGCTGAATCCCAACTCGGCAGCCACCTTTTTGACTAACGTCCCCGGATCCTGCAATCGCTCGGCTGCCCAGTTCATTTTCAGCCGCATGAGATACTGATAGGGCGTCTGGTGATCGTAGCGGCGAAACAGACGGCATAAATACGCCGGGTTGACATGGCATTCGCGCGCCACCTGCGATTGCGTTTGCAAGTGCAAATGCTGCGATTGAATGTGCTGAAGACATCGCTGATAGGTCGCGAACGACGGCATCTCGGCCGCTTCCCAAGGCATGGGGCTATCGGCTGCCTTGAGGATCAAGTGCTCCAGCAATAGTTCGCAGATCCGCGAGCCATAACGCGATCCTTTCAACGCATTTTGGATCAAATCATCGAAGATGCCTTGCATCTCTCCAAGTGCGGAGATGCGGATAACGCGCCCCGGTGTTAAACCGCATTGCCGCAGCAATCGCGCAACGCGGTTCCCCGTGAAGTTAATGAAATACTTCACCAAAGGATCGGCTGCATCCGTCGTAATGTGCTGGGCGACATGAGGCCCATAGAAAAACATCACGCCCGGAAACAGAGCGTAGTCCTCTCGGCCCAATCGGAGCGACCCTTTGCCGCGGGCGACAAGCTCCAAGGCATGGTAAGGAAACGTCGGCCGATGAATCGCATAATCCGAGGCGCACCGTTCGCATCCGCCTGAAACCACCGACACCGGCTTGGACGGCGGCGGTGCCAAATCCAAATAAAAACGCTTGGCCTGCAACACCTGGGGAGAGAAAAACGCCGGCGGAACTTCCAAGGACGTGTGCTTTTTCATGGCTTTTCCTCAGGTCAAATATCGTCATCCAATCGTCAACAATCGTCATAGCAAACACCAATATCGCCTTTTAATATAGCATTATCGTGACTCCAAGTTAAGTCAACATACGGCATGTTTTGCCGCACTCCACAAAAAGGATCCGATCATGCAAACCTCGCAAACTTCTTCTTCCAACTTTTCTTCGCCAGACAAAGACGATTTAATCGTCGTCACGGGAGCCGGCGGCTTCATCGCAGGCTCTCTGGTGCGATATTTCCACGACAAAGGCTTCACGAAGATCCGGGCCGTGGATAAAAAGCCCTTGCCCGATTGGTATCAACGCGTGCCAGGCGTCGAAAGCCTCTCCCTGGATGTTAGCTGCGAAGCAAATTGCAAACGGGTTTGTGAAAATGCCGCGGAGGTTTACAATCTGGCTGCCGATATGGGCGGCATGGGCTTCATCGAGCGGAACCGCATCGAATGCCTCCGCTCCATCCTTATCAACACCCACATGATCGAGGCTGCCTACCGCGCGGGCGCCCGGCGCTATTTCTTCTCCTCCTCGGCCTGTGCCTACAATACGGATTTGCAAAAAGATCCGAACGTCCGAGCATTGAAGGAATCGGACGCTTACCCGGCAATGGCCGAACGCGGCTACGGCTGGGAAAAGCTCATGTCCGAGATGTTTTGCCAGGAGTATTGGGCCGAACGCGGCATGAAGACCGCCATCGCTCGATTCCACAACGTTTACGGCCCCCACGGCACATGGGATGGCGGACGGGAAAAAGCAGTGATCGAAGCCAAAGATCTCGGCTATAAAAGTATCGACATTTGGGGCGACGGCAGCCAGACTCGCAGCTTCATGTACGTCGACGACTGCACCCACGGCATTGACGCCATCACCCATTGCGACGATTTGATCGCCACGCCGATCAATTTAGGCTCCAGTGAATTGATCTCGGTCAATCAGTTGGTGGATTACGCCGAAGAAATCGGCGGCGTCAAGCTGGAACGCCGCCACCAACTGGATGCTCCCAAGGGAGTTGCCGGCCGCAATAGTGACAACACGATGATTCATCGCATCCTGGGCTGGGAACCAAGCACGCCGTTCCGTGAGGGACTTGCAGAAACTTATGCCTGGATCGAGCGGCAGTATCGGGATCGCAAAGCCGGCAAGAGGACTGTGTCGTGAGTGAAAACAATTGCCCTATGCCGGCCGATCCGATTCCATACCGCATGGCCCTTGCCGGCGGTTGGATCGATCAACCGTTCGTATCGCAACAAAATCCGAATCCGCCCGGCTCCATGGTCGTAGTAGGCATCATGCCGACGCACCGGTTCATGGATCGCGCCGGCATGGCCACGGGTACGCGAAAAGTGGCCCGGCGTCTTTGGCCCGATGGATTCCGGCAACAAGATCCGGCTAGACTA
>JAEAMG010002546.1_pt1 | contig 11176 bp, 11 predicted proteins | sample 8958741 | NCBI WGS metagenome assembly JAEAMG01 (sample SAMN16933256, study PRJNA681125) | bioreactor sludge metagenome | isolation source: anaerobic bioreactor treating anionic surfactant - SDBS | place: India: Bengaluru | collected 2019-02-28
ATAGCTGCGCCGAAGGCGCCTCTTCTTCCGGGCGAAGTCCCGGATGAAGCGTAGACTGTTACCGCCGCGTACGGGACGAAATACGCGCCTTCGTGGAAACGCTCCCCGAGGCGCTGATACGAAAGGAGACTTAATATGGAACATCAAGAGCAGGACAGGCTGCGCGAGACGGTGCGCTCCCGTTATGCCAAAGTGGCCCAAACCGGCCAAAGCTGTTGTGGTTCGTCGTGCGCGACGGATTCCATGAACCGTCCGGAATTGTCCAAGAATCTCGGGTATTCCGACGCGGATTGTGCCTGTGTGCCCGAGGGCGCTAATATGGGACTGGGCTGCGGCAACCCGCAAGCCATTGCGGCACTAAAATCCGGGGAAACGGTGCTTGACCTGGGTTGCGGCGGCGGTTTTGACTGTTTTCTCGCTGCGCGGCAGGTGGGCGATGCGGGCAGGGTCATTGGGGTGGACATGACGCCCGAAATGCTTGCCAAAGCCCGGGAAAACGCGCGGAAAAACGGGTATGCCAATGTGGAATTTCGTCTTGGCGAAATAGAGCATTTGCCTGCGGCGGACAACTCGGTGGATGTCATTATTTCGAACTGTGTTATCAATCTTTCTCCCGATAAAGCGCAAGTGTTTGCCGAGGCGTTCCGTGTGTTACGTCCGGGCGGGCGCCTGGCCGTTTCGGACGTTGTTATGACCGGGAAACTGGCCGATTCCCTTCTTGAGAACCCGGAGGTTTACTGTGGCTGTGTTTCCGGCGCGGTATCCGTTGAAGACCTGAAACACCTGCTTCAAGAGGCGGGTTTTGCCTCCATATCCATTGTCATAAAGCCGGAGAACCGGGAAATCATTGGAAGTTGGTTCCCGGGCAGCGGCGTGGAAAATTATGTAGCCTCGGCAAACATACAAGCCAAGAAAATGGGAGGTTGCTGTTGTGGATGCTGACGCCGGTTCTCTTAACGACCGCAAAATGACCAACATTTTTGAGCGTTACCTGACCGTCTGGGTGGGATTGTGCATTATCGGCGGTATTCTGCTGGGGAAAACTGCGCCTGGCCTGGCTCGGACCCTTGACGGCATGTCCATATTTATCAAGGGCGCGCCTGTGGTATCCATTCCCATCGCGGTCTGCCTGTTCTTCATGATGTATCCCATCATGGTGAAGATTGATTTTGCGTCGGTCGTTAAGGCGGGAAAAAGCGGGAAGCCCGTATTGCTCACGCTGTTTGTAAACTGGTGCATCAAACCCTTTACCATGTACGGCCTCTCACTGTTGTTCCTGGGAGTTCTGTTTCGCGGCTTCATCGGCGCGGATGCGGTGGATTTGGTGAAGATGCCCTTTGGATTGGATTTGCCCGTGGGTGCGGAACATGGCGCGGGTGTGGTGGTGCTGCAGGACGGCATCAAGATGCTGCAAGTACCCCTGTGGCGCAGTTACCTGGCGGGCTGCATTCTGCTGGGCATCGCTCCCTGCACGGCCATGGTGCTGGTGTGGGGGTATCTCGCACGGGGGAACGACGGGCTGACGCTGGTCATGGTCGCCCTCAACTCACTCACCATGCTGGTGTTATACGGGCCCCTGGGCGGTTTCCTGCTGGGCGTCGGCCGCCTTCCCGTGCCTTGGCAGGCGCTGCTGCTGTCCATCGCCATCTATGTCGCACTGCCGCTGGTCGCCGGATATTTCAGCCGCAAGTGGCTTATCGCCGCGCGGGGCGAGGCCTGGTTCACCGAGAAATTCCTCCATGTCCTCACGCCCATAACGATACTGGCCCTGCTTACCACGCTGGTGTTGTTGTTCAGTTTCAAAGGCGCGGTAATCGTGGCCAATCCCCTGACGATCCTGTGGATTGCCGTGCCACTGTTTATCCAGACCATGCTCATCTTCTGGATTGGATATCTTACCGCGCGCGCACTCAAACTTTCTTACAAAGATGCCGCCCCTGCAGCTATGATTGGTGCCTCCAATCACTTTGAAGTTGCCATTGCCACGGCGGTCATGCTGTTTGGACTATCTTCTGGCGCTGCGCTCGCCACTGTTGTGGGTGTTCTCATAGAAGTGCCCGTGATGCTCTGGCTCGTGAAAATCTGCCTGCGCACTCGGCATTGGTTTCCGGAAAAGACATTGGCAAAATAGGTGTTGTTGACAAAGTTGACTCCTGCTGGAATTGTTTCCTATCTTGGAAATTCCGGAGCGTGAGTGGACCGTATGCGAATCTATTTGCTTTTTCCCCTACCCAACTGATGGATGCCATCAAGGACCGATTCATCCTTATACACAGGCCATACACACCGCGATAAGGCCAAGTCGCGAGCCGCGTTTTGATGCAGTTTCAGGCACAGTGATTTTGCCGCGCGTACCACTTTGCTTCCCGCTTTTTCTTCAAGAAAACTGCTGCGCGCCGTCCGTATTTCATAGCCGCCGCCCGTAAAAGCGGATTCGGCGCAGATATAGCCGTTGTAACCGTTGGCGAGTTCCGCGCAACAGGTATACCTGAACGGAGACGACTCGGCCACTTCATGGGCAAACGTTTGGAAGAACTCCGCCGGCACCCCCCAGAACAGGCCGTCGCCGACCCGGACGCCCATAATCTCCAACCTGCGACAGGATTGTTTCTTTGCCAACGTATGAACCAGGATGGATTCATTGGCATAGATAGTTTCAACGTTCTCTGCATTCGGGGTTTCTTTGCGAAGCAATTGCCTTGCCTCGCGCAGGATGTCCGCCGGAATGGAACGGATCGCCGCCCGTACATGTACAGACGTACAGTCAAGGGACGCCTTGCGTAAGTAGTCCGTGCCCGCAACCGCCTGCACGGCGGCTCCCCCGACGCTGCGTCCCGTTCGTTCCGCCCAATAGGGACCCAACTCCATAGGCCTCGGACTGCGGTTATCCACCTGGGTCACATCACCGCAAGCACCGTTTAGAAACACTACACCGAAATCATGGCCATAAGCACCCTGCAACGTATCCACCACCCACTTGACGTAGTCCGCCGAATATAACAACCCGTTCATGTGTGTGGCATGGCACGCGAAATTGACGATACAGCCAAAGGACGCGAAAGTGACCGGGTCACAAAAGGTAAGCACGGTCACAGACGGGTCTTCCGGCCCGGCCGCTTCGAGGATGCCGGGGTGCATCTTGCCGGGGTGTGTCTGTTGTTGGCCATCCTTCATGAGGAAACGCCGGTTGAAGGCCACGCCCGGAGCGGCCACCCTGTTCCACCCTATCAGCGCGGGACGGATCGTACGAAAGGCTTCAGAAATAGCGGTGGCAATCTGCCCCGCAACAAATGCCATGTAGCCCTCGTCCGGTTCCGATAAAAAACCGCCGAAAAGGGGGCCGCCGGAATGGGTATGCGTGGCGGCGATAAAACAGTTGGCGGCCGGAATGCCGCAGAGGCGCTGCGCTTCCTTGCGCGCCTGCTTCACGACCGTTTCAGGAACGACAATGGCATCCACCTGTACCAGGGCGATTTTGGCTCCATCGTCCAGGGCGGCGGCGCGCACGTAGAGGTCATCGTGAACGCCCAGCGCCAGGCGTCGTTCAAATAAGCCTGGAATATCCTTTCCGGGTGGCGGTGTAATACAGGCGGTGGCAAAACCGGCTTTCATTGCATTCATGGGGAATTCCTTGTCACAATGGTGGTTGCCCCTATTGAAACATACAAAGCGACTATTCACAAAACGAAAGAAGACACCGTGCCCAACGTTCATAAAGATTTTCATGGCGCCCTGAGTTACGGACTGCAGTTTCTCGAAGACGCCTACGGGCAGGAAGGCATCCGGGAATTCCTGTCGGGCCTGGCGGCAACAGTCTACAAGCCACTGTGCGAGGACCTACGCGCCCGCGGTCTGGATGCCCTGCGAGATCACTGGACAACCGTTTTCAACCTCGAAGGGGGCGATTGCGATATGCATACGGAGAATGGTGTACTGATGCTGACCGTAAAACGCTGTCCCGCAATCACCCACATGCAAGAACACGGCTATGCGATTGCCGATCATTTTTGCGAACACACACGTATCGTGAACGACACGGTTTGCACTGTTGCAGGGTACGCGTCCAGCGTCGAATATGACCAACAGGCCGGCGCTTGCATACAACGGTTCTGGAAAGAATAACGCCATGATATTCTGCATAGCAAAGGGACTGACTCCCCAAAAACAATCAGCGCTCATTACGCTCAACAATAGTAGTACTGTTTTTGGGGTGTCTGTCCCTCCTTTGCGGGAATCCGCAGCGGTTCAGGAAGGAGTAAGGCAATGATCTCGTGCACGGAATTTATCTGGGTCTATGCCGCATTATTCCGTTTTCTTGAAGAAAAGGGCGGCAAAGAAAAAGTCATCGAATTCTGGAAGGGCATCGCCGACAACTTCCTGGGCAACCTGCGCGAACTCGTGGAAAAGGAAGGGTTGAAAGGCATGCACCGCTACTGGTCGCACACGCTGGGCGAAGAGGGCGGCCGCCACACCATGACCTTGTATGACGACCTGTTTGTCATTGACATGCACGAATGTCCTTCGGCAAAACTTATCTTTCAAGAAGGAAGGGATACCCCCTATGCGGACTATTGCGAACATTGCCGCTGGCTCTATCCGCCCCTGCTCGCCGAATACGGGTATGAGGCCGACATGGATATTATTGACTGTAAGAAAGGCCGGTGCCGACTTACAGTGCGTAAACGCGAAGAGACTTTTTGAGTCTTGCCTTGACTCGCCTCATCCTACCCACTGTATTCCTTGTTGCCTCTTGATCAACCATCGTAAATATCGCGCCGATGACCCACCCGTATAACCTCTATCACTAATTCCTTGTCATAAACCCGATAAATAATTCGATAATCACCCACACGCAAGCGGAATGCGCCCGGAACTGTTGCCATCTTTCGAGCTCCCGATGGAATCGGGTTTTGGACCAGCGCCTCAATATGATGTATTACGCGGTGTATGACATCTTTCGGAAGTTTGCGCACCTCGCGCGCCGCAGAGGACTTCCACTGGATTTTATAGCAAGCCATCACGTTTTAACTCGTTGACTACCTGCTCATGAGATACGGTTTCTTCTTCCCGGCGTTCTGCCAGCACAACGAGATCTTCCAGTTCTTCCATCAACGCTTCAAAGGCTTCCAGGGACAGTAGTACGCCGGACTTCTTTCCTTGGTCGTCAGTAACGTACTTAACATGCAATTCGCGTATATCCAACATAACCAAGGCTCCCAAACAGATGTTATCAGCGCACCGGGCTACAGTGCTCTTTGCTTACGTATCGCCCAGTGCAATGAACTTGAAAATTGATTTTGTCTTTCAAGTATCTCACAATGCAATTTAAAGGTGCAAGATTGAATTTTATGGATTGAATTTTATGGTTTCACTGTCATCATGCGGTCTTCAGCATCTCGGTTGAAGTTTGAACCGCAAGATTCAAAATAAAAAGGCGGGTTCGGCTCACATAGTAGGGTGTATCCGGTATTTACTTGCGTTTAAATCGCCCACATAATTTTCGGCATTACCCCATGGTTACGCTCCACCCGGCCTACTGCTCCTGGACCTCTTTATTGCTTGCACCCACCAGGCTCCAGGCCAGGCTCAGGACATAGCCGAGCATGGCACTTACGGTAAGCCCAAAGAGCCCCCACCACAACCAGAACACACTGGAACTCATCGCGGCCACAACTCCCAGGCCGCACAGGGCTCCGACAAACACGCCCGGCGTGTTGGCGCGCTTGGTGAGTATGCCGAGCAGAAACATGGCAACCACCGGCCCCACCAGGAAACTCGATATTTTGCCTGTTATTTCCAATATTGTGCCAAGCCTGCCCACATAAAACGCTGCGCCCGTAGCCGCAAGCCCCAGCAAAAGGGTGCAGACGCGTCCCGCGCGCAGGTAATGACCATCCTCCTTGTCCTCGCGGTGGAAGAAGCGCTTGTAGAAGTCCATGACCACCACGGTGCTCATGGAATTCAGCCCGGCGCTCAGGCTACTCATGGTGGCGGCGATGATACCGGCAATGACCAGGCCCGAGATACCCACGGGTAACCCGTGGGTAATGAAGTGGGGAAACACCCGGTTGATTGCCTGAACCTGATTATCCGGGTCCAGCCCGATGAGCGACTGCATCATCTCCGGATGTTGCTGGTAATAGGCAAACAGACCCGTGCCCACGAGGTACAGGGAAAGGATGACCGGCACCACCAGAAAAGACTGCGTAACGGCGCCTTTCAACATATCTTTCATGGACTTGGCCGTAAAATAGCGCTGCACCACCAGTTGGTCCGTGCCGTAAGAGGAGAGATTGTTGACCAGACTCATGGCAATGATGCCCCAGACCGTGAACTCGGCGCTCAACCGCCAGTCGAAATTCGCCATGCGGGTCCGGCCGTGTTCCGACGCAATCGCCCAGATGGTGGGTACGCTGCCCCCAGAATCGGCGAGGATAAAGACCAGGGTAATGACAATGCCGAAGGTCAGCACGCAGAAATGGATCACATCGCACCAGATCACGCCTTCAATACCGCCCAGGGCAGTGTAGAAGGCGGTCAACAGGCCGATGGCAAGGATGCATACGGCAAGATTCGCCCCGGTAACGACCGATAACGCCAGTGCGGGCACATAAATGACGGAGGCCAGCCAGCCGCCGCGCGTGAGCAGGAAGAGGAACGCGGCTAGCAGACGGATGGATACATGAAACCGTTGTTCCAGGTACTCGTAGACCGTAAACACCTGCAGGCGGTAAAAGACCCGCACGACCACAAATACCGCGGTCAACACCGCGAACGGGAAAACAAGGATGGTCAAGGCGTAGCGCAAATCATGCTGAAACGCCATGGCCGGCGCCCCCATATAGCTGACGGCGCTCAAGTCCGCGGCGATGACGGACAAGGCGATGGGCAGCCACCGTATGCGGCGGTTCGCGAGGAAGAAGTCGGAAGCGGTTTTCTGGCGGCGCACAAAGAGGCTGCCGAAAATGACAATGCCCACAATATAAACGACCATGACCCCGAAATCTATAAAAGACCAACTGCTCATAGGGTAGTGCCTTTCAGTATCAGCCGCTCACTTGGCCGTGTAACCTCCGTCCACGGGAAGATTAACGCCCGTGATATACGCCGACGCCTCGCTTGCGAGGAACACCACGGTGCCCATAAGGTCCGTTTCATTGGCCAACCGGCCCAGGAACGTCCGTTCGCTATATTGCCGGACAAAAGCCTCCGGCATGGAAGCGGTCCAGAAACCGCCCGGTGACACGCAATTGCAGCGCACCCCCCGGGCGCCGTAATAACTGGCCACAAAACGGGTGAAGTTGATCATGCCGCCCTTGTGAAAAAAATAGTCGGGGTACCAGCCATTCATCTCCGTACCGCGATAGATAAAGGGGTCCGGTCCGATCATACCCTGAATGGAACCGATATTGACAATCGAGCCGCCGCCCTGTGCCGCCATAACATCGCCCAGGGCGCGGGTGACCGCGAACAGACCGGTCGCGTTGATATGCATGCTTTCGGCGAAGGCATCGAGGTCATCCTGATAGCCTTTTCTCATGGGCCGGGCCACCGCGTTGTTTACCAGCACGTCAATACGCCCGCACTTTTCAATGATATGGTCACGCAAGGCGAGCGCCGAGGCTTCCTCCCCCTGGTCGAACTGCACGGGATGAATCTTGAGACCTTCCACGGCCAGCGTGTCGGCCAGACCTTTGAGTGCGTCCAAGTTGCGCGACGCCACAAAAGTCTCCGCGCCGGCTTCCGCGAGAGCGCGCACCAACTGGCGGCCATATAGCCCCGCACCGCCGGTGATCACCGCCACCTTTCCCGTCAGGGCAAACGTATCCAACAACGACATCTTTTACTCCTTGATTTTCGAAAATATGTGTTTAATCTACAATCCGTAAACTTTTCGGCAGTATATAGTTATTAAACCGTGGTTTTGGAGTGCGCAAGTCATACTTGCGCTTTCGCTTTCTTGTTTACACAGTCCCCAGACTTATACCGTCAACCTGAAGATTACCGTACTGCGAAAGTCAAAGCGCAAGTATGACTTGCGCACTCCAAATCGGAAATTCCCTACATCACTTGAATCTCGTCGCCGCCCTGTTCCCGGCTCAGAATGCCGGCGATGACCATGCCCATGAGTTCTTCGGTTTCGCTAAACGGGTAGGGCCGCACACCGGTCTGCAGAAAGCGCACGAAATCGGTCAGTTGTTCCTTAAACGCGTAAAAGGTGTCCTTGAACTGGACCTGGACCGACGCCGCAGTGCCGCAGAGTTGGAGGCACCCGAATCCGCCGTACATATCGTCGATAGCGACCACCGTCACATCCGCGCCGGACGCATGTTTGAAGTGGACCACATTGCGTTCAGCGGTTCCCGTGTTCCGCCCGGAAAGAAATCCCGGTCCCAGTATGGGGTAGACCGCCGACAGGGCGTGGATACCGTACCGCTCCCACGATTTCGGCGTGGTGATGGAAGCATATCGCAAAGTTCCCAGTTCATGGGTCTGCAGGCGGTAGGGCAGGAACTCCTTGGCATACGCCATACAACTACTACTCATAATCGGTACGCCCCCCGCTACCCATTGCCGGAAGATATCCAGGTCTTTGACATTATCCACCAAGGGCTTGTCCACGAAGATCGGCAGCCCGGCCTCTACAAAGGGGCGGCACCGTTCCACATGCTCCCATCCCTTGTCGGTAGCAATGATCACCGCGTCCACCGCCCCGATAACGTCCTCGGCCCGCGCGACGACATTGGGAATCCGTGCCGCCCGCGCCACCTTTACCGCATCCTCGGGATCATCCGTCCAGATATGGGTGACCCGCGCGCCGCCGATGCCGAACGAGGACTCCGGCTGACGGTCCAGGTATTGCGGAATCACCGGGAACGGACACTTTGCCATCTCTTCGTGATCATAGCCATTGAAAATGGCGCTCCACGAATAAGGATGGCCGTTGCCGTCCACCATGCCCAGCATGGCTAAGCGTATGGGTTTCTGCATGTGTACACACCTTTCTCGAGCGTCCCAGCGAGAGTCTTGCCGGGTGGCATAACGTAATCTGGAGTAAGCCTATGTTTGTTCATGATTTAAGGGACCGATTGCGGCACCAAAAGCCGATACGAAGGCGACTTGGAAAATTGTTTTTTTTGCTACACCTATTGTTTTTTATTAAGATGAAACATATCAAAAAAAACAAAAGCAACTTATTGAAAAACATCAGGATGAATAATAAGTCAACGTTGTTTTATTGCTACAGTTGCGATAAATAAGGCACCTGTAGCAAAAGAATCTTTTCGTCAAGTGATCGAAGGGCGATTGCTATGGTCTTGATCTACTACCGTGACCCATTGGGATATGCGACGCGAACCAATATTCTTTATAAAATTTTTTCGACAGGACAAAATCGTTAATAAACCATGAATTTTGCTTTTTTTTTGCTCTTCGGATAATACTTCAGGCAGTTTATCCATCAGCATCGCGTCTATGTCAGCTCTACTAACGGGTTGATGTTTCTGAATCAACTCTACTATCATTTTTTGATAGTAGTTGTCATCAAGCCCTTTATCCCGTATATGTTTTGCCTTCTCACCCGTGGTTGCCGCAATGTGTCCAGCCACTACCAGTTTTGGGAAGCGCCCTTCCACCAGACCTGCTGCCTTGAGGCGTTTATGTTCGTCCTGAGTAATGGGACGACGTTTTTGAACACGATCCAAAAGTATAATTGTTTCGAGATCAAGGTCTGTTCTATGTATTAACAAACGGGCATATCGCTCATCAAGAATACGCCCCGCAATTTTAACAGCCACACGGTTAGGCTGGGACAGATCATAGTCCGGCATGGGAAAGAAGCGGCTGCGTTGCTTCTGGAACATCTTTTTTATGCCGCCACCCTGGGTGTCAATCATATTCAGATTGACCATCGCCGCGGCAAGAAAGGGATTTCGATAGATTTCCAGTGGGGCATCTTGCCGAATGACTTCTTCCACGGACCCGGGTAAAAAAGTGCCAACATTTGTCAAAAGCAATGCATCTGGTGTTTCCACCACCTGAATCCTCCCATGAAGATTATAATCTTGATGGGCGATGCAGTTATGCAGGGCTTCACGGATTACCCACGCATCGTACTGGGTCAACTCAACCGGAAAAAGTGTTCCCCCCGGAAGTTCACGAATAGTGAGGTTGCGGATGCGCGTCAGTATTCTTTCCCCTGCAGTCAACAAGGGAGGATCGAAATGTTCATAATCCAGTTCTTCGTTACGTTCATTCTTCAATAGCCAGCTAATCCTTGCCACGGCCGGACTCAACAGGGTAGAGGCTTCAGACCTGCCCAGAAGTAATAACGCCGCCCGGGTGATTTCTCCCTTGATGGTAAGTTTTGCCTTATTCAGAAAGGTGATATCATCCCAAGCGTCTGCTTCCCCCGAACCGCCGGAAAACTTCTTCTTATATTCCTGCCGTGCCCTGACGAGCGCCTCTGGGTCCAAATCTTCCACGGTGGCGCCGGCGCATACCTGAGCGCTCCAGTCCATGCGTTTCCCCCAGATTTGCCGTTCTTTATCCGGATAATTCCGGAGAGCGACTTTTGAAGAACCGACACGGATAAAGGCCTGGCCATAAAACTTGACTGGCTGGTCAATCGTTGCGCTAATCTCAAAGAGTACAACGTTTTTCCCACGATAATTAAGAGGATAGACTTCAAACCCTATCTTGGGCGCCAATCCCAGAGAGAGCCACAACAGCAACGCCTGATTTCCCTTTCCAGCTTCAGCTCCAGGGTCAAATGTGGTTCCGATTACCTCATGCGTTTTGTCCCGAATGCCAAAAACAAGGTAAGCCCGGCGCTTGTCAAGTAGGCACGCTGAGTTGGATAAGGCAGACAGATATTCCCCCAATTCCTGAGAATCGTACTGGTTCGCTTTAAATTCCAGCCATTCTGACTCATGCGGCTCGGAACGTAAACGATCCAAGAGGGCTGTTAGATCTTGGTTATTCATGGCAACAAGAACTTTCGTGAATTTCCGAATCGAAACAGGATGTTCGTCTTATCAATACATGTAGCCTACCTATGCTTCGTCCGGGACTTCGCCCGGAATAAGTGGCGCCTGCGGCGCAGCCCAAAAGTCTTATTTCCTGGGAACGCCGCTCCCCAGAGCGGCAAACCACAGGAATAAAACCCCTGAATTAC
>JAEAMG010002516.1_pt1 | contig 11166 bp, 9 predicted proteins | sample 8958741 | NCBI WGS metagenome assembly JAEAMG01 (sample SAMN16933256, study PRJNA681125) | bioreactor sludge metagenome | isolation source: anaerobic bioreactor treating anionic surfactant - SDBS | place: India: Bengaluru | collected 2019-02-28
GGCATGGCTGCCGCCCATTGCCGAGGTCACCGGGCTCATTCGCGCGATCCGGTCGGCCGGGGGCAGATCACTCCAGTTAGCCGTCCTGCTCGTCGGAAAACCGGTGGCTGACACGATCCTCGCGCCGGTGAGGCAGGACGACAGGACCGTCTGGAACAAGGCCCTGGCGGAACTCGCCGACCCCCGCCTCACCGTAATCACTGCGGGTGACCTATGACGGACGCGCCCCAGGTACTCACCTTCGCCGTGGTGGGGCACCCCAACGAGGGGAAGTCGTCCGTGGTATCTACCCTCACCGAGGACGACACCGTGCGCATAACCCCCCTGCCGGGGGAAACGGTCGTGTGCCGCTCCTTCCCCGTGATCATCGACGGGCGCGAGATGCTGCGCTTCGTCGACACGCCGGGGTTCCAGTCTCCCCGTGCCACCCTCGAGTGGCTCCAGGCCCATGCGGGGCCGGACATGCTGGCGTCATTCCTGCGGCAGAACGCCGGAGACCCCCGCTTCAGCGGCGAGCTCGAACTGTTCAGGCCTCTCGCGGAGGGGGCCGAGATCATCTACGTGCTCGACGCCTCCCGCCCTTTGCGTTCCATCGACATCGCCGAGATGGAGATTCTGCGCATGACCGGCATCCCGAGAATGGCCGTCATCAACGCCAAGGAGGACGACGAGCAGTACATCACGGCATGGAGGGACGAGCTCCGCAGGCACTTCAACGCGGTGCGAATATTCAACGCGCTCCGGGCCACCTATGCAGAGCGGATCGGACTCCTGGCAAGCCTCAAGTCCATAGACCAGGAATGGGAAGTGCCCCTGGGCAGGGTGATCGAGGCCCTCGAGGATGACTGGCTCCGGCGGATCACCCAGACTGCATTGCTCATAGCCGGTTTGATCGCGCAAGCCGTGACCTACCAGGTATCCCGGAGTTTCTCCCCGGAGCAGGAGCAGCGGGTCCTGCGCGACGAGCTCACCCGCGAATACCGTGAGCACATCACGGGCCTGGAGCGGAGAACCCACCTGGAGATCCGCAGGCACTTCAAGCACAACATCTTCGACTGCCGCCTGCCCGGTGAGATCGTCCAGGGTGACGACCTGTTCGAGGAGAAAACGTGGCGCATGCTGGGCTTGAGCCCGATCCAGGTTGCAGCGGCGGGAGCCGTGGCCGGCGGCGGGATCGGTCTGGGGCTCGATGCAATCGCAGGCGGTTCCAGCCTGGGGGCCTTCGCGCTGGTGGGCGGCCTGCTGGGTGCAGGCACGGCCCTGCTGGGAGGCAGGCGCATGATCAGCTACAAGGTCACCATGCCGCGCCTGGGACCCTTCCGGTTCGGAACGTCCATCGGCGACTACCTCCTCACGGTCGGGCCGAACAGGAACACGCAGTTCCCCTATGTGCTCCTGGACCGTGCGCTGATCTTCTTTTCCAGGACGATCAACTGGGCCCACGCCCGGCGGGAGGTCAGCCGGGACCAGGACGAAAAACCGGAAGGCCTTGTGGCGCACTTCACCGACACCCAGATCAGGGCCTGCCGCACCTTCTTCGAGGCCGCCGGCACGGGCGACGACATGAAGCTCCAGGGTTCGCGGGAATCCTTCGTGGACATGATCGTCGATCTCCTCATGTCGCTGTCTTCACGGGAATACCGGTACGGCCGCGGGGCCCACGACGACTCCGGAGGCGGAGACGATCCCGGGATGCGCCCTTGACACCCTTTGCAAAAACCTGTTAAGGCTCAGCTTTCAGGAGGTATCCCATGGAAACACTGGTGGATTTCGAGAAGAGCGGGGGAATCGTGCCCGCCATCGCCCAGGATGCGGCAACCGGGGAAATCCTCATGCTCGCGTACATGAACGAGGAGTCCTTCCGGGAAACCACGCGGACCGGCAGGGCCTGCTACTTCAGCCGGTCGCGGAACAGGCTCTGGCGGAAGGGAGAGGAATCCGGCAACGTCCAGGAGGTCGTCGAGGTCCGCATCGACTGCGACCGCGACGCCATCCTGCTCAAGGTGAACCAGGTCGGCGGCGCCGCCTGTCACACCGGATACCGGTCGTGTTTCTACCGCGTCCTTCAGAACGGGAGTCTCCGCGAGGACGGCGTGAAGGTATTCGATCCTGAAGAGGTGTACAAGAAATGAGCCTGATACGTCTTGCCATCCCCAAGGGAAGCCTGCAGACCTCCACCATCGACCTGTTCAAGGATGCGGGCTGGGTCATCAGCACGTCGTCCCGCAGCTATTTCCCCTCTATCGACGACAAGGACATCGAATGCGCCCTGGTGCGGGCCCAGGAGGTTTCCCGCTATGTCGAGTCGGGCCTCTTCGACCTGGCGCTCACCGGCAAGGACTGGATCCTGGAGAACGGCTCCGACGTCGTGGAAGTCGCCGACCTGATCTACTCCAAGGCCACCTACAAACCCGCGAAATGGGTCCTGGCCGTGGACGAAAAGTCTCCCGTCCGTACCCTCGAGGACCTCAGGGGCAAGAAAATCGCCACCGAGCTCGTGAACTTCACGAAGAAGTTCTTCGAGGACCGGAACATCCCCGTGGAGGTGGAATTTTCCTGGGGCGCCACCGAGGCGAAGGTGGTGGACGGCCTGGCGGACGCCATCGTGGAGGTCACCGAAACCGGGTCCACCATCAGGGCGCACAACCTCCGGATCGTGGACGTGCTCCTGGAGACCAACACCAAGCTCATCGCCAACAGGGTCGCGTGGACCGATCCGCAGAAGCGGTCCAAGATCGAGCAGATATCGCTCATGCTGAAATCGGCGCTCCAGGCCACCGGCATGGTGGGCCTCAAGATGAATGCACCCAGGGACAAGCTGGAGGCCGTCATCCGGATGCTGCCGGCCCTGACCTCGCCCACGGTCTCGCCGCTGCACGACCCCCAGTGGTACTCCCTCGAGATCATCGTCAACGAGTCCCACTCCCGTTCTCTGATACCCGAGCTGCTCAAGGTCGGGGCCCGGGGCATCATCGAGTATCCCCTCAAAAAGGTCCTGGATGGATGATCTTCCTGAAGACGCCACAGGAGATAGCGACCATGCGGGAGGGCAACCGGATCCTGGCCCTCCTCTTCGAGCACCTGGCCCCCCTCATTCAGCCCGGCATCACCACCGTCGAACTCGACAGGGAGGCGGAGCTGTTCATCCGGTCCTCCCATGCCGTCCCTGCATTCAAGGGCTACCGGGGATACCCCGCCACCCTGTGCACCTCGGTGAACAACGAGGTCATCCACGGTATCCCGTCGACCCGCAGGCTCCTCGCGGGTGATATCGTCAGCATCGACGTGGGTGCGCTCCATGAAGGCTTCTATTCGGACTCGGCCAGGACCTTTGCCGTCGGGGATGTTTCGAAAAATGCGCACCGCCTCATGGATGTCACCGAGAAGGCCCTCTACGAGGGCATCGGTCAGTCGGTGGCAGGGAACCACCTCTACGACATCTCTGCCGCGATCCAGAAGGTCGTGGAGTCCGCCGGGTTCCACGTGGTCAGGGAGTTCGTCGGCCACGGCATCGGCAGAGGCCTCCACGAAGACCCGCAGGTGCCCAACTTCGGGAAAAAAGGCGCCGGTCCGATCCTGCAGGAGGGCATGACCCTGGCCATCGAGCCCATGGTGAACGAGGGTACCTGGAAGGTGAACATCCTCAAGGACGGGTGGACCGCGGTCACCGCGGACCGTTCACTCTCCGCTCACTTCGAGCACAGCATCGCCATCACGGCGAACGGTCCTCTCATACTGAGCGCGTTGTAGGCCTCTACTGCGACCCCCTCCCCTTGATGGCGACCTTGATGGTCTGGAAGATGATCACCAGGTCGAGCCACAGGGAGCGGTGCTTCATGTAGTAGAGCTCGTACTTGAGCTTCTCCTTGGCATCCTCGAAGGTGTCGCCGTACGGGTAGTTGATCTGCGCCCAGCCGGTGATCCCGGGCTTGGCGTGCATGCGCAGGGCGTAGAAGGGAATGGCCTTCTCGAGCTGGTCCACGAAGTAGCGCCGTTCGGGGCGGGGCCCCACGAAGCTCATGTCGTTCTTGATCACGTTGATGAACTGGGGGAGTTCGTCGATCCGCAGCTTGCGGATGATCCTTCCCACCCGGGTGATCCGGGGGTCGTTCTCGCTGGCCCACTTCGGGCCGTCCTTCTCGGCATCCACCCGCATGGACCTGAACTTGATCACCTTGAAGTCCCTGCCGTCCTTGCCCACCCGGTGCTGGAGGTAGAAGATCGGACCCGGCGAATCCAGGCGGATGGCCACGGCGGTGAGCAGCATGACAGGGGAGGTGAGCACGAGGCCGATGACGCCGAAGACGAGGTCGAACACGCGCTTGAAGATGTCCTCGAAGCGAGAGCTCTGGAAGCCCCTGGTGAAGATGATGGAACTCGGCCGGATCTCCTCGACGAGGATCCTCCCGGTCACCTGTTCATAGAAGGTTGGCCCGTCGATGACGTCACACTGGGTGAACTTCACCCGGAGCAGGTCCTCGATGGGGAGCGTGCCCCTCCACCCGTCAGGGGCCACGACGAGGATGTCCGGTTCGTTTCTTTTCATGATCGAGGAGAGCTCCGCCGTATCACCGAGGCACCGCAGAGGGAGATCCCAGTTGCTCCTGCCGATATAGCCCTCGAAGATGACGGAGTGCCCTCCCGCACGAATCTCCCGGAACAGGAACTTGGCGTTTTCGCCGTCGCCGAACACGATGACGCGCATGCCTGCGTACTGGGCGAATCTCAGGGTGACGTAGACCATCCTTAACCCGAAGGTCACCACGAAGGTGAATGCGATGGCCATGAGCAGCACGTCCCGTTCAAGGCCGACCCCGGGCAGGATGAAGTAGACCAGTGCGAGGACGATGAGCGTGAGCCCCTCTGCCAGCAGGAGGGACGAGATGAGCTCCGAGGCCTTTTTCCAGTACTTCCAGTCATAGAGATCCTGGAAATAGAAGCACAGAATCGTCACGGCACCGTACACAAAGGCCTTCACCCAGAGCGTCTCGTCGGGGAGGCTCACCTCGGGCAGCATCCTCTGGAGGTACTTTGCGAGGTAGACCGACACGCCCGCCGTGGCGAGGTCGAGAAAGAACAGGATCGCAGCGGAAAAAAGCCTTTTCATACTACCCCTACATCGGCAAAACAATTTCCTGACTGGAGTGGGTGCGCCCGTATCATTTCATGTTATCACAGAACAGGTCCCTGCCCGTCAACGGGAAACAGGCTCGGGGTCCCGGGCTCCGGATCGAGTCAGGGCCGTGCTGTCAGTCGTTACCACCGCCGATCGCGCCCGCCCTCAGATGAGACGCGCCGCCTGTGCGCCGGTCATGCCCCGGGACGAGGGCACCTTGGAATAACGCTTGAACGATGAGCACACCTTGAACTGGGCGTAGACGCTCAGGAGCAAGGTGGGCGCTATCATCACGATGTAGAGGGGATCCAGAAACATCCGTCGACTCCTTTCGTGGCGTCAGACCATTCTTAGTACCTCGGCTGCGACATGTCAACTCGGCACGCCGTACCGGCACCTCGACCGTCTGGATGCCACTTTCCCTGCCATTTCAACTGTGCTATGGTTGCCCCATCTCAAGGGGGGCATATGAAAAGAATCAGCGTATCCGCAGTCTTTTTCCTCGTTCTCATGCTTGTGGCCGGGTGCGGCAAGAGCCCGGATGAAAAGAGGCAGGCCTATATGGAAAGCGCCCGGGAGTATCAGGAGCAGGGCAAGTATGCCGAGGCGGCCATCCAGTACCAGAACGCCCTGCAGATAGCCCCTGACGACGCAACGGCCCTCGTCAGCCTAGGAGAGGCGCAGCTGAAGCTGAACCGCCCCCAGGAGGCATATGCGTCTTTTTCCAAGGCATCCAAGGCCGATCCGAAGAACGTCAAGGCACGGGAGTATCTCGCCTCCATGCTGCTTCTGGCTAAACGGTACGATATGGCTGAAAAGGAGGCACGGGCAGTCCTCGAGATCGATCCCGGCCATGTCCTGGCCAGGGAGGTGCTTGCCCAGGCACTCTTCATGGGCGGAAAGCGGGACGAGGGGGTCGGTTTCATGGAAGGACTGCTGAAGGGGCCACATCCCACGGAGGAGATGTACATCAACACCATCCAGATGTACATGGCCGAGGGCAGGACCGCCGATGCCCTGGCACTCATCGACAAGGGTTCCGTCCTGTTCCCCAAGTCCACGAGGATACGTTTCATGGCGAGCGACATCTATGCCCTCCAGGAGGACCCCGGTACCGCCCTCAAATGGGCCCAGGACGCCTACAAGGTCTCGGACGGGAGTGTGACGGCCGGTGTGGCACTGGCCATGTTCTATGCCCGGAACAACATGGACGAGCTCTACCGGAACCAGCTCGCCGCCATGAAGCAGAAACACCCGGAAAGCCCCGAACCCTACCTCCTCGAGGCGACCATACTCCACACGAAGAAGGACCTCGACGGTGCCCTGAAGGCCGCCCGCAAGGCCCGCGAACTCAAGAACTCGACCCAGGTCCGCACGCTGATCTCCCAGATCCTCCTGGAAAAGAAGGAGCCGGAACAGGCCAAGGAGCTGCTCACCGAATCCATGAAGGAGGATGCCCGGGATGTCCTGTCCAGAGTCCTCCTCGCCCAGATCTACCTCGACGAGAAGAATGCCGCCACGGCCCTCGAGGTCCTCGGCGAACCCCTGAAGACCGCCGCGCTGAGCCCGGACGTCGCATCCACGGCAGCCCAGGCGTACATGCTCAAGGGCGATGTCAAGAAGGCGCGGGAACTCGTGGAAAACGCGCTCAGGGAGCATGACCAGAACATATCTCTGCACCGGACGATGGCGAAGATCCACTTCCTCCAGGGGGACTTCAAGAAGGCCCTCACCGAGACCGAGCTTCTGGTCAGCCACTCGGTGGGCACCCCGGACATCCTCTACATCGGCGCGCTTTCGGCATTGCGGACCTCGGGCCCCCAAGCGGCCCTGCCCTACATCCAGTCGCTGAAGGAGAAGGCCGCAGATGACTGGATCACGCTGCATGCCCAGCTCCGCTACTACCTCGACCTCAAGGACAGGAAGAGCGCCTTTCCCATCGCTGAAAAGGCACTGGGCCTGTACCCGGACAACGAAGAGGCGCTGGCGTTCTATGCCTCCCTCGCCCCTGGGGCCGTGGGCTGGCAACCGGCCATCGACAAGGTCAAGGGCGTGTGCGCGAAGAGCGGGGCCGCCGGGTGCCACCTCGTCCTGTCCGCCCTCCTGGAAGGCTCGGGCAAGAAGGATCTGGCCCTGGCCGAGATCAAGAAGTCCATCGAGATGGACCCCAAGAAAGAGGCCTACTATCACGCCCTGGCCCAGTACTATGCACGCAACAACATGCTCAAGAACGCGCTGGACGAATACGAGGACATCCTGCACAAGAACCCTTCCGACCTGACGGCAGCCACCATGCTGGCCCTGCTCCATCAGAGCGCCGGGAACATCGACTCGGCCCGGAAGACATACCAGTACATCCTTGACCGTGATCCCAGGAACGGCCTTGCCGCGAACAACATGGCCTGGATGCTCGCCGAGAAGGGCGCCAAGAAGGACCTGGACGAGGCGCTGAGGCTGGCCCAGACGGCCAAGGACATGTACCCCGAAGACCCCCGCGTGGCGGACACGCTCGGGTATGTCTATCTCAGGAAAGGCATGCCGGACAATGCCCTGGGGCAGTTCCAGATGGCTTCGGAAAAGCTCGTCGACGAGCCCGCGATCCTCTACCACAAGGCACTGGCCCTGGTCGAACTGAAGCGGGACACCGAGGCGGTCAACAGCCTGAGGAAGGCCCTGGGTGTGTCAAAGGGGTTCCCGGAGAAGGGTCAGGCCGAGGCGCTGCTTGCTCGGCTGATTGCAGGGGAGAAGAAGTAGCGGGGTAGATTCTTCAGATCTCCAGGCCGAGGATCCCCACCGCTGTAACGGCCGCGGTTGCTGCCCGCAGGGTGGTCTCCCCCATGCTCACGGCCGTGAAGCCTGCGGACCTCATCAGGAGGATCTCCTCGTCCGTGAAGCCACCCTCAGGCCCGATGATGATCCCCACATCGCCGGCATCTCCCGCCGAAAGCGATCGATCCCCATCCCTCAGGGCGAAGAGCTTCCCACCCCACGCCTGTGAAGGGCCTCGGACGAGTTCCGGGAGGTCTCTCGGCCGGTGGACCACGGGGATGGACTTCCGCTCGCACTGCTTGACCGCCTCCAGGATGATGGACTGCCAGCGTGAGAACCGCGCCGTTGTCACGGACCTGACGCTGGACCTCCGGGACACGACGGGGAGGATGTCCGCCGCACCGAGCTCGGTGACCGGCCGCAGTGCCTCTTCGAAATCCTTCAGGTCCACCAGGCACAGGGCGAGGTGCACGGCCCTGCTGCAGCGGTCGTGCAGCTCCTGCTCGGAGACGAGCTCCAGCGTGATCCTGCCTGCCCGGATGGAAGATATCCTGGCGAGGTATCCCCGGTCCCCGACGCGGACGGCCAGCTCGTCCCCCTCTCGCCTGCGCAGGGGCCCGGTGATGTGCCGGACGGACGAAGGATCATCGATGGAGGCTACGGGAAAATCGGCGATATCGGCAAAAAATCGAGGCATCTCCTCTCCCGGACAGGCCTAGAGCACCCTGAGCGTCACTTCGGGAACGTCCTGCCCGCACTGCTGCATGAAGTAGATGCTCCAGCCCTGGAAGGTCTTCTCGAATCCCTCTTCGCTCTGGGAGATGCACTCGATGGGCACGACGCAGACAACCCAGTGCACGGGCGACTCGATGCCGACGGTGAGGCCCTTCTCGACGTCCCTGATCCTGACCGTGCGCGCCCGGTAGACCCCGCGGTCGATCTCCATGGGCTGATCGTCCACCAGGGGCCTGTCTCCGCTCAGGATGAAGACGTTCCACTCGACGATGACCCAGGTGTCCTCGTTCAACGGCGCTATGGCATGGGAGAGGCTGACCGAACCGGCAGGATCGTATCGGAAGGTCTTGTGCACCTCGATGTCGTCGCGGGCTGCGGAAAAGGAAAGGGTGATCCCGTCCTCGCCCTCGTCAAGCGATGCCAGCTTGAACGGCAGCCATGCCGTCAGGGAGTTCTCGATGCGGTTCTCCTTGAGGATCTTCTCCACCGAGGCCGGGGTCTGAAGGTAGTGGGTGATGAAGGAGTTCTTCCGGTAGGTGTCGTAGACGAGCAGTTCCCTGAACTCGTCGCTGCTCTCGTGGGGGATGTCGTGGATGGAGCGCGGTTCGGCGCCGGCCCCCTTCTTCCGCGCCTGGGGATTCAGGACGTCCTTGTGGTAGATTTCGGGGTTGCGCGTGAGGATGTTGGAAAGGCTGTAGTGGTTGGGTTTCCACTCCAGGCCGAAGACCGAGGCGTTCTCGCCGGGAGATATGTAGCAGTTGAGACGGCGCCCCGACAGGAGGATCTCCCCGTGGCCGTCCAGGTCGTGGTCCACGTGGTCCATGACCCAGGCCCTCTCGGCGAGCCGTTTGGCATCGACGATCTCCTCGGCCCTGAGCAGGTTCTCGTAGATCGCGTGCCTGAGGGCTCCCACATAGATGCCTCCGAACAGCCCGTGCCAGTATGCGCAGTTGCACTGCCCCATGAAGAGGTGCCTGAGCGCCTCGGGGTCACACCCGTAGTCCTGCACGAGGGCGCTGATCCTGAGCATCTTCTTGTGCATGAGGTTCGATTCACGGTACTTGGACAGGAAGTTGTCCCACATACCCCCCCGCAGGAACGCCCGCCTCCTGTCCCAGTCATGCTCCGTCTTGGCCCTCTTGACGAGGTCCTCGTAGTATCTGCCCTGATCCGCCAGCAGGCTCCACTCCATCATCTCCTGGTACGTCGCCGTGGGCAGGTAGACGAGCCCCCGGGACGGACACCGGTCCACGGCGTCCGCCAGGGGCACGACCTCGATCTTGTCCGTGACCGTGAGCATGGCGTCGAAGAACCTCCTGAGCCACCCCTGCTCGATGACCCACGTGTGGGTCCCGGGCCACATGCCGAACTTCTCGCCGTCGTCCCCGTAAGTGACCGTCCTCACCCCCCGGGAGCGGAGCCGGAGGAGATACTCGATGATCTCGCCGGGCTCCTTGAAGGGGATGAGGTACCGCAGGTTCATGTCGATGGGGAACACCTTCAGGGGGTACCCCTCGCGCTCCGTGATGTAGTATCCGTGCACGTCCTCGGGGCAGAGCCCGGCCGAGAGGAAGTGGCTGTCGTCGAGCAGGGTGTACTCAACGGTTTCCCCGGCCCTGATCTTCCTCGGGAGGCTGGGATCCCATATGCGCTCGGTGCACCACACACCCCGGGGCCTCACGCCGAATCTCCCCTCGAGATAGGTCGTGGAGTAACCGATCTGGGCCAGCGCGTCCCGCTCGGGTATGACCGGCATGATGGGCTCGTAGAATCCGCCGCCCATGAGCTCCACCTGGGACCTTTCCACGAGCAGGGAGAGGGTATCGAAGAACTCAGGGGCATGCCCCTCGAACCACTCCAGCAGGGGGCCGGTATAGTGCAGCGTCATGCGCATCTCGGGATACTGCTTGAGGATCCTCAGGAAGGGCAGGTAGCACTCGCGTGTCCCCTGCTCGAACACGGATGCATAGTTGCCCACGGGCTGGTGGGAATGAACGCAGAAGGCCAGCTTTATCTTCTCAGACATGCAGCATCACCCTTTCACAGCTATTATCAGGCACGGTTACGGACGTCAGCCCGGTTTTTGGGAAGCCGTCCGACCTCGGGTTTGCCCTTTGAGACCTTTCCATAAAACCTCATCCGCGCACAATAAACAACAGAAAGTTCTCAACAGCGGCTAAAAAAACACGGGCGCCCTGGCGCGCGTGCACATGATGGAGGGTGTTCGTGCAGGTGCACGCCCTGCATCGACCTCTTTACTTTTTTCAGCTCGGGACTATAATACCTATTACAATAAAAAGAGAAGAGCGCTCGATTCGGTGGTGAAATAAAATGGATTTTAATGGAACTTATTTTCACTACATAAAATATTTAGACCCTTTATTTACGGTGGGGATTTTTATTTCTGCCCTTTTTCCAATAGATTAGCAGGAGCACAATGTGGCATCAATTGTGCATAGACTATAGTTCGAAAAATGAAGCAACGACAAGGAGGTTAGGACCGTGATGAAAACAACGCTTGTGGTAACCATGATGTGCATACTCAT
>JAEAMG010002553.1_pt1 | contig 11155 bp, 9 predicted proteins | sample 8958741 | NCBI WGS metagenome assembly JAEAMG01 (sample SAMN16933256, study PRJNA681125) | bioreactor sludge metagenome | isolation source: anaerobic bioreactor treating anionic surfactant - SDBS | place: India: Bengaluru | collected 2019-02-28
CATCCAACCAACCGTTCAAAGCCCCGCACATCAAAGCAAAAATCATCATGCAACGGTTCATATCTTGACTCCCTCAAGCCGGAACAGAAAGTGAATAGGGTTCTACTGCGACGCAACGGCAACAACGTGACACACGTCGATAGGACGGTCGTAACATCCCAATATGAACAGGAATCTACTTATCCCAATCTTGCGATAATTGTTTTTCGAGCGCTAAAACAAACGCGCCGTAAGCATTGTCGTCAAACAGAACAAAGCGGACCAGTTCGGGCCGGCCATGCTCACGCAGAAAATCAACGGCGGTCTGGATGGCAATTTGCGCCGCAAGCTCCATGGGAAACCGGTATGCGCCGGTACTTAGGGCCGGCAGAGCGATGCTGCGGCAATCGTTTTCGACGGCCAATTCGAGCGAACGACGATAAGCGCTAGCCAACAGCGATTCCTCGTCGCGATGGCCGCCGCTCCAAACGGGTCCGACGGCATGGATGACGTATTTCGCGGCGAGATTTCCGCCGGTAGAGATAACGGCCGAACCAGTAGGACAGCCGTCGGGATAGCGTGCGTCGGTTTCGCGCATGATCACACACCCCCCGCGGCGGTGGATTGCGCCGTCTACCCCGCCCCCACCCGCCAAGCGGCTGTTTGCGGCATTGACCACGGCATCCACTTGCTGGAGCGTGATATCGCCTTGCACTAATTCCACGGACTGGCCGGAAATATTGATGTTCATGGCGGTTACTACCGGGGGGTCTACACGGAAGTCCTATATGCTACAATAGATTGCTGGTTGTGAAAATCCTCTTCCCGTACGTTACTTCCTTTGGAGTAAACCGATGCGGCTGTTCGGCGGTTTCTGCCTATTGATGCTTTTATGGTCGGCGCCGGCCTTGGGTCGGGATATTTTTGTCAACAACATCGCGGGTGACGACCGTTCGACCGGCCAGAAAATTCAAAACGCCCAAGACCAAACGGGACCGGTGCGCACCCTTGCAAAGGCTTTGAAATTAGCAACCGGCAGCGACACCATTGTATTGGCCAAAACCGACGAGCCTTATCGGGAGAGCGTTAGTTTGGTCGGCAGCCGTGCGAGCGGGTTGGCGCAACAGCCGTTTACGATTCGCGGCAACGGAGCAGTTCTGGATGGATCGGCCCTTGTGCCCGTACGTGCTTGGGAAAACTTCAACGGACCTGTTTTCCGTTTTCGACCGCCCGAAATCGGATGCCAGCAGCTATTTCTCGACAATCGCCCGGCGGTGCGCGTGATTTCCAATCGCTCGTCGAGCGGTCCTTCGGAACTGAAGCCCAAGCAATGGTGTTTATACGACGGGCAAGTTTATTTTTGCGTCGAACTAAAGAAATTGCCCGCCGATTACAAACTTACCTACGCCCATCTGCAAACAGGCATTACGCTCTTCCATGTTGATCGCGTGTTGATTTCGGATTTGACGGTGCAGGGGTTTCGACTGGACGGCATCAATCTGCAAAACAGCGCCCGGCACGTTTCGCTCGTCGGCATAACCTGTCGCGGCAACGGGCGAAGCGGCGTAACCGTCGGCGGGGCATCACTTTTAGAAATGGACCGCTCGCTGCTGGGCGACAACGGCCAAGGGCAATTGATCACATTGCCTACTTCCGAAACATTCGTGCGTAATTCACATTTACTATCGAATACGGCCCCCGGCTGGGTCGATCAAGGCGGCCGCGTTTATCTCGACGACAAACGCGCGGAGGGAGGTTTGGATGAATTCCATCCGGCCGCCAACGCGGAGAAGAAGCCATGAAACGCGAAACCGTGGGGCGACCCATGGAAATCCTGCTGATCGAAGACGACCTGGAAGACGCCGGGCTGACGATCGAGGCGTTGCGCCAGGGCGACGTACCGTGCCGCATCAGCCTGGTGCGCGACGGCGAAGAGGCGATGGAGTTTCTGTTGCACCAAGGAAAATACCGCCGCACGCCGCAACCCGACATGATTCTGCTGGATTTGAATCTTCCGAAAAAGAGCGGCCGCGAGGTGTTGACCGACGTAAAAGCCGACGAACGGTTGGCCCGTGTGCCGGTCGTCGTGTTGACAAGCTCTCGCACCCACCAAGAGATTCTTCAGGCCGAAAACCTTCATGTGGAAAGTTATCTGACAAAGCCGGTCGATCGAGAGCATTTCGACAGCGTCGTTAAATCGTTGCGCAAGTATATGCTTTCCGACGTGATTTTACCGCAGTAGAAATTGGTTGGTGACCATGGCCGCCACATCGGCGGCTGCTAACTTCTTTCTTCCCATGTTGCCCGAAGCCGCGTGCAAACAACTGTCGGCGGTCGGCGTAACCGGCTCGTCCGGGCTGGTGGGAGCCGCTTTGCTTTCGCGTCTTTCGGAAAGCGGCTACGAAACCATTCGACTTCCACGCCCCGGCGACGGCAAGTATCATCTCGCCCAAATCCTCGACGCCGTCGTGCATCTGGCGGGCGAACCAATTGCCGACCAACGCTGGACGGAAGCAAAAAAAGCACGTATTCGCGCAAGCCGGGTGGATGGCACGCGAATCCTGTGCGAATCGTTGGCCCAGGTCGTGCCGCCGCCCCAAACGCTGATCTGTGCATCGGCCATCGGATTCTATGGCAACCGAGGCGACGAAATTCTGGACGAAGAAAGCCCGGCAGGCCGCGGCTTTTTGGCCGACGTCGCCCGGGAATGGGAAGATGCGACAATGCCGGCCGTCGAACGCGGGATCCGCGTCGTGTGCCTGCGATTCGGCATGATTCTTAGCACGCACGGCGGAGCGTTGGTAAAAATGCTGACGCCGTTCCGTTGTGGATTGGGCGGTCGTTTCGGCACGGGCAAACAATACTGGAGCTGGATCACAATTGACGACGCCGTCGAGGTGATTTGCCATGGATTGATGACCAAGAGCCTTTCAGGGCCGGTCAATGCCGTTGCTCCTGAAGCGGTCACGAATGCCGAATTCACCGCCACGCTGGGGCACGTACTTGGCCGGCCGACGCTTGCCGCCGTGCCGGCCTGGGCGGCTCGCATCGCCTTGGGACAGATGGCCGACGAACTGCTGCTGGCCAGCGCAAGGGTCGTGCCTCGTCGTTTGCAGGAAACGGGCTACGTGTTTCGCCACGGCCGGCTTGATGCGGCACTTCGCTATTTGCTGGTTTGAGGCTAAACCGCATTTCTCATCGTAGCGGGTCAAGATCGCACAAACTCTCTTGGTGGGTCTACGCAAACCGATCAACCGTTGTTCCACACCCTGTAAGAAGACAAAACAACTTGCCGCAACCGAAGCCCCGCTAGAATATCGGCTTGCTTGACCCACCCTACATTTTGCGGGCGGATCAGCCAGCCTTTACGATTTCACTTTTGATGACATTCTCATCGTAACTCGGCGCAACATGGCTGCCCGGCGGGATAACCAGGAAACGATTTTCCGCCCAAGGGCCGTCGAGCAACTGCTGGATCAAGGCCATGTCGCCGGCGACTTTCTCGAACTTCCAACCGCGTTCCGACGCTTCTTCCCGGGCTTGGCGCTCGAAGCGGTCGTCGGGCTCGATGCCCATCTGGATGAAGGTCATGCCGCTGTAATTGCGCGTCATATTGCAGAGTTGTTCGTAGAGGAACTTTGCATTGTCTTCGCCGTATTTGGCCACGAGTTCCTCGTAGCTTTGCGTCATGCCGGCTTTTTGTTGGATCGAGTCTTGGCTGTATTGGGTTAAGCCCTCGCCTCGTTCGATCCAGCCGCTCGTTTTGAAATATACGCCGGGATGTGCGTGGAAGTATTCCAGATACCGCTCCTTGTTCCCAAGGAACAGCGTAATGCAGTCGTGCGCGCGAGGAACGACCAGCGGAACATCCCGGGCCGCAAGCCCCAGCAGGCCGTTGCTGCAAAGACCGTAGCCGAGCAAGACGGCGTCATACTTCGCCTGATCGACCGCCGCGACAGCCTCGGCCAATCGGGCCGACATGCCTGCCTGGCCCATGTCATGCAGCCCTTTGGGCAAAAATTCGACATCCACCCGATTGATCGAGCGTGCGGCGGCAGCACAGCACTCGCGGTACAGAATTTCGCAGGCAATGAGTTTCAGGTGCAAGGCAGCGTCTCGTTGCAGTTAGGAAGGGGAGTTTTCAGTGATCAGTTTTCAGTGATCAGCTATCAGCCGTCAGCTTTCAGCAATATGCAGGTCAACTACTATGATGCATTTTACGGAGAATGTTGTCGAGGGCAAGGAATAGCCCCCAAAGAGGCGGAAGGGGCATCTTATTATGCGGTATTTCGATACTCCGGCGTATTGGCATCAGTACGCAGAGCAGCTACTTATGCGTCGGCACCGGGACGGGGCGGCGGCGGACTAAACCGAGGAAAAGCAAGAGGATGCCGATGTTTCCTAGACCGACGGTCCAATAGAGCCATTCGTCCATCTGATCGGGCGAATAGGCGGAGGTAATGTTGTTAAACGTGATGAACAATCCGGCGACGGAAGGAAGCATCATGCAAAGCACGCCCACCCAGAGAAGCCAACGTGTGGACCGCGTTTTCGGATCGTGCGGTTCGCCCTCTTTGAGAATGTGCAGCTTATGGTAGGCCAAGTAGCGACACACACGGTAGAACCAAGCCGCAATAATGATAGGGCCGAACATGGCGAGAACGTAGTAAGGCCCTGCCAGGAAATTGATCCAGGATCGAACGCGAACTTTTTCGAGGTTACTTAGACTGTTTTCGAAATAGCGGTCGATGCCCAAGCGTTCAGGCAAGGCCATGAAGATGCAGAAGAGGAAGATCGCTCCCACGGCTCCTAAAACGAGGAACAGTTTGCGGTACTCGCGTCGAAAGCAAAAATAAATGCCAGCCAGGAACGGACCGGCAAGCAGGGCGTGAATACTGAATTGGAAAAGCTTGGTAAGCCAATCGCTATTCCAACCCATCAGGGCGTATCTGCTGGCCGCCAGTTGCCACGCGCTGCCTCCTGCACAGACGAGGATCGTAACCCATCGCAGGATTTCTTCAGCATGGCTTTTCATGATGCAACTCCGGCCAAGCAGTCGTTTTCTGACACCTTGGGCTATTATTAACAACTATACCTTTTTCAGAAAAAGGTTTTTTCCCACACTCGAATGGGTGGCGGAAATGCACCAGACGTGACGTCTATACGATTCTGAAGTCTTTTTTCGCCCCCATAGATCTGCTCCGGACGCATACTATGAGGAGCGAAAAAAACAAAGCGGCCGAGGGTGAGAATAGTGGCCGAAAAAATGGGTTATTCTTCGCTTGCGGCGTCGGTCTCTTCCGGGTTTGCCACAAAACGGTAGCCGGCATCGCGGATCGTGAGGAAATGGCGAGGCTGGGCGGGATCGGGTTCAAAAGTTTTGCGAAGCCGGCGGATGAATTGATCGGGCGCTCGCGTGTTGATCGTGCCGGGCATCCCCCAAACCTTTTCCAAGAGTTCGCGACGCGGAATCACACGGCTTTCGTTTTCGACAAAATAACGCAACAGCGTCATTTCAAGCTGCGTTAAGCGAACGGGCTCGTCGCGGACCGTGACCTCGAACGTCTCGAAATTGATTTTCACATTCGCAAACTCGAACGAAACAATGCCGCCGGGGGCTTTCCAACCATGCGCCTCGCGGTGGCCGTGGAAAGTCAGCAAATTTTTCACGCGGCTGATAAACTCATCGAGATCAAACGGCTTGATCAGATACTGGTTCGCGCCAACGTCGAAACCGCGAGTCCGGTCTTCGGTCAGCGTCCGGGCCGTGAGAATCAACACCGGCGTGAGCATGTCGAAAGCCCGAAGTGCTTCGCAAACCGCATAGCCGCTCATGCCCGGCAGCATGAGGTCGAGAATCACAAGATCGACGGGATCGTTCCCTTCTTGCAGGATCTTCATGGCCGCAGGACCGTCGCCGACGATCGTCACCCGATAGCCCTCGGCCACCAGATTGTAGCGGATGCCGGTGGCCAAATGGGCTTCATCTTCAACAACCAGGATATGTTCGTTATTGTTGGACATAAAACATGGGGAGGTCGCTTGTACCGGCGACCGCTAAACGGCTTTTTGATTTGCGGGTCGGCCGCGCAGTTGAACTTCAAAAACGCTGCCGGGCCCTTTTTCAGGGTCGCGAACGCGGATTCGGCCGCGTTGACGGCGCACCAAGGTGCGCGCGATGTAAAGCCCCAGGCCCGTGCCGGGCTTCTCGCGTTCCAATTCGGATCCGAGCCGAACGAAACGCCCGAAGATTTTGCGGCGCAGGTGGTTCGGAATGCCGCGGCCATTGTCGGCAATACGCACCAGAATGCGTCCTTTGTCATCGGTGTTTAGGCTGACATGAACCTTGGGCGGCGTGCCGGAGTATTTCACGGCGTTGTCGATCAAGTTGCGAAAGAGGATATCCAAATCGATGCGGCGGCCGACAACGGTGCTGGGTTGAAGATCGAGTTGCACGACATCAGCCGAAACGCGGTAGTTCATGCATACCGAGCCCGCGCACTCGCGGAGCAATTCGGCGAGATTCACATCTTCGTTTTCCTCTTCCGACGGTTCCGCATCAAGCCGGCCGGCTTCGAGCATCTGATTGATCAGATGGTCGAGCCGTTCGAGGTCTTCGAGCATGAAACGATGGAAGTCGGCCTGGATCTGCTGGTCGACATGATGTCGGCTCAAGGTTTGCAGATATAGTTTCATCGACGCAATAGGCGATTTCAGTTCGTGGGTAACGCTGTCGATGAAGTTCGATTGGCGCTGGGTGAGATTGATGGCCTTGATCGAAAGGATCAAATACAAAACCACGCCGACCACCAACAAGATCATGAAGACCGCGCCGATGGGCAGCATGGCCCAATACATGCCCGAGAGATCGGAATCCTTCACCGCGCCCACGACGGCCAGTATCACCCAGCCGACAATCAGGATCACCAGCAAGGCAATCATACCGATTGCAAGCAGAATGGGCGTACTGAGGGGGCGACGTTTCGACATGGAACTGAAACATAACAAAAGCAGGGGGTAACCGTCAAGCAGGGGGGTGCTTCCAATCGCCCTAATCGTTCTCTCCTGCGGTTCTCGCCGAACAATTACGAACCTATTACACAACATATACGCAGTGACTATTGGGATGAGGGCGACAACATCTATAATCGAAATATGGTTTGACAACAGGGAGAATAGGCCATGAAATCGAACAATATCCCGGTCCTTTCGCCGGAACAACAACCGCACCCAACCCATCCGGCGGGTACGAAGGCCCGCGTTCTGCTGACAAGCGTTTTCGGCCCCTACGGCCAAGACGATGAATACGGCAGCCGTCGGCTGAACCCGATGGAGCTTTACCATAACCAAGTCACGCGCACCCAAGGGGCTTTTTCGCTCCGGATGTTCCATCGCAGTTGGGGCATCATGCTGATCCAAGCGAATATCAGCGCGCCCTGCGTCGTCTTGGACTTTCCGGTTCTCGACCGGTTCATCGAGGAGCTGCGCACCCAGCAATACGACATCATCGGCATCACCTCGATTATTCCGAACATCCACAAAGTCAAAAAGATGTGCGAGCTGATCCGGCAGTATCAGCCGAATGCCAAGATTGTGATCGGTGGGCACATCGCCAACGTACCCGATTTGGCCGATCGCATCGACGCCGACCACATTATCCGCGGCGAGGGCGTTCGCTGGTTCCGCCGCTACCTGGGCGAAGACGACAGCCTGCCTCTGCGTCATCCGATGATCACCTCGGGCATGGGCACGCGCAATATGGGCGTGACGCCGAAAGAAAAGCCCGGCGACGTCGCCGCAACGGTCATCCCGTCGGTCGGCTGCCCCCTGGGCTGCAATTTCTGCTCCACCTCGGCCATGTTCGGCGGCAAGGGCCATTCGGTCAACTTCTATCAGACCGGCGACGAGCTGTTCGCCATCATGGAGCAGCTTGAGAAGAACATGCAGGTGTCCTCATTCTTCATGATGGACGAAAACTTCCTCTTCCATCGCAAACGAGCGTTGCGGCTGCTGGAACTCATGGAGCAGAACAACAAAGCCTGGTCGCTCTACGTTTTCAGCTCGGCCAATGTGATTCTCTCGTACTCGATAGACCAACTCGTCCGCATGGGCATCTCCTGGGTGTGGATGGGCATCGAGGGATGCAATAGCCAATACTGCAAGCTTACCGGCGTGGACACCTTCGCGCTGGTCCGCGAACTGCAGTCCAACGGCATCCGCGTCCTCGGCTCGACGATCATCGGCCTCGAAAACCACACGCCCGAGAATATCGACGAGGCGATCGACCACGCCGCTCGCCACGACACCGACTTCCATCAGTTCATGCTTTACACGCCCATCCCCGGCACGCCCCTGCACGCTGAGCTTTCAGCCAAGGGCCTGATGAAGGATGAGAGCGAATTCCACATGAGCGATATTCACGGCCAGTTGATTTTCAACTATCGCCATCCCCATATCAACGACCAACAATCGGCGGAATTCATGCTCAGGGCATTCAATCACGATTTCGAAGTCAACGGCCCCAGCACGGTGCGAATCGTGCGCACCACCTTGGCCGGTTGGCGGCGGCACAAGAACCATCCCGACGCTCGCGTTCGCCGACGCTACGCCTGGGAAGTTCGCGAGTTGGCCACCACGTTTACCGCCGTCGTCGCGGGCGCGAAGCTGTACTATCGCGACAATCCGATGATGTACGCCAAGATGTCGGCGTTGTTGCGCGAGCTGCACGCCGAGTTCGGCTGGAAGTCGCGCCTCGCTTCGGCCATCGGCGGTCGCTGGGTATTGCGGCAGATTCGCAAGGAAGAAAAACGGCTCGCCGAGGGCTTCAGCTACGAGCCGCCGACCATCTACGAACGGAATGAGGCCCTGACGGATCGGCCCGAAGTGCCCGTATGCCGTTGGGCCGAGCCCATTGCCCCGCCGGCCAAACCGGGCGTCGCCGCACAACCCACCCATGCCCGCAAACGCGAACTGGCAGGCGTGTAGAACAACGGCGCTCCGTAGTTCCCTATCTCGGTCATCTGTCATCTAGAGCAGAGCGAAGAATCTGCGCAGTTTCAGATATCCTTCGCTTCGCTCAGGATGACAGAGAGCGGTTAAGAAATCGCTCGATGACGATGGCGGCTACCTTCCGAAGCCCATGAAGAAGCTGAACAGTTCCGACTTATCGCCGGGCTGCCAGGAGATCGGGAAGGCGAAGTCCAATGCGATCGGCGCGGGGCCCATCGCCGGCACGACGATTCGCAATCCAAAACCGCAGGCCACGCGATATTTGTTCGACCAGTCGGTGATCGACGGCTCGACCGTGCCCGTGTCGCAGAACACAACGCCGCGCAGCATATCGTCGGCCGAGATCGGGAAAAGATATTCGGCCGAGGCAAGCATCTGGAAATCGCCGCCCACGCGCACCATGCTTCCATTGGTCGGACCGATCACATAGGGTGATGCGCCGCGATACTGGAAGCCGCGGATGGTCGAATAACCGCCGGCGTAGAACCGTTCGTAGATCGGCGTATCATCGCCGGTATAGCCGGCGCGGGCGGCCAAGCTCAACACATGGCGGCCTGAACCGTCCGGACGTTCGTGAAGCGTGAAATACTTGCGCAAATCCAATTCGGCGCGGGGATACGTGAACGAACCAAGCACTTGCTCGATCGAGCCCTCGATCAAATGGCCTTCGGTGGCCAAAAAGGCGTTGTCACGTTTGTCGTGCGTCATCGAAAGCTGGAACCCATGCAAAGCCAAGTCGCGCCCCACCACTTCGGCCAAGTCGGGCACCGCCGGATCGATCGGATCCGTAATGTTGATCTTTGCTCCGCGATAAGCAATGCTGCCGGACAAGTCCGGCGTGAATTGATATCCCAGCGAAGCGCGGCCGCCGATGCGCTGTTCGTCGTATTCCGTATAGGCGCGCTGATAGAAGTAGCCGTTCAAGCCCAAGGCCACGGGCGTATTGAATAAGTACGGTTCTTGGAACGTCACGGCATACCGCGATGTAGAGGTGCCGGGGACCGCCTCCATGCGGAACCGTTGCCCGGCGCCGCGCCATGCCGTCGCGTTGCGGACGTCTTCCCAACTCTGTGGGAAGCGGGTCCAATCGAAGTTTTGCTCGTCCAAGACCACGGAGCCGACCAAACCGGAATCCGAGTTCACACCCACGCCGAACATCAATCGGCCAGTCATCGTCTCATTGGCGCCAATCGTGAACGGCACCGGACGCGCGAAATCACCGCCGTCGGGCGGCCCGTCGTTAAACGGCGAATTCTGATTGAAAATCGGCCCCGGAATATATCCGCCCTCGGGCGAATCAACCGGTCGCTGCGGCGTGCCCGACTGCGTGGGCCACTGCTGCTGACCGTAGGCCTGCGTCGTCGGGGCCTGGGCAGGTTGCGTCGCTGGCGCTTGGACCGGCTGCATTGCGGCCGTCTCGGCAGCGACCGTTTGTGCGTCGGCCGACTGCAATGCCGGGCCCGAAGCGGCCGTCTGTTGCACCGGCTGCTGCGCAACGCTTGTCCATCGCAACGAATTGCCGCTGCTTGACGGGGCGGAAGCGCTCGGCTCCGTGTCGGTGTATTGCATGGGAATCAAACGATCGCGCGACGGTTGCGGCTGTTTCCGAGCCAGCGCGGCCGTCAATTCGTCGGCCATTTGCAGCAAGTCGTCCGAACGTTGCTGAACGCTGGGATTCGATGCCTCGGAGGCGACCGCGCCGGAGGCCGCGAAAGGCGTGCGTTGCACTTGTTGCTCCGCACTCCGCGTCTCTTGTTGTTCGACACCCGCCGCTTGTCCCTCCATGGGACCGACATAGCGTCCGCAGTCCAAAATGACGGTCAAGTCGCGGTCGCGCGGCGCGGGATCGGGACTCTGCCCACGGAACTTCGGCGGCTTCGGCCGGCGAGCAACCTCGCTGTCGCCCTGTTCCTCGGGATCCTTGCCTTCCTCTTTGTCCGGCGGGCTGAATACGATTTTCGGAACGCTGCCCGTCGCGGGATTGGTCTCGAACAACTGGCTGGCCTTAATGCGCCGCTCGCTGTCGCGCACCTGGCGGATATCGACGATATCGCCCGGCTTGAACGAAAGGCGATTCAAGATCGTGGTAATTTGCGTATGCGGATAATCGCCCTTGATATGCACGTCGATCTTGCCGACGCGATAGCGGTCGCCTTCGGTGATGTTA
>JAEAMG010002554.1_pt1 | contig 11152 bp, 10 predicted proteins | sample 8958741 | NCBI WGS metagenome assembly JAEAMG01 (sample SAMN16933256, study PRJNA681125) | bioreactor sludge metagenome | isolation source: anaerobic bioreactor treating anionic surfactant - SDBS | place: India: Bengaluru | collected 2019-02-28
GTCGGCAATCTCCTTGTTGCTGCGCCCTTTGGCCAGCAGGCGCAGTACTTCCAGCTCGCGGCCGGTAAGCGGGTCGGGCGTGAGCGGCTGCTGCGACTGGGGATGGGAGAGCTCGTGCAGCACGCGCAGAGCGATGGCCGGCTCCAGCGATGGCTGGCCGGCGTACACCTGGTGGATGGCCCGCACCAGCTCCGCCGGGCCGGTGTCCTTCAGAATATAACCCAGCGCGCCCGCCTTGATCGCCGGAAAGACCTTGTCGTCGGCGGCAAAGCTGGTCAGCACCAGCACGCGCACGCTCGGCACCTCCGCGGAGATGCGTCGAGTGGCCTGGATCCCGTCCAGGTTGGGCATCATCAGGTCCATCAGCACAACGTCCGGCCGCAATTCCCTGGCCCGGGCGACCGCCTCCAGGCCGTCGGCGGCCTCCCCCACTACCTCCATGCCCGCTTCTGTGCTCAGCAGGGCGCGGATGCCCTTGCGCAGAATGGCGTGGTCATCGACGATCAGCACACGAATGGATGGGGTCATTTCTCGCCTCCTGTGGGTACTTCCACGGCCACCTTCGTCCCCTTCCCGGGCGCGCTCCGGATCTCCAGCCGGCCACCAAGCTTTTGCACGCGCTCTTTCATGCCGGGCAGGCCCAGCCCGCCTCCCGACTCGACGGCCGCGGGATCAAAGCCCGCGCCGTCGTCCTGGATCTCCAGGCGGGCCACGGCGTCGCCGAAATGCACGCGCACGTGCACGGTCTGCGCGTGCGCGTGTTTGAGCGCGTTGTTGAGCGCCTCCTGCGCAATCTGGTGCAGCTCCGCCTGGGTGGCCGGCGGGAGATGGTCCTCCCCATCGACCAGCAGCTCGGCGTGGACCCCCGCCCGCCGCTCCACTCCATCGAGCCGCAACTGAAGGGCGTCGGCCAGCCCGCCCTTCTCCAGCGCGGCCGGGCGCAACTGGTAGATCAGCAGGCGCATCTCGCGCAGCGCCTCCTGCGCCGTGTCCCGTGCATCGCGCAGGTATTCGGGGGCGCCATCCTTGCCCGCCGCCACCAGGCGCGCCGCCGCCTCGGTGTACATGGTCACGCTATACAGCGACTGCGTCACCGAGTCATGCAGCTCGCGCGCCAGTCGGCCTCGCTCCTCGATCACCGCCGTTTGCTCGGCCTGCTCGCGCAGCCGCGCATTGTCGATCGCCAGCGCCACCTGATACGCCGCCCCTTGGGCCAGAGCCAGGTCTTCCTCAGAGAACTCGCGGGGCCGGACATAGTAGAGCGTGATGGCCCCATATTCTTTGCCCTGGATCAGCAAGGGCACCGACAGAAATGAGCAGTAGTCCCTGAGCAGTTGTTCAAAAAGGGCTCTCATTGGCCTCGAAAGCGTTTCATGCTCCGGGGTGACAAGGTCGATCTGTTCGCGGTTGCTCAGGATAATCGGCCGGTGTTCGGCCAGGGCACGTCCGGCTCCACCTGCGCCGCGGCGCAGAGCCATGCCCGCCACGTACGCACCGTCCAGTCCGCAGGCCGCCTGAATCCGCAGCGAGTCATCCTGCAAGCGCCAGACGGCAGCTGCATCGCAGCCCATCCAGCGGCAGGTCTGCCCGGCGATAAAGTCCAGCGTCGCTTGCAGCGACTCCCTCGAGTTGAGCATGGCCAGGACCTCACGCATGCCCTCGGCCACCTGGCGTCGCCGCTCGGCCTCTTCGCGCCGGCCCTGTTCCGCCTCGTACAGGCGCGCATTGTCCACTGCCACACCGACCTGCTGGCCGATGGCGGCCAGCAGCGCAAGCTGCTCGGGAGTGAATGTTCGCGGCGTGCGTGTGCCCAGATTCAGCGCACCCACCAGATTGCCTTTCGCGATCAGCGGCAGGGTAACCACCTGGCGGCACCTTTCACGTTGCAGCAACCGCTTCAAAACGCTGTCTGCCGGAACGGTCTCGTCAACCAGCCATACAAACGGTTTGCCCAGATGGGCCAGGGCTGCCGCTCCCCCGCCGGGCCGCACATCGCCGACGAAGCCGGCATACTCATCCGAGACACCGCGGTGGGCCAACAGGGACAGGCGCGCACCCTCTCCAGTGTGGTCTGCGGGCTCTGATGCCTGCATCACCTGCGCTACAGCCTCCTGCCCGGCCAGAGCAGGGCTGTGCGGGTTCTCGGCCGCTGCCGGCAGTGCCCCGTCTGCGCCCTCCAGGGCGTAGGCGGTGCCAAACTCCAGACCGAGGGCCTCGCGGATTTTGTCCAGGGCCGCGCCCAGGATCTCTTTCAGATCCAGCGAGCCGCTGACCACCGCGGCAATCGAGTTCAGCACGGCCAGCTCTCCTGTGCGCTCCTCCACGCGTTGCTCCAGCGTCCGGTACGCTTCCTCGAGGGCCTGCTTGGCCTGCGTCTCTTCGGTGATGTCGCGCAAAAAGACAAAAGTAGCCTGCTGGCCACCGTAGGGGATGATGCCCGCACTCACCTCCACATAGACGTAGCTGCCGCTCTTGTGCAGCATCACGGTGGTGTAACGCGCCGGGACCGGCTCACCGCGTGCCCGCCGCGTGTAATAGTCCACGATGCGCTCGCGCTCCTCGGGCGCACAGTAGGGCATGAACTCCTTGCCGAGCATCTCCTCGGCGGTATAACCCAGCATCGCCGCAAAGTATGGATTCATCAAGCGGAAGCGAGCCGCCTGCACGATGGCAATGCCCATATTGGCATACTCGACGACCGTGCGGAACTTGCCCTCGCTCTCGCGCAGGGTCCGCTCCGCGCGCTCATGCTGGATCGCCACCCCCACCAGGTGAGCTCCCATCTCGATCGCCCTTAGCTCGGCGTCGGTCGGCGCGCGCGGCTGGCGGTAGTACATGGCAAAAGTGCCCAGCACCCGGCCGTTGGCGTCCAGCACGGGCTCGGACCAGCAGGCGCGCAGGCCATACTTGAGCGCCAGGTCGCGCAGGCCTTCCCAGCGCGGATCGGTGGCCGTGTCCTCCACGATCACTCGCTCGCGCCGGTAGCAGGCCGTGCCGCACGAGCCAACCCTCGGGCCGATCTCCAGCCCCTCGATCGACTGCACATAGTCCTGCGGCAGGCTCTTCGCCGCACCGATGTGCAGGTGCTTGCCATCGTCGTCCAGGAGCAGGACCAGCCCCAGCATCCCCGGCCACTGCTTCTCGATCAGGCCAACCAGGGTATGCAGCATCTCGTGAAAGTCCCCGCCGGTGGCCAGGAGTTCCAGGAACTCGCGCTGTCCCGCCTGGATGGCCTGGGCCCGCCGGTGCTCCAGCGCGTTGGTGATGATCCCGGCGGCCATCTTGAGCAGAGCGGTCGTGTCTGCGGCCCAGTCCCGCTGAGCCCGCACTGCGTCCAATCCCAGGAAGCCGGCGAGGACTCCGCGGTACGCCAGCGGCTCTAGAATGATGGACTGAATCCCCTCTCGCAGGCACTCGCCGCGCTCCGAGACGGCTTCTGCGGGCATCTTCGCGACGCGGGGAACCACGACCGTCTCCAGACGCTCCAGGTTTTCCAGGAACCACGGGAAGGCCGCCCGGGGCATACCCTTCAGCGACGCAACGAAGGACTGCACGCCGGGGGCGCACCACTCATGCGTGTTGTCCAGCCGGGTCCCATCGCCGGAGAACTGGAACACATAGCTGCGGTCCACGCCGGCGAACTGGCCGATGGCCTGCAGGGCATGCTGGATGCCGGCATCGATCTCCGCAAGGCCCAGGTTGACAAACTCAGTGGAGATGCCGGCGATGAGCTGTTCGAGGGTGAGGCGCCGCTGCAGCTCGGCCGTTCTCTCACTCACCCTCCACTCCAGCTCATCCTGCGTCCTGCGCAGTAGCTCGTCCGCCTCCCGCCGCTCCGTTACGTCAATTCCAGTGCCGATGACGTGCTCGACGGTGCCGTCGTCGCCCACCAGCGCTGTGTTGGACCAGGCAATCAGGCGGCGCGAGCCGTCCCTGGCCACCCAGTGGTTTTCGAACTCGCTGGGGAATTGCCCGGCGCGGAGATGCTCAAACACGGCACGCACAGGCGCGGTTTCTTCGGGGATGAGCAGAAGGTCCCACAGGAACTTGCCGCGGACCTCGTCGAAGGAGTAGCCGGTCGTGGCCTCGCAGGCGCGATTGAAACGGACGATGTGCCCGTGCCGATCCAAGACCACCACCAAGGCACCGGCCGTGTCAAGGACGGCAGCGAGCAGGTCGCGCTCCCGGCGCAGGGCTTGCACCGTGCGGGTAGAAGCAGGGTCACCCTCGGATGTCACGATGAACCTCCTTGCTTGTGTTGCTGTACAGCACAGGAGCCGGAGTTGTTCAAGCAAGAAAGACGAGTGCGTCTTCCCTATGGTAGTGCAAGGGTTCGCTGCCAGCACGGCCGGGGTAGGGTGTATGGGGGTAACGTGGCCTGCCAGCGTTACTGCTGGCCATTATACCATGGCCCGCCGGCCAAGTCAACGAGCGCGAAAGCAAGACCTCACAGGTCTGGGAGACCTGTGAGGTCTTGGGCAAAACGCCCCTGGGGCGACTCGAACGCCCGCACATGGCTCCGGAGGCCACTGCTCTATCCACTGAGCTACAGGGGCAACGGCGGATAGTATAGCGCAAGTGCGTGGATTAGGCAAACGGGGGGAGTAGAGAGTAAAACGTGAGACGCAATTGGCGTCTAGCTACTGCACCCCGCGAGGTTGGCGGGGTTAGCGGTTCGCTTTTCCCCGCGCGCGCAGGAAGGCGAGCCAGGCGTCCAGGCCGCGGTGGTCGTAGGCTGAGGTCTCGATCACCGGCAGGCCGGGGTGGATGCGCTCGACGTTGGCCCGGCACAGCACCAGGTCGAAGCGCAGGTGGGGCAGGAGGTCTATCTTGGTCAGCACCAGCAGAGTGGCCAGGTGGAAGGGCACGGGGTACTTGAGCGGCTTGTCCTCGCCTTCGGTGATACTCATCAGCACCACCTTTTCCGCCTCGCCCAGGTCCATCGTGGCCGGGCAGATGAGATTGCCCACGTTCTCGATGAACAACAGTTCCACCCGGTCCAGCGGTAGGACGTCGAGTGCTTCTCGCACCTGCAGGGCATTGAGGTGGCACGACTGGCGGGTGTTGATCTGCACCACCGGAACGCCGGTCGCGGCGATGCGCCGCGCGTCGTTGCTGGTCTGCTGGTCGCCTTCGATGACCGCGCAGCCAATCTCGTCTCGCAGTACCTGCAAGGTCTCGACCAGCAGGGTCGTCTTGCCCGAGCCGGGCGAGCTGATCAGGTTGAGCGTGTGGATGCCCCTGCCCCGCAGCAGGGCGCGGTTCCCGGCGGCGATGCGGTCGTTCTCCTCCTGGATGTCCGCCTCCAGGGCGATCACTCGCACCTCCTGCTCCGTCACGCCGCCCGGCCCGCCGGCCTCAGGCCTCGACTGTGCATCCACCATCCTGCCCTCCGGCAATCGATTTCACCCGCAGCTCCTGCCCGTGCACCACGTCAAACTGCGTCCCGTCGCAGGCCGGACAGGCCAGGTCCTCCGGGCCGGCCACGTACTCGTTCTCGCAATCGCGGCAGTACAGGAGCAGGGGCGGCACCTGGTACTCGATCTCCGCGCTCTGCAGCACGGTCCCGCGCCGCAGCACGTTCAACGCGAACTCGAGCGCGGGCACGTCCACACCGCTGAACGAGCCGATCTCCAGCACCACGCGCCGGACGGACGCGAGCTCATTGGCCCGCGCCGCCTGCTCGACGATGCGCACGATATTCTGAGCGATGCCCGCTTCGTGGATGGGGAACCCCTTCCCGCCCCTAACGGCCGGTGAGTTTGCGCATGGCCAGCCCGACCATGGCTTCCATGTTGAGCTTGCGCCAGAGCGCATCGTTGTCGGAGAAGATCTTGGGCGCCCTGTCGCGCGGGGCCAGGTACAGCGCCTGCTCCGGGCAGGCCGCCACGCACTGCCCGCAGCCCAGGCACCGGTCACTGCGCAGCTCCAGCTTGCCATCGGCCAGGGCCAGGACGCCCGTGGGGCACGCCGCCACGCAGTCACCGCACAGGGTACAGCGCTCGGCGAGCCACGCCGACTGGAAGCGGGAGGGCGCCGCCACGTTGGTCTGCCCGCGGTTGACGCTCTTGAGCACGCCACACGAACAGGGGCAGCAGTTGCACAGGGTCTGGATCTTGCCCTCGCAGTTGCTGACGTTGTGCACCAGGCCGGCCTTTTCGCAGTCGCGCAGGATGCTCATCGCCTCGTCGTAAGTGACCTGCCGCGCATAGCCGCTCTCCAGCTTGACCATCCCCAGCTCGTTGAAGTAGAAGCAAGTCTCCAGCGGATGCCCGCAGCTCTCGCCGATGATGTTCTTGGTAGCGCGGCAGTAGCAGTCGGCCACCACGATCAGCGGCTCCTTCTTCACCATCTCGGATATGACGTCCAGCGGCAGAACCTGGCGCGGGTCCGGGACAACGGCATCGACCTGTACTTCGGCCTGGCCACCGCCGGTGAGCGTCTTTTCCACCGGCAGGACGCGGTAGTAGGGGGTGCGCGTGGGGATGACTTCCGCCTGGCCCTCGATCATGGCGTTCATGATCTTGGTGCACACCGCGCGCATCGGTGAATCCTCTTTCAACCGCACCTGGAACTCGAGCAGGGCGATGATCGGCGCGCGCCCGCAGACGCGGCCCTGCGGGCCCACGTACGAGTCGACCAGGCCGTCGGGGATCAGCCGCTTGGTGATGGCCTGGACCTCTTCCGCCGGAATGCCGGCGCGGGCGGCCTTTTTCTCCAGCTTGTCCTGCGTCATCATGCCCAGGAAGGGCAGCAGGAAGAACACCTGCAAGTCGCGGTCGGTAAAGTTCAGGCGCAGGGCATCCTTGAACTCGTCGCGGTGGGGCATACGCCCGAACTGGAACTCGAAGAAGCGGGTCAAGTCTTCATAGCGGTCTTTCATGCGGCGTCCTCCCTGTCAATGGTTTTCTTCGCTCAGTCCTCACCTGCGGACCGGCCGGTCCTGACGACGGTGCCCTGTGCGGCCGCGCACAGCTCCTCCTGGCCCTCGCCGGCGGCAAACACGTCGCAACGGCACACGGCCTGCGTCTTGCTCGCGTGGACGACGGTCGCTCTGGCGACCAAGCGAGCCCCGGTGGCCGGCCGGAGGTAGTTGATCTTGAACTCGGAAGTCAGGATGACCGGCCCCAGCACGCTGCCGGCGGCAAAGGTCAGGGCGTTGTCCGCCGCGTAGCTGATGACGCCGCCATGCACAAAGCCGTGCTGCTGCTTCAGTTGGGGCGTGATGGGGATGGTCAGTTCAGCCCGCCCCGGGGCAAAGGCGGTCAGCTCCGCCCCGAGAAAGACGCTGAACGGCTGCGAGGCCAGGGCCTGCTTTCCAAGCTCCAGAATCTCATCCATGCTTCCTCCCAACCTGCCACACTGTAGACCTCACAGGTCCGGGAGACCTGTGAGGTCTGGCCGCTGTCAGGTCCGGCACCAACCGCCACGATTGTACAACGCTGATCGCCAGCAGCAAAATGCTCTCACCGCAGAGCACGCGGGGAACGCGGAAATCCTTCGCCCGAACTCTGCGCTCTCAGCGGTCTCTGCGTTGAGGATTGTGGTTTTTGCGGTCCCGGGCTAGAATGCAGCACAGGAGAGGCGGCATGATGGGACGACGATTCATCCCCCTGGCGATCTTGAGCGGGGTCGCACTGCTGGCGGCTCCGTGCACTCCGGCGGCAGCCCCTCAGCCAACCTCCGCTGGCATGGAATGCACCTGGTTCCCGGCGGACAACGTGTGGAATGCACGCGTGGATGGGCTGCCTGTGGACGCCCATTCAGCGGCCTACATCGCCACCATCGGCGCCGCCACCGGCATGCATGCCGACTTCGGCGCCAACTGGAACGGCGGGCCGTTCGGCATCCCCTACACGACCGTCCCGGGCACGCAGCCGCGGGTCGCCGTCACGTTTGACTACGACGATGAGAGCGACCCGGGTCCGTACCCCATCCCGCCCGACGCGCCCATCGAGGGCGGCGCGGACAGCGATGGCGACCGCCACGTGCTGGTGGTGGACCGCGATCATTGCGTGCTGTACGAGATGTGGAACGCCTGGCCGCAGCCCGATGGGAGCTGGCACGCCGGATCGGGCGCTGTCTTTGACCTGACCTCCAACGCCCTGCGCCCCACCGGCTGGACCTCCGCCGACGCGGCCGGTCTGCCCATCCTGCCCGGCCTGGTGCGCTACGACGAAGTTGCCAGCGGCGAGATCAAGCACGCCCTGCGCTTTACCGCTCCGCGCACGCGGCGGGCCTACGTCTGGCCGGCGCGCCACTTTGCGTCCAGCTTGACCGCAGAAGAGTACCCGCCAATGGGCCAACGCTTTCGCCTCCGGGCCGGCTTTGACCTGAGCGGCTTTTCGCCGCCGGTGCAGGTCATCCTCCGCGCCCTGCAGCAGTACGGCATGTTCCTGGCCGATAATGGCTCGGCCTGGTACCTCTCCGGCGCGCCCGACGCGCGCTGGGACGACGACGTGCTGCGCGAGCTGAGCCGGGTCAAGGGCGCGGATTTCGAGGCGGTGGACGAGTCGAGCCTGATGGTGTCGCCGGATTCCGGCCAGGCCGGAACGCCCACCGCGGTCAGAGAGTGGCTGTATCTGCCGGTCCTGCTAGACCTCACAGGTCTATGAGACCTGTGAGGTCTTGTGGACGTGTCATGGCTGCGGGACAATCCTGACCAGCACCCCCGCCCCCGGGCCGGCAAAGCTCACCCACAGGCTGCCACCGGCAGCGGCGGCAATGCCGTTGGTGATGCCGGGGTTCAGGTACCCCGTGGCGTCGAAATCGTAGCTGTGGCGCAGCTCCCCGGCCAGCGTGTACTGCTGCACCGCGCCCTCCTCCGGGTCGCTGATGAACACATATCCGCCTGAGACACAGAGGAACGGCTTGTGCGCCTCACCGAACGTCTTCCAGGCCTGCACCGGCCAGGCCGATTTCCAGGCCAGCGTCCCGTCAGCCGCCACGGTGAAGGACTGCACACGCCGGTTCCACTGGTCCGCCACCCACAGATTGCCGTCGGCATCCAGCGCCAGGCCCACCGGCTCGTCGAACTGGCCTGGCCCGCTGCCCGCTCCGCCGGTCTGGCTGAGGTAGTGACCTTCCTGGTCGTAGGCGACAACCCGCTTATTGCCGGTGTCCGTGACAAACACCAGCCCCTCCGGACTGACCAGCACATCGCGCGGCCCAAAGAGCCTGTCAGGCTCGTTGCCCTGGCCAAACTCGCCCCACGCCAGCAGGAATTTGCCCTGCGCGTCAAACTTTTGTATGCGGTGGTGCCACAGGTCGGCGACATAGACCGACCCGTCGGGTCCCAGCGCCAGGCCCCACGGCTCGTTGAAGGTGCCGGGTGGGGGCGTTACCCCTTCCTTGGATTCGGAGAACTCGCCCCAAACGTGCAGGACGTGGCTGTCGCGCTGGCCCTTGGGCTCCAGGTGCACGATATGGTTCTGCTTGCGGTCGGCGAAGTAGAGGGTGCCGTCCGCCGCAACCTTGATCCCGGTGGGCGCGACAATCCATTGCGGCTCGATGTCGAGCAGGCCCACCGTGCCGGCGAACCAGGGCACGGCCGTGCTCCCCGGCACTGGCGTCGGCGACGGCGGGGTGACCTCGCTGCCAACGGTGGACATTGGCGGTGGGATCGCCGTGGGCACCGCCGTGGGCCTTTCCCCCGGCCCCGGCGCACAGGCAACCAGCAACAGCACCATCACTGCGCACGACAGCCACTTGCATCTCATGTTCTGTCCTCCCTGGCCTGCGATGCGCCGGCCTCCGCCACACTGCCGGCCGAGAGGGCCAGCACGAGCACCACAGCGATCCACCATCGAGCTTGCATCTGCGTCCCTCCTTTTCGTATGCCGGATAGGGCCAGGTAACCTCACCGGTCCGAACACACATGCCTGGTGCGAAAAGACCTCACAGGTCCAGGGGACCTGTGAGGTCTGCAAACACAAGCGCATAGCGCGTCTTTTGATGAGGCTGTCACAATTCCCAGGCACAACACTGGAGCACCGCTCAAGCACTCCACCATGCACCTCTTGCCACAGCCAACCAGGTGGTCATCTGCTGCGCATGACGTGCAACATGTCACGACTCACGCATCACGTTTCAACGCAAGGTTCTGCGCTTTTTTCTCTATCTGTGTAATCTGTGAAGTCTGTGGATAGTCTTGTATCCTACAGCTTGGCCAGGTCGTCCAGGATGGCCTTCATCTTGTCCGGGGTGATCCCCGCCTGCGGAAACCCGCCAATGGTCTTGAGCGACATGCCCATAGCCATGCTCAGCAGCGGATGAGTGGAGAATCCCGGCATGTGCTTCTCCAGCACGGCCTTGGCCTTGGGATCGGCCAGTACCTGCTTCAACGTGCTTTCGGCATTGAACGGCATAGTCAACCTCCTTGTCGATTTGCCCGGCGCAGGCCATACCTGCGTGCCGGGTGCTGCTGCAAGTATAGCACGCAACTCTCGTTTGCGCAAAGTGTTATGCATGTGGTAGCATCATCGAGTTCGCCGCACGTGCACCTCATCCCATTCAAGGCAAGGAGGCAGATCATGGAACGGCAACGCGCTAGGAATCCCATCACAGCCGGGCTGCTGTTGGCCGGCATCGGCGTGCTGATGCTCACCGGCTGGTGGTGGCCGGGCATTATGGTGGTGCTGGGCATCGCCATCGGCGCGGGACTGATCTTCCGCGGGCAGTACGTACGAGGGCTGATCCTGGCCGCCATCTTTTTCGCCATACCGTGGCTGGTAACCAGAGACATCCCCTGGGGCATCTATGGCCCCATGATCCTCATCGGTCTTGGCCTGGCGGTGCTCATCAAGGCTTTCTTCCTGCGCGACTAGATAGGGGGAGAATCATGAGCATCACCACCAAGCCATCGGCCCGGCGCCTGGAGCTGGACTGGCTGCGGGTGCTGGCGATTGCAGCGGTATTCCTTTTTCACAGCACCCGCTTTTTCGACCGGGCGGACTGGCACGTCAAGAATGTGAGCCGCGTCGCGTTTCTCGACAACATAGCCATGGTCGTGATCATCTGGATGATGCCGCTGCTGTTTACCATCTCGGGCGCCAGCACATTCTACGCGCTCAAGCGCCGCAGCGCGGGAGAGTTCCTGCGTGACCAGCTGCTGCGTCTCGGTGGGCCGCTCATTCCGGGCATCCTGGCGCTC